>Ga0307372_10001958_pt1 | contig 34825 bp, 30 predicted proteins | sample OX1MG_FD_202533 | JGI IMG/M metagenome (GOLD analysis project Ga0307372, IMG submission 202533) | Soil microbial communities from Risofladan, Vaasa, Finland - OX-1 | ecosystem: Environmental > Terrestrial > Soil > Coastal area > Acid sulfate soil | place: Finland: Risofladan, Vaasa | collected... | reverse complement strand
GTGATTGCGAATATCAGCAAGACTGCCGCAAGCATTGTTACACCCATCTTCCACTGTGTGTGCTCAAAGGTTTCCCTAAGCAGGCTAGATGCCCCCAAATACATAAACTCACCTGTGAATATGGCGAGTATTATTGCAAGGTAGAACTCGGGTATGTGCAACGCGTACGTGGACAATACTCCGGTGATTGGCGCAAGCGCATCCAGAACCAGCCATATGAATGCGTTCTTGACGCTGTGCTTATTCCTGAACATCAGCGTAACCGTGTTTATGCCGTCGTTGAAGTCGTGGAATATGACTGCGAACGCGACTATCACGCCTATGGCTGCGTTTACCTGGAACGCGACGCCTATGGCGACACCGTCAAGAAAACTGTGTATCACCAAGCCTGCGGCCCCTACGGGTCCCATCATGTGCCCCTTCTCCTCCTTTCCTCCCTCGTGGAAGTGGTGCGTCAGGAAGAACCTTTCCAGAAAGTTGTAGAACAGGTATGATCCCACCAGGGCGACCATGAGGTACCTTACCGGTATGCCCGATGCGCTGGCGATGCCGAGGCTCTCTGGGAACAGGTCGAAGAAAGCCACTGCCACAAGGCTTCCGGCCGCGAAAGCGAAGAAGAACGGCAGCAGCCTCTTGAGCTTTATCGCAAAGATGCCTCCCACTGCCGTTGATACGAACGCCGCAAAGGCCAAAACGAGGACTATGTAATTCATTATAACGCCAATATTAATAACTATTTTATATAATGTTATTAACTATTATATTAATAAACCTTTTGACATAAGTTATTAATTGAGGTAAAAGTACCTCTTTATTAACCTTGCTCGCCTAAATGGATTAACGCGTGATTTATTGAAGATACTGAGCATCTCTGTAGACAAGGATGCAATCAAGCAGCTCGACGCCGCCCAGAAGCGGCTCGGTATCAAGAGCAGATCAAAGCTCCTTAGGAACGCAATACTCAACATGCTTAAGGAGTACGACACGCTTGACTCCCTTTCGGGGAACGTGGAGAGCATATTCCTTCTCACCTATAAGGAATCGGAGAAGAACCACGTCTCCGACATGCTCCATAGGTTTGAGGACTACATAAAGACGGACCTGCACCAGCACCGACATGGCACATGTATAGACGTGCTGAACGTCGAGGCAAGCGCAAACACCACCAGGGCCCTGTTCGCCGCGCTGAAGAAGAGCAAGTGCATATATTCCGTTACGTACTCAATAATAAAAGAGACAAAAAGCGGCAAGAAGTGACTTTCATGATAAACAAGATTAACGACTTCCTGTGGGAGCTTGGCACCAATGAAAGAGAGGGTATGAACGTCCCCGTCCACATATACGCCAATAAGCACATAATCGATACGATGCAGAGGGACAGGACGCTCAAGCAGGCTATGAACGCCGCCGCGCTCCCCTCCATCGTCAAGCACATGCTTGTCATGCCCGACGGCCACGAAGGTTACGGCTTCCCCGTCGGCGGGGTCGCGGCGTTCGATGCAAACGACGGCATAGTCTCTCCGGGCGTCGTGGGCTACGACATAAACTGCGGAGTCAGGCTGATTAAGTCCAACCTTTTTGAGAAGGATATGAAGCCCAAGATAAGCCAGGTGATGGACAGCATATTCAAGAACGTCCCGAGCGGCGTGGGCAGCAGGATAAACCTAGGCCTCACGCAGGCGGACATGGACACGGTAAGCGTAGAGGGCGCAAGCTATGTGATAGACAAGGGATACGGGTTCAAGGAAGACATAAACAGGATAGAGGAGGGAGGAGTCCTGGAAGGGGCGGACATGGAAGCTGTAAGCCCCATGGCTCGGAAGAGAGGAGTCCACGAATTGGGTACGCTCGGCGCAGGCAACCACTTCCTGGAAGTCCAGAAAGTAGAGAAGATATTCGACCAGAGGCTCGCCAAGGCGTTCGGGCTTGAGGAGGGGATGGTCACAATAATGATACACAGCGGCTCAAGGGGATATGGTCACCAGATATGTAGCGACTACCTGAGAACGTTTGCGGAGTACCAGACTGCGAATCACATCGTACCGCCCGACCCTGAGCTCGTCTTCGCCTATGTTGGGACTAAGGAAGCAGATGGCTATCTGAAGGCAATGAAGACCGCGGTCAACTTCGCGTTCAGCAACAGGCAGGTAATGACCGACTCGGTAAGGAAGAGTTTCGCCGAGGTGTTCGGCAAGAGTCCGGATGCGCTCGACATGCAGCTCGTCTACGACGTGGCGCACAACATAGCCAAAATGGAGGAGCACGTGGTGGACGGAAAGAGGCGGAAGCTCTACGTCCACAGGAAGGGTGCCACAAGAGCCTTCGGTCCTGACAGCCGCGACGTACCCAAGATATACCGCGGATACGGTCAGCCCGTGATAATACCTGGAAGCATGGGAAGCGCAAGCTACGTGCTCGCAGGCAGGGAAGAGGCGATGGATGAGACGTTTGGCTCGTCATGCCACGGGTCGGGCAGGGTTATGTCGAGGCACCAGGCAATCCGCGAGATACCGGCGTCAAGGACGCTCGGCGACCTCAAGAGCAAGGGGATAGAGCTCAGGGTGCGCAACAAGAAGCTGATCAGCGAGGAGGCGGAGTGGGCGTACAAGAGCGTGGATGACGTCGTCGGCAGCATAGAGGGCGGCAAGATATCCAACATAGTCGCGAGGCTGGTTCCGCTCGGGGTTACGAAAGGTTAATATTGTTGATTATGCAGTTGTATCTGAATTCAGGATGATAAGATGGCGAAGGCCCAATCCGCAATGGAATACCTGATGACCTATGGGTGGGCCATACTCATACTCGGAATAGCCATCGTCGTCCTCTACTCGCTGGGTCTTTTCAGCCCTGGCTCGTTCGTGACGAGCAGCTGCATCTTCCCGGCTGACTTCGGATGCCTGAGCGGCGCGCTCGCGACCAACGGACTGTTTTCCATAAACCTCGAGCAGTCAACCGCATCAAACATAAACCTGACCGCTGTGGGGTGCAACAACCTGGGGCAGACGACCAACATGGTCTCCTTCTCGCCGCAGAAGTACATGCTGATAGGCAGCAACATAAGCCTGACCACTCTTTGCTACAGCAACCTTACGGTCTACAGCTCCACTCCTGGCTCCATATACCAAGGATACCTGGTCATGAACTACACCGACCTGCAGACCGGCTTCCCGCACACGGTAATAGGCAGGTTGCTTGAGAAGGTAGTGTAAGCGCTCAGACCCTTGAGCTCCAGAGGTCTGTAGCGAAATCATAACTGAGCAGCTTGTTCCTTATTCCCCACCTCAACAGCATGCTCTTCAGCAGCTCGGCGTTGGTCTCGGCCTCGTGGTAGAACGTTATCCCCTTCTCGCTGAGCTGGTCAGCCAGCTGGCGCGAAGTAAGCTTCTCATGCTCGTGCAGCAGCTGAACAATGCTCTTGAACGGCTCCACCTTGACGAGTTCCCTTGCCATCACCGGTGCGAATGTCTTCGGGGTTATGCTGTCGCCCAGAGGAGTGATCTTTATTATTCCGTCCTGTATAGTGCACAGCCCCAGTATCCTGCACGCGTCTATGAGCGGGAAAAGGGTATCTATAGACTTCTTGGTCTCATGGGCTATCTTGGACACCTCTATGGCTCCGCCCTTCTTCTCCTTGATTAGCCTCACTATGGATCGAGTCTGGCTAAGCCCTGCGTTAAGCGGAAAAAGTTCCATCTGAGACCCTCTTCTACTATTCTCTGCAAAGACTTTAAATATATGCCCATACACTTTCTAGTTATAATCGTGATTCATTGGCAAATATTCCCGTCAAGGTTGTGGACTGGCAGACTGTAGAGGGCTGGGCAGAGGGGCTTGCGGACCGCATAAAGGACTCCGGATACAAGGTCGACGTGGCCATAGCACTAGCTAGGGGGGGCCTCACTCCGGCAAGGCTGGTAAGTGACATACTAGGAATAAGGGACATAATATCCATCAAGGTGGAGCACTGGGTGGACACCGCGGAGCACCAGAAGGAGGCGAAGATAAAGTACCCGTACGCGGCTGACCTCAGCGGGAAGTCGGCAATCATCATAGACGACATCTGCGACACCGGCGAGAGCTTCATAATATCCAAGCGGTACGTGGAGGACAACTTCAAGCCCAAGAGCCTTAAGACCGCAGCTCTGCAGTACATAGAGAAATCCAGCAAGTTCATTCCCGATTTCTATTCGGACACGGTGAGGGACTGGACATGGTTCATGTACCCCTGGAACTACTGGGAGGATATGATAAACCTGACGCTCAAGCTGCAGGTTGACCTATCAAGCCCCACGGACGTGGAAAAGGCGTTCAAGGAATCCTACGGTGCTACGCCTCCCATCTCAATAGACGAGGTGGTTGCTGAGATAGAGCGAAGGGGTCTAAAGCCGGCCAAGGCCGACTGATTACCACGGGACCTTCTTCAGCTTCAGCCTGTGCGCGCCTATGTTGGTGAATACATGGGTGAGCCCTGTGAGCACAACAAGGAATGCCATACCATACAGGTTTGGCATATGGCCCAGCCAGAATGAGAAGATAAGCGCGAACGCGAAGAAGCCATACTGGTCCATCACCGGGAAGCTCATTCCAGACTTATAGCCCAGCCTTCTCTTGATGAAGCTGCCGAACAGGTCGCCAGCTATCGCGCCCAGTGCAAGCATTACCGCAATCGGGAGTATGTAACTGAACACCGGATACTCAATGAGACCGACACCGATTCCGGCAAGCAGCGCGGATGCCGTCCCTATCACGGTCTTGTTGTCGCCGAATATCCTCTTCCCGAAAAGCTTCCTCTTGAAGTCCAGAGGTTCGCCCCTGCCGAATATGACTGGCGCGCCGTTCGCCGCGTATGCTGGGAATATGTAGATTATCGGATAGAGAAAAGTGGCATAGATGAAATTGAGGTCGGGGTTCAAGAAATCTCCGCTTACTGGCTGGCAATCCTTCCCTCTGCTATCCTCTTCGATCCGCCACCATTGAACTTCTTCTTCATCTTGGTTGCTGTTGCCTTTATCAGCTCAAGTGCGTCGACCGCTGACTTCTCTCCCGATATTGCAACGCACTCAAGCTCCTTGTTGTGCAGGAGTATAGCCCTGTCGGGATTCCTCTCCACGAACAGCGTGGCTATCTTTCTGAGCATCTTCCTGTCGTACTCAAGCTCCCTAACCGCTTCCTTGCCCTTTGATGATGCGGAGATCTGCTCAGCCAGGAATCCGCACAGCTCCTCCTCCGCGCTCTCGTACTTCTGCTTGTATATCTTGAGCTCCTCGAGCTTCGCAGCCATTCCCGCATCCAGCTTGTCCCTGTCAATCCCCGCGGCCGTGGCTATGGAGTTTATGCTGTCCTCCATCTTGTTTATGTACTCATATGCCGCAGGCCCGGCCACGAACTCGAGCCTGTTTATCCCGTCGTGTATCCTGGACGCGCTGACAATCTTGATTATGCCTATGCTGGACTCCGATGTCGCAAGGTGAAGGCCTCCGCAAGCCTCGGCGTCTATCAACTTCCCCTTCAGGTCGGTGACCTTGACTATCCTCAGCCTGCTCGCCGGGACTCCGTGCCCCTGGTAGATCGAGAATCCGTACTTCCTCTCCGCATCGCTCCTCTCCAACTCGTCCACCGAGACCTTTATCCCGTTCGTTATGTATGAATTGGCCCTTGCCTCTATCTCCCGGACCTGCTTTTCGGTTAGCCTCTCGTAATGCGATATGTCTATGTGAGCCTTGTCAGGCGACTTCTTCGCCCCCTCCTGCCATGCGTGCTTGCCCAGTATGCTCCTCGCCGCCGCGCTGACCAGATGGGTTGCGGTGTGATGCGCCATAAGCCTCAACCTTCTTTCCTTGTCAACCGCGCACTTCACCTTTGCCCCCGCCTTTATGGCGGCAGGCTTCTCAAGTATGTGGACTATTACCCCGTTGATTGATTGTACGTCGACAATTCTGTTGCCCTCTATCGTGCCCCTGTCCGCCTCCTGCCCTCCGCTCTCCGCATAGAACGGTGTCTTGTCAAGTATGACGAACGTTCCCCTCGCCCTGAGCACCTTCGACTCGGACTCCGTGGCGAAGTTGTTGTAGAAAAGCTTCTCAGTCTTCGGCAAATCCTCTGTCTCTATATCGATGTTCTTGGGTTCCTTCTTCTTTCCGGCAAAGTCTCCCTTTATCAGATCGTTGTACAGCTCCTCCGGGACGTCGAGCTTCACCTTCTTCGAGTCCGCGATGCTCTTTATGAAGTCAGGTGTTATTCCGTGGCTCTCATAGAGGGTTCTGGCCCTTTCCTTGGTCAGCTTCTCCTTCTTCTCCACTATGGTGTTGACTATCTTCATCGCCGAGCTCTTGGTGTTGTCGTACCTTCTCTTCTCAACGTCCACAACCTCGCTTATCTCGTCAAGGCTGTCCTGGATGTCCTTGTACACCTTGACAAGGTCCGTGGAGTGCGACTCCATTATCTTCATCACGTCTACGCCTGGCGCATACCTGTCCATGAAGTCGAAGGCCCTCCTCAATATAATCCTTAGGTTATACCCGCCTCCCACATTGCTCGGCAGCGCACCGTCGCTTATCGCGAACAGTAGCGTCCTCGTGTGGTCCGCTATTGCGTACGCGGCCTGCATCGGCTTTATCGTGTCGAAGTACTCCTTCTCGGTTATGCCCGAGCTCTTTATCAGCCTCTTCTCAACCGCCTCAACGTCCGTGACCTCGCTCGCGTCCACCGTTCCCAGCGCCCCCGCGACCTTCGCATAAATCTTGGCATCGGGCTTTATCCCCGAGGCCTTGTAAATGTAATCAAGCTGGTTCTTGAAAACCACGTCGTACGCTGTCTGCGCGCCGGAGTAGAACCACATCAGCCTCTCGAATCCCCATCCCACGTCCACGACCTTGGCATTGAGCTCCTTAACCTTGCCGTCTGCGTACTCAAACTGGGTGAACACGCTGTTGACCAGCTCAAGTCCGTTGGCGAAGCTCTCAAGCGAGGGCCCGAACTCGGAGAAGTCCCCCATCGCCCAGGTGTCCTCCACATATGTGAGGTCCTTCTTCTTGACCCCCAGCACTGATGTGAGCAGGTTGTAGTTCAACTCAATGGTCCTGTCCCTCCAGTACCCTTCCTTGGGGTAGTTGAAGGCGTGTTGGCCAGGCATCATGAAAGCGGTGAAGTGCCTGCCAGTGACTCCCACGTTGGGTATGTCGTTGAATCTCATGCATATCTGCGGCACCAGCAGCGGGTTGGCGTTGTACTCGAAGTTTATCTTTCCGTTCTCCAGTCTCTGGAAGTCCTGTATGCTCGCTATGGTGAAATACAGGTCCTGCCTCCACCTGCTGACCACCGGGTACTTCTCTATTACCTCATGGCCTTCCTTCTTGAAGAAATCGGAGAACCTTTTCCAGAAGTCCGCGTAGGTGACATTGGTCATCTTCGGCTTCATGAACGTGTACGGCTCGTGAGAGGAATCGCCGCAGAACTTCCTGTCCGAGTCTACTGTCCAGAAGTACTTGGAGCATCCCTTGCACTGCCTCCTCTCGAATCCCTGGTCCTTGAATGTCTTGACCTCGTAGTACTTCTTCGGCTCCTTAGAGAAGTTGGCCCTCAGTTCGTCCTTGTTGAGCATCAAAGCACCTTTTTTTCGGACCACACCGTGCACTCGTTGTTGAAGAACCTGCACCACCCGCACTTCCACTTCTCGCTTTCGGGGACAGGGAGCGACTTCCTCTCCCCGTTCCAGTACTTGAGCACGTGGGTGATTATTCCCTGCGCCTCCTTCCCGTCATAGGACAGCTTCTCCAGCTTTATCTCGTTCTTGGTGTATTGGTTCAGGTATCTGATGTAAAGTGTATTGCTTATCTTATTAAGAGTTCTCATGTCCTCGAAGAACACCTGCGCGATAGCGCCTATGTCCTGCAGGTTCCTCTCTATCTCGTTGGCGTTCAGCTGCCTAACGAACTCGTCCGTCATCTTAAGCGCCGCGGTCCTATAGCCAGCAACGAAGTTCTTGATGTTATAGTCGCCGCTGGTGACGTCGTCCAGCATCTTCTTGTAGATCATGACCTGCACGCGGTGGGTCAGCACCTGCGCGTCCGATGGCATGGAGTCGTTGGACCTGGTCTTGTCCTCCAGTATCGCGGTCTCGCCGTTCTCGCTCTGGAGCTGGTCTATCTTTCCTACAACGCGGTAACCGCCCAGAGAGCCGTAGAGCTGCACCTCCCTGGTCACCCCCTTCGCCTTGAGCGTTGCTATGGCCTCATGGCTGGTATATAGCGCCTTGTAGAGGCTGTCCGCGTAGCTCCTCGGCTGCAGCATTATGGGGACGTTGGTCTCGCCCTCCAGCTCCTCGTGGATCTTGCTGCCCTTCTGTATCTCCTTGGTAATCTTGGGCCCGTGTATGTAGTTTAGCTCCATCTGCCTCTCGCACCAGTACTGTGCGGAGATGTCCGAAACCCTTATGCTCGTCTTGTGGAGTTCTTCAAGTACGCTCAAATAAAGACCTCTTAAGATGTATCAGCCCGCCTACTTGTCGTCATAGCCAAAGGCTCAGCGATTACCTCAATCATCACTGGTTAGCTATTGGCAACGAGGTTATAAAAAGCGTTACCCCTTGCGCCTGAGCTTTCGCACCGCATAGGCGTATATCAGGTACAGGACCACGCCGAAAACACCAATGGCAGTCAGGGTCACTACCGCGCTGTTGACCTTTATCAGGTAGTAGCCGAACAGCATCAGCACCAGGTCCCAGATGAAGACGCCAGCAAGCGAGTAGCCGTAGAACTTCTTGAGCGGCATCTTGGCGAACCCTGCCGGGAAGCTCATGACCGTCCTCAGCACGGGGAGCAGCCTGGAGAGGAACACAGCAGCAACGCCGTTCCTCTCGAACCACCTGTCGAAGTTATCCAGGCTCTCCTTCTTTACGTGGAACACCTGCAGGTGCTTGTATACGACATCCTTCCCGATGTAGTATCCTATCGCATAGTCTATCGTGAGCCCCACTAGGCTGGCGAGTATGGTGACCAGGAACGCTATCTCAAAATTGAACACACCGCTTGCCGCAAGCGCACCTGCCAGAGGCAGCACCACCTCGCTCGGTATCGGTATCGAGGAGCTCTCGAGCAGCATGAGCCCGAAAAGGGCGAAGTAGCCGTACACCTTCATCAGCGCCGATATGGCGACGTAAGAGTTGGTGAATATTGCCAAGGCGCTTGCCACGATGCTTAAGTAGAACATGCCATCATCCGAATACTGTGGGTTGCGCAGTATAACTATAAAAGGGTTTCATGGCAATTACTAGCGCTGCTTATGGGTGATGGTATGGGTTCATTGGGCAATATCAAGAAGAACGATCCCGAGATATTCAAGGCGATAAGGAAGGAATTGAAGAGGCAGAGGGAGACCCTTGAGATGATACCCTCCGAGAACTTCGCCAGCCTTGATGTCATAAGGGCGATGGGCACTGTCCTGACAAACAAGTACTCTGAGGGCTACCCCGGCAAGAGATACTATGGGGGAAACCAGTTCATAGACCAGATAGAGACCATTGCGATAGAGAGGGCCAAGTCCCTGTTCAATGTGGCACATGCGAACGTACAGCCCTACTCCGGCTCCCCGGCCAACTTCGCGGTTTATACCGCATTGTGCAATCCCGGTGACACGATAATGGGCATGAACCTCACCGATGGCGGCCACCTTACCCATGGATGGAAGACCAGCGCCAGCGGCAAGTACTTCAAGAGCGTCGCCTACCACGTCAAGGCCGACGGCTACATCGACATTGAGGAGGCCAGGAAGCTCGCGATGGAGAGCAGACCAAAGCTGATATGGATAGGCGCCTCCGCATACACAAGGGCCCTGCCGTTCAGGGAGTTCGCCGAGATAGCGGAGCAGTGCGGTGCCTACCTTGTGGCGGACATAGCCCACATAGCGGGCCTCATAGCGGGCGGAGCGCACGAGAGCCCATCTGATTACGTTCATGTCATAACCACCACCACGCACAAGACCCTCAGGGGACCAAGGGGGGCGATGATAATGGTAACCCGGAAGGGACTAGCCAAGGATCCGGATCTTGCCGACAAGCTCGACAAGGCGGTCTTTCCAGGCTTGCAGGGCGGACCTCACGATCATCAGACCGCTGCCATCGCGATAGCTCTGCTCGAGGCGTCGGGAGTGGAGTTCAAGGAGTACTCAAGGCAAGTAGTGCTCAACGCCCAGGCGCTCTCCGAGCAGCTGGTAAGGAAGGGGCTCAAGCCCGTGACCGGAGGGACTGACAACCACATGGTGCTCGTAGACCTCACGCAGTTCGGCAAGGGCAAGGGCGTATTTGTCCAGGAGGCCCTCGACCTTGCGGGCATAGTGGCGAACAAGAACACGATACCCGGGGAACAGTCAAGCCCGTTCTATCCGAGCGGGTTGAGGCTCGGGACTCCAGCCCTCACATCAAGGGGCATGAGGCAGGGCGAGATGGTGGAGATAGCCAATATAATCGTGGATGTCATCCAGCAGGTCAAGGGTTACGAGGTTCCCGAAGAGAAGGAGGCAAGGCTGAAGTACATAGCCAAGTTCAAGAAGGAGATCAAGGCCAACCCTGTGGTGAAAGAGGCGAGGGAGAAGGTGCTGCTTCTGTGCGAGAGGTTCCCTCTCTATGCGGATCTCAGGCTTTGAGCGCGCTCTTCTTCACGGCTATCCTTATCTCTGAATCCAGCCTGCCCAGAGTCTTCTCGTTCATGTCCAGGTAGCTCATCTGCTCCACCACTGTCGGGTGTATGGCCTTGACCTTCATGGCCATGTGCTGCACTAGCTTCCTGTAATCGGGGTGCCCTTGCGTTGACGACCTGAGCTCGCAGAGATGGTAGAGCTGACGTGCGTTGAGCCTGTAGTACCACCTTATGTTGAATCCGAAGGTGACCACATACTGCGCCTGATACGGCAGAGATGGCAGCAGGTTCTTGTAAAGCGAGTCCACGTCCTTCATCAGCGACTTGTAATCGTCCTCAATTCCTATGTCTGCGTATGCAGCGCGAGTGTCATAGCCCAACTCCGTGCCGAAGTTCTGCCTCTCCTGGGTCCCTATCCTGTGCCTCTGTATGTCCCTGTAGATTCCTATCCTGCCCTTCAGGTCGAACAGGTACTCCACGTCCTCGAACGCCCTGCCCGGCTTGTGCCTCCTGTTCTTTCTCTCACCAACATAGGTGGATATCAGAGTCTTCCTCTCATCCATCGGCATCTTCTCAGCCATGCTAAGCGCATCGCTCATGCTCAGCCCATGTGAGAACCTGTATAGCACTGCGGCGGCTATGCTCTTCTGCGCATACAGGTCCGGGTCGCCCGACCCCATTCCGGTGTAATAATCGATACTGACATCGTCCCCGCCCGACACGATTCCCTTTGTTGCCTTCTCGACAAGCTGCATCGTCTTGCTTGTCTTCTCGCTCATGAACTGCTGCATCCCCTTTCCGTGGCTGTCATCTATCCTCTTGACCAGCGACGGCACCAGCTTTGACAGCTCGCCAGTGACCCTCGCGGCTATCCATCGCGACTCCCTGAGCGGCGAGGCCAACATCTTGTTCAGCATGTTCTCATATGATCTGGATCCCATGCTCATCCCGACGTGAGTGAGCAGCGACATCGGCAGGTAGTCCCTGAGGAAGTCGAGCGCGTTCGCCTTTATCGAGTTGTCGTACGCCTTGACCAGGTCCGCCTCTGCGATTCCCGTCTTCTCATCGACTCCGTTCTTTATCTCTGATATCTTCACCAGCCTGTCGCCCAGCCTGAAGTTTATTGCGTCTATTGGGTTAGTGTCCCGTATGTACTTGGACATCGCATCCATGTGGCCAGAGTAAGAGGTGAACAGCCCGTTCATCAGCTTTACGTAATCGTCGCCGTACCTGGAATCCATTATCTCCTTGTCCTTGTAGAACATGAACTCGTTGTTCGGCAGCTTCTTGTCGAACGCAACGTACCTGGTGGACTTCTCTATGTAGGAACCGAGTCGGCAGTCCTCTATGTCCTTGACCGCCAGATTCGAGACGAACTCGCATGACACAGGAAGGCCGCCTGCCATCTCCTGTATAGAATCGTCTCCATAGTCAACAAGCCAGGCGTCGAAGAACTCCCTGCCCCTGTTCTTGTTCGGATAGAATTCCTTCAGGAAGAGCCTCTTGCTCGTGAGGGCTGTACGGCTGTACCTTGAGAGGAGCGCGCCAGCCTGCTCCGGCGTGAGATCCGCGCCGAGCTTCCATGCGAATATGTTGTCCGCCACGTTTGTTAGGCTGGCGTCGAGTATCCCCGCCTCCTCATCCGTGAACTCCTCAACGGCGACTCCGCTGTCCCCCTCGTGAGCCCTGAAGACGTAGCTTACACCCATTGAGACCCCTGCAAATCGTACAGGTAATAATGTTGTGTGAAGGCTTTAAAGGCTACTGACAAAACATATTATTGCTCTCAATAAGGGTGCCCATGCATGAAGATAATCCGTTTCTATGAGGACGTTGGCGTCATGAAGGTGCGAGTGGACACTATGGACGACCTATGGTCAGTCCAGCGCATCATCTTCCCCAACGACATAGTCAAGGCGGACAGCGAGAGGAAGTTCAAGCCCAGCGAGGGGGACGAGGGCGAGCTGAAGAAGGTCACGATAACGCTCGAGGTCGAGAAGACCGAGCTGGACAAGGATGCCACCAGGTTGAGGATAATGGGCAAGATACTGGACGGCAAGCCAATCGAGTTCGTCAAGCTGAAGAGCTACCACACCCTCAACATAGCGCCTGGCGACATGTTGGACATACAGAAGGCAGTGTGGAAGGACTACATAGTCGCGGTGGTGAAGAACGCCGTGTCAGACTCGAAGAAGCCCCGCCTCGGGCTGATAGTCGTGGACGACGAGAAGGCCCTGCCCGCGTACCTGCTTGGTTATGGCGTGGCGTTCAAGAGCGAGATATACAGCAGGGTCAGCAAGCGCATGTCCCAGAAGGAGTTCGGAGAGACGCAGAAGAAGTATTACGATAACATCCTCAGCCTTGCGGGCGACATGGACGTGGACACGATAATCATCGCCGGGCCGGGCTTCACCAAGGACGACATAAAGAAGTACGGGGAGGAGAGCGGGATCATAGGCAAGATGGGCAAGACCCTCATATTCGAGGCTGTGAGCTATGCGGAGAGATCCGGCATATACGAGCTGATAAGGGGCGAGAAGGTCGCAAAGATACTCAACAGGGAACGAATCCGCATGGAGTTCGCGCTGATGGAGCAGTTCCTCACCAACCTCAGCACTGGCAGGTCGAAGTACGGGGCGGACAATGTTTCGGCATCGATTGAGGAGATGAGGGCTGACACCATACTAGTCAATGACAGCGTGCTTGGGGACCTGAAAATTCAGCATATACTCACCAAGGCGGAGGAGGCAGGTCTGAAAATTGAGGTGTTCAACTCAATTGATGAGGTCGGCACTCAGCTTCACGGCTTCAAGGACATCGCGAGCATATGAGATGAAACGGAAAAGGTGCGATCGCCGGGATTTGAACCCGGGTTATTGGCTTGGAAAGCCAAAGTCCTACCAGGCTAGACTACAATCGCATAGGTGTAGATATAGATAAGCACAAGCACGTTTATAAAAGTTGCCGAAAACCGTAAAATAAGGAATGTGCATGGCGAGCGCCATGCACCTGTTTACTATTATCTCCTCTCAGCCGCTATGATTATAGCTGCAGCGCCGACCTTGGTCTTCCTCTTCTTCGCTTCCTTCAGCGCCCTTATGGCGCAGTCGGTCACGGTCTCGGCTACCATGGTCTTGAAGGCCACTCCAGCCGCCCCGTCGTTGGCGTCCGTGCCCATTACCTCAAGCACATCGGAGAAGTCGCTCTCCTGCAGTGCCTGGATGGCCATGCTCTTCACCATCTTGGATACGGGTCCTCCGCCCGGTTGACTTTCTATTGCAGTCTCGCTAGTTCTTGTTCCCTTCCCCATTGTTTCACCCACAGTATCTTTTCTGAAGAAGGTTATATTTAAAGGTTTTGTGGATTTTTCTAAGAGAAATTGAGAAAGAGCGGAAAATGATTTAAAGACGCGTACGGACTACGTCCCATTCCATCTATTTGGTGCACAGATTGCTACCATATTGTGTATCCTATGGGGCAGTGATCAGAGGCTCATGCCGCGCTTCAGAAGCTTCTCGGGGAAGAGAACAACGTAAACGTAGAACGTGAGTGGGGAGAGAGAAGTGGGATGAGACGCATGGCCAGAGGCCATGCGCCTAGGATGGGATTTTAGGTGGGTATGGTTGGGATTGTAGTGTATCCTAAGACACTTTACTACTGGCTTCAGACTTGCTTTGGCCATCCACAACCAACTATGATATTATGACTGACCTAGTATTTAAAGTTGGCTGATATAACAAGCAGCATACACCCAAATTGATATCCCAAATAAGTATATATATCCATATAAAACCTATAAATTGCGGTATAATTTAAGCTAATACCCATCTATTCAGACGTAAATAACTCTATTAAATACCTAAACAAAATGGCTAATACTAAGAAAAGGGTTAAATATATATCCATTCATAAACCAATCATGGTGGAGCTTCCGGAGAGGGTAAGGGCGACCTTGGAGGTGCTGAAGAAGGAGTATGGCTCCTACCTCGAGATAAAGTTTCTCAACAGGAGGTACTCGGTGTTTGAGGCCACGAGCAGGTACGATCCCGAGATGGGGCGGTCGAGGAAGATAACCAGGTACCTGGGGTGGATAACCGGGGAGGGGACCATGATTCCGGCCAGGCACAGGCAGCCCAAGCTGCAGGACGTGGCGAGGGCCATAGCGAGGGAGGAGGCGGCACAGAAGATGAACCTCCAGGAGCTGTGGGAGACCATAGGGAAGGAAAGGGAGGCTGCCAACAGGTACGAGAACACTATACTGATGAACCTGAGCATGAACGGCAGGATATCCCACAAGACCATAGCGCAGAGGATAGGACTCAAGCCCACGGCGGCGGAGTACCAAATAAGGAAGGTAGAGCAGAAGTACGGGATAAAATATATTGCAGAAATGGATGTTGACAAATTGGGGTATCTGGAATTCATCATACTTATAAAGTTCAAAGATAAAAAACCCGCAACTATCGAGATAAAAGAAGTGCTTAATAACCAGCCTTCGGTACAATTCTGTGCAACGTTAAAGGGCGATTATGATCTTATGCTATACGCCTTGACCGAGAAAGACTTCAGAATTGCCAATGAAAATCTAGATAAGCTGAGATCTACTGTATTTGCCAACTATCCTGCAAGCTGGCACGTTAAACTTGCATACACCCGTTATGGATTCATACCGATGAGGGAGAGGTTTTTCGACCTGCTGGAAAAAAGGGTCTGGCACAGGACAAAAGAGTCTCCCAGGCCAAATCCGGGGGACATCCTCCATAGGGATTTTGTGGTCTTGAAGGAGCTGAATTCCAACGGCGCAAGGCAATTTACCAATATCGACATAAAATACGGTTTTCCGAGGGGCAGGTCTCAGTACACTTATTATAAACTGCTAGAGGCTGGCACCATAAGGCGGATAACTATGGACATAGACAATTCTTCAGTTAAGCAGGACGCGGTGATATTCATGGAACGAATAGACATCTCCACATTCGAAAGGACCAGGAGCGACTTCCGCAAGGACTTGATAGGGTACACCAAACACCCGATTAACAAGTATGTTGCGGCAATAGATGTGTGGGATCCCGACGGTGCGGTCATGATAACCCCGTTGTACAAGGGCGACAGTGTGGAAAACAGGGTAGAGGAGCTCACTGCTACGGTGAATGGCGCCAAATTCACCAGTGCACTCATAAGCGAGATAATCATAGGCGGATTATGTTACAGGAGGTTCGACAACAACCACTCCCTGCAATACGAAAGCCTGGTCAAAAACAAGGTTTTGGAATTCGAACAGCCTAAACAGTACAGATGAATTAAACAACCTATTAACGTATTAAAATTAGCAATTATCTTTCTGTAACCATTACGGATTAGCAATCTCCTTCCATAGTAATACCTACTGGATATCCTTATCTGGCTATTCTTAGTTTACTTAAGTTCCGCCGTCCATTGTTACACCAATCAAAAATTGGGTAAAAAGGCTTAAATACCTTTCCACGATTGTCGTTTAATTCTGTTATAGGTGCGTCATCCGACGTTGGCTTTTAAGAATATATATATTATCCAAGCAGCAATACAAACTGAATCAGGCAGCGCTTGGGTGGAACTGAGGCGTTAGGGGTGGCAGGATTCAAGGGGAGTGGGTGGAACTATGGGAACAAACGACTACTGCGGGAGATGCGGGACTCCTGTTAGGGAGTTCTCCAGGAAGATGGCTACGAGCAACGGCGCGTACTACTGCATAAGGTGCGCCGAGGATTTGGACAGGCAGTACCTGGCCAAGAACACCTGCTCCGTGTGCAGCAAGATGCTGAACAGGAGCGAGGGCAAGTTCGTGATGCCGTCCGCAGTGTACAACGAGTACTCAATGCCAGTGATGAAGAGGTTGGTGTGCACCGGATGCTACGGCAGGATGGCAAGGGGCAACATGACCAAGAACCTGCCGAGCATAGGGTTTATAAGGTCGAGGCTGCTCAAGGGCAGGCTCGGAAGGAGGTTTATGGCGAGGGCCAGCGCAACGGGATGACACCCGCTGGCACCTCTCTTTTTCTTTCAGGCCAAGCAAGCAAATGGAGCCTAAGCCATTCTATTCATAAATAAAATTAAAAAGCAAGGAAAAGAAGAAAGAAAAGACACAAGATTTACTTCCTTGTGTTTACCGTAATCATGTGGTACTCGTTCTCGAAGCCCAGAGCGCTCTTGAAGACCTGCGGCTCCATCGTAATGGTGCTGTCCGAGTACGGGTCGTTTATGTAGAACGTGTCCTTGTCGTAGCCCTTTATGACCACCCAGTGGGGCGATGCCTCCAGGTACGGGTTGAGCACGTTGGCGTTGACCAGCACTATCGGTATCTTGCCCGAGTTTAGCTGCTTCTTTATGGTGTTGACTGTGGTTATGCCGTAGCTCTCCTTGATCTTGGCATCCTTGGACTTGCCCCTTATCTCGTTGAACGAGGCTGTGAGCGTGTCAAGGTTGATGCCCTCGTAGACCGCGAGCTTCTTCTCGTAGCCCTCGTCCTTGGCGTTGCTGATTATCTGCGGCCTTGCCCCCCTCTTGGAGAGCGCGTAGGCGAGCCCGTACCTCGATCCGTGCCAGACGCTTCCGTTGACCGCCTCCTGCCATATCTGGAACTCGGTCTCCTTCTTCATCTTCAGGTTCTTGTTTACGTACTTCAGAGCCATCATCGCGCATGCGGCGGCGCTGGTAAACTCCTCCGTCTGAGCGTAATTAGGTATGTCAAATATCTTCGACTCCTTCAGCTTAGGCCTCGATGCCGCCGCCCTTCCCTGCTTACCCCTAGATGCATTCTTCTTAGCCATTGTGATCACTTATAAACATAAAACATGAGAAGTGCAGGGAGAGAGATTTGTCCAAAATGGTTATTGAACTCCCGTAGGCCTAAGCCAACAGATCTTGAGTCTGTCGCGTTTGACCAGGCTCCGCCATCCCTGCACTGCATTATACTCACGAAACAACATTTATATTTGTGCCTGATTGTGGTCGCACGTAAAAGATTGCCCTTACCAAATATATATACCTATGCCCTCGACAAATCGATACATTTATAAAGCCACTCCCGACGACAGCCCTGCCGTGGAAAGTGAACTGCGACGTACCGTTTTTGCTAAGAAACAGTTAAATTGCTATCCTGACAATCTCAACAAAGGCGTAATCGGATGGCAGCGGGAAAGGGCCACGACAGGCTCTCTTTGGCGACGAGGAACACTGCAGAGGTTCTGACACTCGAAGAGCTGAAGTCTGCCCTTGAAGGGAAGAAGGGACTCTCCGCATATTACGGCACCGCGCCTACCGGCCCGGTCCACCTGGGATACTTCGTCCCACTCGGGAAGGTGTTTGACTTCCATGCCGCGGGGATAGAGACCAAGATACTCCTTGCCGATGTCCACGCATCGCTGGACGACCAGAAGACCAAGTGGGATCAGCACGAGGCAAAGGTTGAGTACTACAGGAAGTGCATAGAGCTCGCGCTGCCGTGGAAGGGGAAGCCGGACTTCGTGGTCGGCTCATCATACCAGTTTGAGAGGAAATACGTTTTCGACCTCCTTAGGGCATCCAGCATAGTAACCGAGAAGAGGGCCATGAGGGCCGCTTCTGAAGTGACAAGGATGAAGGACACCAAGGTGAGCGAGCTCATCTACCCCATAATGCAGGCGCTCGACGAGCAGTACCTTGACGTCGACATACAGCTAGGAGGCATAGACCAGAGGCACGTCTTCGCCCTGGCGAGGGACATACACCCGCTCCTGGGATACAAGAGCAGGATGGAGATAATGACACCGGTCATACTGTCGCTTAGGGGGGACGGGAAGAAGATGAGCGCATCGGAGCCCAATGGCCACATAAAGATTTACGATTCGGAGGAGGCGATAAAAAAGAAGATTGACGGCGCGAACTGCCCCGTCGGCCAGGCAGAGGCAAACCCGGTGCTGGAGCTGGTGAGGTACATACTGTTCCCGATCGTGGGCAAGCTTGAGATACACAGGGACAGCAAGTACGGCGGAGACGCAAGCTTCGACTCCTACGAGTCCCTGCAGAGCGCATTCGTAGAGAAGAAGCTTCACCCGATGGACCTGAAGAAGGCGGTCGCACTATCGTTTATAAATATGCTCAAGCCCGCAAGGGATTACTTCTCATCCAACATAGATATGCTCAAGCAGCTCGGCCCCGAGTTCATGCCCTGACTCCCTGCGAGAATTTCTTCCACTCGTCTATTATCTGTCTCTGGACCTCGTCCACGCTTTTCTCCCCGTCTATTATTACCCATCTTTCAGGGTTCATGGCTATCAGCCTGTCGTAGGCTTTGCTTATCTCCGCCTGGCTCTTTATGTTCTCGAACCTCTCGTCGAGGTTGAGCATCCTCTGGTGCGCCCTTGCCATCGCCACCTCCGGGCTTATCCTGATATAAAATATGATGTCTGCCTCTGGCACCTTGAGCGACTTGTGTATCGCCATTAGCGACTCCATGTCTATCCCGTGCGCAGCGCCGTATGTCATGGTGGAGTACATGTACCTGTCCGTTATCACAGTCATGCCCTTCTCCATCATCGGCAGTATCAGCCTGTCAAGATGATCTATGCGGTCGGCGATGAAGAGCGTCTGTATCGCGGCGTCGCTGAACTTGTCCTCGTTTTTCCTTACCTCGTTCTTGGTGAACTTGCCTATCCTTCCCGCCGATGGCTCCCTTGTCAGCACGCTTGAGCTGTTGCCAATCCATCGCTGCAGCATCTCCGAGTGCGTGGTCTTTCCGGAGGCGTCTATGCCCTCGAAGGCTATCAGAAGTCCCCTCTTCACTTGCGGAGTATAGTGTTCCTGCGTAAGCTCACACATTCAATTGGTAGCGCATAAATTTAAATCCGACGCAGAATCTTTCGGCAACGTTTAAATATTCTTGCAGCAGAGAATCATGGTAAGCCAATCCGACCAGATGACTATATGTACACGACAAAAACCCCCCAAAAGCTAGTGGATCCCCTTGCGCGTACGTATACGGACGACGAGATAAAAAAGCTTGTTGAAAAAGCCCCGGGTGAGGTCAGGCGCCTGCTCACGTTCGTGCGCGAGGAGAGAAGCAAGAGCTGCCTGTTCATGGAAGCCAAGAAATTAATTATCAGCCACGGCGTCAATGAGCAGAAGGCAGCCGAGCTTATCACATACATGTTGGAAAAGAAGCTCATCTATCTCCACATAACTGAGAAGGGCTCGATGTTGAGCCTTACCGACAACGCGACTGAATTCCTGACCCGATTGAGCGGCGGGGTATCGAAACGATGAGCTGGACCTTTCGGCTATTAGAAATATAAGCCCCAAGAGGGAATTGAACCCTCGACCTTTTGCTTTACGGCGCTTTTTGGACTGCCAAAAAGTTTACCATGCAAACGCTCTACCACTGAGCTAATGGGGCAAAAATGTCAGACCATCTTGTATACGCTGCTTCCTTCCTCCACCGGCATGTCCAGCTTTATCTGAACCGCATTGCCGCTGAAACCCCTCCTCACGTTTATGTTCTGGAGCCTCAGGTCCGCGACTTTCTGCTCGAATCCCTTGCCATCCTTCTCCACCCTTATGTGGTCCCCGACCGCCACCTCATCGTCGAGCTGCAGCGCGGCCATGCTAGCCGTGATATCGAACGCCTTCACCATGCCTAGGAGGATTCTCTGGGCCATTCCAATCAATGCTATTTGGTGGAAAAGGTATATATCGGTTGCCCCATTAGCCGACCTTGGTGACGGTTCCGAAGCTTAGCGTTGGCATAACGCCGTTTGGAGGGTAGGCACGATACCTTGCCCAATACACGTTAAAATTTGAAGCCTGGTTTGGATTGACCTGAAAGGTCAAATAAGTATATGCGCCTTGGCTCTTAGTACTTGATTGTGGCGCCCCATAATTTACTGAGGCAACAATGTTTGTAGCTGAAACATAAGACATCGTCACTAAATAATTTGTAGACGGGACGTAGGCGGCTATTAAGGACCCCTCATCGATGCCACAGTCCCCAGTGGCATACGCACGAATCCCCCCACTATAGTACCAAGTCCCAGTTGCATAACCTGAGCAGACCGAACTCACTGTTGTTGGTGCAAGTCCAATATTTCCTCCGAAACCTGGCGCGGAGGTAGTCCCAACCAACATATCAAGTACAAATGGAACTTGTGCTTGGGTGTATAAAGAAGTAGTATAAACCGCTTCGTTAGTTGAACCGGGGGCCTGCACTATATTAATGTTGGTGGGATTGAAGGTTAATGTGGAGACCTCATTAGTCCAACCTGCAGGTAGTGTAGAAAGGCCTCCGAATACGGTATAGCCGCTGAATACATTGCCCCCGTTGTCATACTGGGCGTAGCTCTGGCTGAGCTGCGGAGCCTCGCCCGCGAATATCCCGTCGTATTCCACCGTCTTCGGGAGGAAGTACATGCTGATTACCGTGTTGGTGTTTGCAGGCAGGCCCTGGGGCAGCTTGATCCAGAACAGGGTGTTTATCGCTGATGAGCTCGTGCAGTTGTACTCGCACCAGCTGTTCAGCTCCTTTGCCCCGGAGTAAAACCTTATGTTGCCCAGGTCGCTTTTCTCGTATGCGTTATAGGTGATCGGCTGGAACGAGATTGGTATCTGCCCCTGCTGCGCCAGTGCGTTCGACTGGCTGTTTATCACGTTGAGCGGGATGCGCCACACTCCGGTGAGCGGCAGGAAGGAGGACTGCGCCCTCACGTTGCCCCCATATGTGAATGAGGTTATGGAATTGTAGGGACACGCAGCGGTCGAGAGGTTGCTCGCCCCTCCGGCGCAGTAGTTGGCCGTGAGCTTGAACGATCCCGAATAGATATTGCCCAGCTTGGGCTTGAATGTGAACGTTGCGGTGCAGTACACCGTCTGGCCGGATGTCGCCACCGCAGGGGCGCACACTCCAGTGTTGCTCGGCAGGAAGTTTATGTAACTGCTGAATGCGCTTATGTTTACTATCCCCGGCTGGGTGTCTATCGCAGAGATGAATAGCGAGGACCCTGTCGGCGTGTTTGTGTAGATCGCGTCGGTGCAGGAGAAGCCGCTGAGGAAGTTGCACTGCGTCGGCAGCACGGTTGCGGGCACGCTCGAGAACAGGAAGAGCATCGCAAGCGCTATGGCGATTATGAGGAAGACGAAGCCGTATCCCGTCATGAACTCGATGGCGCTCTGGCCCTTGGGCATAAGCTATAATAAAAAAACAAGGTATATAATATCATCACAAAGGCGTTCATATGGCGGCCACGGATTACAAAAGCATAATCAAGAACATGGGTTACTCAAAGAGACTCAGCCAGAACTTCCTTCTCAACACCGAGATAGCCCAGAGCGAGGCGGAGTACGCAAGGGGAAGGGATGTGCTCGAGCTCGGGCCAGGCCTCGGCATACTCACAGCCAGCCTGCTCAAGGTGGCGAAGAGCGTTACCTCCGTGGAGAAGGACACCAGGATGTTCGAGTACCTCTCCGACAACCTGAAATCGAAGAAGCTCACCCTGATAAACTCGGATTTCTTCGACGTTAAGGGGGGGCAGCTGGGCAACATGGACATAATGGTGTCCAACATACCCTACAACCTGTCGAGCAAGGTGATAATGTGGCTCTCCGAGAAGAACATGCCCGCGGTCCTCTGTATGCAGAAGGAGTTTGTCGACCGCATGCTTGCGGTTCCCGGCACAAGGGAGTACTCGAAGCTTAGCGTCATCTCTGCACTGCAATTCAAGGTCACTAGCATATTCGATGTCTCACCCGAGAGCTTCTATCCGGAGCCCGAGGTGATGTCGACTGTGGCCTACCTAAAGCCTAAGGGCAACGGGATAAGGGAAGAGGTCAGGGGGATAATCGGCGCTATAATGTCCCACAAGAAGAAGAGGATAAGGAACGCGTTGGTTGATTGTGCAAAGCAGCTGGACCTGTCAAAGGATGCGGCTCTAGAAATCGCAGGCTCGTTCGGGGATCCTGAGATGAGGCCATTCCAGATGGAACCCATGATGATATTCGAGGTTGCGGAGTCGCTTTACGCATCTCAGAATCCGTAGGTCGGCTCCTGAACCTCCTCAAGTATCAGCGCCCCCTTCACCCGACTCTTGAACTCCCTTATTGCCCGTTCCGACCCCTCCCTGCCCAACAGGTTCTTGAAATGCATCGGCACAGTGCGCTTTGCCCCTATGGCCTCCGCGGCCTGTATCGCATCCTCAAGGTCCATAGTGTAAGTGCCGCCGATAGGCAGCAGCGCAACATCGATTCCCTTTCCCTTCAGCTCCGCCATCTCTGGTATGAAGTCGGTATCGCCAGCATGGTATACTGTCATGTCCGGGATCCTTATCACATAACCGACCCAGTTCTTTGACCTAGGATGGTACTCCTGCTTCTTTGGGTCGGTGTTGTAAGCGGGCACAGCCTCTATCTCCACGCCCTCTACAATCTGCTTGAATCCTGGCCTTGCTATCGTAACGTTCTCATAACCCTTTACCGCGTCGCATCCCTCTGCGGATATTATTCGCGTCTCCGCCTTCACCACTCTGGCCAGGTCCTCCTCGTTGCAGTGGTCGAAGTGGCCGTGGGTTATCAGCAGTATATCCGCCTCCTCCCTCACCCGGTCGGTAATCTTGAAGGGATCTATGATTATGGTCTTGCCTACCCCCTTTATGTAGAAGCTCCCGTGGCCTATCCAGAACAGGCTATCCTCTATCCCCGCCATTCTCTCCAGTAACTCTGTGCGTCAGAAAATATATTAAGCCATACTGACACTATCATAAGGGTCGGGCATACGCCGGTGGATATATTGGCAAGAGATAAAATTTACTACGCGTTAACCTTTGCCCTTTTCGCCGTCTGCCTAATGCTGATTATGCCATCACAGTCATACGCCGCCAACTACACCAACTCATCAACCCCCCAGTTCCAAGCAACCACCACCGGTCCGTGCATAATACCCAAGAGCAAGGACTGTCCCGCAACCTCCATAGCCGGCCAGAACATCGCGGGCCACATCATCGCCTGCGGCTACTGCCAGTCTGCCTGCGGCCTTATGTGCAATGACGGAAGCCCCTCGGACACGGGCGAGGCCAGCTCCAACAGCTGCACGGGCACCTTCGTTGGCGGAGGCAGCTACTCCTCCAGCCAGACCACGTACTGCAACGGCGGCTACGACAACTCCAAGACCATCACGCTCCCCAGCGGAAGCTACTCGTCATACTGGTGCCAGGACCAGCCCGTGTCGACTACCTACGGCCCCGGCGGTGGCAGCAGCGCTTACTACGACCAGGGGAGCTGCACCATAACGGACTACAACACCACCACGACGCATTACGACCCCTACGCGCTCAACGGCCAGATAGTCGGGGGCGTGCAGCAGTCCCCGGTATCGCAGTCGCCTCTTGTAGGCAACGTGCTCAACGACAACACCGCTAACGCCCTCTGGCTCATAAGCTGTCCGGCCTCGCCGGGTTCGGTAACCAACCTATTCAGCTCCAATCTCGCGTCATTCATCGGAGGGAACATGTGCCAGACAATCAACACCCCTCTGACATCGGGAGCCAAGGTGACCACCTCCATCACATGGAACGGCTACTCGCCCGTCACCGGCAAGATCGCCAACCTCACATTCACCAACGCCGCCACCGGCCTGATCAGCAACCTGGCCTACTCCGGAGCCACCAACTCCGTAGCGTCGACCACATTCGACATATCCAATGGCTACAACACTGAGTCATACATTTTCCAGCAGGTACCGGCACAGGCCCAGCAGGGGGTATGGGCATGGGATGCGAAGAGGGCGGACTTCAGCGGATTCAGCCCGGCAGCTCTCTCCCTGTGGCAGAGCTACGACTCTAAGTCGTTTAACGGAGGCAGCGATTATACCTTCGTACAGAACCTAGAGCAAAATACCGGCGGCACAGACTACCAGTGGAGCTGCTCGTACACCTACTCATTAGGGCTTAGCCTCGCCATACAGTCAATACAGAACGCCAACATACCGCTCGCGAGCAACGGCGGATCTCCTGTGAGCGTGCTGCCCTACCTGCTCTACAACATTTCCCTCCCCACCACCACCAGCGAGCTCAACTACGCCCCCGCTAACGCGCTGCTGAACCTGTCGCTTGACCTGTACAGCCCGCACAACTTCGGAAGCCCGGCACAGAATCTCGACCCGTTCCCGTTCTACACCGATGCGGGCTTCTTCGCCGGCCAGAAGGCGTCGGGAGACACATCCAGCAGCTATCTGGGCGTATTCAGCCCTGGCATGCTCAGCGTCTACTCCCCAGATGCCAAGGATTTGGCGAGCCCGACCACGACGCTGCTGAGCGCCCTCACCTCCACCGTGGCCAAGTCGCTAGGCTTCGACTCAGGGGGCGCAACAGTTGGCACCTACGCCACCGGCCAGCTGCCCTCTCCCACATACATAACATCATCGCCCAACGACTTCGTTTATGTGCTCAGCACCGCATCATCATGCGGCTGGTTCTGCTTCACATCGTCAACCACGACGAACCTCTACGCGATGCGCTTCATACCTCAGGGTGACTACAACCTCTCCAACTACCAGCCGGGCAGCGTGGCGTTTACCACTGACGGAGCCACCACATGGAACAACGAGTGGCAGACCTACTGGACCAACTCTGCGCAGCAGCAGTCCCAGAACCTCTACATCACCAGCATATACCAACTTGCATCCTCCTCATCGTCGTTCTGGGGCGCATTGGGGGGAGACAAGGCGGGGCAGGCGAAGAACATGCTGCCCTCCGCAGTGGCCTCGGACTACAACAATGATGTGTTCGTATTGGGGGCGAACACAGTATGCACCGCAATTCCGAAGCCCCAGGGGTGCCAGCCCGTCAACGGCTTCAGCTTCAACAGCTTCATGGTGGCCGCGGTGTTCTCTAACGGTGTGGTACAGACGCCACTCACAGTCAACTCCATCGACAACAACTTCCTCCCGTCCGACGAGTTCACCGCTTCGCCCGGCGGCCAGTTTCTTTACCTGGCGAACGTGTCCTATCCCGGATTCGTCAACATATTCGAGACATCGGATTACAAGTTCGCGGGCAACATACCTCTCTCATTCACTAACTCGCAGTACACCATGAACGTCGTGGCCTACCTGGCCAATGGCGGCCCGTATAACAGCCCAACGATAGCGAGCGCATACCAGGGACAGTCGCTGGTGGCGGACCAGGCTGGAAACCACCACCCGGTTGGGATAACGGACTCGCAGGGAATAATCTACGTGCTTGACAACTGGACCGTTGACGTGAACGGCATGCACTCCGCGGAGATGCTGCTAAGGGCATTCAGCTACAACGGCATCGAGCTTCCGATACAGCCCACCGCGGCGAATACGGTGCTGCTCGGCAGCGGCTACACCTACTCGGGCAACATAGCTTCTGACAGGATGCCGCCCTACGGCTGGGTGCTTTCCGCAAACGTGGCGCTGAGCCCCACCACATCCGTATCATACTGCGCCGCCGGCTGCACCTACACCCCCACATCACCACAGCTGTCATCAGCCTCTTACCTGCCCATAGGGCCGCTGGTCAGCCCCACCGGCGTGGTCGGGCCGGACCTGAACGACCTCGGTTTCACCACCGACTTCAACGGCACCTCGTATCTTGTGGCCCACGTTTTCAAGCCCACATCCGAGGGTCTTCTTGACCAGATATACACCACGCTCTTCGGCGCAACACCAGCTCCGCTGTACTCCGAGTTGCTTGTGTTCAGGCCATCGCTAGTGAACTACACCCAGGTGTCCCTTGCCGCAGCCTCCCCGTACGTATGCTACACCGACCAGAACTTCGGCAAAGCCTCCCCTTGCACATACAGCAGCTCGTTCGCACAGACCGTTACGCAGATGTATCCGCCGGTGATGGGGGTGCCTAGCTCGTTCTACTACCTGGAGTCGCAGGGGTCCCCTCAGCAGTACCTGTCGCTGCAGAACGTGGTCTCGTCGCTTTTCCCTGAAGGCGTCAACTGCCCGCCACTTGGCTCTGACACCTCAGGCTCCTCGCCGCAGTGCCAGCAGGCATCCACCGCGGCATCGCAGATAAATCCGGAGCAGGTCGGCAGCTCACTGTCCAACCCAATCACAGGCGCAGGAACCGTGACCTACCAGCCCAACACTTACGTCAACAGCGTCATATCCGGATACGTGCTGATACCCTACAAGATAACGTACAACCTACAGGCCACTGTCAAGGGCTCGGATTCGTTCAGCGATTCGGGCTCAATCCAGGGCGCGGTAGTTGCCGGCACTCCCCCACCAAACTATTATCACTGCGTTCAGTCCCGCGCTGGCCTGAAGGGCGGTGGGACTCAGTGCCTCAAGGAGGAGCCCGCATGCTCATATCCGGTCTCAGGGCTCACGGGCAGCCAGGCGCAGGGCAGCGTGGTGCAGTACGCATACGCGAGGGTCAACCTGCCGAGGAGCAACTCGCTCAACGACACGATAGAGGGCGGAAACACATACACCAAGTTCTCGCCGGGCGACAACTACTACATAGCCAACGTCTCCGACGCTAACCTGGTCAGCATCCCCAACCTTGAGATATCCACGTTCACCAACAGGCTGTTCGGCGCGGTCTACATAAACAGGACCGTAAGCCCGGGCAACCTCAACTCGAACGGCTACACCAGCCCGATGGTCATAAACTCCATACAGGCGCTCAACTACCAGGAGAACTACCTGGTGCAGCAGGCTGGCACGAGCACATATCCGGGATACAGCCTACAGCAGTCGATGGCCGCCGATCCCGTCAACCTGAACAAGGTCGGCCCTGGCTGCGGCTCGACATGCCCGAGCACGTACTATTACTCAACGGACCCGAGCAAGGTGTTCCAGGGGCAGAGCGGATTCACCTACGCGAACTACTCCCAGCTCAACTACATCTCCCTGTTCGAGCTGATACGCCAGGCATCGCAGCTCTATTCCACCGGCTTCACCACGCCAGAGGACTCGTTCATCGGGTACAACAGGCTGATATACACATTCGTGGACAGGTTCAACAACGCGATATACATGCCGCTGGGCGTGGACTTCGCCAACATAGCACAGATAGCGCCCAACCCTGTTGTGACAGTCAACGCGCTCAACGCAAACGAGACCGACATAACCGTGGCCGGCATAGCCACATACACCAACACCATCGGCACGTATCCGCTGCCTGCCGGCTCGCCGGTCTACGTCTATTACGACAACAACATGAACTTCTTCAACACGACATCATTGCCAGACCCGGCGCCTAGCCAGACGCCAGGCCCGTACTACAAGTACGCACTGCAGTGCGCCTTTGGCACCACGGGCGGTGGATGCCCTCTCGCTGACCCGCTATCATCGCTGTCGCAGGGAACATCAGCGCCAACCATCGCCAACACGATAACCTTCCACACCAACTACGGTACGACCGCTGGGGAGTGCGCTCCAGAGCCGCAGAGCCTGCTCACCACCGCGACGCCCAACCAGTGCAACATCTATGGCAACTTCGGGCTGCCCGCCGTGGCGTACGATTCCAATATCGGCAACTACCAGTACTGCAACCCCTCCACATCAACGGGCAACGGCATACTCACCTCGCAGATGGGGCTTGTCGCAATCGTGCAGACTGATGCGAACGGCGCGTTCACCACTGATTTCAATGTCTGCGGCACAGGTGCCCACAAGGTGCTCACTGAGTACTACGGCTCGCCGGGCCCGCAGCCCTTCTATGTGACGCAGACGCCGATCACGCAGTCCGCAGGGAAGTACGAGCTCTTCACGGCGTCGAACACCAACGGCGCCACGGCTGGCAAGACTCTCGAGTATGGCTATGTTTACGCGCCCAACATCGTTGCGACTGACGTGCAGGCGGGCAGCTACGCGCTGGGCTTCGGCTCTGTGGGGATAGCAGCGCTTGTTGCGATGGTAGCGATAATACTTGGCGCCCTATTCATCGGCAAGAGAAAGCCAAACAGCCCGAAGCGTGTGCGCACCATACGGACAGCAAGGCAGCCATCCAGACGCAGGTGATTCCGTGCTAGACAACAAGTCGATGGAGTGGGTCAGGTCGCTCATCAAGGGCTACTACCAGAAGGCCACGGACATCGCGCCCACCAACGTGGAGAAGAGGGAGTTCGGCTTCGGCGACTTCGAGAAGAAGATCGCATATAGGCACACAGCGTTCAAGACCGGCAAGGAGCTCAGCGAGTACCTGGTCAAGAACCTCCCGCCATTCGTCTCATACTCCTCGGCATACTACCAGAAGCCTGACGGCAGGCCGATGGAGAGCAAGAGGCTCATGGGAGCCGAGCTCGTGTTCGACCTTGACGCTGACGACCTGAAACTCGAGTGCAAGCTCGAGCACGGGGGCAAGTGGGTGTGCAGGAACTGCCTGGACTCGGTAAAGGAGGAGACGATACGGCTCATAGAAGATTTCCTGCTTCCAGACTTTGGCTTCAGCGAATCCCAGCTGGGGATAAACTTCAGCGGCAACAGGGGATACCACGTACACGTTTACGGCGACGGCGTCTTCAATCTCGATGGCGACGCGAGGAAGGGCATAAGCGATTACATAGCGGGCAACAACATAGAGCTCACATCCTTCTTCCCCTCACTGGGCATGAAGGGCAAGAGGCTCGAGGGACCGAAGCCCACCGACTACGGATGGGGCGGCAAACTGGCCAACGGGATAATAAAGGCAATCAACGAGGGCACAAGCTCCCTGCAAGAGCTGGGGATAGAGAAGACGGAAGCCAACCTGCTGATAAGGAAGAGGGCGGAGGTCATACTGGGGATAACCACCGGCAACTGGGACAAGGTCAACATACCGAAGAAGGCCGAGTTCTGGGGCAACGTGCTCAAGGGCATCTCAATAGGGCAGAGCGAGTCGATAGACAAGAACGTCACCAACGACCTCTACCACCTGATAAGGATGCCGGGCACGCTGCACGGCGACACCGGCCTGATCGCCAAGACGATACCGGGCATCACGGCGCTAAAGGGATTTGACCCCATGAAGGATGCGATAGCGTTCAAGGGAGGAAGCCTGCGGGTTAGGATAACAAAGGCGCCCAAGTTCTCGATGGCAGGGAAGGAGTACGGTCCCTACGAGAACGCCACAGAGGAACTCCCCACTTGCGTGGCCGCATACCTTGTCCTCAAGAGGCTAGCCTCAGTGGTCTGATAGGCTTTTAAACCTACGGATACAATTACTCTTGAAATTGGTGCTTAAAAATGGCAAAGGGACCCTCTAGAAGGTCGTCTTCATCCGCGACCCCTCACAAGCGCGCTGTGCTCAGGCCTACTTACAGGGTTGAGAACATGGTTGCAAAGGCAGAGCTGGACGTGGACCTCGACCTTTACGGGCTGGCAAAGCTCTCGCACGACATAGACTACGAGCCCGAGCAGTTCCCCGGTGCCATATACAAGGTGCACGACCCCAAGGCCGCGCTTCTTCTGTTCAAGAACGGCAAGATTATCTGCACCGGCGCGAGGACATCAAACGACATAAAGAAGGCGGTCCAGCAGGCGGTGGACCTCGTCAACAAGTATATGGGCTTCAAGTCCAGGTGAGCCCTGCAACTCTTTTATCGGAGGTTTCCGACCCCATAGGAAGGTTTATAAGCCTTCGGGTCGAATACGTTATTCATTAAACATGTACATAAGTCGGATCACGCGTATCCTATAAACCCTATTCTCATCCACCCAGGCGTATGCACCTGCATACGCCTATCTTGCTTATCTCCGCCATCCAAGGCAGTAAAAACACACACTCAGCGTAAGCCTTTTCCTGACCAGGCAGTTATTTATATTTGGAGCCGCCCAATCCATTCGAGTGCCATGTCGTATGTAAATTGGGGAGCCAAGACTATCCCCAAGCTGGACAAGACCAAGAACTGGGGGTTCTTCACTGAATACGACCATAGGATCAAGGAGATACTGCGCAAAGAAGGGCTTATAACCACCAAGTTCTTCAAGACTGCTGTAAACTACCCAATAAGCAACGAGGGGTTCCACAAAGCCTTGCCGCTACTCACCGCCATGGCTGCAGAGAGCAATGTCAGTAAGATAAGGTTCGCAGGCATAACGGGCGGTGGCACACAGTACCTGAGGCTCGTCAGCGCGCTGGCCGATAGCGGAAAGGAGATTGACAGCATATGCGCCATCGATATCAATGTCATGCAGCTGCTAAACCTGTCCCACCTTGCGGAGCGAATGAACCACATGGCAAGGCACGGCATTGCCTTTGAGGTGACCAACACGAACAGGGGGCTCAAGGAAGGCGGCTATCTGGAAGCCACATTCTCCTTCTCTTATAACGAGATGAAAATAAACACAGAGTCCCTTTGGCAACTGGAGCCCTATCCCATCGGTGTTGTGAAAAACTCCGCACTACTTCCACTGAATGGAAATGATTTGAGGATGCCCATCTCCGACAAAGGCACTAACACATGCAGCATAAGAAATATGGACACCGGAAATAAAGTCGGAGAGATTACGATACGTGGAAAGGACGAGCTTGAGATCACTTCCATATCCGGCGAGCGCGGTGCAGATAAAAAAGTATACGGCTTCAAGGTAGCTGGAGACAGCTTGCTGAGCATGATTGGCAGAGTAGAGGTTAAGCAAAAGATTCCGACCATTAACGCATTCCATATCGATGCAGACTCCTTCCTCGACCGAGTTCATCCCAACGATGCGCCTAACTTCATATATCTGTCAAACATGAAGGGTGCGGGCATGTCCGTAGGAAGCTTTGAGAGGATACTGGAACTTATCCACAGCAATCCAAAGTTCGAGCTTGGGACAACCGTTATGTATACCTCAGTGATGAATTTGAGGGCGCTTTTTGTACTAAAGAAAGTAGGAGCAGGATTCGAGGCATCCTGCATACGACCCGATGGGACTGTGGGTAGCGAAAATGGCGTCCTGTACAAACTCGATAGTGGTGCCATACACCGCAAGCTTACTACAGACGAGGTCTACTGAGACGGCTAAGACTTCTGCGCAAAGACGAGATAAGCTGTGTGCCACACTCCCTTGGTCGAGGGCCTGATTCCTTGCTCCCTGACCAGCATGTCCCTCACTATTACCTCGCAGATGAATATGTTCACGAACTTGTACTTCTCAAGCCTTGAGACGAAGATCTTCACCTGTTCCATGTGCGGCAGGTAGCCGAATATGTAGCCGTCCTTCTTGAGCGCCTTGTTCGCCTTGCCGACCGCCAGGTGCGAGTTGGGCAGGTCCAGGGTCACAAGGTCGACGTTCTTCTCCTCTATCTTCTTGGTGACGTCGCCCTGTTTGAGGAAGAGGTTATCAAGCCCCTCGGCGACCCTGTTCCTCTCCGCTATCTTGCTGAACTCGTCCCTGATATCGTAGCTGTAGACCTCCTTGCACACTCGCGCCAGCGCTACGGCAAGCCATCCGCTTCCCGTTCCCGCATCCACGCAGACGCTATTCCTGTTCAGTCCGGTGTATGTGATTACCATTCCGATGTCCTTTGGCAGCATCACTTGCGGCCCCCTCTTCAGCCTCCTGTACGATTGCGGTATGAACATCATAGCACCTTCTTCTTTGTAGCCTTCTTGGCTGGCTTCGCTGCAGCCTTTGCCTTCTTCACCGCAGGCGGCTTTGCTGCAACTGCTGGCTTTTCCGCAGGCTTGGAGACCATCTGGGTCGCCGGCTGAGCTACCTGCGCTGCAACCTGGCCTTCCGCATCACCCTCCCCCTTCTTGGCCCACTCCTTCTTGGTTATGCAGTTGGGATCGAGGTCCATCTCGAACGGCCTCTTCGCCCTCCTGACTACCTTTATTATCGGCGTGTGGCAGTGCTCGCACACCCTCCCGGTAGGGACTATCTTGGCGTTCTGCGGCACTGAGAACGTGGTGGTGCACTTCGGATAGTTCGCGCACGCCGCGAAGAACTTGCCCACCCTTGACCTTCTTATCACGAGGTTTCCCCCGTCCTTCGGGCACGGCCCAAGTGTCTCGCTCGCCTGTAGCCCCTTCCTCATGGCCTCGGTTATGTTGGTCTTGTTCTTGTCGAAAGTGGCCAACGCCTCGATGAGCATCTTCTTGCCCTCCTCGATTACCTCCTCCTCGCTCTTCTTGCCGATAACTATCTGCTCCATATCCTCTTCGAGCGTCTTTGTGGTCTCCTCGTTTACTATCATGTTAGCGTTGATGTTTAGCGTCTCATAAACGCTCATTCCGAACTCGGTGACATTTATGCTGGTGCCCTCTATGTAGTTCCTCCTGAACAGCGTGTCTATTATCGCAGCCCTTGTCGCCTTTGTCCCAAGGTTCCTTCTCTCAAGCTCCGCTATCAGCTGGGCCTTCGAGTATCTCTTGGGCGGCTGGGTCATCATCTCCCTCATGTCCACAGACGATGCGCTTACTTTCTGCCCCTTCTTGAGCTGCGGCAGCGTCTTCTCGCTAAGCGTTGTGAAAGGGTAGTAGGCCAGCCATCCCTTGTCAAGTATCATTGCCCCGTTGGCGGAGTATGTCTCCTGGCCCATCGCCACCACCACCCTCGTCCTTGCGACCTTCGCGTTGGGCGCGAAGCAGGAGAGGAACCTCCTTGTGATGAGGTCGTAAAGCCTCTCCTCAACGTCCGAGAGCCCGCTCGCCTGTATGCCCGTGGGGTAGATTGCGGGGTGGGCCTCGTCCGTCTTTATGCCCTCCGTTGGTGCGAACCTCTTCTCCTTGATGAGCCTCTTCGCATGCTCCGAGTAAGCGGGATTTCTTGCCAGCTCAGCTATTATCCTGGACAGGCCCAGGCTCGGCGGCAGCTTCTGCGACGATGTTCTCGGATAAGATATGAACGAGCGTTCGTAGAGCGACTGAGCTGTGGCCAACGTTGCGGTCGGGTCGAGCCTGAACGCCTTGGCCGCCTCAAGCTGCAATGTCGTGAGGTCGAACGGTGGGAACGGCTTTATGCTCTGTTCGGTGCTCTCTATGTCCTTTACCACCGCGCTCTTCATCTCCTGCCTGCTCGCGTCAAGTGCCTTCTGCGCCACCTGGTAGTCCTTCATGTCTCCCCTTGTGTTGAGGAACTCCATCTGCTCGACCATCGAGCTTATCCTCCAGAAAGGACTCGGGACGAAATCGCCGATCTCTATCTCCCTCTTCGCAAGTATCGCGAGAGTCGGTCCCTGCACCCTCCCTATGCTGAGGGCGTTTGTGAACCTGTTGGCGGATATCGCGCTTGTGAGCGCCCTGCTCAGGTTTATCCCCCACAGCCAATCAAGTATGTGCCTTGCCTCTCCGGCCTTGAAGTTGCCCACGTCAAGCGGCATCAGGTGCGCGTATGACTCCTTGAGATCCGGCACGGTGGTCGTGGAGAACTTCATTCTCTTCGCCTTCTTCTCCCCCTCCTTACCGCCCACGAACTTGATTATGTTTGTGCCTATGACGGTGCCCTCCGTATCGTAGTCGCATGCGTTTATGAACATGTCGACCTTGGGCGCCAGTTCCACGAACACGTCGAGGTACTTCTTCGTGTAATCCGACTTGGCGTTGACCTTGTAGGAGGCGGCCCACTCGACGTTGAGCACCGGATAGTTCCTCTCCTTGTCCGCCTGGTGTATCGTGAAGACGTGTCCCACAGCCGCGGCTATGTAAATCATATTCTTGGGCTCCTTTATCTCGTAGTAGCTCACGCCGTCTGACAGGACCTTCCTTTGGTTGTCGTTGCCCAGCGCCATCGCTATCCTTAGCGCAACGCTAGGCTTCTCCGCAATTATGAGGATGTTCATTAAAGCAGACCAGTTTACTTACTTCCTTCCCGCCTTTCTTGCCCTGTGTCTTGGCCTTTCCGGTATCCTCGTATACGACTTGTGAACGGGTGGCATGCCTTCCTTCATGCGCTCGTGCCTCGATATCAGCCAGCCATTGAGGAAGCCGAAAGCTATCCCGATGAACAGTATCGAGTAGAAGAGGGCAGAGGCTCCGAAGTATATAAATACGCCTATTACCAATATTGCAAGTGCCATTGTAATTGCGGATGTAATCAGTGGCAGTTCTATGTTTGTCATCTACTAACCGGTGGTGTTCGTGAGTATATACGCTGTCATATTTATAACACTTATTGCGGCCCTTCTTGTCTCTTTCTCTCAGATACTGTTCAAAAAGGGGCTCAAGGACAGGCTCCATACGAGGTGGGACATGCTCAGGCTCGCGAAGAACAAGATGATAGTAGGTGGCGTCCTGATATACCTGGT
>Ga0307372_10001957_pt1 | contig 34849 bp, 40 predicted proteins | sample OX1MG_FD_202533 | JGI IMG/M metagenome (GOLD analysis project Ga0307372, IMG submission 202533) | Soil microbial communities from Risofladan, Vaasa, Finland - OX-1 | ecosystem: Environmental > Terrestrial > Soil > Coastal area > Acid sulfate soil | place: Finland: Risofladan, Vaasa | collected... | reverse complement strand
GCCTGCGCGCTCCTCTGGGGCCGCCGACTCCACGCCCTCAACTGGGGCAAGGACGTTTCGAGATAGTTACTTAGTGCTCTCTCAGCGACGGTGGGTATACCGGAGGGAGATGAGACGCGCATCCGCCCTCCTGCTCGCAGCCGCCGGCCTCGCCGTCGGCGTGCACGGCGCGCTCGCGCACACGTCGCGCACCGCCGTCCAGACCGGGGTCGTCGTCGTGAACACGAACCTCGCCTTCCAGAACGGCGAGGCGGCCGGCACCGGCATCGTCCTGACGTCGAACGGCGAGGTGCTGACGAACAACCACGTCATCCGGGGAGCGACGACGATCCACGTCATCCTCCCACAGACGAAGCGCAGCTATGCAGCGCGCGTGGTCGGGTACGACGTGACCGCGGACGTCGCGCTCCTCCAACTCCAGCACGCGTCGGGGCTCGCGACCGCGTCGATCGGCAACTCTGCGACGCTGCACCGCGGGCAAGCGGTCACCGCCGTCGGCAATGCGGGCGGGACGGGATCGCTCACGGTGACGACGGGACGGATCACCGGGCTCGGACGCACGATCACCGTCAACGACGACCGGGGCGGCGCGGTGCAACTCGTCGACCTCCTCGAGACGGATGCGTCACTCCAGCCGGGCGATTCCGGCGGCCCGTTGCTCGACAGCGCACGCCGCGTGGTCGGGATGGACAGCGCGGCGTCGGCAAGCTTCTCGTTCAGGGGATCCAACAACGCCTACGCGATCCCGATCAACCGCGCCGTCTCCCTCGCGAGACAGATCGTCGCAGGACACGGCTCGACGCAGGTGCATGTCGGCGGCACTGCGTTCCTCGGTGTGCAGGCTCAGCCTGCAGACGCACTCGGCTCGAGCGGCGTCCTCGTCGGCGGCGTCATTGCGAGCGGCCCTGTCGCACGAGCCGGCGTCGTCGCCGGTGACCTGCTCACCGCCCTCGACGGACAGTCGGTCTCCTCGCCGGAGAAGCTCCTGTCCGCGCTGCTCGTCCACCATCCCGGCGACAAGGTCACGCTCACGTGGAGCGACGCCTCCGGGCAGTCGCACACGGCGACAGTCACGCTCGCGAGCGGCCCACCGCAGTAACAGGAAAGGGGGCCGAGGCAGGCAAAGGCTGCGGCTCCCCTGCCACGTCCTCGGACCCCGCGCGGGACCCTAGCGGCCTTTACGCTTGGTCGCGCATCTCGTCGAGCGCGGAGCGAGCCTGCTCGTGAACGTCTCGACGGCGAGCATCGGGTTCGTCCGGGTCTGCAGGCTCGGCGACGACGGGCTCCGGCTCGGACCGCGCCTCGGCGAGCTTTGCGCGGAGCTCCTGCACCGGATCGACCTCGGCGGGAACCGCCTCGGGCGCCGGTCTCCGGCGCGTCGCCGCGCGGTACGCGGCAAGCCCGCCCGCCGCGCCGGCGACCCACGTGAACAGCCGTCGCACGGCCCGATGCTACATTGGGCGCTGCTTCCTGCCCCGTCAGCGTGTCGTTCGGTCCCGAGCGGCACAGGCAGTCGGGGCCGACTAAGACCGTGGGAAGGAGACATCGGGACAGTGACGACATACGAGATTTTGTTGCTGCTCGACCCCGAGCAGGCCGAGGCCCATCAGGAGGAGCTCGTCGCACGCCTGCGCGCGCTCGTCGAGGGCTCCGGCGGCAAGTGGCGCAGCCACGACGCGTGGGGCAGGCGCCGCCTCACGTACGAGATCGCGAAGAAGAGCGAGGGCGTCTATCACCTCGTCGTCTTCGAGAGCGACGCGGCGACGCTGGACGAGATCGTCCGCGTGCTCAAGATCGACGACGCGGTCCTGCGCCAGATGGCGACCCGGCACATCGAGGGCTCGCGCACGAGCGCGCCCCGTGAGGACACTCCGCCGCCGGCGGCAGCGCCCGCGCCCGCGGCCGTCGTCCCGAGCGTCGAGTACGCTGAGGCCCCGGAAGCGAACGTACGTTCGGACGAGGAGGAGTAGAGCATGGCGAACATCAACCGCGTCGTGCTGGTGGGGAACCTGACGAAGGATCCCGAGCTCAAGCACACGCCCAGCGGCACGGCGGTCTGCGCGCTGCGCATCGCCGTCAACAGCCGGCGCCGCGACGAGGCCGGCCAATGGGTCGACAAGCCCAACTACTTCGACGTGTCGATCTTCGGCAACCAGGCCGAGTCGAGCGCGCAATACCTGAGCAAGGGTCGCCCCGTCGGCATCGACGGCCGGCTCGACTGGCGCGAGTGGGAAGCCCAGGACGGGTCGAAGCGCCAGGCGGTCCAGATCATCGCCGAGAGCGTCCAGTTCCTCGGCAGCAAAGGTGATGATCCCGAGGCGCGTGGCGCAGGAGGCGGCGGCAACCAGTTCGTCCCCGCCGGTGCGGCGGCCGAGTCGGCCGACTTCCCGCAGACGGCCGACGACGACATCCCCTTCTAGGAGCAGACGTGGCGAGAGAGAGAACGAACCAGCAGCAGCGGAAGCGGCCGGGCGGGCCGGCGACCGCGATCAAGCGCAGGAACTGTTACTTCTGCAAGGACAAGATCGCGGAGATCGACTACAAGAACGTCAACCAGCTCCGCCGCTACATCTCGGAGAAGGGCAAGATCCGCAGCCGGCGCATCACCGGCGCCTGCCGGCGCCACCAGGTGCAGGTCGCGCAGGCGGTGAAGCGAGCACGCGAGATGGCACTGCTGCCGTACGTTGCGGAGGGTGCCGACGACCGCGAGCGCGGCGGCGGGCGCCGCGACCGCGGCGACAGGGACAGGGATCGGTAGTGCCAATGAACGTGATCCTCCTAAAGGACGTCGACAAGATCGGGCTGCGCGGCGAGGTGGTCTCCGTTGCGCGCGGGTACGCGCGCAACTTCCTGCTTCCGCGCAAGCTCGCGGAGGAAGCGACCGACGCACGTGTTGCCGAGGTGCGCAAGCGCGACGCACAGCGGGCGCGGCACGAGGCGTCGACCGCCGAGCAGGCAGAGGCGATCGCAAAGACGCTGCGCGAGACCGTGCTCCGCTTCGAGGTGAAGGCCGGCCCCACCGGAGCGCTGTTCGGCTCCGTGACGCCGACGAACATCGCCGACGAGATCTGGCGCACACGCAAGGTCCGCATCGACCGGCGCAAGATCGACCTGGAGAACATCAAGCGCATCGGCCGCTACGACGTGCCGATCGACGTCTTCCAGGACGTCCGCGTCGAGGTGAAGACACTCGTCGTCCCCGAGGGCGGCGAGCTGCCCTCCGACGAGGAGCTCGAGGCGATGGCCGCCGCGGAGCTCGCCGAGCAACAGGCGGCGGCGCCGCCCGAGTCCGGCCCGGCCGAGGAGTACGAGCTCCTTGCCGAGGAGATCGACGCCGGCCCCGAGGACATCTCGGCCGAGTCCGCCTCCGACGACTTCGACGAGACCGTCGAAGCCGCGGCCGAAGAAAACGAACTGTAGGAACGCGGCTCTCGAAGGTGTCGGCCACCCGAAGCGGTGTCGGACACCGTCCGCTTTTGCCAACAGCCCTGTGGAATAGCGGGTGAAGTTCCCGCTCCCTGCGGCGAATCCGTCCACAGCCGCGCCGTCCGACCCTGGTGCAACCATGGTCGATTCCCCTGCAAATGGCAAGAAAAGACATGTTCACAACGGACCCTTCACCACCTGGCGACAGGCCCGTTTCCGTGCTGGAATCGGGACGCATGGCTTCGCTGGCTCCGGTCGCTTCGTCGGCCCCCGTTCCCCCGCAAAACTTGGAGGCGGAAGAGTCGGTCCTCGGCGCGATGATGATCTCGCCCGGCGCGATCGGGGCCGTCAGCGAGATCCTCGACGCAGGCGACTTCTACCGCGAGTCGCACGCGAAGGTCTACCGCGCCTCGCTCGCGCTGTATGCGAAGGGCGAGCCGGTCGACGCGATCACGCTCACCGACGAGCTCGAGGAGCGCGGGGAGCTCGAGGCCGTCGGCGGCCGCGTCCGCCTGCACGAGCTCGCGGCGCTCGTCCCCGCGAGCGCGAACGCGGCGCACTACGCGCGCATCGTCCACGAGACCGCCACGCTGCGCGGGCTCATCCGCGCCGGCGGCGAGATCGCGCGCCTGGGCTGGGAGCGGCCGGGCGAGACCGGCGACCTCGTCGACCAGGCCGAGCAGATCCTGTACGACCTCTCGCAGCAGCGCGTCACGGGCGAGTGGTCGGAGATCGAGGAGCTGCTCAAGGAGAGCTTCGAGCGCATCACCCAGCTGTACGAGTCGGGCGTCGATCTCACCGGCACGCCGTCCGGCTTCCGCGACCTCGACCGGCTCACGTCCGGCTTCCAGCCGGGCAACCTCATCATCGTCGCGGCGCGCCCGTCGATGGGAAAGTCGGCGCTCGCGCTCTGCATGGCCGCGAACATGGGCGTGCGGCACAACATCCCGGTCGGCCTGTTCACGCTCGAGATGTCGAAGGCGGAGGTGACGCAGCGGCTGATGTGCAGCGAGGCGAAGGTCGAATCGCAGCGCCTGCGCAACGGCAAGCTCGCGCCGGACGACTGGCCGCGGCTCACCGCCGCGTGCGACAAGCTCGCGAAGGCGCCGATCTACGTCGACGACACCGGCCTCCTCAACATGATGGAGATCCGCTCGAAGGCGCGGCGGCTGAAGGCCCGCCACCCCAACCTCGGGCTGATCATCGTCGACTATCTCCAGCTCCTGACCCCGTCGCACCGGCGCGACAGCGACGGGCGCGTGCAGGAGGTGTCGGAGATGTCGCGAAGCCTGAAGATCTTGGCCCGCGATCTCGACGTCCCGATCGTCGCCCTCTCGCAGCTCTCGCGCGCTGTCGAACAGCGCACCGACAAGCGCCCGATCCTCTCCGACCTGCGCGAGAGCGGCTCGATCGAGCAGGACGCCGACCTCGTCGCCTTCGTCTATCGCGACGAGTACTACAACGAGGAGTCCGACCAGCAGGGGCTCGCGGAGGTGATCCTCGCGAAGCACCGCAACGGCCCGACCGACTCGATCAAGCTCTCCTTCCTCAAGCGGTACGCGAAGTTCTCCGACCTGGCCGCCGCGGGATGACCGAGCCGGTCCAGGCGCTCGTCATCGGGCGCACCGCGACCGCCTTCACCGCCGTCTGCGAGATCTGCCTCGGCATCGACACCGCCGTCGGGCTGTCGGCCTCGACGTTCGCCGGCCGGCTCGAGCTCGACCTGGAGGAAGCCGTCTTCCTGTGCCGCAGAGGCCACCAGGTCAGCATCGTGCGGGCTGCCGATCTCCCGGCGGCAGCCGCCGACAGCGCCGCCGCCTAGAAAACCGGTCCGCCGGGAACGGCGTAGGGATGCACATGCCCCTCCATCAGAGAACGGCGGTCGTCGCCGCGGGGGTCACGGTCGCGCTCGCACTCGCAGGAGCCGCAGTCGCGGTCGCCGCCGGCGGCTCGGCGGCGACCGCGACGATCAAGGTCACCGAGCGCGAGTACCACATCGGCCTCTCGGTCAAAGCCGGCAAGGCGGGCAAGGTCACCTTCGTGGTGCACAACGCGGGCAAGATCGTGCACAAGCTCGATCTCGCCGGCGCGGGGCTCAAGGCGACCGTCCGCGTCCCGTCGATCGCCCCCGGAACCACCCGCAAGGTGACCGTCACGCTGAAGGGCGGGACGCTCGCGCTCTGGTGCCCTGTCCCGGGCCACGCCGCGCTCGGAATGAAGACGTCATTGAAGGTTTCCGGCGGCAGCGCCGCCGGAAGCACCTGGGGCTGACCCATCGCGGGGGCGCGCCCCAACGAGCCGGGAGGTGCTTCCACAGGCCTTCCGGCTCACCTCCTTCTCGGGTTCGCGCTCGCCTCGATCGGCGGGCCGCTCGCGCTGCTCAGCTTTCTGCCGGGAACGGCCGGTGACGGCGTCCGCTCTGCCGGCCTCGTCGTCGCGCTCGCCGTCGCGGTCTTCGCGGTCCCGCTCGGCATCTGGGTCGTCTACTCCCGCCGCGTCGTCTCCCCGGGCGGGCTGAGCGCGTTCGTCGAAGCCGCGGCCGGCCGCCGCGTCGCAGTCGCCCATGCGTGGATCTGGGCCCTGGCGTACTTCCTCTACCTCCCGTACACGATCACGTTCGTCGTGTACGACCTGCTCCCGCCCGTGTTTCCGGGCGTGCACGCGTACCGCGCAGCGCTCGAGCTCGTGCTGCCGGCCGTGATCGTGGCGTTCGTGTCCCTGCCGCTCCGCGCCGTGCTCGCCTCGCTCGGCGCGCTGGCGGTCGCACAGCTCGTCGTCCTTCTTGTCGTCGCCGGCGGCGAGTTCTCGCACGCCGGCGCCCACTTCGCCTCGCATCCGGGCGTCGACACGACCGGACGTGCGACCGGAGGCGCCGCGCTTCTCTTCGTCTGCGCGAGCCTGCCGCTCTACCTCGGGAGCGAGATCCGCGGCGGGAGCCGGACGATGCGGCGCACGCTCGTTGCTGCCGTGGCGATCGTCGGGGCCGCCTTCCTCGTCGCCGCCATCCCGCTCGGCGCAGTGCCCGATTCGCTGCTCAACACGGCCGTGCCGGGCGCCGCCATCGCCCAGGCGTACTCGGGCCGCGCGCTCGCAGTCACGGTCGGCATCCTCACCGCGGGCGGAACGCTCGCGCTCGTCGTCGCGGAGTACCTCGCGCTCGCGCGCCTGTTTCGCTGGCTGCATGACATCCCGCTGCGGACGTCGTACGCCTGGATCGCCGTCCCGTTCATCGCGCTGGACGCGATCTCGATCGCCTTCCCCAACCGCTTCTACGACGACCTCCTGAAGCCGTCGCTCGGCGCGCTCTTCGTCTCCCAACTCCTCGTCTTCCTCGTCTTCCCGCGCTTCCGCCGCAGCCTGCCCGCGATCGCTGCAGCGGTCTTCGCCTCCGGCCTCGCCGTCTGGGGCCTCTACATGCTCATCGCAGGGTCAGCCTCCACATAGGGCACACTTCGGGTCGTGCCCGCGACCGTCGTCGTCGGAGCGCAGTGGGGCGATGAAGGCAAGGGGAAGATCGTCGACCTGCTCGCTCAGCAGTCGGATCTCGTCTGCCGCTATCAGGGCGGTCCGAACGCTGGGCACACGATCGTGATCGGCGACGAGACCTTCAAGATCCGGCAAATCCCGACCGGCATCCTGAACCGCAAGCCGTGCGTCATCGGCAACGGCTGCGTCATCGACCCCGAGGTGCTGATCGAGGAGCTCGACCGCTTCGAGGCGCTGGGCTATCCCACCGACGAGGTGCACGTGTCCGGGAACGCGCACCTGATCATGCCGTGGCACGTCGCCATCGACCAGGCGAGCGAGCGGCGGCTCGGCAAGCTGCAGATCGGCACGACGAAGCGCGGCGTCGGCCCCGCATATGCCGACAAGGCGTCGAGGATCGGCATCCGCGTGCAGGATGTGCTCGACCCGAAGATCCTGCGCCAGAAGATCGAGGTGGCGCTCGCCGAGAAGAACCTCTGGCTCGAGCGCATCTACGACGTCGAACCGTTCGGCCTCGAGGAGGTGGCGAGCCGCTACGAGGAGTACGCGCGGCGGCTGCGGCCGTACATCGGCGACACGTCGCTCATCGTCGACGAAGCGCTCCGCGCCGGGCGCGACGTGCTCTTCGAGGGCGCGCAGGCGACGCTGCTCGATCTCGACCACGGCACCTATCCGTTCGTCACGTCCTCCAACCCGACCGCGGCCGGCGCCGCGATCGGCACCGGCATCGGCCCGACGCGGATCGACACCGTGATCGGCGTCGCCAAGGCGTACGTGACACGCGTCGGCGAAGGCCCGTTCCCGTCCGAGATCGACGGGCCTGAGCACGACCGCGTGCGCGAGCTCGGCGGCGAGTACGGCACCGTCACCGGGCGTGGCCGGCGCTGCGGTTGGCTCGACCTCGTCGCGCTTCGGTACGCCGTGCGCGTCAACGGGATCGACCGGCTGGCGCTGACGAAGCTCGACGTGCTCTCACACTTCGCCGAGATTCCCGTCTGCGTGCGCTACCGGCTGCCCGACGGGACCGAGACCGAGCACTTCCCTGCGCACCAGAGCGACTTCCACGCTGCGCGGCCCGTGTACGAGACGCTCGCCGGCTGGGACGACGACCTCGACGGCTGCGCGTCGGTCGCCGAGCTGCCGGATACCGCCCGCGCCTACGTCGACTTCGTCGAGCGCGAACTCGAAGTCGCCGTCACGCTCGTCGGCACCGGCGCCGAGCGCGAGAGCGTTCTCACGCGCGCTTAGGCGTCGCTCGCGATGCCGACCAGAAGAGGAGGCACCGATTCATTCGGCGCCTCCGATCAGGCCTTCGCGGCCCATGCGCGTCCGGTGAGCGTGAACGGGCCGTCGGGCTCACCGAGCTGACGGAAGAGCTCTGCGCGCGCGGTTGCGCGCTGCTCGTCGTCGAGCGCGACGGCCCACTGGCCCCCGGGACCTACGCCACCCACGAGGGCCGACCAGAAGTCCTCGAAGTCGACGTAGTCGGCGTCGACTTCGAGCAGCTCCGACTCTGCACCGTCTCCGACCAGTTGCTCGATCTCCAGGCGCGAGCGATAGGGCGAGTCCTCGCGCGAAGCGCCGAGTGCGTCACGCGTGCGGTTGATCGCGGCGAGCATCTCCATGCCCTCGCGGTCCCACATGCACAGGGCGACGGTTCCGGCCACGCGCCGCATCTCGCGCACGCCGGCCGGTGCGTCGCTCATGAACGCGACCACGAGCTGCGCCAGCGCGACGTCGAACGAGTCGTCCGGCCAGGGCAGCTCCTCCGCGCCCGCCTCGCGGACGTCGAGGCCGGGGAACCGCGAGTGCAGCGCGGCCGCGAACGCAGGCGATGGCTCCGCCGCGGCCACTTCTCCGCCGCGGCGCGCGAGCTCTGCGGTCAGTGCGCCCGTTCCGGCGCCGACGTCGAGCGAGCGCATCCCAGGCTCGACGCCGGCGAAGTCTGCGAACACGGGCGCGAGCCGCGTCGAGAAGCGGCCCATGAACTTGTCGTATGCGTGGTCAGAGGCCCAGATCCTGCGGAGTATTCACGTTTCCGAGCAGCGACTCGTCGAGATCGACGACAGCGACGTCGAGGCCGGCGATTGCGCGGCGGATGGAGAGCTCGCCCGACGTGAGCGCCGTGAGTGCCGACTTCCGATACGCGCCGGGAAGCGGCCCTGTCTGCGGGACCGCGGCGTCGCGGCACGCCGCCGCGAGCGCACGCAGCGCGTCCGCCGTGACGTACGGCATGTCCACCGGCAGGACGACGCACGTATCGGTGCGCGCGGCGCGCAGCCCCGCGACGAGGCCGTGAATCGCAGCGCGCTCTTCGACGCCGTCCGCAAGCACCGCGAACGGAAGCTCCTCGTCGCCCTTCCCGACTGCGATGCGCTCGTCGCACGCCGCACCGAGCGTCCGCCACGCGCGCTCTGCGAGCGTCTCGCCTTCGATGCGCGCGAGTGCCTTCGGCGAGCCGAACCGCGTGCTCGCCCCGCCGACCAAGAGGATTCCTGTTACGGGAGGATCCGCCACGGCTCGGTGTAGACGTTGACCGAGCCGCCGCGGACGAAGCCGCACAGCGTCACGCCGCGATCGCCGGCGAGCTCGACCGCAAGGCTCGAGGGCGCACCGACGGCGACGAGGATCGGGCAGCCTGCGACAGCGGCTTTCTGCACGAGCTCGAACGAGAGCCTGCCGCTGACACAGAGCACGTGCTCCGCGAGCGGCAGCAGTCCGTCGAGGAACGCCCGGCCGACGACCTTGTCGAAGGCGTTGTGCCGACCGACGTCCTCGCGCGCGCAGAGCAGGGTGCCGCCGGAAGTGAAGAGACCGGTCGCGTGCAGCCCTCCGGTGGCAGCGAACGTCGCCTGCTCCTCGCGCAGCCGGTCAGGCAGCGACGCGATCAGTCCCACCGGTACCTGCAGCTGCGAATCGACGTGTGGAGCCTCGACCGCCACCGCCTCGAGCGCGCCCTTGCCGCAGACGCCGCACGAGGACGAGGTGTAGAAACTGCGCTGCAGGCGCGCCGCGTCGAAGCCGCCGGCATCGACGTCGATCGTGTTGACGGCGAGATCGTCCGGCACGCGCGCGTTCTCCGGCTGCAGGCCCTCGGAGAGGCAGAAGCCGAGTGCAAGTTCCTCGTCGTGTCCCGGCGTGCGCATGGTGACGGCGACCGGCGTCCCGCCGATGCGGATCTCAAGCGGCTCCTCGACGGCGACGCGGTCGCGCTCGGTCGCGCCGCCCGGCAGGCGCACGACCTCGACCTCGGCCGCCGCGTACGGCGGAACGTCCATGACGGAGATGCTATGAGGCCGGGTTACGATCGCGCGGTGAAGGTGCTCGTGGTCGGGTCGGGTGGTCGCGAGCATGCGCTCGTGTGGGCGCTCGCGCGCGAAGGAGTCGAGCTGCACGCCGCGCCCGGGAATCCCGGCATCGCCGCGCTTGCGCACTGCCATCCCGTCCGCGCGGAAGATCCGGCTTCGGTCATCCCGCTCGCGGCCGAGCTCGAGGTCGACCTCGTCGTCGTCGGTCCCGAGGCGCCCCTCGTCATCGGCCTCGCCGACGCGTTGCGTCGCCGCGGCATCCCCGTGTTCGGCCCGAGCGCGGCAGCGGCGCAGATCGAGGGCTCGAAGGCGTTCGCAAAGGACGTGATGGAGGCGGCCGGCGTCCCGACCGCGCAGACACTCGCGGTCGCGCGGCCGCCGTGCGTCGTCAAGGCGGACGGGCTCGCTGCCGGCAAAGGCGTCTGGGTGTGCCGCGACCAGGCAGCGCTCGACGCGGCGCTGCGCGCGGCGCAGGCGCTCGGTCAGCCCTTCCACGTCGAGGAGTTGCTCGAAGGACCGGAGCTGTCGGTGTTCGCGATCGCCGCCGGCACGCAGGCGATCGCATTGCCGGGCTCACGCGACTTCAAGCGCATCGGCGACGGCGACACCGGACCGAACACCGGCGGCATGGGCTCGTACAGCCCGGTGCCCGGCGCTCCCGACGTGGAGGAGATCGTGGAGACGATCCACCGGCCAGTGCTGCGCGAGCTCGCACGCCGGGGCACGCCGTTCTTCGGCCTGCTGTACGGCGGACTGATGCTCACCGAGCAAGGGCCGCAGGTGATCGAGTTCAACTGCCGCTTCGGCGACCCGGAGACACAGTCGGTGCTGCCGCTGCTCGAGGGAGGCCTCCTCGAGGCACTTACAGCGACGGCGGCGGGGGACCTCGCCGGCGTCGAACTTCGAACGAACGCCCTCGCGGCCGTCACCGTCGTCATCGCATCTCGGGACTATCCCGAGCGCGGCGAATCGGGCACACCGATCGACATGGATGCGACGGAAGCGCTCGTCTTGCACGCGGGCACGGCCCTCCAGGAGGGCCGGCTCGTCACCAACGGCGGGCGCATCCTCAACGTCGTGGGGACCGGTGCATCGATCGCCGAAGCACGGTCTGCCGCGTACGCGGGCGTCGCGCACATAGATTTCGCGGGGATGCAGTTCCGGAGTGATATCGCTGGCTGAGATCGGGATCCTCGTCGGATCGGAATCGGACCGTGAGCGGATGCAGCCCGCGCTCGACGTGCTCGACGACGCCGGCGTCACCTATGAGTTCGAGGTGCGCTCTGCGCACCGCACACCCGACGCCGTCGCGGAGTACGCCCGCACCGCGCGTGAGCGCGGACTGAAGGTCCTGATCTGCGGCGCGGGCCTCTCGGCCGCGCTGCCGGGCGCGGTCGCGGCGCACAGCGATCTCCCCGTGATCGGCGTGCCGTTCCGTTCCAGCATGAGCGTCCTCGACGGACTGGATGCGCTCCTTGCAATCGCCCAGATGCCGCCCGGCGTCCCGGTGGCGGCGGTGGGCGTCGACAACGCGAAGAATGCGGCAGCGCTCGCGCTGCGCATCCTGAATCGCTAGTTCCTACCTGATGTTCGTGTAGGCGGCCGGAACCCGCGCGGGTGCGTTGCCGCGCCCTTGCACGGCGAGCTCGCGCACGAGCATGCGGTGGGCGTCGCGCGGCTTGACCCCGTGGTTCGACGACGTGCGCTCCGTCATGACACCGGCGAACTTGACCGAGCGGTGGTACCGGTGCTGCGCGACCTGCGCGAGCGCCGCCCACTCGCGCGCCATCGTCCGGTTGTAGATCTCCGGGATTGCACGCGCGTACCGCATGCCGCCGGTGACATAGAACGCCTGGTGCGCGTTCCAGACGCCGCTCACGATGCCACCGTCGAGCGAGCCGTAGTTGTAGAGCGCATGGCCGACGCGCGAGTCCGCATAGCCGCGATAGAAGTCGCGCGTCCGCCAGAACGAACGATCCCACGCCGGCTCCACGTCATCAGCGGCAGCGGACGTGACGTGCGCGTCGAGGCCGCCGGCCCGGAGAGCGCGCTGGAGCGTCACCGTCTCGCGCGCCCAGTTGCGGCCCGCGTTGTAGACGCTCGGGACGCTCGGGTGATAGTTGCTCGTGCCGCGCGCCAGCGCGATGCGGTCGCTCGAGCCGCGCGGCAGGCAGGCGGCGTAGCCGCGCGCGTAGTCGAGCATCGCGCGAGTGATCGTCGTGTTCCCGGCGAACGCGCCGGAGAAGAGCATCGTCCCGTACGTGTGGCCGTTGTACGACGGCTTGCCGAAGTCGAGGATGACGACGCCGGTGGCGCCGCGCTGGGCTGCGCCACAGCCTTGCCGGTGGAAGAGACGTGGCGACGTCGTGCGCTCGTACAGCGAGATGGTCGCGCGTGTCGGCGCCTTTGGCTTGGGATCTGCCTCGGCGCGCTTCGAGATGTGCGCCGCAGCGATGAAGAGCGGATTGAGACTCGCGAGGTACTGGGCTTGTTGTGGGGGCGGCGCGACGGCGGCGCGGGCCTTCTGTGGCGGGCCGATGAGGAGCAGCGTGACGATCAGGCAGAGGAGGCCGGCGATGCAGGCGCCGAGCACGGCCGGGCCCCGCTTATAAACGAGATTTACACAGTTTTCAACCGACATATCTGCACCAACGTATCGGCGCCTCCGGCCGGCCGCCCTCCCCCGAGTGAGGGAGTCAGGTGCTCCCTCTAGACTGGGGCCAGTGATCGCCCGCTACTCCCGACCGGCCATGGCCAGGATCTGGTCGGAGGAGGGCAAGTTCTCAGCGCTTCTCGACGTCGAGAAGGCCGCGACGCTCGCCTGGGCCGAGCTCGGGACGGTGCCCCAAGAGGCGGCTGAGGTGATTTCTCAGGCCCCGGCGCCGGCCCCTGAACGGGTCGCGGAGCTCGAACTGACCCTCCACCACGACATCGCGGCCTTCGTGGACGCCGTCGCCGAGCAGCTGGGGCCTGAGGGGCGCTGGTTCCACTACGGCCTCACCTCGTCCGACGTCGTCGACACGGGGCTCGCCCTTCAGATCCGCGAGGCCGGCCGGCTCCTGCTCGAAGGCCTCGACCGAGCCTTTGCCGTAGTCGTCGCACGGGCCGAGGAGCACAGGTTCACGCTGCAGATGGGCCGGACGCACGGCGTCCATGCCGAGCCGACGACGTTCGGCCTCAAGCTCGTCGGCTGGGCGTTCGAGCTCGATCGGGGACGTGCACGGATCGGGCGCGCGCTCGAGGGCATGCGCGTCGGCAAACTGAGCGGCGCCGTCGGCACGTATGCCGCGACCGACCCGGAACTGGAGCGCATCGCATGCGAGCGGCTCGGGCTCGAGCCGGCGCCGACCTCCACCCAGATCATCCAGCGCGACCGGCACGCCGAGCTCCTGTGTGCGCTCGCCGTCGTCGCGTCGTCGCTCGACACGTTCGCGCTCGAGATCCGCCACCTCGCGCGCACCGAGGTGGCCGAGGTGCAGGAGCCGTTCGGCAAGGGGCAGAAAGGCTCGTCGGCGATGCCGCACAAGCGCAACCCCGTCGTCGCGGAGCGCATCTGCGGCCTCGCGCGCGTCGTCCGCGGCGCGGCGCTCGTCGGGCTCGAGAACGTTGCGCTCTGGCACGAGCGCGACATCTCGCACTCGTCCGCGGAGCGCGTCGTGATCCCCGACGCGTTCCTCGCGCTCGACTACATGCTCGACCGCTTCACCTGGCTCGTCGACGGCCTCGTCGTGAGGGCAGAACGAATGAGGAGCAATCTCGAGGCGAGCCACTATCTCTTTTTCAGCCAGCGCGTGCTGCTCGCCCTCGTCGAATCGGGGCTGGAACGCGACGAGGCATATCGCCTCGTGCAACGAGACGCGATGCGCGCGTGGGACGAGGAGCTCGACTTCCGGGAGCTCGTCCGCGCCGACGACGAGATCGCTTCGCGAATCGATCTCGATGCCGTCTTCGACCTCGATGCCTACACGAAGCATGTCGACACTGTGTTCAACCGCCTGAAGGAGCCCGTCCATGCCTGAAGCCGTGCACGTCGGATCCGGAAAGATCCGCGAGCTCTACGCGCTCGACGACGAGCGTCTACTCCTCGTCGCGAGCGACCGCATCTCGACGTTCGACGTCGTCCTCCCGACCGAGATCCCGGACAAGGGCCGCGTGCTCACCGGGCTCTCCGGCTTCTGGTTCAGCCTCCTGCGCGAGCTCGTCCCGAATCACATGCTCGCGATCCGCGAGGACGGCCGGTCGATGGAGTGCCGCAAGCTCGAGATGCTGCCGATCGAATGCGTCGTGCGCGGATACCTCGCCGGCTCGGGCTGGAAGGACTACCAGGCGACCGGCTCGACGTCGGGCCATGCGCTGCCGGAGGGGCTGCTCGAGTCGGACAAGCTGCCGTCGCCGATCTTCACGCCGGCGACGAAGGCCACGACGGGACACGACGAGAACATCACGCGCGACCAGGCGGCGGAGCTCGTCGGCGAGGGACGCCTACGAGAGGTCGAGGCGGCCGCCATCGAGGTGTACAGAGTCGCCGCCGAGCACGCGCTCGGCGCCGGAATCATCATCGCCGACACGAAGTTCGAGTTCGGGCTCGACCAGCACGGTCATCTCGTGCTCGGCGACGAGGCGCTGACGCCCGACTCGTCGCGCTTCTGGCCCGGCGACGCCTACGAGCCCGGCCGCGCGCAGGACAGCTTCGACAAGCAGTTCGTGCGCGACTACTGCGAGTCGACGGGCTGGGACAAGACCTATCCGGGGCCGGACCTCCCGGCCGACGTCGTGCAGGCGACGCGCGCGAAGTACGTCGAGGCGTTCGAGCGGCTGACGACCATCCCGTTCCCGGCGTATCTCGAAAACCCGTCGGTCGTACTCGGATGAAGGGAACTCTCACGTTCCCGACGCCGCGCTGGCAAGCGAGGCAAGCCGGCGGCGCGCGGGACAGTGCAGTTGGGCACGACCAAGCGCCGACGGCGCAGCATCGCGCAGCCAGCGGTGCGAGCCTTCGGCGGAGCGCGGCTCCGCCGCGCGTGAGCCGAAGGCGGTCAGGGACGTGAGAGCGACGGTTCTCGTGCGGCCGAAGGAGGGCATCCTCGATCCGCAGGGCGACGCGGTCGAGCGCGCGCTCGAGCATCTCGGCTTTGCCGTATCGGGTGCGCGCGTTGGCAAGGTCGTCGACCTCGAAGTGACCGCCGACGACGAAGCGGGCGCGCGTGAGCAGGTCGAGCGCATGTGCGAGCAGCTGCTCGCAAACCCACTCATCGAGTCGTACGAGATCGAGCTGCATGGCTAGTCCGCAGCCGCGGATCGGCGTCGTCACGTATCCGGGGTCGCAGGACGACCGCGACGCCCTGTGGGCGCTCGGCGCGCTCGACGCGGACGCGGTGCCGGTGTGGCACGAGGAGCGCGAGCTCCCGTCGCTCGACGCCGTCGTGCTGCCCGGCGGATTCTCGTACGGCGACTACCTCCGCTGCGGCGCGATCGCGCGCTTTTCGCCGGCCACCGCCGCGGTGTGCGCGTTCGCCGAGCAGGGCGGCCTCGTCCTCGGCATCTGCAACGGGTTCCAGGTCCTGTGTGAAGCAGGCCTGCTCCCCGGCGCGCTGCTGCGCAACGAGTCGCTGCGCTTCGTGTGCCGCGACGTCCCGTTGCGGGTCGAGCGCGCCGACACGCCGTTCACCGCTCGCTGCGAAGCCGGCCAGACGCTCGTCATCCCGGTCAAGCACGGCGACGGACGCTACGTGCCCCCGCCGGACATCGATCCCGCGCAGATCGTCTTCCGCTACCGCGACAACCCCAACGGCTCGGTGGACGACATCGCAGGCGTCTGCAACGAGGCCGGCAACGTGCTCGGGCTCATGCCGCATCCCGAGCATGCCGTCGACCCCTTGCTGGGGTCGGCGGACGGAGCCTTGGTTCTCGCCTCGCTGGTCGAGGCCGCGCGCGACCGCGCGCTCACCGCCGTCTAGCCGCGCATTCCGAACGGATCGACGAACACGTCGTCGACCTGCCAGGTGCCGCTCGTCGCAGTCGACGTGAGCTGCAGCTGCGCGGAGACGGTCAAGAGCGGAAGAGAAAGAATCGACGGGACACTGGCGCTCGGCTCCCAGCTTCCGTAGCCGGACTGGTCGAAGCTCGTGAAGTTGAGGATGCCGGTGATGTTCCCGAGGAAGCCGTAGAAGACGACCCGCGCCTGCAGCGGGCCATTCGCGTTGTTCGAGTGCGCGAACATCCGCCAGCCCGGCGCGTTCAGCGCGGTGCAGACCTTCGGGCTCGCTGCGCTGCCGCCCGGCCCGATGCTGAGCGACGAGCTGCCGCCCCCGTTGACCGACCACGGCTCGTTGCCGGCGGCGACGGCGGCGTTGGAGACCTTCCAGCCGGTCGTGCCGCTCTCGAAGCCGTTGTTCGCAAAGGCGAAATAGTCGTTGTTGTCGCCGAACTGCGCGAACGGCTGGAGTGATCCGCCGCACAAAAGGGCTGCTTTGCTGGCCGGCGCTGCAACGATCGCAGCCGAGGCCGCTGCCACCAGTACGAGCATGATCCGCTTGGACACGGTCACTACCTCCGTCGTTGCCGCAGAACAGAAAAAGCAGTCCGCACCTTCATTCCGACCCGCGGAGCATGCGATCCCCCATCTTGGGGATCTTCTGTCGAGTCCCTCGACCGAGGTACTCACGAGCACTTCGACGCTAGGAGAATTAGAAACGTGGAAGCCGTTGCGGCCGGCGACATTTCGCACGACCTGCTCGCGACCGAGCTCGTCGAGCATGCCCGTGAGCGGGCGCGCCGCCGCATGGGAACGGTCGAGGGGCGGCTGGCGCTGTCGTTGGCAGTGTCCTTCCTCGTTGCCGCCGGCGCCGCTGCCGCCTTCCTGCCGGCTGGACGAAGTTTCTCGCCGGCCGCCGCCATCCTCGGCGTCTTCGCGTACGCGGTTGCATGCCGCGTGCAGTTCGAGGTTGGAGACGGCTTCGCGTACCCGATCCAGCTCGTCCTCGTCCCCATGCTCTTTGCGCTGCCTCCGCGCGATGTGCCACTGCTGGTCGCGGCCGGCATGGTCGGCTCGCAGCTCGTCCGGCGGTCGCACCCGCTGACGCATACCCCGATCGACATCGCCAATGCGTGGTACTCCATGGGGCCTGCGCTCGTTTTGGCGCTCGCCGGAGCACCGAAGCCGGCCTGGAGCAACGCAGCCCTCTATGTCGGCGCATTCGGCGCGCAGTTCGCGGTCGACTTCGTCACCACGTCCACCTGGTCGCGCGTCGCCTACGGCGTCGGCGTGCGAGATCACCTCCGCTCGATGCGGGAGACGGTGCTCGTCGACGCGGCTCTCAGCCCGGTCGGGCTCGTCCTCGCGATCGCCACGATTGGCCGGCCGTGGGGGCCGCTTCTCGTTCTCCCTCTCGTTGCGCTCCTGCATGTGTTCGCGCGGGAGCGGCAGCGGCGCCTCGACCACACGGTCGAACTGTCGAACGCGTATCGCGGCACGGCGCTGCTCCTGGGAGAGATGATCGAGGCGGACGACGAGTACACCGGCAGTCACAGCCGCGACGTCGTCGAGCTCGTCCTCGCCGTCGCGGATCGCCTCGCCCTCGAGCCGAGCGTACGGCGGCAGGCAGAGTTCGCCGCCCTGCTGCACGACGTCGGCAAGGTGAAGATCCCGTCCGAGATCATCAACAAGCCTGGCCCGCTCGACGAGGACGAGCGCGCGCTCATCAACACGCACACGCTGCTCGGCGAGGAGATGCTCGGCCAGGTCGGCGGGCTCCTCGGCAACGTCGGCCACGTCGTCCGCTCGTCGCACGAGCGCTGGGACGGAGCCGGCTATCCCGACGGTCTTGCCGGCGAAGACATTCCGATCGCGGCCCGCATCGTCTCGGCGTGCGACGCGTGGAGCGCGATGACGACCGACCGCGCATATCGGTCTCGCCTCACCGATGAAGAGGCGACGCTCGAGCTGCGGATGTGCTCGGGCACGCAGTTCGACCCGCGCGTCGTGGACGCGTTGCTCGACGTCCTGAGCTCCTAGAGGCCCAGCTCCTCCGCCAGCGCCGGATGCTGCGCGAGCTGCGTGCGCAGCCGTGCGAGGTCACGCGCCCGGAACGTCACCGGCCCGCGCCGCGCTGTGTCGTCGGTCGTGTAGGCGAAGCGGACGAGCCGCTCGCCCCGCGGCGTCTCGAGCAGCTGGACGACGGACGCGAACCGCCGGTCGCCCGCCTGCTGGCGCACGACCAATTCATCGACGAGGTCCGCCGTTCCCCACGGTGTTGCCGTCTTGGATGGCATGGGGACCACGCTAGGCCGCACTTCGTCACGACGGTGTGCCAGCTTTGCGCCTACTTCCCGGAGCGGTCGATCAGTTCGATGCGGTAGTCGTCGGGATCGCGGACGAAGCAGAGCAGCGACCCGCCCTCGCGGACGCGGTACGGCTCCCGTTCCGGCTCGATCCCCTGCGCTGCCAGCTGCTCCAGCGTTCCGCCGAGATCGTCGACCGCGAGCGCGATGTGGCCGTAGCCGGTGCCGAGGTCGTATGTGCGGCCGTCGTGGTTGTACGTCAGCTCCAGCACGGCCTTCTGGTCGCCGATGCCGAAGAAGGAGTTGGTCGCTTCGAGCTCGCCGTTGCGGACGATGTCCATGTCGCGCTCGAACTCGAAGCCGAGCGCTTCGTAGAACGCGCGGCTCTTTGCCGGATCGGTGATCCGGACCATTGTGTGGAGGAATTGGGCCATGGCTCGATCCTATTAGGCCGGGACGGCCCTGAATGGGTCGGTGTAGTCGGAGCGTCGGCGGGGATCGGTGATCCGATCCTTCGTGAGCCCGATTCCGAGCACGTAGTTGCCGGATCCCCACGAGCCCGTGTAGCCGGTCCCGGCGAACGACTCGAGGTCATATGCCGACGGCGCCAGAGTGGTGCCGCGGCCGTCGGCATCGTCGGCTCTCGGCGTAGCGGAGCAATGGCGTCCGTAGAGCGTCCAGCAGACCCGGACCGAGTACTGGCCGGCCTTCGGATAATTGGCATGCGAGCCGCGGGCGACGTAGACGATCGGATGCAAGCCGGTCTTCGAGAGTGCCGACCACGCAATCCACTTGCCGCCCTGATGCTGGGAGTAGACCGCTCCGAGCGGCGAGCCGTGCTCGAGCACAACGGTGACGCCCTCCCAGTCGGCCTCGTGCTGGTCGGAGAAGTCGTTGTAGAGGTACATCAGCCAGTATTCGATCGCGACGCGCCCCTTCGAGGGCTCGTAGGCGAGATGGAAGTAGACCATCGGCCGGAGTCTCGCCCCCTCGAGCTGCTGCTCGATGCCCGGGTACCTCGACGCGTGCGAGTTGGGATCGGCGCCGCGAATGTCGAGGTACGTCGGCGCAGTGGTGACCGGAAGCGAGAAAAGCGTCGGCCGCCCTTGCGCAAGAGTCCCGCGCGGTGGCGAGCCGGCGCGTAGGACGGTTTCCGTGAGGTAGTCCTCCAACCGCAACGGCCGATAGCGCTCGGCGGAGGCGAGGCGGAGCACCGGCGCATACTTCGTCGCGAGCTGGACCGCACTGGCCGCCGGCCGTGGGCCGAGCGCACGGTGCGTGAATGTGCACATGACCGTCTCGCCCGAGCTGAGCGCGACTGTGGCGGTGGCTGAGGCGACGGTGACGGTGGTGCCACCGGAAGGATCCACGCATGTCAGCGAGGTCAACGTCCTGGGCTGGCCCGCTACGGCTCCTGACTCGACCAGCCGGTAGGTTCCGTCGGCGAGCCCGGAGATCGTCTTGGTGCTTCCGGAGACGCCGACGCCCAGCCGGAACTTCTGCCCGACGCCGGCATAGGACCATGCGACGCCCGCCGGCGAAGGATCCGTCACCAGACGAACAACGATCGAGCCACCGCTCCGGTCAGCCGCACCGGCCGCCGACACGGCAACGCCGAGACCGACGGCAGCCAGAATCGGGAGGGAGAACCTCACACGAGGTCATGTGACGATACGACGAATAGCAAACCAGCGGCTCTCACCCGGACGAGGGCCTGCCGGACGGAAGCTCGTCCTGCAGCATCGAGAAGAGCACCGCGTCCTGCCATTCGCCGAACTTCTCGTACGCCTTGCGCTTCACGCCCTCGCGCACGTACCCGACCCGCTCGGCATGGGCGACGGCACGCTCGTTGAAGCCGTAGATCTGGATCTCCAGCCGGTGGAAGCCGAGCTCGCCGAGCACCAGCCGCTGGAAGGCGCGCGCGACCTCGTCGCCGAGCCTGCGGCCGCGAAAGCGCGGATCCACGGCGAGCCTGCCGCCCTCGACGATGCGGTGGCGCTCGTTCACGACGCGGTACGAGGCGCTGCCGACGCGTTCCCCGTCCGCCTCGGCGACGAGCCAGCCGAACGCCTCCGGCTCACGCTCCGAGCGCTCGATGTCGGCGACGACCTCCTCCATCGTCGCCGGCGCGCGTCCGAGGAACTCGCGCGTCTCCTCGCCGGTGACGAGCTCGAGCAGGAACTCGGCGTCGGAGCGATCAGCGCGCCGGAGCTCGACGGACACGCCGCGACGCTACCCGAACCGCCCCGGTGCCGAGCGCAACGCCGCCACAGATCAGCAGCAGCCCCGCGAGCTTCTGGTCCGACAGCCCTTCGCCGAGGAAGACCGCGCCGTAGAAGAGCGCGAACGCCGGCAGCATGTAGGCGACGAGCACCGAGCGCGACGACCCGTAGATGCGGATCATCCGGTAGGACAGGATCTGCGCGAGCGCCGTCCCGAGCAGGCCGAGCGCCGCGGCCGAGCCGATCGCCTTCCATCCGGGCGCATGCGTCGGGAGCGTCGCGAGCGCGAGCGGCAGGAGCAGCACGAAGGCCCCCGTCATCGAGACGGCGGCGAGAACAGGCCCACCGAAGCCCATCCGCCTGCCTGCGTACAGGTTCGCGGCCGCGTACGACACCGAGGCGACGACGATCGCGGCGATGCCGATCGTTCCGTGCCAGCCACCCTGCGGGTGCACACCGGCGAGGATGCCGACGCCGCCGAGCCCGAGCAGGACACCGACGAGCCGCCAGCCGGTCGAGCGCTCGGCCGGCACGAAGAACACGGCGAGCAGGGCGACGAAGATCGGCACGGACGAGTTCGCGACCGCGGCCGTTCCGGAGTCGACCCACCGCTCGCCCCACGCGATCAGCGTGAACGGCACGGCAGCGTTGAGGACCGCGAGCACGAGGCCCGGGCGCCACGCCCGCACGAGAGCCGCGCCGCCGGACCGCCGCCACGCGAACGCAACGAGGATCGGAGCGGCGCACAGCAGCCGCACCTCGATCAACACGGCCGGCGAGAGGTCGCGGATCCCGACCTTGATGAACAGGTACGACGACCCCCAGATCGCCCCGAGAACGACCAGGAGGAAGACGTACCGCCGTCTCACGAGCCCATCTGAAAGGGAGGCTAGACTGAATCACCTGACGCAGGTCGCGGAACAGCCGCTCCACCGCGCACTCGGCCTCACGGACGGGGAGGCGGACCGAATCCGGGAGCTTCTCGGGCGCGATCCGAACCATTTCGAGCTCGCCGTCTTCTCCGTCCTGTGGTCGGAGCACTGCGGCTACAAGCACTCAGCGCCGCTTCTGCGGCGGCTCCCGTCCTCCGGCGAGCGCGTGCTGCAGGGGCCGGGCGAGAACGCGGGCGTCCTCGATCTCGGCGAGGGCCTCGCGGTCGCCTTCAAGGTCGAGTCGCACAACCATCCCTCGGCGGTGGAGCCGTTCCAGGGCGCCGCAACAGGCGTCGGTGGGATCCTGCGCGACATCGTCGCGATGGGGGCGCGGCCGATCGCGCTCCTCGACGGGCTGTGGTTCGGCGCTCCCGGCCACGACTTCGACCGCGCCGTCGCCGGCATCGGCCACTACGGCAACTGCGTCGGCGTCCCCACGGTCGGAGGCCAGACGGTCTGGGACGAGGCCTACCGCGGCAACTGCCTCGTGAACGCGATGTGCGTCGGCCTGCTCGACGCGCACCGGCTGCAGACGGCGAAAGCGCAAGGCCCCGGCAACGTCGTCGTCCTCTTCGGCGCGACGACGGGCCGCGACGGCATCGGCGGCGCATCCGTGCTCGCAAGCCAGGAGCTGGGCGAGGACGATCCCGACAAGCGCCCGTCGGTGCAGATCGGCGACCCGTTCACCGGCAAGAAGCTCATCGAGGTCTCCGTCGAGCTCGTCGAGTCGGGTCTCGTCGAGTCGCTACAGGACTGCGGCGCCGCCGGGCTCGCGTCCGCGCTGAGCGAGATGGCGAGCGACGGCGCAGGCATCGACGTCCATCTCGACCGCGTGCCGCAGCGCGAGTCGGGTATGGAGCCGTGGGAGATCATGATCTCGGAGTCGCAGGAGCGGATGGTCGCGATCGTGCGGCCGCAGATGCTCGACGCGCTCCAGGCGCTGTGCGCGAAATGGGAGCTAGAGAGCGCGGCGATCGGTGAAGTGACCGACAGCGGTGTGTTGCGCGCGCTCCACGAGGGGAACGTGGTCGGCGACATTCCGGCGCGTTTCCTCACAGAGGACTGTCCTCGCTACGAGGTCGAACAGCGGAAGGCGGACGCGTGGGTGATGCCCGCGCCGAAGGCGCGTCGCCGGCCTGCGGATGTCGCCGGCGTGTACGAGCAGTACGACCAGCTCGTCGGCTCCCGCACGGTCCGCCGCCCGGGCCTCGACGCGGCCGTGCTGAGGCTGCGGCCGTCGCTGCGCGGGCTCGCCGTCTCTCTGCAGGGACCGCGCCCCGGCGAGACGGATCCATTCGCCGCCGGCGTGCAGGCCGTGCTCGGCGCTGCGCGCAACGTCGCGTGCACGGGCGGTGAGCCGATCGGCCTCACCGACTGCCTCAATTTCGGCAATCCCGAGAAAGCGGAGATCGGCTACGAGCTCGCGCGGGCGATCGAGGGCATCGCGCGTGCGGCCGAGGCGCTCGGTGTCCCGGTCGTCTCCGGCAACGTCTCGCTGTACAACGAGACCGACGGCCGTCCGATCCCGCCGACGCCCGTCGTCGGCTGCGTCGGGCTCGTGCAGGACGTGCGGCTCGTCCCCGCCGGGTGGCAGCGCGGCGACGTCGTGTTGCTCGCGACTGTGCCCGAGGAGAGCATCGCCGCCGAGGTGTCGCTCATCCGCTTCCTGCGCAAGGCGGCGCCGATCCTGACGCTCTGCCATGACGTCGGCAGCGGCGGGATCGAAGCCGCACTTGCCGAGGCGACGCGCTGGAGCGGCCGCGAGGCCGACGTCGAGCTTCCGGCCGAGCCCGAGGCGGGAGCCGCGATCCTCGCGTGCGCGCCGGAGACCGTTTCTCGGCTCGGCTCCAAAGGCTTCATCCAGATCGGCCAGGTGCGCTGACATGTGCGGCGTCTTCGGCGTGTACGCGCCCGAGCGCGATGTCGCGCGGCTCACGTACTTCGGGCTCTTCTCGCTCCAGCACCGCGGCCAGGAGTCGGCGGGAATCGCGGTGTCGGAGAACGGCCGGTTGACCGCGCTCCGCGACCTCGGCCTCGTCACGCAGGTTTTCGACGAGCAGAAGCTGCATGCGCTGCAGGGGCAGGTGGCGATCGGGCACACGCGGTACTCGACGACGGGCTCGTCGGGGTGGGCGAACGCGCAGCCGCTCGTGCAGCATGGGCGGAACCGCACGGTCGCGCTCGGGCACAACGGCAACCTCGTCAACGCCGACGTGCTGCGCGACGAGCTCCGCGCCGATGGCGCGACGCTGCGCGGAACGTCCGACAGCGAGGTGATCGCGGCACTGATCGCGAACGCCGACGCGCCGCTCGAGGAGGCGGTCGCCGGCGCGATGCGCAAGCTGCAGGGCGCGTACTCGGTCGTCGCGCTGTCGGAAGGGATGCTGATCGCGTTCCGCGATCCGCTCGGCTTCCGTCCGCTCGTGCTCGGCCGCGTGAACGACGACTGGGTGGTCGCGTCCGAGACGTGCGCGTTCGACCTCGTCGGCGCGGAGCACGTGCGCGAGGTCGAGCGCGGCGAGATCGTGCTCGTCGACGGGGATGGGATGCGCTCCGTGCAGGCGGTCGAGCCACCGACCAACGGCGCGCTCTGCATCTTCGAGTTCTTCTATCTCGCGCGACCGGACACGCGGCTCGACGGCATCGAGGTGCACGGCGCGCGTGTCCGGATGGGCGAGCGGCTCGCGCAGGAGGCGCCCGCGGACGCCGAGCTCGTGCTTCCCATCCCGGACTCGGGGACGCCGGCCGCGATCGGCTTCTCGCGCGCGCTCGGCATCCCCTTCAGCGAGGGACTGATCAAGAACCGGTACATCGGGCGCACGTTCATCCAGCCCGACCAGGAGCTGCGGCGCCTCGGCGTGCGACTGAAGTTCAACCCGCTCGCGGAGGTGGCGGGCAAGCGCGTCGTCGTCGTCGACGATTCGATCGTGCGCGGGAACACCACGCGCGCGATCGTGCGGATGCTCTTCGACGCCGGCGCGACCGAGGTGCACGTGCGCATCTCGTCCCCGCCGGTGATCGGGCAGTGCTTCTACGGCATCGACCTCGCCGACCCGCAGGAGATGGTTGCGGCCGGGAAGACGGTCGAGGAGGTGCGCGAGTACATCGGTGCGAGCTCGCTCGCGTACCTGTCGCACGAGGGGCTCGTCGAGGCAACGCGCAGGCCGGAGTCGGATCTCTGCCGCGCCTGCCTCACGCGTCAGTACCCGACCGAGGTCCCGGCCGAGTACGCGAAGCTCCGCTTCGAGCCCGCGCGCGCATAAGTCGTCACACCGACGCCGGGGTACTAGGTACCGGTCGTAGCGGTGCCCCGTGGCAGGCGAAAGGCCGGTACCTAGTACCTGTACGAAAGCGTGACGTCTTCTACGCGGCCAGATCTGCGACGTGCAGGAGCTCGAGCTTGAGCCCGTCCGGGTCGTAGAAGAACACCGCGTAATAGCCCGGCATGTAGCCGTACTCCTGCGGCTCGCTCTCGAGCGTCCCGCCCGCCTCGACCACCCACTCGGCGCGCTCGTCCACTGCCGCCCGCGACGCAACCTCGATGGCGAGATGGTGCAGCCCGACCGCATAGCGGTCGACTGCGCCATCCTCGCTCTGCGCCTCGCGCAGCCCGATCGACGTCCCGCGGCCGCTCAGGTACCAGATCGTCTCGCCGCGCTCGCCCTCCACCTCGCTGATCACGTGCCAGCCGAGCGGGCCGAGCAGGTCGCGATAGAAGGGCAGGCTGCGCTCGATCGAGGAGACGACCAGGTCGACGTGATGGACGCCCCCGGAGCGCATGCGATCCGACCCGACTTCGTCGCCGGACGCGCGACTCCTCGTACCATCCGATCCCGGTGCATCTGTTCCACTATCACCTCGTCACGAGCCGGGTTCGCGAGGTCGAGGCGCGCTACATCGGCAAGCTCGGATTCGACCTCGTCGCACGCCACGGGCGGATCGGCGAAGACCTCCAGTCGTACGAGGCGGGGATCTCGTGGGCGGAGCTGGACGCGCTCGGATTCAAGCTCCGCCTCTCCGAGCTCGAGCTCGGCGCCGTCAACGTCGTGGTGCAGCCGGGGCAGTGGCCACTGCCGCGCGTCGACCATCTCGGCCTCGCTCTCGACGACGAGGAGTTCGAGCGCGCGATCGCCCGTGCCGAGGACGCGCAACTCCGGGTGCAGGAGCACGGCGGCCGGCGCACGTTCGTCTCGACGAACACGGGTTACCGCCTCGAGCTCCATCCGCCGCGCGACTGGATCGACGACCTGCTCGGCCAGGCCGACCGGCTTCGGATCTCCGAGCTGCACCTGAAGGCGGACGGTCCCGAAGGGAAGGCGGAGGCGCTCGCGCAGATGCTCGACTGCGAGCGGATCGGCGCCGACGTCGAGATCGGCGAGACGCTCGTCCGCTTCACCCAGGGCGGCCCACAGGGCCGGCCGGAGCTGGAGGCGGAGATGTTCGTCTGAGTTCCGGCCTAGACTCGACTTCTTGACGAAGGACACGCGCACGTACGAGGCCGCCGGCGTCTCCCTCGGCACCGCCGATGCTGTCGTCGGGCGCCTGCGCGCGGCGGTGGAATCGACCGGCGCCACCGGCTTCGGCCGCTTCGCCGGCCTCTTCCCGCTCGACGAGCACCGCTTTCTGGCCGCCTCGACCGACAGCGTCGGGTCGAAGCTCATGCTCCACCGTCGCGCGGGAACGTTGCGCTGGGGCGGGATGGACCTCGCCGCCCACTGCATCGACGATGTCCTCTGCTCCGGAGCCGAGCCGCTCTTCCTGCTCGACTACGTGGCCGCGGCCCACGTCGACCTCGAGCAGGTGGCCGAGCTCGTCGAGGGAGCCGCGGAAGTCTGCCGCGCCGCCGGCTGCGCGCTCATCGGCGGCGAGACCGCGGAGCTGCCCGGCGTCTACCGCGACCAGGAGCTCGACTTCGCCGGCACCTGCGTCGGCATCGTCGAACGCGACCGCCTCATCGACGGGTCGCGCTGCGCACCGGGTGACGTCGTGGTCGGCTTTCCCTCCAGCGGCCTGCACACGAACGGCTTCTCACTCGTCCGCACGCTCGGAGAGATCGATCCCGCGTGCCTCACACCGCATCGCCTCTACCTCGACGACGTGCACGAGCTGCGCGCGCATGCGGACGTGAAGGCGCTCGCGCACGTCACCGGCGGCGGGATCCTCGGCAACCTCTCGCGCGTGCTCCCCGACGGAGTGCACGCCCACATCGACTGGGACGCATGGGAACGACCGCCGGTGTTCGACTGGCTCGCGGACCAAGGTGTCGCCGAGGAGGAGGCGCGACGCGTCTTCAACCTCGGCATCGGCATGTGCGCGGTCGTGCCGGAAGCACCTGCAGGCGCACTCGTGATCGGAGCGCTGGAGTGATCGGCGTCCTCGTCTCGGGCCGGGGCACGAACCTGCAGGCACTGCTCGACGCCGGCCTGCCGATCGTCGCCGTCGCATCCAACCGCCGCGGCGCGCCCGCGCTGCTCCGCGTTCCGGAAGAGGCGACCGCAGTGTTCGAGCTCGCCGACTACGACGACCGCAACGCGCGCGACGCCGCAATGGCGGACTGGCTGGAGGAGCAAGGCGTGGAGCTCGTGGTGCTCGCCGGCTACATGCACGTTCTGACGGCTGCATTCCTCGACCGCTTCCCCGAAGCCGTCGTGAACGTCCATCCCTCGCTCCTCCCCGACTTCCCGGGCATGCACGCGGTCGAAGAGCAGCTTGCGGCCGGCGTCAGCGAATCGGGCGCGACCGTGCATATCGTCGACGAAGGAGTCGACAGTGGCCCCGTGCTCGCGCAGGAGCGCGTCCTCGTGCTGCCGGACGACACGCCGTCGACGCTGCACGAGCGCATCCAGGACGCCGAGCACCATCTCCTCCCCAAGGTGGTGGCCGAACTGTGCGCGCGCTGATCTCCACGTACGACACGACGGGCCTCGAGGTGTTCGCGCGCGGTCTCGCCGGGCTCGGAGTCGAGCTCGTGACCACCGGCGGCAGCACCGACGCATTCCTGCGCGAGCTCGGGCTCGAGCCGACGGTGATCGACGTCCCGCAGATGCTCGGCGGCCGCGTGAAGACGCTGCACCCACGCATCCACGCCGGCATCCTCGCGCGCCGCGACAACCCCGAGGACATCGCGACGCTCGCAGAGCACGAGATCGAGCCGTTCGACATCGTCTGCATCAACCTCTATCCGTTCGAGCAGGTGGCGGCGAAGCAGGGCGTCACCGAGGCGGAAGCGGTGGAGATGATCGACGTCGGCGGCCCGTCGATGCTGCGCGGCGCGGCGAAGAACTTCGCCCACGTCACGGCTGTCTGCCGTCCGGAGCGCTACGGCTTCGTCCTCGACGAGCTCCGCGAGCACGGTGAGATCTCGCTCGAGACCAGGAGGGAGCTCGCGGCCGAGGCGTTCGCGACGACGGCGGTCTACGAAGCGGCCATCGCAAACTGGTTCTCCGAGCGCGAATCGTTCCCGGACACGCTCGTGCTCTCGCTCGACAAGGTGCTCGACCTCTCCTACGGGGAGAACCCGCACCAGCGCGCCGCGTATTACGCCGACCGCGGCGCCCGCGCGCACCTGCTCTCGCGCGTGGAGCAGCTGCACGGCAAGGCGCTTTCGTTCAACAACCTCAACGACCTGTCCGCCGCACGCGCGATCGGGCGCGAGTTCACGCTGCCGGCCTGCGTCATCGTCAAGCACGCCAACCCGTGCGGCGTCGCGCTCGGCGCGACCATCGAGGAGGCGTACGACAAGGCGCTCGCGTCCGACCCGGTGTCGGCCTACGGCGGCATCGTCGTCCTCAACCGTGACGTCGACGCCGCCCTCGGTGAGAAGCTCGCCGAGCAGTTCGTCGAGGTCCTCTTCGCACCGGACTACGACGACGGTGCCGTCGAGGAACTGCGGCGAAGGCAAGGCACGCGCATCCTCGTCGATCACGAGCGCCGGCGCCCCTCCGCGCAGCAGCGCGGGCTGAAGCGCGTGCTCGGCGGCGTGCTCGTGCAGGACGCCGACGCCGAGATCGAGGACCGCGACGGCTGGACGGTCGTCGCCGGTACGCCCGACGAGCAGCAGTGGGGTGACCTCGTCTTCGCCTGGCGCGTGTGCAAGCACGTCCTCTCGAATGCGATCGTCATCGCGACCGACCTCGCGACCATCGGCGTCGGGGCCGGCCAGATGAGCCGCGTGGACGCCGTCCGCATCGCGCTCGACAAGGCAGCCGAGTTCGGCCACGACACCAGCGGCGCCGTTCTCGCCTCGGACGCGTTCTTCCCCTTCCCCGACGGGCCGGAGCTCGCGCTCGACCGGGGCGTGCGCGCGATCGTCCAGCCGGGCGGCTCGAAGCGCGACGACCTCGTGATCGCCGCCGTCGCCGACGCAGGCGCGACAATGGTGTTCACGGGTCGCCGCCATTTCCGCCACTAGTCCCGCACACTTCCGTCTCGTCGCCCGCGCCGACCAGCGCGCCTTCCTCGAGCTCCCGTGGAACCTGCCGCTCGAGGACTGGCCGGCGGATCTGCACGTCGATCTTGCGCGCGGCATCAGCCGTCACGTCGTCCGCTTCGTCGAGCTGAACGGCAGGTATTACGCGCTGAAGGAGCTGCCCGAGCGCCCGGCGGAGCGCGAGTACCGATTGCTCGGCGAGCTCCGCGAGCGGAGCATGCCGGTGGTCGAGCCGATCGGCATCGTGGCCGAGCGCACGACGGCCGACGGCGAGGAGCTCGACGCGATCCTCATTACGCGCCAGCTCGAGTTTGCGCTGCCGTACCGCCTGATCCTCGGCCGGCGGATGCTGCCCGCTCCGGAGGCAACGATCCGTTCGGCGCTCGCCGAGTTGCTCGTCCGGCTCCATCTCGCCGGCTTCTTCTGGGGCGACTGCTCGCTGTCGAACGCGCTCTTCCGGCGCGACGCGGGCGCGCTCTCCGCGTATCTCGTCGATGCCGAGACGGGAGAGCTGCACGACCGCCTGTCCGACGGGCAGCGCCTGCACGACATCGACATCGCGGAGGAGAACCTCACCGGCGAGTTGTACGACCTCGCGGCCGAGCTGGAACGCGACGTCGTCGACGACCCGTGGGAGTTCGCCGAGGACGTCCGCAAGCGCTACGAGCAGCTGTGGGCGGAGCTCACGGAGGAGCAAGTCTTCGCCCCGGGCGAGGGGCAGAAGCTCGAGGAGCGCCTGCGCCGGCTCAACGAGCTCGGGTTCGACGTCGAGGAGGTCGAGCTCGTGCGCGAGGGGGACGAGGTGCGGCTCAAGCTGCACTCCAAGGTGGTGGAGCCAGGCCATCACCGTCGGCGGCTCCTCCGCCTGACCGGGCTCGATGCGCAGGAGAATCAGGCGCGCGTGCTGCTGAACGACCTGACCCGGTACAGGGCTTACCTCGAGCGCACCGGCGACACGCCCGTGTCGGACGCGGCGGCGGCCGGCCGCTGGCTGAGCGAGATCTTCGAGCCGACGATCGCGTCGATCCCCCGCGAGTTGCGCGGCAAGCGCGCGGCGGCCGAGATCTTCCACGAGATCCTCGAGCACCGCTGGTTCCTCTCCGAGCAGGCCGGCAAGGACGTCGGGCTCGAACAGGCGAAGCAGTCGTACATCGAGCAGGTCCTGCGTACTGCCGCAGACGAAAAGCTGCCCTTGCTATAACCGGCCGCGAACTGCGGCTGTCGACGCAAAGGGGAATTTCATGCCGCACCGTCTCAGTGTGATTGCCGCGGTCGGGGCCGCGCTCGCGCTGTTCGTCGTTTCTGCAGCGACGGCAGCGATCCAAGCGCCGGACACGACCTCGCAGACGAACGACACGACGACGCCGGCCTGCACGTCGCCGGCGCCAGTCGTCCACTACGCCTGGTATCACTGCTACACGCCGTCCGACATCACGTCGGCGTACGGCGTCAACACCGTGCAGGCCCCAGGGAGTCGAGGGGCAGGGCCAGACGATCGTGCTCGTCGACTCGTACGGGAGCCCGACGGCTGCGAGCGACCTGCAGTACTTCCACGACACGTTCTATCCCTCGCTGCCGAGCCCGAACTTCCAAGAGCTGTATCCGAACGGACAGCCCGACTACCAGAACGTTGGCAACGGTCAGTCCGGATCGTCCGGCGCCGCGGGTTGGTCGGGTGAAGCCACGCTCGACATCGAGTGGTCGTATGCGATCGCACCGCTCGCGCACATCGTCCTGATCGCGGTCCCGCCGGCCGAGACCGAGGGGGTGCAGGGCTTCCCCAACCTCTTCAAGGCGATCAGCGACGAGATCGACGCCACGCCCGACGGCACGGTCTTCTCGATGAGCTTCGGCGTCACCGAGCAGACGTTCGGCGGCGCGGCGAGCTCGCAGACGGCGAAGTTCGACGCCGTCTTCCAGAAGGGCATCGCGAAGGGCGACACGTTCTTCGCCTCGTCCGGTGACAGCGGCTCGCAAGGCGTGTCGAAGCAGCACCGCGAGTCGGCGACGTACGCGTACCCGACGGACGGCTGGCCGGCGTCGAGCCCGTACGTCACCGCCGTCGGCGGTACGCAGCTCCAGTACGGCTGGGCGTGGAACCCGACGAGCGACATCGCGTTCAACGCCGACGGCAGCGCGAACCCGAACTACTTCGCGTACGTATCCGGCGGCAACCTGAACGCAGTCTGGAACGAGAGCTGGCTCCCCGCCGCGTCCGGCGGCGGCCCGAGCGTGCTCTATCCGCGACCGTCATGGCAGAACGGCGTCGCCGGCGTGATCGGCGGCAACGCTCGCGGCGTGCCGGACGTCGCGTGGAACGCAGCCGTGAACGGCGGCGTGCTCGTCTACATCACGGCCTTCCCGCAGATCCAGCGACAAGGGTGGCACGTGTACGGCGGGACGAGCGCGGCCTCGCCGCAGGTGGCGGCGCTCACGGCGCTCGCCGAGCAAGAGCGTGCGGCCGCGCACAAGCGGCCGCTCGGGAACATCGACCCGCTCCTCTACGCGAACCCACAGTGGTTCACCGACGTCCAGCCGGTGACCGAAGGGACAGCGCAGAGCGGACAGCTCGTGAACAACCGCGAGTGGGACTACAACGGCGACGGTCTCGCCGTGACGCCCGACGCGGTTCCCGGCTGGCCGGTGCTGAGTGGCTACGACATGACCACCGGACTCGGCACGCCGAACGCGCCCGCGTACGTCAGCGGGCTCGCCGGCTCGTAACGCACTCCCAACCGGGCGGCGGCTTCGCGGCCGCCGCCCGGTTGGGATACTCCGCCGGTGGAACCGGATCCACGCCGCTGGTACGCGCTCGCGCTCGTCTGTGTCCGCCGCGGGCGTCGTGGCCGCGCCCGGGCTCGTGCGGGACAGTGAAGTCGGCGAGGCGGAGGCGGCCCGAGCCCTCTCGTAGACCGCGCTCGGGCATCGAATACGCTTCCGCCCGTGCCCGAGCGGTATCCGACAATCCTGGAGCTCGTCGGCGCGACGCCCATCGTGCGCCTCGACAAGCTCACTCCGAACGGCGGCGCCCAGCTGCTCGCGAAGCTCGAGTACCTGAACCCGGGCGGCTCCGTGAAGGACCGCATCGGCCTCCCGATGATCGAGGCGGCCGAGCGCGAGGGGAAGCTGAAGCCCGGCGGCACGATCGTCGAGCCCACGTCCGGCAACACCGGCGTCGGCCTCGCCATCGCCGCGGCGGTCAAGGGGTACCGGTGCATCTTCGTCATGCCCGACAAGATGAGCCAGGAGAAGATCGCGCTCCTCCGTGCGTACGGCGCCGAGGTCGTGATCACCCCGACCGCGGTCGACCATGACTCGCCGGAGAGTTACTACTCGGTCTCCGACCGGCTGGCGGAGGAGATCCCCGGCGGCTACAAGCCCGATCAGTACTCGAACATGAACAACCCGGAGGCGCATTACCGCGTCACCGGGCCCGAGATCTGGGAGCAGACCGGCGGCAACATCGACGCGCTCGTCATCTCCGTCGGGACGGGCGGAACGATCAGCGGCGTCGGGCGGTACTTCAAGGAGCGCAAGCCGGAGGTGCTGATCGTCGGCGCCGACCCGGAGGGATCCGTGTACACGGCGAAGGACGAGCGCGACGTCCATCCGTATCTCGTCGAGGGCATCGGCAAAGACACGTGGCCCGAGACGATGGACCCGACGGTCGTGGACGAGTGGATCCGCGTCGGCGACCGCGACTCGTTCCGATGGGCGCGGCGGCTCGCGCGCGAGGAGGGCATCCTCGCCGGCGGCTCCGCCGGCACGACGCTCGTTGCAGCGGACGCGATCGCGCGACGGCTCGGTCCCGGCAGGCGCGTGCTGATGCTCATCCCGGACTCGGGCCGCAACTACCTGTCGAAGTTCTACGACGACAACTGGATGCTCGAGCATGGATTCCTCGAACGGCAGGCACCGCTCCCGACGGTCGAGGAGGTGCTCCTCGCGAAGCACGGCGGCGAGCTTCCCGCGTTGATCACGATCGCAGCGCACCAGAAGGTCGGCGAGGGGATCGACACGATGCAGCGCTACAGCATCTCCCAGCTGCCGGTCGTGCGCGACGGCGAATGCGAGTCGCTCGCCGACGTGATCGGCTCGCTCCAGGATCGCGCGCTCCTCGAGCGCGTGTTCGTCAACCCCGACGTCCTGCACGAGGACGTGGCGTCTGCGATGCAGCCGCCGCTCGTCGCGATCGACGCGTCGGCGACGATGGAAGAGGTCTTCGGGACGCTGCAGGGCGGCACGAACGCCGTCGTCGTCGCCCGCGACGGAAAGCCGGTCGGCGTGCTGACGCGCTCCGACCTCTTGGAATTCCTCGCGCACCGCCGCTAGTAACAACGTGTTACTAGCTCAAGCGGGAGCCGTTCTTCTTCGCGCGCTCGCCGAGCTCCCTCGTCGCGATCAAGACCGCACGGACGCCGTCCAGCAGCTCGGCCACGAGCTCCAGCCGGCGCTGCTCCGACCGCAGCTCGAGCAGCTCCTGCTTCGACTCCGGCGCGAGCTCGACCTGCGCCGCGAGCCGGAACGACAGCTGCTCCGACTCCTCGTCCAGGTCGCCGGCCTCCGCCTCGGCAGCCGCTGCGAGCGCCCGGAACGACGCCGTCGCGCGGGCGACCGCGGCGGGCAGCGGCTCCTCGCCGTCATCGTCGACCGGCAACACCTCAGCGGTCATGAACGAGCGGCCGTGCGTCAGCCTCTCGACGAGGAAGCGCTCGCCGCCCTCGACGACGATGTTCATGCGCCCGTCGTCGAACTGCTCCAGGACCTCGTCCACGCGTGCGAGCGTCCCAAGCTCCCGCACGCCGTCCTCGTTCGCGAAGACGAGCCCGAACTCGAGCTCCTCCTCGATGCACTCGCCGATCAGCTCCCGGTAGCGCGGCTCGAAGATGTGGAGCGGCACGCGCTCCGTCGGCAGGAGGACGATACCGAGCGGAAAGAGGCCGAGCTCCATGGCGCCACAGGGTACGCACCCGGACATACCATGGGTGCGTGGTTGCCGATCGTCTCGAGACCCTGCTCCGCGACGCCTTCCCGGAGGCGAACGAGCTGTCCGTCGAGGACCGCACCGGCGGCGGCGACCATTTCCAGGTGACCGTGGCGAGCACCCGCTTCGCCGGGCTGCCGCTGCTCGAGCAGCACCGCCTCGTCAACGAGGCGCTGGCCGAGCCGCTGCGCGACGGCACCATTCACGAGCTTCGGATCAAAACGAGGGAGGCTGCAGAATGAGCGAGTTGTCGGACCGGATCAAGGACGTGATCGCGCAGGAGCCGGTCACGTTGTTCATGAAGGGGACGCCGCAGATGATCATGTGCGGCAACTCCGACCGCGCGCTGCGCGCGCTCCGCGAGGCGGGCGCGCCCGTCACCACCGTCAACGTCCTCCCCGATCCGGCGATCCGGCAGGAGTTGTCCGCGCTCTCGGGCTGGCCGACGATCCCCCAGGTCTTCGTCGGCGGCGAGCTGATCGGCGGCGCCGACATCGCGCAGGAGCTGGCCGAGTCCGGCGAGCTGACCAAGATCCTCGAGGCGAAGCTCGGCGCGGGCTACCGCGACGAAGCCGAGGTGCGCGTCGTGGATGTTCTGACGCCAGCCCAGCGATAGCCGATTCTGTCCGGCGACTCGACGTCGCCGAGCCAGTGGTGGAAGTACGGCACCCATTCGAGCACGCGCTCGTCGTATCGCGCGCGCAGCGCCTCGAGCAGGACGTCGTGCGGATGCAGCCCGGGATTGCGCCACCGCCACTCCTCGACCGTCGGCGGCCCGCTCG
>Ga0307372_10001956_pt1 | contig 34859 bp, 31 predicted proteins | sample OX1MG_FD_202533 | JGI IMG/M metagenome (GOLD analysis project Ga0307372, IMG submission 202533) | Soil microbial communities from Risofladan, Vaasa, Finland - OX-1 | ecosystem: Environmental > Terrestrial > Soil > Coastal area > Acid sulfate soil | place: Finland: Risofladan, Vaasa | collected... | reverse complement strand
GCCTTCAGACAGGGGAGAAGGTCACGAAAAGTTGCATGGTCTATATTCTTTAGTTAAACCAAGGTTGTTGGAGCGCCAGCGCTTGCGATCAGTGCCGCCGGTGGCCCGCCCTTCGTTCCGTTAATGTCGCGTTTTGCTGCTTCGCGAAACTCGCAAGTCTTTAGAAGTGATTTAGCATGCTCAAGCTTAGCCTCCATTCCTTGGGGCAAAGATCGCTGTTTTTCCCGGAGATAATCGTTAGGTATTCGCAGCCTTTCGATAGGCCGATTGTTCCTTCAAACGTGTGAACACCGGGTGGGGCCGAAAATTCTGCGGCAGATTTGCTCCCAGGCACTTGGTGATCTCCGAAGTCGCGTACGGAGCCTCTTTGAGGCACTCATCGCACCAAACTAGGAACACAGTCGATTCTGTTGAAGGCCCGGAGACCGTTGGAAATTCCTGAGCCACACCTTCGCTTCCGGGCGGCTCCGGGCGCAGCGGAATGGGCTTCCGACAGTGAATGCAGATAACTCCAGAAAATTCGCATTGCAGCATTTCATTCATGGTTTCACCTCTTTAATCGGAAGGCCAAGGTCAAAGGAAGCGGGATAATACAGCGATGCCGGGTAATTGTCTACCGTCAGACATTGAGGTGCTGGGATCAGCTTTCCGTCCCATTACAGGCTCCGCCGGTGCCAAATCTCACGTGTAAGCGAAGAGATGGAAGCAGGCGCAGCCGATCAGTATGCCGATCGCGGAACCAGCCAATACGTCGCTGAGGAAATGCATTCCCAGGATGATGCGCGACACTGCAATGCTCACGGCAACAACTAAGAGGGAAACCTGGAATTCCGAATAGAAAGAGCCGAGGACCATCGCCAGGGCAAACGCAGTAATCGAATGCCCGGAAGGGAACGAGAATTGATCCGGAGGCAAAATGGAGGCCCAGCAGTGAGGCTCGATCTCGCAGGGTCTTTTTCTGTGGCTGACGCGCTTTAAGATAACGAACAGAGCGGTTCCGGCCAATGCCGCAAGCCCGGCCGAACCGAAGGCAGCGAAGCGCATGGGACCGCCGAACCACAGCACCGCAGCTCCCGCGAGATACCAAACCCAGCCGTCGCCCATGCGCGTGGCTAGAATCATGAATAAGCGAAACCAACGAGGGGCAGGCCAGCGGTTGACGCGGCGCATGAGACGATAGTCGCTCGACTGAATCTGGTTCCACACAGCTCTAGCCACTGTCATGTCCATTCCTCCACCGCAGGTTCCGGAGAATCGAACCAATCAGTGCGCGTGTTGACATCGGGACCGCCCAGAATCCTGCCGGCTCAGAGGCGGCCAAACGCAAGCTCGTTGCAATAATTTAGGAATGTGACCGCCGGAATCAGCGGCGCCAGCGGCGCGAGAAGCGCGGTCCATGTTTTCTCGCGCATCATCTCCAATGCGATTAGGAAGACGTCGCGCGTCAGTTTTTGAAAGCTTCCGGATTCTCCTCGAACCCGGCCGAGGCCCATGCGCAAGCCTGCGAAGAATTCTTTCTTGTCGCGCGCATTGGTGACCTCGGTGTACGCGGCGCCGACAGATGCGAGGACGTGTCCGTCGCTGCCGCCGATCCCGATTTTGTTCCACTGATTTGCGAGACGCGCCGAATTCAGATTCTGTTCAGCAAGCATGTGGCCGTTCCGCGTCTCGATGGCGGGAAAATATTGCTCAAACCAGCCGAAGTCCGCGCGGAGGCGCGGGCCAGTGAGACTCGAAAATACGTGATTGATGCTGAAGAAGAGTTGGCGCTCGCTCAGGTACATGAGCAATGCGACGAGATCGTTGCAGCGTCGCTGAAGCTGAATATGCTGCCGGTCGGTGATGTCGTATACGCCGATGTGCGCGTGCGTACCGCTGGGCATACGGCAAGAAACCTCTTCGCTGACGAAGAAATCAGGATGCCAGCGCAATGCTTCCGCGCCTTCAATCGAATCGTGGTCGGTTAGCGTAAAGAGGCTCATGCCGCGCCTGCGCAGCGTCGCGAATACCGCTTCGGGGGGGCTGTAGCTCTCGCGGCACATGCCGCTCACAACGGGTACCGTGCAAAGGCCGGAATGGTAGGAGTGGACATGCAGGTCGCACTTCACAATTTTCAGCGTAGAACAATTGCGTTACACACCGATGACGACCGCGATAAGGTTCTGAAACAAAAAGGATTTAACTCTTTCGGCACAGTAATAGAGTTTTAATGTAGGTGTAGTGTGCCCCACGATTGTTCCTGCCATGATCTTTCGCTTATGCAGAGGATCGAATTCGCGTATTTTGACGCCGGCGGCGGCCATCGCGCGGCGGTCACAGCTATCGAAATGGTCATCCAGGAGACTGAGCGCCCGTGGGATGTTCAACTTACGAATCTTCAGGAGCTCCTCGATGAGGTCGATATCCTCAAGAAATATGCAGGGATTCGAATCCAGGATTTCTACAATGCCATGCTGCGAAAGGGATGGACCCTAGGCAGTACGGAACTGATGAGAGTACTGCAACTTGCTATCCGCGCATATCACCGGCCCATCGTTCGAAGACTCGAAGCCCATTGGAGGGAAAGCCGACCTGATATGGTGGTTTCGTTCGTTCCACATTTCAACCGCGCGCTCTGCGAAAGTTATCACAGCGTGTTTCCGCGCAGGCCATTCGTAACGGTTCTCACCGATATCGCCGACTATCCTCCGCATTTCTGGATTGAGCGCCAGCCGCAGTATTTTGTATGCGGCTCGGACCGTGCAGTCGCCCAGACACGCGCCATGGGCCACGCCCCTGATTTCATTTTCCAAGCGTCAGGGATGATTGTTCATCCGCGCTTCTACGCTCCTCAACCTAACGGGCGCTGTCATGAGCGTGAACGTCTGGGGCTATTTCGAGATCTTCCGGTAGGCGTGGTCCTTTTCGGGGGATATGGAAATCGGGTGATGCTTGAAATTGCCGATCGGCTGGACAGTTCCGGCCTCGAGTTGCAATTAATTTTGATTTGCGGCAAGAATCTAGATCTCGCAAAAATATTGCGCGAACGAAAATCCCGGTTGCGTTATTACGTCGAGGGATTCACCCGCGAAGTTCCCTATTACATGCACCTCTCGGACTTTTTCATCGGAAAACCGGGTCCGGGCAGCATTTCCGAGGCGCTGATCAAGTCCTTGCCCGTAATCACCGATTGCAATGCGTGGACGCTTCCGCAAGAACGTTACAACGCACGGTGGATACGCGAGCACGATGTGGGCTTGGTGTTACCACACTTCCGCCACATCGTTCCTACCGTGAAAGAACTTTTGCAGCCCGAAACATTCGCACGATGCCGTGAAAACGCGACCCGTGTACGGAATCGCGCGGTATTTGAAATCCCTGAATTTCTCGATCGCGTCCTGGCGGCATCGGTCTAATGCGGGCGTTGCTTCTGTGGAAGTGGGTCGAATCCGGCCGGCGGTGCCAAAGAAGCTCCGGGAACAGAAACCGGCGTCAAACCAATCGTGCTGCAGGACATGGCTGGGGGGAACGTGCCTACGATGGCATCGGAAATCTCAGCCTCGGCCGCCGGAATGGGCGGTGTCTTCCCTGCCAGCCGGGCCGGATCAAATCCTCCCAGCAGATTCGTTAAACGCGGATTTGCGTCTCGCGGTCCCTCGGGCAGATACGGCTTCTCGTCAGGCAGGGATGCCAGCGAAGGAAGCTGAAACAGCAGATCCAAAAACTTTGCGAAAGAAGCATGGTCGCCAGCGTCAGCGACGATCGCGTCCGTCTTGGCATAGGGCGAGATAAGGATGAGCGGTACCCTTGGCCCGTCGCCACAGGGATGTTTATCCGGGCAGCGTTCGAATCTCGGAGGCGGAACATGGTCGTAAAAACCACCGGGATCATCCCAAATGATGATAATGGCGGAATCTTGCCAGTACGAACTGCGAGCAACTGTGTTGATGACTTTTGCAGCCAGGGATTCGGCTATTTGCGAATCAGAATTGCCGGGATGATCGTCGTCTCCCAGGAAACGTGCCTGAACGCGAGAATCAGGGCTCGCGGGTTTCCAGCCGAACGGATTCAAGTGGCCGCCCTTGATGAAAACCACGCTGGACGAGGGTAGGCGATGCCGGGTCATCACCTTGAAAAAATCAGTCAGGTCGTGTACCCCGCTCCAGAGAGGCTGGTTCTCGCGGATGTAGCCGAAGTATTGAGGAGAATTGTGGTGCGGGATGTAAGCGGGATGAACGTTGCCTTGTCCGTCGCCAAATCCTTCCTGATACCAAGCCCAGGGCACAGCCTGTCGGTGCAGTTTGCCGAGCAGGTTAATGTCCTGCTTCACGCCGACGTTGTCGAGCTTCGCTTGTATTGCGTTGCGGCCAAGAAGCGTCAGAAGCAGAGTTGCATAGGTTTGGTCGAGCTGCCGGATGCGAGGCAGTCCATGTGCATAGGGACCAAAGGGAGGATCGATCGAATTGACTACGGGTTCTCCCGGACCCTTGTCGCTGGCTGAGTCCGCCTGGCCAGGGTTCCGCGCCCATTGCGTCTGCCCGGTCTGCGCGGCAATCAGATCGATGTTGCCGGGAGTTGAAGGTCCGTACATCCCCTCAAAAATGTGATCGTAGAGAGCAAAGCGATGAGCGTAAAGCCAAAGGAAGGGTATGGTATCGCAATCCTCGTGCGCCATGGTGAGAAGGCCCATCTGCCGTCTATAACTCTGGCTTTCACGCTTATCGCTCTCGATCTGCTCTTCCCCCGCAATGAATCGATCCATGCGGCCGTGGTCGGATTTCTCCAGCAGTCCCACACGCGAGTGATTCGGGCTGGCAATATCGGCGGCCTTCAGAGGAAACGGCGTCACCCACACGTGTCCGAGCGGATCATATTGCCGGAATCCATGCTGGCGCGCTTCGGCTGTCGCGAGATTGTCTGCTCCTGGGAAGGTCCCAAAGTAGGAATCGAACGATCGATTCTCCTGGTAGATCACGAAAACATGGTGGATATGAGCGCGGAGATTCGCAATTAACTGGTTCTTGGCCCTCGCACCGGCGCTCGACCGATCGTCGCTTTCCGGTGTATCGCCCGCACCGACAAGGCTTGCTCTATGTATTTTCGGTGCCTGTTCGGCGGCTCGCGCGCTGCCCAGAAACTGGTTCGCTGGCGGGCTCGACGAGCTGAACGTCACGTGTTGGCTCCCGTCACAGCCGCAGAGGAAAGCCGCCAGGAAAATTACTGTTCCAGTCCATATTTTCACAGGACGTCTCCCAAGGAATAGTACCGGATCATTTGCGAGCCTTGTCACAATTGCGATTGGCGCATCAAGCCGTGCTTTGCAGCGCTTAAAACTTCAGGCGCACCATGAATTGAAGCTGGCGCGGCAGGCCAGTTCCGGTGTTTGGAGAAGCGACGTTGTCGTTGTTGTTGTTGAAATTCACGGTGGAAGTGATGAGGCCGAAGTTCCCTCGTGGCGTCAGGAAGCCAGTAGTCGAAGCAGTCGGGTCGTAATTGAGCTGCAATTGACCGGGGTCGCCAAGCTGAGTGTGGTTGAAGATATTGAAGGCCTGTACGCCGAATTCGAGAGTGAAGCGCTCGGTAAGCGGAGTGTCTTTCATCACGGCCAAGTCAATCTGCCAGGAGGACAGGGCGCGAATCAAACCATTGCCCGCATTCCCAAAGCGCGTGAAGTTGCCATTGGCGTCCACGGGCGGCGCCTGAAAAGCAGCGGCGTTGATAAGCGGAATGCCGTTGCGGCCTCCACCGGGGAGCGTCAGCGGGACGCCGGGAACGATGTCCGGTCTCTGACTGGTTTGGTCGTTGCCATCGGGAAGCAAGTATGTGTCTGAAAATCCGAAAAATGGGCTACTCGGATTGATGATCGTCGGGTCGGCAACGTCCATGAATACGGTGAGCGGGTGGCCGGTGTGGTACATGCCGACGCTACTGATTTGCCAGCCGCCAAGGAATTTGTCGAGAACACCAGGGTGATTGAAATAGGAGGCGCCCGGCCCGAAGGGCAGCGCATAGATGGCATCGGCGGTGAAATTGTGGCGGATGTCGAAGACGCTGGGGCCCTTGTCGCAAGCAAGGCAATTGATGTTTTCGGGCCCGTTGGATTCGCCACCGCCGACGGAACCGTCGTTGATGGAATGCGAGAAAGTGTAGCGGGCTTCAAAAGAGAAGCCATTACTAAAGCGTCGCTGCAAAGAGATTCCCAAGGCATTATATGTGCTCGATCCGGTATCGCTCTTATAGTCGACCGAGCCATATGGATCGATCGTGCTCCCCGGATTGTTTGGATCGGGAAAAAATTGGTCCAGGGGGCGCACGCAATCCGTCCCAGCAGCGTTAAGCGTAACGGGAATGGAGCAAAGATTCACTGCACCGCGGGCGAACAAACGAACGCCGTGGCTTCCCAGGTAAGAGGTTGAGAGCAGAAGGCTCCCAGGAAATTCGTGTTCGATGGTTAGGCCCCACTCTTCGGCATAGAGATTGCGACGGTCTTCGCGCTGAAGCGCGCGAGGATGGGCGGCAGCTTTTTGCAGGCCATTCGTCCCCGTGAAGTTGGAGAGGTCTGGGATTGCTTGCTCATAGGCAGGCTGGACTACGCCTGGATTAGCCACGCTCGCGCGAAATGTATCGCTTTCGAGGCCGGCATTGAGATCATCATTCTGTGCGGCGCCATGGTAAAGGCCGAAGCCGGCGCGAAAGACGGTCTTGCCATGCAGAGCCGAGGGAGCCCAGGCGAGACTCATCCGCGGGTCGACGTCCCGATAGTCCGTATTGGTGAGAAATGGATTCCCCGGGCACGGCGGGGTGTTGATCGGCGCGGGGAACGGTGTGTTGCCCGAACCGCTCCCGAGGCAGGCGCCGTGAAACTGATTGAAATCGAAAACGGTGGTGCGATTGGTAGCCTCGGTAGGGGCGGCATAGACCTCCCAGCGAAATCCCGCAGTGACGGTGAAGCTCGGAGTTATTTTCCACGCGTCCTGGAAGTAAGGCATGAAAAAATTGCGGCGCAGACGGTGACAGCACCACGGTGCATTAAAGCTAATGCTGGTGAGCGTGCCGGAAACTAAGCTCTGATCGTTGCTGAAGGTAAGATTGTTGTCGGCGGTCTGGCCTTGGTTGAGGCGAACACGACGATACTCCATGCCCATGGCGAATGCATTGCGGCCGTGAGTCCACGTGAGATTGTCGACGAGGCCGTAGGTGGTGCCTACTTCAATGTCCGCGGTTTGGTTGGGAATGCCGGCAAACTCGTCCGTACCGACGGCAAAAGGCAAAAGGCTTCCCTGAGGATTGTGAAAAGGAGAGCGATTAATATAGAACTTGGTTTCGTTGAAGAGGTTGGCACTAAAGACGTGTTGGAGGGCCACGAGATAGTTTGCGGGATGATTGATGGTCTGATTACTGTCGAATCCATCGGTTACGCCAATTTGCGAGAACGCCAAGCTGATATCGCGCTGCGCGCGGACATAGATCGATGTTTCGTCGTTGAATTTATGATCCAAACGCGCCAACCAAGTATCCTCGTGGACAGTTGTTTCGATAGCATGAGTGAAATTCTCAATATCAGTGGGCAAGTCTTGGGAATCGACCTGACATCCCGGACAGGGGCTAAAGGAGCTATCCGGGAACACGATTCTTGGCACGCAACCCCCCACCGTTCCAGTTGACGCGCGCCAGGGAAATCCTTGAAGGATGGCGCACATTTGCGCAGTTGGACCTTGTCCGTTCCTGCCGTTAACTAGAATGTCCTGCACAAGGCTGGCGCTGGGTACCGGAATCGGGTTTGACGCGGCCTGCTGCAGTTGGCGGAGTCCTTCGTAGCTGAGGAAGAAAAAGGTTTTGTCTTTTTGGATGGGGCCACCGATAGTTAAGCCGTACTGACCCATGCGGAAAGGAAGTACGGGAGTGGGAGCAAAAGTGTTGGGATCGATATCGTTGAAGTTACGAGCGTCGAAGATTGAGTTCCTAAAGTAACCGAACACAGTGCCGTGAAAATCGTTGGTGCCGGACTTGGTCACGACGTTTATCTGCCCGCCGGCCTGCGTACCGTATTCCGCGTCATATAAAGCGCTATTCACGCGATATTCAGCCACCGCGTCCTCTGAAATTTGCAAACGAACCTGCGATTTCTGAGCTTGTTCTTGAATGCCTCCTGCATCTACGCCGTCAATGCTGAAATTATTGTCGTCGCGCGCGCGGCCGGCGAAACGAATCGTGCGCTGGTCGCCTCCGCCATCATCCTGCGCGAACGGTGCGAGAAGCGTCAAGCCGGACCAGTCCCGGCCATTGACGGGAAGATCGGCAATCTGATTCGTGGTGATGACTGAGGCGGCAGCGGCTGAAGTGCGCTCGGCGGGTTCTGCTTGCGCATCCACTACCACTTTTTCGGCAACTTCGCCGACGGCCAATCGAATATCGAGAGTGTGCGTTTCGCCGACCAGAAGCACGACATCCTGTAGATCCTTGGTTTTGAATCCTGGCCTTGACACGCTGACGGCGTAGGTCCCGACGGCGAGGCCTGGAAAAAGATAATAGCCGTGGGAATTCGTCTTGCGCACCTGCGCAATGCCGGTGCTCACTTCTGCCACCGTGACGCTTGCGCCGGAGACGGTCCCAGCGCTTGGATCGGTTACAGTGCCCTCCAAAGTGGCGCGGTCCGTTTGCGCCGTTACGCTGCCCGCGCTCGCGGAGAACAGGAAGACAAATACCAGCGCGGGGAATGCACGCCGTTGGCAAACGCAAATCGCTTCCGCAATGCACATCGAAGTGCTCCTTCGCCGCCCGTCTCTCAGACTCATCTTGCCGGTACCCAAGAACATGAAGCCAAGCCACCGACTGCCGTCAGATCGGGAACACTCGCGCCCAGGCTGCGACACTTTCTTAGTCTTCGAACATCAATGTGCAATGAATGGGATTTGAATTCTGGGTTAAAGGGAAACGTGTGAAGAAATCGTGGTCGATGCGCTCTCAATCACTGGGTCGGTAGAGCTGTCACCTTCGATCCACGAGAGTTAGAGGGTTTCGTGGAAGCCATTGTATCTCTCAACTTAACTTAAGGCCTGATGAAACTCCTCCACAAGGGACGGTTTCTGACGAAAGACGCCGCGCAAAGTTGCCGTTGTCATCTGTGCTTCGTGGCACTTCCTCCTATTTCTGTATTTCATCAGTTGAGTTAATGGGCGGACTAATCTCGGTCCTCGTTCGCTGGTTTGATCGAGCCCCCTGCGTTCCACAAGGGGTAGGGCAATCCGGCGAGCCGATTGATCACCAACGCCTGAGCAACGAGCAGGAACACCGCCACTTCGATGATGATCAGTTCACGCGGTTTCGAAATAATTCCGAGAGAAATGATCAGTGTGGTAGCGCCAGCAGGCGGATGGCTAACCCCGAGAAGAACCATCAATGCTCCTGTGGCCGACAGCGAAAGCGCCGCCGCCAAGATTCTGGGCCAGAAGATACCTGGGTGCACCCCGAACGGCAGCGCTCCGGCACCTGTGACAACGAACGCCCCATAGCCGCAGATGATTCCGATGGCGTGACCCAAAATGGTGTTTCGCGGGCTGCACGTTTTTGCGAGCGGCGAGAAGAACAGAAGATAAGCGGTAGGCCCGAGCGATGGAAACACAAACGGATTACGGCTCACGAGCGCCAACAGGGCAAGTATTCCAATTGTGATGAAGCTATTTACGAACACATAGACTGATCGCACCAGTCGAGGCGGGAAATGATGCAGCAGCCAATCCAGCCGGAGCCGTCGGAACAACGAGAGAATGTGATCAGCGCCTGCATGCTCCTGTGTGAACGAATCAGGCTTCCGCATCAAATGTTGGGCAGCAGATCGAAATATTCATCATCTTCGTTTTTGCCGCCTTCTCCTTTGCCAAGCGACTTCTCCGACTCGATGAACTCGATACGCTCGATCCATTTGACCATCTTGTAGCCAAGTTGGTTCTCGACTCGCAGCCGCAGGGGCGCTCCATAAACCTGCGGAAGCCGTTGCCCGTTCATTCGCGAGGCCAGCAGACATTGCGGCTTCAGCACATTCTCCAAGCTTTGTGTGTCGTAATAGGGGCCACCGTAAAGAGCTTCGCCGAACGAGAAAAAGGCGACGACTTTCGCTTCCGGTTTTGGCCGCACCAATTCGATAAGCGCCTTCATGGGAATGCCGCCCCACTTCGCGATGCCGCTCCACCCCTGGATGCAATGGTGCATGGTAATGTGTTCGACCTCGCCCAACTTCTCCAGATCGGCGAGAGAAAGCTCAAGCGGATTTTCGACGAGGCCTCCCACCCTGAGCCGGAAATCCTTGAACCCGACTTCCGCCAGGCGCTTCCAGTCGTCGCGAATTGGCATTTTCCCGTTGGGCCAGAAGAACGGTGAGATTTCCTCCTCGGAATACTTCTGCTGCGGAGTCAAGCGATTCAACGTAAGAAGCTGCATCGGATAGGTCACGGACTTGAGCGCATGCTGCAATCCGCGCGGGTGATTCCATGAGATGTAATGCGCCACAACCCATGAAAGGACCACCACGCCTATACCTACAAACCCGAGATACATGCCCATAGGGTTCTGATTATCGGTGCCCATCACAATGTGGTTCATATTCCGCACAAACCCAGTCATCACAATCAACGTGACGTGGACGACGAAAAACGCGAGGAAGCTGAACATGGTCAGGAAGTGGATCGATCTGGCCGATTGCCGGCCACCAAAGATACGCGCGTACCAGGGAAAGCGATTCACCACGGCGGGCGACATGGCGATTCCCGTAAGAATCGCCAAGGGGCCAAAGACAAAGACGACCGTGAAATACGCTATCTGTTGCAATGCGTTATAGCCGTAAAACCCGTTCGGTTCGGGCGGAAGGTGAAATGTTGCGTAGTGCACCCACGTGTTCCATGCCTGCAAGAGGACCAGGGCCGAGGTCGGCACGATGCGCCGCCACTGCTCGGTGTCAAAGAGCATGGCGACGAAGAGAATGCCCGTGATGATAAAGCCGTGAACGTCGATGAAGTGCCAAACCCGCGCAACACCAATTGTGTGCCGGTAGCCCGGCGTTCCGACTAACGGCGAAATATAACGTGCGTCGTCTTTCGCAGTCCAGAGGCGGTCGCGCGGCACCTTTAACGGCGTAAACCGGATCCATTCGCTGCCCGGCGTACAGCCATCATTGAAATACAAACGAGGATGATCCACCAGGATGGACAGACCGCTGCGAATCAGCATCATCACAAAAAGGAAATTAAAGAAGTGGCAGTAACGCACCCAGACCGGAAACCCGTGCGGTCCTACGAAGTTGTTCGGGTATATCTGAGGAACCGCTGGAACATGAGGCAGCCCGGCAACGGCGACCTCGATCCAAGACACCGCGATTACAGAAAGGATCGCGATACCGATTCCGATCAGGATGGAAGGTCGAATCCAGATGCGAAATCGATGATCGGGCGGATAGTGGACGGCTCTGTGTGCAGGATCGAACGAGATCATGTTGCCTCTCCGAACTGCCCGGTCAAACTTTAGTAGCGTCTTCCGGCCCAGCGTACGGCCACTCCGATTGTCCACATCGCCCAGCATGCCCATGCCGCACCGATGGCCGGCTTCGTTGCGCCCCTCAACTTCGGAATCGCGTAGAAACCAATACCCCGAATAAAACTTCCTATCCAGCCGAACACCTGTGCATGTCCGTGAGCCTGTAACCTTGCGGGCGAAATGGACGCAGCGCTCTCGCGCCCGCTGATCTGGAGGAGATTCCACACTCCGAGGAATGTGCCTGGCAGCAACATGAAAACAAGTCCAGAGCTGACATAAGCCATGAGAAGGTGCGAAAGAGACCGCTGTCGATTGTAATACTGATTCGCTTGCATTCCTCGTCGGCGCAACTCGGCACAGATCCGTCGATAGCCATAGCGCCGGCGATGTTCCAGGGCAATCTGCTGAGTCGTAGACCGTACCTCCGTTTCTTCCTCGGCTGGTCGCTGCGCCTGCAGCGATCGGTAGAAGCTCGCTCGACTCACTCGTGCCACCTCACACATGCGCTCGACAGTCATGCTGCCTTGCAATGACATCAGTCCTCGGATTTGGTTGCAGATGCCGTCTCGCCAGAAACGCTGCTCTTCTGGCGTCGAGCCTCGACTTTTTGCAAGGCACCCTTTAAAAAATCCACCTCCATCACCTTCTCCCCCAGGAGGCGCTTCAACTGTTGAACTTGCTTGCGGTAGGATCCTTCGTGCGTGCTCGGTCGAGCCGACTCTTCTCCGGGCTCCACGAGATCGAGCTTAGCCCGCCACTGTAGAGGCATCTTGGTCTTACCCCCCGGCTCTCGCGCCAATTCCGTGACACTTTCACAAGTCCTCATACGCTCTACAGCCATCCGTTGAAACTTTCGAGAGTATCTCTTCCGTTTCACTTTGCAGTTCCTTTCTCCGCAGAGTGTGCCCATCTGGCGTGTCTCAATTCCAGGGTTCATTCCAAATTTGGGGTCTTGTGGGAACGCCGTCGTGTGTTGCGCGATGTGGCTTCTCACCGTCCCAAGTCTTGGCTAGCGGGTAAACAATTTCTCAATGGTCTTCATGGGATAGAAGAGACGATTGGGTTGCGTAGGAAGCGGTATGAAATCGTGGCGTAAATAGAATCCACGCGCCCGTTCGTCTTTCGCGTCCACAACAACGACTGCCGAAGCGACTTCACGGGTATTTCCGAGAGCGCGCTGGAGCGCATCCAAGAGCAACAATTCACCGATTCCCTGACCCCGGAAGTTTTCACTGACAGCCAATCTGCCCAGGAGGGTCGCGGGCACGTTCGGATAGCGTGGGAGTTTCTTCGCAACATTTTCCGGGAGATCAGCCAGATTCACCAGATGAGCGGACAGCGTGTAGAACCCTGCGATTATTGTGCCGTCGGGGGTGATGACAAAAACAGCCGCTACACGCCTGCTTACATCCTGTCCGGCCTGTTTTTGTAGGTATCGATCCAACGCTTCCACGCCACAGGAAAAAGCTGCACGATCGTGCTTAACGCTGAGCAACTCGATTCGGTAGCGAGTTTCGTCGTAGTTCTTGCTCACAAGGTGCCCAGCCGTCTCTTGTAGCGTTGCGCCGCAGCCTTCATGCGTGCGCTAGGCGCCGGAGGATTCAGCAAGGCCCGCACAAACAGATCACGGTCGCGGCCCGCAAGAGTCCAGACTTCGTGCTCCTGAATGGCGCGCGCGGCGGCATCATCAGCGCTCAACACCATGAAATCCGACAGGGACGTGCCTTTCAGTCGAGCCGCATACTCAATACGGCGCTTCTGCTCGGGATTCAGACGCGCTTCGATGCGCGCGATCTTCCTTTGGTGTCTCTGCTGCTTCAGGCTTAGGGACATATGATCCTCACCTTGAAAGTGTACGGTAAATTGCCGTACAATACAACCGTGCGGCGAAGACTCGCAAGACCTCGTGCGCGAAAGAGACCCGTTCGAAGACCTTCTTTGAGCAAGGCCCGGCTTAACGCCTTCGTTGAGGAAGCTACAACTGACGCTTACAACGAAGGTGAGCAAATCGCGGGATTCCTAACACTGATTGACGACAACCTCGCGACGCCCTTTGAAACTAACGTTCTGGGAGTAAATGTGACCGTGGAACGAGTGGACTCGACCGAGGGAGATGAAATCGCAGCTATTTGCAGGCGAGCCGGCAAAAGACTGAAGGTTCCCATCCTCGACCTTCCGCTTCCCTTCCCGCCTCCGAGGGGAGCCGAGTGGATCGCTGCTTATCGTTATTGGCGGACGGGACGACGATGAGCGAATTTCAATATTACGAATTTCGAGCGTCACGTAACTCCGCAATACTGGCAATACTGTAGGGTTGGTACGATTAGCCGCTTGCCGAACCCCGTGATTCGGACCTAAAGCTCGCGAGTGACTTTCTCAAATCTTCCGTAACGCAGAGCCAGCGTCGGAAGGACGAGCAGGTTTAGCACAGTAGAAGTCAGCAGACCACCGAGGATAACGACCGCCATAGGGCCTTCGATTTCGCGGCCAGGATCGCCGCTTCCCAGAGCGAGAGGCAGCAGGCCCAGCCCGGTCACAAGCGCGGTCATCAAGATAGGCGCGAGGCGCTCACTCGCGCCCCGAAACGCGGTTTCCATACCCCAACCCATTCCTTCCACGTCTACAAGATGCTCGTAATGCGCAATCATCATGATGGAATTCCGCAGCGTGATGCCAAACAGAGTCACAAAACCAATCAGCGATCCGAGCGACAGCGTGCCGCCCATGATTACGACGGCCAGAACGCCTCCCACAAGCGCAAACGGCAGGTTCGCAAGAACGAGGAGCAGGTTCCGGTAGTTTCCCATCACCACCGAGAGCAGGAGCACGATTCCCAGTCCCGCCAGCAGCGAATGCACCAGCAAATCATGGCGAGACTGAGCCTGAGCAGCCGCTGTTCCCGCGAATTCCACATAAGTTCCGGGAGGAAATGACAGTTTGGAGATGCGGCTCCGGGCTTCGTTTACAAAAGAAGTGGGATCGCGGCCCTGTACGTTGCAGGTAATCGTCTGCACGCGACGCGCGCCTTCGTGCAGAATGATGTAGCGCCCGGACGTTTCATAAATGTCGGCCAGTTGCCGGAGCGGCACGTAATTACCGTCAGGTCCTCGCAGCGGCAGCGCGTCTATTGCTTCCACGCTATTGCGTTCATTCGGCGCGAGAATTACGGAGACGTCGAACACGCGGTTGCCTTGATAGACTTGCCCAACAGTGTCTCCGCCGAAGGCGGTTCGCACGACGTCAAGGACATGCACCGCGTCGAAGCCCCACCGCGCGAGATCACCCTTCCTCAAATGGACAATCACCTGCGGCATCCCCGGCGGAGACTGGAGCTGAACTCCCGTCGCGCCTTTGATACCACTCAAGGTGTGCGTGACTTCTTGCGCTTCCTTATCCAGCTGGTCGAGATCGTTGCCGAAGATATTGACGACGATTCCGCCGGTGTAACCGGAAAGCGTCTCGTTAATCCGCTCCGTCAGGAAGCTGTTTGCCGAGAAAGACGCACCCGCGAATTTTGTCAGAACACTGCGGATGTCTCGCTGCGCGGCTGCTGCTTGCGATCCATTGAGAGCCTTAAAACTCAACTCAATCTCGCTCGATTGTGTCCCCGAAACGTCATCGCCAAGTTCGGCCCTTCCCACGCGCTGAGCCACGGAACGCACGCCGGGAACGCGCAGGAGAGCCTGAGTGACGCGATCGCCCAATCGCAAAGATTCATCGATGGACGTGCCGGGAACCGTCGTCATGTGCACCGTCAGGTTTCCTTCTTGCAGACTGGGCAGAAAGGAACCCTGCAGGAAAGGCAGAATGGCCACTCCGATAAGAATCACGACGCCCACGGCCGCAATCACGAGCCGCGGCGATTTTTCAACTCCCACCAAAACCTTCCGGTACCTGCCCCTTGACCAGCGGACAACGGGGGATTCCTGCGGCGGGAGATCGCGATTACCGAGCAAAAGAAAACAAAGGGCGGGCGTCACGGTCAACGCCACGATCAAGGACGCCAGAATGGCAAGAATGTACGCCGTGCCGAGAGGAGCAAAGATGCGCCCCGCGAGGCCAGACATCGTAAGCACGGGAAAGAAAACCAGAATCACGGCGAACGTGGCATAGACGACGGCGCTGCGCACTTCGATGGAAGCGTCGAACACGACCTGGAACGCTGGGCGCGGAGACTCGGATGCTCGGTTCTCACGCAATCGCCGATAGATGTTCTCCACGTCAATCACCGCGTCGTCCACCACCTCCCCGATGGCAATTACCAATCCGCCCAGCGTCATTGTGTTCAGGCTGAAGCCGAGCTTTTCGAGAACGATCACCGCCGCCAGCAGCGAAAGGGGAATCGCGGTGCAGGAGATGGCCGCCGTTCGCAGGTTGAAAAGAAACAGGAACAGCACAATCACAATCAGAACCGCGCCGATGAGCAGGGATGATCGGACGTTGTGCAGCGCCGTCTCGATGAAGTCTGCCGGGCGAAACACGTCCGGATGCACAGTGATTCCCTGATTCGAAAGCGCGGGACGAAGTTCCGTAAGCGCCTGATCGAGCCCCTGAGTGACTTCAAGTGTGTTCGCGCCGTACTGCGAGGAAACCATCAGCATTAGCCCGCGCTCGCCTCGAATCGACGCTGCGCCGACGGGTGGAGCAGGCGCATCCACCACGTGGCAGACGTCTCCTAACGTGACATTCACTCCATTGCGGTGCAGCAGAACCACGTTCGAGAGTTCCTGCGACGTGATCGATTGCCCCTCGGTTTGAATCACGATCCGCTGATTCGGCGTGTCCACAAAGCCCGACCCGCGAATGCCCGTTGCCTGGCGCGCTGCGGCAACAAGCTCATCGACCGTCAGCCCGTATTGAATCAACTTCCGCGGCTCGAATTGAAGCTGGATTTGTCGAGGCTCTTCGCCAAAGATTGCGATTTTCGCCACTCCCGGCACAGCCAGCAGCCGCTGCTTCACTGTCCAGTCCGCCACTGTCGTCAAATCCATCAGCGAATGCTTCGGCCACGTAAGTCCGATCGCCATCACGATGCTTGTGGAAGAAGTGAGTGGCGTCATGATCGGCGGATGCACTCCCGTTGGCAGCTGCCCGGTGAGTGTCGACAGGCGTTCCCCGACAACCTGTCTGTCGAGGTAAATGCTGCTGCTCGGACGAAAAACCACCGTAATCACCGAAAGCCCCTGGATCGAGCCGGACCGAAGCGAATCGATTCCCGAAACGCCGATGATCGCGTTTTCGATTGGCTGCGTGACGAGCAGTTCCACCTGCTCGGGAGCCAGGCCCGGCGCTTCCGTCTGAATTACCACCTGGGGCGGCGCAAACTCCGGGAACACGTCGTACCGCGCCTGCGTTAGTGAATACAGACCATAACCAAGCAGCGCGCAAGCGAGCGCAATAATGATGCCGCGGAAACGAAGCGAAAATCGAACGATGGCTGATAGCATAAACGCCCGCTAGTCCTCTGGCTGAATTTGTGAACGAAACTCCTCGGAGAGAAGCGCCTGCGCGCCTCGAACTACAATTTTGTCTCCGGACGAAAATCCAGTGGACACGAAAATCCCGTTCTCCAGCGGGGTGTTTGTCGGGACCAGCCGGCGGGCAAATCGGCCCGGTGCCATCTGCTGATACACCCATGCGTTTCCCTGCCACCATAAGATCGCGGATTCTGGGATCACCACTCCGCGTATCTGCCGTCCGGTCGGTATATGAGCCAGAAGATTCAGGCCCGGTGCAAGGCCCGAATGGTTGCGCACAATATAAAGCAGGCCCACGCCCTGAACGCGCGGATCCACTTGCGGAAATGGCGATATCAATCTCGCCTCGATTTGAGTCAAGCCCGCGATTTCAAGCGTGATTCTCGCGGGAGGACTTGACTCCACGCTGGCAGGCAACGTGACCTGCACCAGAAACTCGCTCTGGCTGAAAACGCGATTCAATGACGCAGGATTCGCGGCGACCCATTTCGCGATCACGCCACCCCACGTCTGGCGCACTGCATCTGCCTGCAGCGCCACAGCTTGCTGCGCGCCTTCCACATCTGCTTGGGCGGACCGCAAAACACCCCACGCGGCCTGCACGGATTTCTGCGAAGCGTTCTGCCGCCCTTCGTACAATATTTTCAGCCGGTCATATTCTTCTTGATCGACGTGCACGCTCACCTGTGCCTTTTCCAAATTAATCTGCTCGGCCGTGTAACTCGCGCGCGCGCTCACCAGTCCCTGTGCCGACAATACGATTGCTGGCGCGGTCATTTCCCCGCGGGAAGTAACTTCCTTGAGGGGAGCAACCGTCACGCCCGCCTGCGATTGCGTTCGCGTGTCGAGCGTCAGAATTGTTTGTCCATTCTGGATGGAAACCCTCGAGGGCGGCTTAATTGCGTGTTCCGCGTCGTCGTCATCTTGATCGGCTGCAGCTTTCCTGCCTGGAACAATAAGGCGCGCGAGAATGACCGCCAGCATTAGTGCAAGACCTGCCGTGAACAACCGCTTCCAGTTTCTCTTCATCACTTTTTCTCCTTCGCATGATTCTTCAGTGCAGGGGATTCGGGGCTTAATGGCAAAATATCGCCGGGCCCCAGAGGCCGTTCCACAGCATCTTCGAGACTTCCCAGCGCGGCTTGGGCGCGCGAAAGCGCGGCAAGTTTCGCGCTGGCCGCGGCCGCACTCCCGAGCAGCTCGCTATTGACGGGAAGCGGGCCGGACTCGCCAGCCTTAAGCGTTTGTTGCGCAAACCGGACTTTGCCGCCGTGAAGTTTGAGCACGCGTTCTGCTTCCGTCAGTTCCTTCCACGCTCCCCGGTAGCGTGCGGATGCCGCTTCGCTCGCCGCGATCACGCGAGCTTGCGTCGCAAGGAATTGCGCCGCCGCTTCTTTGCGCCGCGCTTCAGCCTCCGCAATCGGCCCTTGATTTCGATTGAATATGGGAAGCGTCGTCGAAAGTCCCAGCGTGAAGAAGTTATTTCCTTCCTCATACGTATAGCCCGGGCCAATTTGAATGTCGGGATATTGCCGCGCGATTTCGAGCTGCAAACGTGCTTCGGCGGCCACATACGCCGTCAAAGCTTGCCGCACGTCCAGCCGGTTCAGCACTGCTTCCCGCTGGATTGTTCGTAGGGACAAAGAATCGGGGTTCGGCGGACTGTCAAAACCTGGCCACGAATACTCAACTCCATTGAGCGCGGAAACCGGTACGCCGATTGCGCCCGCCAGCAAACTTCGATCTTGCGCTATTTGCGTTCTCGCGTTCAGAGCGCCCAACCGCACATTTGCAAGATCGATTCGCGCCAGGTCCAACTCCGGGCGAGAAATTTCCCCGGCGGCGAGCCTTTTCCGCAGAAGCCGCGCTCTGTCGGCCAGAATTTTCACTTTGGTTTGCATTTGTTCCGCGTTGCGAATCGCGACCAAGTAGTTGACCAGCGCCGTGCGTACCGCGCTTCGCACCTGCCACGCTGTATTCGCCAAGCCGAATCGCGCCGCTTCACTCAAGTTCTTCGCTTCGAGTATTTGATAGCCGCGCTTTCCCGCCGTTTGAATCGGCATCGAGAGGCTCAGATCGAAAAGATACGGGCTGGGTATTCCCGGTCTAAGGCTCAGCGTGGGATTGGGACGCGCTCCGGCAGTGATAACAGCGGCTTTCGCCACGCTCGTCTGCGCACGGGCGATTTTCATTTCAGGGTTGAAATAAAAAGCGGCAAGCGTCAGCGACGGAAGGTCCCAGCTTTTCAGCGGCCAGGAACTTTCTGGATGTCCCAGATTTTTCTCCAGGAACACGCGCAGGCCGGCGTCCTGCAAATTCCGGCTCTCCAGACGAGCCGCGGTTTCCGATGGCACGATAGGAGCCGCCTGGTATCGGTGAATCGCGCAGCCGGCCAACATCATGGTTCCGAAAAAAGCCAGGACTCGTATTCTTGTCGCGTACATGCGGATTTACTCCATGACGGACGGAATTCGACGCAGAGGCGAATGGCCTCGCTTGAAAGTATTCGGGGCGGAACCCTAGATGCGCAGAGAAAGTGGCGGGGAGATTTCGGGCAGCACGATTGCAAAATTCAGTGCGGGCGGCGTGAAGCGGTCCAAATTAAAATAACCACAACTCAACTGTTTACGAACTAGCGCGAGAAGCGCAACCGTTAATCTTCCCAGCGCGAAGCTAAGTTCGACAAGCAATAGGAGCAACGCCAGTGTTGATCCTGTGTCGCAGCCATGCTTAAAAATAGATCCATTGAGGTGCAACGCCATCTCGCCAAAGGGACAAAGAGCGCATGCGACGAGAACAACTGCGACGAGAACGTGGAATTCCTTGGCTACCCTAATCATCATGCCCTTCTGAGGATAGATACGTTTGGCGCTGCGGTCAAGCCTGTGTGCTCGTCATTCTCCAACACAGGACAAGCCAAGCAGGTCAGCAAAATGAGGGCGTGGAACGCCTGCTCACGAAGCAGGCGCGCTACTTTCCATCCCTTCCCGGCGGCGTGGCATACGGTGCGCCCGGTGCGCCCTTAGGCCTCAGTGTTCGGTCTCTTCTCTGATATCCTGCGGCGAATGGATGAGCACGAGTGGGCGCGAAGGTTAAGGGCGGGCATGGGAGGGCGCCACTTGTGGCGTCTCCGATATAAGACCGCCATCGCCACGGCCGTCGACCTACTTGCCGTTGGAAATGAGATGTCTGGCGCTATGACGGACGCAATCATGGGAGACGCCAGTGATGCGGTCGGTTGTCTGCTCCGAATGGCCGGAGAACTGTTATTTGCGGCAGCGAGATTGTTATCGGAGGGCGAGCACTATGCCGGTTGGGGTTTTGACACAGTTCTGACACAGTAAGGGGTAAAAAGTGTGTTTTTGGAGTTTGCGAACGCTTGCAAATGCTCTACCATCAATAAAAGTTCCCGCTGTGAGCGTGTAGCTCAGCTGGGAGAGCACCTGCTTTGCAAGTAAGCAGGGCAAATCACACAAGTGCCGCATCTGGTGTCGCTTGAGGTGCTCCCCCGCCCTCGCAGCACCCATTGAGAACATTTCTATTTGGCAGAAAACCGGACATTTCTATTCTACTTTGCGTTGACACTACGAATTCCTGCTCAGAGCCCAAAACTTTAAGTCGTTGAGCCGTATGCCATGGACGTGATAGTTTGTCCGGCAACTGGGGACCTTTTCAGCGAGGTTGTTCTGAAAGGTAAGTAGAAATCAGTGTGAGGTAGCAGTGCGTTAATAGCGCGCAGTCGAGTGCGAGTCTCTGGGGAGTTGACCTTTGTGTGGGATTGTTGGCTTTACGCATAGGATGGGTGTAGTCAGCCCGCATCGCATCGATACCGCGGTTGCTTCGCTCGCGCATCGCGGACCCGACCAGCAGGGCGTGTATCGCTCGAATTTTATTTCGCTGGGCGCCACGCGGCTGAAAATCATTGACCTCGACTCCGGAAACCAGCCCATGGTGTCGGACGACGGCGACACGGTCCTGGTTTTCAACGGCGAGATTTACAATCACGCCGAACTTCGCAGCGAACTCGAATCCCTGGGACATACGTTCCATTCTCGCTGCGACACGGAAGTAATTCTCCACGCATTTCTCGAATGGGATACGAACTGCTTCTCGCGGTTTCGAGGAATGTTTGCTATCGCGCTGTGGAGCGAGTCAAAAAAGCGGCTCGTTCTGGCCCGCGACCGGATGGGCATAAAACCGCTTTACGTCTGCCATTTGAACGACGACATTCTTTTCGGTTCTGAACTGAAGGCGATTCTCATCCATCCTGAAGTGGACCGGCAGCTCAGCATGGCGGGCCTCAATTGCTTTCTGTCCATGAATTTTGTTCCGTCGCCGTGGACACTCGTAGACGGAATTGAAAAACTTCCGCCGGGGCATCTCCTCGAATGGCACGATGGAAAAATCCATTCGGAGAAGTTCTGGAGTTTGTTGTTCCACGAGGACCCGCGCTGGACGCTGGATTCCGCAAAAGAGCAATTGGATTTCCTGCTCAAGGATTCGATTCGTGAACACCTTATTTCCGATGTTCCTTTGGGAATTTGGCTGAGCGGTGGAATTGATTCATCGACGATCCTGCATTACGCGGCCGCATCTTCTCAGGCGAAATTAAAAACGTTTTCGATTTCGTTTCGAGGCAGAAGTTTCGATGAGACGACGTATATTCGCCGAATGGCCGCTCAGTATGGCACCGACCATCACGAGCTTGATCTGACCCCGGATGCGAATCTGGCCAGCGCGATTGAGGAATTTGCTTATTACTCGGATGAGCCTAGCGCGGATTCTGGCGCCCTTCCGGTGTGGTACCTCTCGCGGATGACTCGTGACCACGTGACGGTGGCGCTCAGCGGCGAAGGCGCGGACGAGCTTTTCGGCGGCTATTTGACTTACCGGGCGAATCACCTGTCTCGCGCAGCGCAGAAGGTGCCCGTTGGCACGCGCCGGTTCGCACTGAAGCTTCTGCGGCACTTGCCTGTTTCGGATGACAAGATCGGGTTCGAATACAAATTGAAACGCTTCCTCGAAGGATCTCTGATGCCGCCGGAGGAAGCTCACCTGTATTGGAACGGCACCTTTTCGGAATCGCAGAAGAAGCAATTTTTCGCCAGAGCCGACGGCAAATATGTTGGCGAAATGCTGCGGCGTTTTTGCGGGCCATCGAACGAGATGGGAAATTTGAATCGGTTTTTGTGGCTCGATCAGAACGGTTATTTGCCGGACGACATTCTCTACAAGAGCGACCGGATGAGCATGGCTCATTCCCTAGAGTTGAGGCCGCCCTTTCTGGATCATCGCCTGGTCGAATTCGCTGCCTCGCTTCCCGAGAAGTTCAAAATGAACGGCTCGCAGCAGAAATACCTGTTGAGAGAATTGATGAAGGATAAGCTGCCGCGGTTCATTTTGCAGCGGAAAAAAATCGGCCTCGATATTCCGACCCATGATTGGTTGCGCGGAGTACTGCGCCCGCTGCTGCTCGATACGCTGACGACGGAGGCTATCGAGCAAACAAACCTTTTCCGTGCGGACGTAATCCAAAGCTTCATTCAAGACCACATGGAGCGGCGCGCGAACCTGGGCTTTCACCTTTGGGGTTTGATGATTCTTTTTCTCTGGATGGGAAAATGGAAGATCCAGGCGACGCCGTTCGCCGAAGGAAAACGGGAGCCTCTCCAAAGGGTTCTTACCTTCACATAGCAGTAATTCTTTTTGCCGCGATTGTTTATCTGGGCTGCATCGTTTCTCCGCCGTCGTTGATGGACGACGTGGACGCGGTGCAGGCCCAGATCGCGCACAACATGCTGCAATCGGGCGACTGGGTGACCGCGCGGCTGGATGGCGTCGCTTACCTCGAGAAATCTCCGCTGGTGTATTGGACCATCGCAACTTCGTACGCGATTTTCGGCGTTCATGATTGGGCAGCGCGCATCCCGATTGCTCTTTCGGTGATCGCGCTTTGCTGGCTCACTGTCTGCTTTGGCACCTGGGCGTTTGGGCGCCGCGCAGGATTTTATGCGGGCTTATGTCTGGCGACCTGCGTGGGACTGTTCCTTTTCACGCGCATTTTGATTCCCGACGTAATGCTGACAGTCACGATTGCGCTCGCGATGTGGGCGTTTCTGCGCGCGCTGGAAGAGGAAGAGCCGCATCCGCGCTTCTGGGCTTTCGTTTTCGCCGCGAGCATGGGAATGGGGCTTCTTCTCAAGAGTTTGATTGCTATCGTGTTCCCGTGCGGCGCCGCGATTGTTTATCTGCTGCTGACGCGCCAGCTTTTTCTGCAGCGCACGTGGAAACGCCTTCATGTCATTAGCGGTCTGCTGGTCATCCTAATCATCGCCGCGCCGTGGCACATCCTCGCGACTCTGCGGAATCCTCCCTACTTCGCGTTCACGCTGCACAGCGGACCCGGCGAATATCACGGCTTTTTGTGGTTCTATTTCATCAATGAGCAGCTTCTTCGTTTTCTGAATCTGCGCTATCCGCGAGATTACAACACGGTTCCGCGTCTCTATTTCTGGCTGCTGAATCTCGTGTGGCTTTTTCCGTGGAGCGCGTATCTTCCGGCAACATTGCATCTGTCCTATAAACCCGTCGATCGCGCCGGTCGGACGCGTTTGCTGGCGCTGTGCTGGGCCGGTTTCCTGCTCGTGTTCTTTACGTTTTCGACGACGCAGGAATACTATTCGATGCCGTGCTATCCGGCGCTGGCGCTGCTGATCGGCGCCGCGATGGACACCGAAAGCAAATGGGTGCGGTACGGAACGAAGTTTCTGCTGGCGACGTCCGCTGCGGCTGCGGCAATTATTGCCGGGATACTATTTCGCGTTCGCGGAGTTCCAACACCACGCGATATTTCTTCCGCGCTGACGCAGCATCCATCGGCATACACGCTTTCGCTGGGCCACCTGGAGGATTTGACGCTGGATTCTTTCGCGTACTTACGAATCCCACTAGTTTTGGCGGGGGTAGCTTTTCTCGTGGGTGTATTTGGCGCTTGGCGGTACGCCGGCAAGCGCGCATTCCTGGCCATCGCTGTGATGATGGTGATTTTCCTGCAAGCCGCTCGCCTTGCGATGGTGGTGTTCGACCCATACATGTCTTCGCGGCCGCTGGCTGAAGCGCTCTTGCGCGCCCCAGCGGGACAACTGATCGTGGACGATCAGTATTACGCTTTCTCGTCCATTTTTTTCTACACGAATCGCCGGGCGCTCCTTTTGAACGGGCGCGTGACGAATTTGGAGTATGGCTCATACGCGCCGGATGCTCCGCACGTCTTTATTGACGATGCCGACTTCAAAAAACTTTGGCTGACGCCGAATCGTTACTATATTGTCGCGGATCATTCGGCGGTGCCGCGATTCGAGAAGCTGGTTGGCGGCGACGACCTTTATACGGTGGCCCAGAGCGGCGGGAAACTTGTCCTCACGAATCGGCCTGTGAACGCGTCGCCGCATCGTTCGACGATCGAATGACCGCACGTTTGCGAGATTTCTCGCGGGACGGCGAAATGCAGATCCCTCGGTTCGCTCAAGATGACACAGATCGGCAATTTGGACTTGAGTTCCCGAGTTGTGCCTACCAAAAACTCGATTCTCATTGACCCAGTTGAATTTGAACGGCTGCCGCGATCGTTTGCTCAGGCCATGTTCACGATCATTTTCTCGCTCTTTTCTTCGATTCGGCAAGGATTTCGAACCCGTGCAGCGCTGCACGCTGAGATTCTTGTCCCGCTCAGGAAAGTCCATTTGTTCTTCTTCGATCTTGAACGGGTAAGAATGCAAGGCGCGTGCTGGAAACGGCTCGGTCTGCGCGCACCAAGGCAAGGAACCCCCGGCGGGAAATCTGATTCAATGATGTTCTCTAAGCGGCCCGGTCGTAACGGTGAACCTCAATGGCTTGAAAACATCCCGTTATGGCACAGTTGTGGCGCAGGCAGGGTGTCTGCTTTTTTCACAAATCTCGTACGTTAAAGCGCGAGGTGGATTGGCCAACCGTTATGCTGGTCACCTTACATTTTTTTCTCGTTGATGCTCATTCTGCAGCTTTGGCTGCAAGCGTCTCGACGACTGCTATGTTTTGCAGCAATTCTTCGGGGATGCCGTGTCGCCCCTGCAAACAGGCGGGGGCATTGTAAGAAACCCAAACTTTTGCTCGGGCGTCTTCCCAGATCAGAATTTTCAGGGGTAGGTCGATAGCACTGGTGGGAGCGGCCAGCATGAGAGGCGTCCCTGCTTTGGGGCTGCCGAAGATTAGTAGCTTCGTGGGGTGCATCTTCATTCCTACTTTTTGTGCTTCTCCACTATGGTCTACCAGCGCGAACAGCGTGACTTCTCTCAATTGCAGGATCCCCCTGAGCTTTTCCACTGTCTGATCCACTGAGTGATCGCTGGGAATGGAGATGATGCCGTTTTCTGTGGTCGTAGCCATAGCTGCCTCCTTAATTACTTAGGGAAACGTTCCCGGAATTTATTTCTGCGGTACCGTGGACTGAAAGCAGATAAATCGCCATTCCCAACCCGACCAGCGCTAGGAACACAGACGTTGCGACGGCCAGGTTCGTGGTATGAGGACGTGCCGCGTGTCCCAGGTCCATAGTCCGGATTAGTCGAGGTAATGCCAACCGGAAAAAAGATTCACCGCTACGCCGGCTGCGACAAGGGCAGTTCCAAACCACAGCGATAGACCGTAAGACTGCGCAGAGGAAGCGTGCTGGGCAATTTGAAGTTGTTGCAGGAACAACCCGAAACGTGCAACGACGAAGCCGAATCCCATCAAGGCCAAACCCGTGCGAATCCATGCGAGAAGAGTTCGCTCTGCAGCTAGATTAGTCACTGAGGGTAGCCAGAGCAATCTATTACAATCATAGAGTTACGGTGGGCGTGTAGCTCAGCTGGCTGGGAGAGCACCTGCTTTGCAAGAAAGCAGGCAAAATCACACAAGTGCCGCATCTGGTGTCGCTTACGCGGAAACACGCGGTGCAACCACCCTCTTGAATTGGACTGAAGCTGGACCGAAAGTCTCCGGTCTCTAAAGTTTCTTTATATTTGTTGACCTTCCGTATGATCTTGCTGGCGCTGGCGACCCACTGAAACGGTCGTGGGTTCCGGTTGTAGCACTGGATGTAATCTTGAATTGCCTTGGTCAGGTCACGAACGCTGCGAAATGTGCCTCGGCGAATCCGTTTCCGTGTGATTTCGGCGAACCAACGTTCGATTTGATTGAGCCACGAAGAACTGGTTGGCGTGAAATGAACGTGATAACGGGGCCGCACCGCCAGCCACTTCTTCACCGCCGGGTGTTTATGCGTTCCGTAGTTGTCGAGCACGAGATGGATTTGCAGACCAGAATCGACCAACTCATCGATCCGATTCAGGAAGCATTGAGCCAAAAAGAATTTCAACGCGTAGCTGTCATTTCATCGTGCGTGAAGGGGGACCTGGCGTGTGCCCCAGCCATCGCCGCCTGCCGCAGCGCATGCGGGACCGCATCCTGCATTTGGCCCGCACCACCTATGCGGACTTCAACGACCATCACCTCTGCGAAAAACTTTGCGAGGTCGAAGGCTTCTCCCTCGCCCGCGAGACCCTTCGCCGTCTGTTGCGCGCGGCCGGCATCGGCTCGCCCCGCCAGCGCCGCGCCCCCACGCATCGTCAGCGCCGCATGGAACTTCTAAGACCCCCGCAAACCTGATTGATTTTTCATGTTCGCTTCATGTGGTCTTAATCTGCCTAGACCCATAGTAGGCACGTTTTGGGGTGTTCCAATCTTCAAGCTGACGTTCTGCCGATTCGTGGGAGACGTGTGTTTGTGACCGGCGGTTGAGGCCGCGGATCGGAAGAGGTGCAAATCGCCGCGCGCGAGCGCGTCACCCAGCGCGGCAACCATGAGATCAGGAGCGCGAAATATGAAATGCGAGCTTAGTTTCGGACACGTCGTGAAGTTCGTCGAAGGGGATCGGCCTTGGCCGTCGGTCCTCCGCCATCCTACAAAAGCAAACGCCGCCCTTCTTCTTGCCCCACTCATCCTGGCTTGTCTTTTCGGAACAATCTCGACGAGCGCGCAGACCATGGGCGCCGCGACCCTGCAAGGCACCGTGACCGACCGGAGCGGGGCCGTTGTCCCCGGGGCCCAGGCTGTGATTACGTCGCAGTCGACGGGCGTTTCCCGCCAACTGACGACCAATTCCGACGGCTTCTTTTCTGCCACCGACCTGCGGCCAGGGACCTACAAAATTGTGGTTTCCAAGGCAGGCTTCTCTGTTCAGGAGACGGATAACGTCGTTCTAACCGTTGGCGCCATTCGCGAAGTGGATGTTCAACTGGCGCTCGCCACCGCGTCAAAGACCGTTGTTGTCTCCGCAGTCAGCAACGCGTTGGACACAACCAGCGCTACCGTACAAGGCGTCGTGACGGGCGAGACGACGCGCGAACTTCCGTTAAACGGGCGCGACTTCACCTCGCTGGCTGCCTTACAGCCCGGAGTATCGCAGGTATTGACCCAATACGGTGCAAGCGCGACTTCAACCACTCGCTTAAGCCGCGGATTCGGCTCGCAGTTAAGCATCGGAGGAAACCGTCCCCAGGAGATTAGTTACTTGCTGGACGGCGTCAACACCAACGATTACGCCAACGGCAGCCCCGGCAGCGTCTCTGGCGCGATTCTCGGGGTGGACGCCGTGCAGGAATTCTCTGTGATCTCGAGCAACGCGCGGGCGCAATACGGACGCAACGCTGGCGGAGTCGTCAACTCGATTACCCGCTCCGGCACCAATGCCTTCCATGGCTCAGTCTACGACTATCTCCGGAACAGCGTCTTCGATGCGCGCAACTACTTCGATCCCCCAACCATCCCCTCGTTCCGCCGTAATCAATTTGGGGGTACCGTCTCCGGGCCGATCATTCGCAACAAGACATTCTTCTTCGCAAATTACGAGGGCCTCCGGCAAAGCTTGGGCGCAGCCATGAACGATATCGTGCCCAGCCCGAATGCCCGCAACGGCATTTTGACCACGGGCTCCGTTACAATCGACCCCAATGTTTTACCGTACTTGGCACTCTACCCTATTCCTCCGGCTTCGACGGTCAAGGGCGATACAGGAGTCTATAGCTTCGTTACCCAGGAGCCCACCAACGAGAACTTCATCATCACTCATCTGGACCATAACATTTCCGACAATGATATGCTGCATGGGACGTTCCTCTACGATACCGCCAGCATTTCATCGGCAGACTCTTCCGACGCAGTGATCGATCAAGCGATCTCCCGTCGAACGACGGTCGCGCTTGAGTACGTGCATATCTTCTCGCCGCAGGTGACCAACGTCGTCCGGCTCGGCTATAACCGCTCGGTAGCGAGCGGGCCGCAGCAGAAGGGGGTCATCAATCCCGCCGCAAAAGACTCGGCGTTAGGATATTTCCCGGGAGCGAATGTGGGCGCCTTGCGCGTCTCCGGCTTAACCAACTTCAACGGCGGCGTCGGCGCGGTCGGGACGTATAGCTACCATTCCAACTCCTACCAGTTATACGACGACGTCGCCGTGCTGCGCGGCAACCATTCCTTGGCCTTTGGCGGATCGGTGGAACGTCTGCAGGACAATGAATTGGCCGGCCTGCTGCCGTTCGGCGAATGGAGCTTCGGGTCGCTCAAGAACTTTCTGACTAACGTTCCTCAGTTCTTCACTTCTGGCCTGCCGACGCTTCCGGTCCGGCCTACAGATCTGCGCACGACAATTGCCGCAGCCTATGTGCAGGACAACTGGCGCTTTCGCAGGAATCTGACGCTGAACCTTGGACTCCGGTATGAGATGAACACCGACGTCACCCAAACGGCGAACAATCTGGGCGAGCTCATAAATCCCACGGACACCAGTGTGACCCACGTGAGGACTTACTTCAGCAATAACCCCACACTGAAGAACTTCGATCCCAGAGTGGGCTTTGCCTGGGTGCCCTTCGGACACGGGCGAACGGTACTTCGCGGAGGGTTTGGTTTCTACGACGTTCTGCCTCTGCCCTATATGTTTGGATTGCAGGCGGTGTCCTCCTACCCCATCTATGATGAATCCGAGAACACATCTGTGGCCCGGGGATCGTTTCCGCGCAACGGGTTCCCTCCCGGATTTGTCCCTCCAGTGCGCGCGATGTATATGTTCCGGAACCCGCGTAGGAGCTATGTGATGCAATACACATTGAATGTCGAGCAGAAGTTGACGCCAAATACGAACCTGTCCGTGGACTACATCGGATGGCATGGAGTACACCAGCTCTTCACCGCCAACGACATCAATTTTGTCCTGCCGGTGACCAATTCTCCGATGGGTTACGTCTGGCCGAAAAAGGGGACCGCGCCGATGTTGAACCCGGCCATGGGCATCGTTTCCGGCCAATTCTTCGAGGGTAGTTCCATCTACAACTCGCTCCAAACCATGCTGGAATACAAGGCCAGCCACGTTCAAGCAATGTTCTCCTATACATGGTCTCGGAGTATTGACGATAGCTCGTCCAATGTTTCCGGCGGCAGCTTTGATAATTCGGTCTCCAACCCGCCGTACTTTGACCTGCGTTTGAATCGCGGCCCATCCGACTTCAACGTGACCAATATGATCTCCGCCTATGCCATCACCGCTCTGCCCGGACCGCCCAAACGCTGGGGGCGTGCTGGCGCTCCTTTGCGGGGCTGGAACCTGCAAAATATCTTGAGCATCCGCAGCGGATTGCCGTTCACTGCTACCGTCGGCGGCGATCCGCTGGGCAGCTTGACCAGCACGCCTTTCGATCGCCCAAATCAGGTGAGCCGAAGTGGATGTACGCACCCCCAGAACATCCATTACCTTAATACATCGTGCTTCGCGTTTCCCGGGACTTACCAATATGCGCCTGGCTTGTTCGGACCCATCCTTGGCAATGCCGGGCGCAACGGAATTATCGGCCCGGGCAGTTTTGTTTGGACAGTTGGGGTGACCAAGGAAGTGCCGATCAGCGAGAGAGTACGCATGGAGTTGGACGCCGAGGCCTTCAACGTGACCAATCGGCCTAACTTTTCGAACCCGATAGCCTCGGACACGCAGATATTCAACGCCTCGGGGAATCTGCTCTCGAGCGCCGGTGAGATCACATCGACATCAAGCACATCGCGACAGTTGCAGTTCGCGATTAAACTGCTCTTCTGAACGGAATGGCCTCTTGACCGTCGGTTGTCGCAACCTCTACGACTAGCGGCAGTGAAGCGATGGTTGAGCAGTTCGCTTTTCTCCAGGGCGCAGCGACCCGCGTCTGGCGCAAAGAAGAGAATGGCTGGCCAGGGGCATCCGCACGCCGTTGAGAGGTCTTTGCAGTGTGGTGTTGCACGGTCGCGATGGGAGGCATTGCGCGGCATTCGTACAGAAAAAGGTTCTGCCCCACTGCTGCAGCTCCGGCGGTATTATTCTTACGAGTTCCATTGCAGCCGGGCGATAGCCACCAAGAGCTGGCGAGAGAGAAATGTCGGCTGCTTGTTCTCGGGTGAGCAAGGATGCGAATACTGCTGATCGAAGACGAGGCTAAAGTTGCACGATTCGTGGAGCGAGGCCTAGCCGCGGAAAGTTACGCGGTGGACGTCGCCCGCGACGGCGACTCCGGTCTTGAACTGGCCACGACTTACCATTACGATCTTCTGATTCTGGATTTAATGCTGCCGCGCATCGATGGAGCCGAGGTCTTGCGCCGCGTTCGCAGCCATAACCGCGAAGTCCCTGTGCTCATTTTAACGGCCCGAGATGAACTTCAACTCAAGGTCAAGCAACTTGAAGCCGGGGCTGACGATTACCTGACCAAGCCCTTCGCGTTCGCCGAACTGCTCGCGAGAGTGAAAGCTCTGCTCCGCCGCGGCCCGGTAAATCGCAGCAGCACGCTCCGTGTGGCCGATCTCGAGCTCGACCGACTCACGCAGCAAGTCCGGCGGGCGGGCCGAAGAGTGGAGCTGACGTCGAAGGAGTTTGCGCTGCTTGAATATCTGATGGTGAACGCCGGCCGGGTGCTGTCGCGCAACATGATTATCGAACACGTTTGGGACCAAAGTTTTGATGGCTTCACCAACATTGTCGACGTTTACGTCCGTCATCTGCGCAACAAAGTGGACGAGGACCATCCTCACAAACTGATCCGGACCGTACGGGGCGTTGGCTATAAGATTCTGGACGAGGAAAGTGAGTGAATAGACATTCTCTTCGTTTCCGCGTGACTCGCTGGTACGCGGGAATGCTCGCGGTCTCGATTCTGCTTTTCGGCGCTACGATGTATTTCGGTCTGCAAAGCTTTCTCTATTCTTCCCTGCGGAACTCCCTGCTGGATGACGCCCGCGCGATTGGCACGCGCATCCTGGAAGACGCTACGCAGCGCGGCGTTTCGTTCGTCATCGGCGAAATCAACGAAGGTTACGCTCCCTCAAGCAACGGACTGTTTGTCCGCGTGACGCGCGCGGACGGTTTGGTGATGTATCGCCCGCAAGCACCGGCGAACCACAACTTCGATCCCACCCTCGTTCCCTCCCTGCCCGCTCTCCAATCGGCTTCGGACTGCCAAGAACAATCCCCTGGAGCGCAGCACTTGATGGTTTGTGCCTTGCCGTATGTGACCAGAGACCACACGCGCTATGTGATCGAGGTGGGCTCGACCTATGGGCAGATACATAAAACCATGCACGGTTTAGCGCAAATTTTTTGGCTTGGCGGCCCACTCATTGTTTTGCTTGCCTTCGTTGGCGGCTACGTGGTGATGGGACGCGCGCTCGAACCCGTGCATGCCCTGATCGAACGCGCCGAACAGATCAGCTGGCGCGAACCGAATCAGCGGCTCCCGGTGTTCGACACCGGCGACGAACTCGAGCAGCTCTCGCGCGCACTCAACCGGATGCTAGACCGGCTCGAGGAGGCTTTCGAACACATTCGACGTTTTTCCGCCGACGTTTCGCACGAGTTGCGCACACCGCTCACAATCATTCGCGGAGAAATCGAGACCGTGGTCAACCAGCACCGCTCGTCTCCGCAGGTACTGGACATCCTGGGCAGCGCGCTGGAGGAAGCCGAGCGGCTGACGCGCATCGCTGACCAGTTGCTGGTGCTCTCGCGATTGGATGTGGGCGAGGAGAACATTCGAGCGGAAACCGTCGATCTGGGCCTGCTGGCCAAGAGCACCGGAGACCAGATGCGCCTGTTGAGCGAGGAAAAACAGCTCTCCCTGGAGTTCGACATCACTCCAGGTGTGTTCGTACAAGGAAACACGTCAAGACTCAGGCAGATTGTTGTCAACCTGCTCGACAATGCCATCAAATTCAGCCGGCCCGGCGGAGGCATCCGTCTTTCGGTTCATGCCCGAGACCGCATGGCGGTGCTTGAAGTTTCCGATGAGGGCGTCGGCATTCCAGTCGAGTCTCTGCGTCATGTCTTCGAGCGTTTCTACCGAGCCGATAAGGCTCGCTCGCGAGAGACCGACGGGTCGGGGCTTGGTCTCTCGATTGTGGAGGCGATCGCTAAAGCCCATGGCGGCACGCTCCGTGTGACAAGCGAGGAAAACATCGGCACTCGGGTGACTCTCGAAATCCCCCGCACGGATGGCGCTTCTGCAGCGCCTGGGCCCAGCGAGGAAGCCACGGTGCGACGGAACTACCTGCCTCGACCCGTCTAAGCGAATGCTGCCCTCTTAAGAGGGCAGCCCGGGCATGTGGGCCGAGTGCAGCTGTGCTGCAACGATATTTCAGCGGCTGGTGGCGGTTCGGTCCAAGCTGCGGCCCGCATCGACAAAGGCGAAGCAGACGCAGGCGGCAAGCGTCACGATTGCGGCAAGGTCAAGCGCCCGTTCCCATCCGAACCGCAGCGCCACATAGGCAGTGATAATCGGTGAGAGCCAGCCTCCCAGATTCCCGAACATGTTCATCAGGCCGGAAAGGGAGCCGGTGAACTGCTCGGTGAGATCAATGCAACTCGCCCAGAACGTCGTTGCCGCGAACATATTCGAACCGCTGGCGGCGGAAAGAAATAGTATGGCGCTGGTGCTGCCGGGGGCGCGGCTGCCTAGCCAAAGGAATAAGGCTGAGACCAGCATCCCCAGCCACACAGCGCTCCTTCGGCCACGTGTTTTTCCGAAACGCCTCGAGGCATAGTCGGAGAAAATCCCTCCGAATGGCGCCAGAAGCGCGATCGATAGGTAAGGAAGCGTGCCCCAGATGCCTCCCTGGCGGACGGTCAGGCCACGCACCCGCACCAGATAGATGAAGAGCCAGGTATAGTAAAAGTAGATAGGATAGCCTTGGCAGAAATAGCCAAGCAGCAAACCCCAAACGGAACGGCTCCGTAACAGCCGGCCCCACGGCGTGGGCTGGCGCGGCTCTGCGTTCTTCGCCGCCCCAAGACGCTGGAACTCAATCACCCGGAGCTCGGCTGCGTTCACATGCGGATGCTGCTCGGGCAGATCTCGAACGTAGAAATACCAGTAAGCAGCGAAGGCAATACCGATGAGGCCGGTGATATAGAACGAGGAGCGCCATCCCCAGCGCTCCATGATCCAAGAGATCAGAGGAGGGGTCAGAGCGCCGCCCAAGCCGATGCCCACAATGCTGAAACTGGTCCCCACGGCGCGGGCCTGGGAACCCATCCAGTTGGCGACGAGCTTGTTGTTGGTCGGCGAGCACGCGGCCTCGCCTACGCCCACGAAAAAGCGCACGAGCATGAACGCAGTCACCAGACCCAACCAGCGCGCCAACGGCGAATCCGGCGCAAAGCCGGTCAAGGCAGTGAACACGGACCACCACAGGATCGCGAAGGTCAGCACACGTCTTGGTCCAAAGCGGTCGGCGGCCCAGCCTCCGGGAACCTGCATTAGCGCGTAGCCGAGCAGGAAGGCGCTGAAGATCCATCCCATGGTCACCGTGCTGAAATGCATCTCCGACTCGATGGAGTGGCCGGCGATGCTTAAGTTCACACGGTCGAGGTAGGTGAGCCCGGTAGCGAATGTCACCAAGAGCAGAATTCGCCATCGTACACCGGTGGGCGACGCGGGTGGTCCGGGATGCTTGGGAGGTGCGTCTTGGATGTTTTCCTCTTGCTGACTCACATTTCTCCTCGCAAGCCCGGCCGAACCCCGCTAGACCTTACTGCTACGCGCTCGTTGCCGCAATCCCGCGCCGCAGCGTCGCAACAGGTTTAGCGTTGCTACGCCTGGCCAAACAGGCCGGCAAGCGAGGGAATTTGCCTTTGAACTTGATTTCGCAAGGCCGCTGCGCGCCTGATCAGTTTTTTCTGATCGTCGCCCGCCTTGTACGGAAATACGGTCACGAGTGCCCCGATCGCCTTTCCTGTTCGGTCCCGCAGGGGTAGCAACACCTCGAAGCGGGTGCCGTCCTTCGACACTTCAGTGACGGGTTGAGGAGAGTCAATTGCCTTCAGGTCATCGGCATCGGACTTCTTGCCGATGATGCTGGGCACGTTGGAAGCGATGATCGTGTTATCGGTCACTCCTGGCGCGGTGACGTGCATAGCAAAGACGAGTAAGTCCGGATGCTTTGCTACAACTTCATCCACAAGCTTCTGAGCGTAAATTTTCGGAGTTCCCCGCGACAGCAGTATGGGCGCCGTCATTGCGAGAATCCCGATCAGTGCTGCAGCTTTCCTAATCATCGATCGCATGCTTTCCTCCTGCAGAATGTTGCTTCTGTTTCAGGCTCCGACATATTCCCATGCTGATTTCTCTTACATCGCTTGCACGGAAGGCTCGGAACGGCGACTTATTGAGCCGGTGAAACTTGAAGGTTTGGTGAATGAAAGATGAAAATCCATTCAGAGGCCGGTTCGGTTTCCGGCTGCATAAAATAGCAAATAACCCTTGACGCGAAATGAGAGGCCGACCTAGC
>Ga0307372_10001955_pt1 | contig 34861 bp, 29 predicted proteins | sample OX1MG_FD_202533 | JGI IMG/M metagenome (GOLD analysis project Ga0307372, IMG submission 202533) | Soil microbial communities from Risofladan, Vaasa, Finland - OX-1 | ecosystem: Environmental > Terrestrial > Soil > Coastal area > Acid sulfate soil | place: Finland: Risofladan, Vaasa | collected... | reverse complement strand
ACGATGAATCGAACGAGCGAACAGCCTAAGCAAGGAAGCATCCACAAGCTTGAGGGATCCGGTGATGCCCAGACGCTGGCGACAGGCGCGAGCGTCGGCCTTAGCGGTGCCGTGGTGGCGCGCGCCCTTAACATGGTTGGTCAGGTATTGATGGCGCGCCTCCTCGGAGCCGCCAGCTTTGGTCTGTATGCCATCGGCTGGACTATAGTTCGTGTTCTCGGGAGCATCGGGAGTCTGGGTCTCGAATCAGGGGTCACATATTTCGGCGCCAACTATCAACGTCAGCCATCCAAATTCAAAGGCGCAGTGATCCAGTCACTTGCAATACCATTTGTCTCCGGGACCGTGTTGGGAGCGGCGGTGTGGCTGATGGCGCCAACTCTTGCTCACCAGGTATTTCATAAGGTGGGCGCTTCGGCAGTGATACGGTGTTTCGGAATGGCATTGCCGTTCTACACTGTGTGCTTCGTCGCTGGTGGAATCACGAAACTTTCTCAACGCATGCAATACTTCGTGTATTCCAATCTGGCTCAGGCGAGTGTCGCTTTGCTGCTGTTCTGCGCCCTGTTCTTCTTAGGATGGGGGTTGGCAGGCGCAATTATCGCAACGGTAGGCGGATTTGTCGTCGGGGCTCTAGTATCGCTTTGCTACGTTCGGCGCCTGTTTCCCGTAGTGTTCGCCAAGGACGTGCGACCGCGGTGGGCTGGAAGCGAATTGCTGCAGTATTCGGGCTCAGTGATGCTGGCAGGAATCGGATACACTGGTCTGATGTTTGTCGATCGTTTTTTTGTAGCATCGTTTCGAACTGCTGTCGAAACCGGGATTTATCAGGCGGCCAGTCAGCTTTCAATTATGTTCGGAATTTTACTCGGCGCATTTCACGGTGTGTTCAGGCCGATGGTTGCGGATATTTACGCGCGTGGCGAGGAAAAACGCCTCGCTGAACTATATCGCGTCTGCACGAAATGGACGCTTTACGCGTGCCTGCCACTGTTTTTGGTGATACTGTGCGCTTCGGTCCCTTTGATCGAATTCGTGTACGGGTCCGCGTACAATAGGGCCGCAACGCCATTGGTTGTTTTGTCCGCCAGCCAGCTAGTCATGGTTATGACTGCGGGCAGCCACACGATGCTCGTCATGACCGGACGACAAAAAACTTTCGTGGTAGCGGCGTTTGCGTGCCTCCTGGGCGATCTGCTGCTGAGTCTGGTCCTCGTTCCGAACTTCGGTCTGGGCGGCGCGGCCGCGGCAGCGGCGATCTCCAATGTGGCGCTCAACTCGATCACAGTCGTCGCCGTGAAAAAATATATGGGCGTCTGGCCGGTCGACGGCCGCTTGGTCAAGGGCGGCATCGCGACCGGCGTTACCCTTGGGGTGCTGTTCATCGTACGGCGGCTTGAAATCCATACGCCGGTCCTTAGCCTGTTGGCCGTCGCGTGTGTGAGTGTTGCCGTATTCGTGTGCTGTTTGAGCGCAATCGGCCTGGATGCTGAAGACTCGGAAGTGCTGTCTCTGCTTCGCCGCCGTTTTCTGCTGCTGCGTGTTTGGGCGGTTACCGCTGGATGAAACGACGCGTCGCAGGCGTCCATCGACGCCGGTGCCAGAGGTGCGCGGCCTACGTAGTCGTTCAGGTGCACGGCGGCGACGAGATCTGGGTCGAATAGGGCGATTTCGCCACGCAGTTCTTTGGCTCCGGCGGAATCAGTGGTGGGGTAGTGACGGCGGGGTCGGCGATAAGCTTGTTGTAGGCAGCCTTGCCGCTACCGTAATCGAAAAGATTACACGAATCTATACTGGTGTTGCCGCCATCGCAGGTCACAGGGTCACAACCGCCGCCATTCCAATAGCCCGAGGCCGTACCGCCAGACTGGATCTCAGTAGCGGTATTTCCACTGAGCAGCGTGGGCCCGCATGCCGAGCCATACTGCTTCCACACATAAAGTGCGGTGTCTCCGGCGCCCGCGACAGGATTCAGATTGAGAATCTTGTTGCCCGTAACCTGGGGATCGGTCCCATCGCTTATTCCGATGCCACATTGACCGGTATTGTAAAGGACATTATTCACAAACTGTCCGCCGTTTGCGATGTCGTCGGCAATCAAGCCGCAGCCCGACGGGCTGTGCCCTCCTTCGATGTAGTTTCCGATCGCCACAAATGTCGTGCTCTGGTAGAAATTAATCGAATCTTCCTGGTTTTCATCAAACAGATAGCCAGGCGGGCATCGTACACCGCTGATCCCGCTCAGGGTACAGCTATAGGCGAAATTGTTCTTAACTGTGATGTTTGAAGTAGTGTCGACCTGAAGATTCTGGCCGCGTGGATAGGGGCCGAGCGGATTAACCAGGTAGTTGCCACGGACGGTTAGCGCGCTCGAATTGTCTTGACCTCTGACATTCGTTTCAGCGTAGGCGATAACGTTACCTTGAATCGTGTCGCCGCTGCTCGCGCCGTCCACCAGCACCCCGTCGTGGGTATCGCAGCACCCGGAGGCGAGACGCTCGACATGAATATAGCTGTCGTAGACGTTGTTGCCGCTTCCGCCGCTTATATGGATGCCATTGCTCTGGGCCGTGCTGTTGCTGGTGCCGCACGGGCCGATATTTGAATTCTCGATCGTGACGTTTGTGGAGTTCACCATGTCAACGCAGTCGCCGCTGGTGGTGCTCACGCGGAGACCCGAGTAGGTAGTGTTGCTTTGTCCGTCAATTATAAAGGTACTCGTAATTGTGGTCGGTGTGGGAGTGGCAGAAGGGGTGGGAGTTGGTGATGTGGTAGGAGTCGGTGAGGGAGACGCGGTGGGAGCGGGAGAAGCCGTGGGGGTGGGCGAGAGAGATGCCGTGGGGGCTGGCGAGGGAGAAGCCGTGGGAGCCGGTGAAGGCGAGGGGGTAGGAGCGGAAGTCGGAGTTGGCGAGGACTTTGGCGGCGGCGTCGAGGTTGGGAGCGGAGTGGGCGTTGGCGATGGCGGATCCGAAGTTGCGGTCGGGCTCGGAGTCGACCGGAGTTTGCGATTGTTTACCCTCACCGAGCGTTGTTGGGAGGTCAGAAGTAGTGTCGGCCTTGACGGCGTCAACTGGCCGCCTGAGGCGGATCCTAGTACCGCCTGCGCAGTGAGGATGTGTATCCCGTTGCTCACCTTGGTCGAATCCCACGGGATATTGTCCAGTGGCCCCGATGCGAGATAGCTGCCGTCAACCAATACGTTGACAGACTTCACCGGTGCGTTGAGCTTGAGCTTTATGAATGTCGTGCCCGAGATCAAGGCGTGCTGGCGTGGATGCATAATGATAATCGCCGCATCGCTCGCCTGTGCCTGTGACACCGGACCGGGCAGCAGCGTCGAAGCAATCATTGCCAAACTCGTCCCGAGACTGAATAAGGACCAGCATGCGTATTTCACTATGCCCCCCCTCATGACCCTTGCCAGCGCGCGCGCATCGCGAGCCGCGGTTACGCCGGACACACGTGTGCGTCGCTGAGACGACCGATGGTATGGTCGTTTCAGTCGAACGGCGCAGCAGAGCGGCGCTGGCCGCTCGCTACGCGTCAGTACGTCTCATCGGCAGTAGGTCTATGAGTCAGGTGAACGGCGCTGCTTTGGTTTCATGAATTCCCCCTTCCAGCCGACGGTGGAAGTCAACTGGCTTCGATCTCCGGATCGCGTTCCGCACACCGCTAGTCTGCCGCGGATATCGCATTGGCTTTGTCCGCCGGCAGCGCCAGGAGACGAGAGACGCGACATCAAAGATCCCCGATCCCCGATAGCGATGTTTCTGGAAGGGGCACTGACAGTCAAGATCGAACGCGGTCAGCGGCTAACGCAGCCAAACGTGAGCGCAACATACAATCTTTCGAAACATTGGCACAGCAATGGACAAAAAGATTACGCGACTGGAAACTAAACGAGAAGGTGAGAACAATAAGGAAAGCTCTTATCGATGCGGGTGCGACGCGTGACTGATAGCGGAGTCCAGGGCAAAGTCGGTCGCTATAGACAAAAGATGAGAAAGGGGCGAAGCCACGCTCGGGAGGCGAGCCGGGCAGGCGAGTTGAAGGGCGACGCAACTGGCGTGACGCGGCGGCGTGCGTACCGGCGAAAGTAACCCGCGGATGTTTGGTGTAGGAGGGGCGGGGCTAAGCGGGTGTTGATTAATGGGTGGAAAGTCAAGGCGGGAGCTCAGTCCGTGCGAGCCTTTCGCGGTCAAAGAAGCGACTAACGCACTAGTCTATCAATATCCTGTTGGGTTGGGGCGCACGGAATTGTTGCGGCAGGCTGGTGGTCGGCGTGGAGACGATGGTGGAGACATCAGCCACCACTCGAACACCGAATCCTTCGATGGTTTCGATCAGGATCGCCACTCGCTTGGTTCCCGATAGGTAGCTTTCAAAAATCGCCTCGAAATCACTAAAGGGCCCGTCGACGACAAGCACCCGCTCTCCACGCCGGAATGGCTTGGGGCTCAATTGAAGAACCTCGTTGATGCATCTCGCGCGGACGCTGTCGACGATCGCTTTGGGGACGGCAAGGGGGTCCGGACCTGCGCAGACGAACCCAGTGACGCCGGGCATGTAACGGATGTCGAAATAATGCGTCGCAAGATCGAATCGAGCGAATATGTACTGTGGGAATAGTGGTACCAGTGATGACTTCGCTCTATGCAAACGAGATCGGGGTAGCTTCAGCATAGGTGCGAAGATCTCTGGGACGAGCTGAGACAAGCGTCCACGAACCTGGTGCTCTCGATTGGATTTGGTTCGAATCAAATACCAGGTGTCTGGTGCGTACATATTGGAAATCCGTGAGTCACTGTCGTTCGAAGGGTGATGATGCCGCGCCCCGGTTAGACGATGGACCGATAGGAGCCGCTTCTTGGTCTGGCAAGGGCCCCTTGACCTTGGGCGCGCGCCGGGACGGTCGAGGACAAGGGCGTAAAGGGGCTATAGGCCTGTTTCGAACCGGTATTCGAGATGACGCGGGTTTCAGGATTGCCGCGAGGAATGGAGGCAGGCTTCTCCAGCCGTGCGCGAAGGATATACCGGCGCTTCTCGCCGCGCATAAGCAGACCCTCATTGTTCATGTCGGCGATCAACTTGCTGACCATGGGCCGAGAACATCCGATCATTTCCGCCAGATCCTCCTGACTTAGCTCGGGGACCAGGAGAACGCCTCGTTCATCGTTGACGCCGAATCGGTCGGCCAGGCCGTAGAGCACCTGCTCTAGCCGTTGCCGGAACGAAGAACCGACGAAAGTTACGTACCGTGCGAAGAGCATGGACCAGGCGGTGTTGAATTGCTCGAGCATGCGAACCGCCGTCTCATGGTCGATTTTGCGCAGGAGTTGCGCCAGGTTCTCACGGCTTAGTATTCCTATCGAACACCTGGTCAACGCTTGCGCCTCAAGCACCTGCCTGCGACCCTTGGGATCGGTCTCATTGACGAATCCCAGTAGGTCGCCTGGGCGAGCTAGGTCGACGAGGGTTCTGTCGCCGTCGCGGCGGGGCAAATAGAGCTTTACAACTCCCTTGAGTACCCAAAAGAGAAGATCGGCCGAAGTTCCCCGCAGGAAAACGACTGCCGCCTTTTCGAATGTGACTGGGATCAAGTGGGCTTCAATTTCGGCCGCCATGTCGGGAGGAAGTCCGTACGATGTGAGCATCTCCGTGAGACGAGCAGAGAATTCGGAGCTATAGGAGTCCATTTTGTTCCCCCCTTCGTTCCTGTCAGCCCCGCGCTTCTTGGCGCACAGACCATTCCAATTTGTATGGCAAGGCAAAAATCACTTAAACAAAGATAAGGTGTGAAGAAATCACCTCTGCCCGGATTAGATAATAACCGCGTGCCATCCCTGAGCCAAACGAAATCGCCAGGGCGTGAAGACAATCATCGACCCTGCATTAGGGTTCTTAGGTCAATTTCTGGCATCACACCTTAGCCACGACTTGGGCATTTTGATGGTCTTGTTGTGTCTTATGAACAATCGCTCGTTACTAGACGCATTTGCCACTTCATCTGCAGCTAGAGAGATTGGCGCTGTCGCGACGCTCTTACAGAGCACGGCTCAATCACGCACGGCTCGATCACGGCGCCATAGCGGGCGATTCTACCCCACGTTCGTCGAAACGTTGGCTAGCTACAGAGGGGTCGGTTGAAAAAGGCGCGAGAAATAGCCATGCCCTCAACGATTCTGACCGTTCCTGAAGTATGCGAGTACCTCCACGTCAGCCAGGCAACCGTCTACAGGCTTCTTAGACGCAAAAATATCCCGGCCTTTCGGATCGGGAAGAACTGGCGGTTTAACATTGGTGAGTTGGAGCGCTGGATCGACCAGGAATCTCTGCCGGGCGAGCCCGGCGGCTTGTCCAAGGAGGAGGAGCGGAAGAGCTAGCGCGCAACGCCGGTACGGAAAGCGGTGAAAGAATTCGCCGCGTGCGTCGTGGTACGGAGGCGTTTGTTTTGAGTTGCGAACATGCACGAATGCTGCTACATATTGCGCGAGTCGTCCAATACAGCCTACGGTATCGCTTCGCGTTACATCATCGTGCCCGAAAGAGAGCGTTTGTTACTGAGCGTGCTGCTCTTCAATGAAGGGGAAACCTGGGTTGTCCAATGTCTTGAGTACGACATTGTGGCTCAGGGAGAGTCCCCTAGGGCGGCACTCGAGGCGTTGGGCTGGACCATCGGAGCCCACATCCTGCTGGACAGGGAGAAGCATCGAAAGCTGTTTTCGACACTCCAACCGGCACCTGATTTATTACGCGAAAGGTTCACTAATGCGATACCGTTGAGCGATCCCTATCCCCTGACATTGCCCGTTCTCGCCTTCGAACTTCCGGTCATTGAGAAGGACGTCCGATTGGCGAGCTAGACAGATTGGGTTGCGGTGAAAAAGCATTCGATCCCACTTCCGACGCTTAAGGAATTCAGGGACATATTGATCCGCGACTTTCAATGTCGGATCGAGCCGCCGATTCGGAATCTCATGTATAGTCCGACGCGCGTAACGCTCGTGAGTCGGATCGTCGAAGAGTCCGAGTTCGAATGGCTTGTCTGTCTTGGCGACCAGGAACGGATAACCGGAGAAATCGCTCTCAACGCGTGCAGGTGCCTGCAGATTCCTCCCGAACAGGTTGAACTTCCCGACCCAGAGCCGAAACGGTAGCGAATTTCCACCCACGCGCCGATGGCTCGCGCGGCTCAAGGCGTAAGCTCACAGTTGCGCGCCATCGCGGTCGAGCAGGATGCCTGTGGCACCAGGCGCGGTCCATGCCAGCCGCACGGTTCGGTGATCGCGGAAGTTGTACGCCAAGATGGCCCAGCCGACCTGGAGTTGCCACCACGATTCATATGCTTTGCTATAGATGACGGCGTCGTAGTTCGGCGAATAACCGAATGCCTCGTAGCTCCGTATAGGGATGGGCTTGGTCTGGCCGGTCAAAAAGGCCAGATACATCTGACGGTTATCCAGGTCTTGACAGATCAGCTGTCCGGTCCTGCTTCTCCATGCCATCGGCAGACATCCCTCAACGCCAGTAGGAGAGAGCGTCGAACTGCTGATGGAATATTTCCACACGCGGCGGTCGGCACCATAAAAGGCGACGGCGTCCGGCGAGATCTGCACGATTCTCGAGCTCCAGACGTCGGAGAACCTTGCTACCACTTTCTCATTCGCGGGTCCGCTCAGACTGCGCATCCGCACGACCCGGTTTCGAGGCTGTTTCGAGCCCTGGCGGCTTTCCCAAAAGAAGAGAACGTGCCGCTCGGGCACATAGGTTGGCCAGACCCCGTCGCCAACGTCGACCAGTTTTCTTGTACGGAGGTCGAATTGCACGAGGCGCTGCGCGGTGCTGAAAATCAGAACTCCGGGCGTCACCAGGGTGGGATGCCCGTAAGCTATACTCGAGCCCTGGGTCGACACCAGCAGGGCGGCGCTGATGGAGGGGAGCTGTACGAGGGTGATGCCGTTTTTATCCGCGACCACCAGTTGCCCGTAGTACGGAGCAGCGCCGTACCGACAGCCCGCGCAGACGGATAGAGCCATGAATAGGACGAGTCTGAGCTTCAATTTTCGCTTCAGGTTTTAACCGGTCGCTTCGTTATTTCGGCCGCGGGCGCTTTCAACCCGCGTCAACTTCGCGCGCAGCTTAGGATTTTGCCAACGAGCTGATGGTCAAGAAAGCAGAATCCAACCCGCAAAGCGAATGTTCCCAAAAGCGCGACAGCGCTGCGTTGTCTGGGCCGGCTGAAACACGGCGCGCATCACCCATCAAATTTCACTGTGGCCTTATCCCCGAACTTGAGCTAGGTATGGCATTCATATCGAGCGGCACTCAGCTGGAGAAGGACGAGGAAGACAAACGATGCATCCGAGACTAGAAGAGATCCGAAAGCGTCTGCTGACCCCGCCTGGGCCCACCACTACGCCCCGGTATAAGGCGCCAGTGCGCTCTGCCACAGTATTTTCCTCGACGCCAAATTCTTCGCAGGAACCGCCAGCGATTGATTCCGAAGCTGCCATGGGGGTCGAGGAAATTCCCGCCGGGCTTAGCTCGTCGGAGGTCCATTCGTTCGTCGAGGTGGATGGCGACGGCGAACCGGCTGCCGCAAAGATGGACGAGCAGCCCTCTCACGAAATGCCAAAATCAACGGACGGGCTCGCTCAGGCGGTTGCCGAGCTTTTCGAGCCGGCGCGGCAATGCCAGCGGCGTCTCGCGGAAATCACCGAGGCCTCGGAGGCCATCAGCCATCTGACTTTACTTGCACTCGACCTCTGCGAACCCCTTAAGACCTTTCATGATCACATCAAGAAACTCTCGAGCTCGTTTGAATCAATGCGCACGTTTCGCGACGAGCTCGGGGTGCTGGCCGAATCATTCGCGCCGGTCAAAGCGCTGCATCAGCAAGTGATTCAGATGGCGCAGACCGTGCGGACACATCTCGGCGAAGTGGCCGACGGCCTCCAGCCGGCCAAGGCTCTGAAGGCGGATATCGCGGATCTCGCGGAGGCCATCAACTCCGTCAGCGAACTGCAGGTTCAGTTCCATGATCTGTCGGAAGCATTCGGTAACGCTGCCGAGTCGAGCTCCACTGCCGAGACGGTCGCAGCTCCCGTGGATTTAAGCGCGGCGGTCGAAGTGAAATAGCGCCGCGGCGCGATAAGCGCGGGGTTTCGCCGCCGGGGTAGTCCCTGGCGGGGGTTGTCGCGCCGGGGTAGGCGCTTCGACGACGAAGCCTGCGGCCGCGATGATGATGAGGGTGTACTCCATTATCCGGCGCAGGCGCGACGACTCTTCGCCGCATCCCGGCGGCTCGGTGAAGCGAGGATCCAGGCAGTCTTTTCTCACCTGCATGCTTGCCGACGGTCGCCTGACTGATCTCGACACCGAGCTTGCGCTGACTGACCGTTGACGCGCGGTGCTTCCCGGAGCGGTTTGCGGGACATATCTCGTGGAACAGTCTGCGCGTTTCGCGATCTAAGATCTTCCCCCGCGCCCAGGTCTCAGCTCGGATCGGCTGCGAAAGCTGCCGCACGAGTCAGGAAACGAGAGCTGAAAAAGCGTGCGCGTTGCGGCGACGTCGCTTGCGGGGCGAGACAAATCGCCGGACTGTGCAATCCTTTCCGGAGTTTTCGTTAGAGACCGGGAACAAGGATGAAAGCCTCTCCGACACCTTGGGCCCTATACGTCCTCTGCCGACGCCTGAACGCTCTAATCGACCGCGTCGAGCGTCAGCTCCGTGAAGCGCTCGCGATGCCGGCGGCCAAGCGATCATGAATGATCATGGCGGTGATATCTTGGTTTTGGCTCCGATGCTTCGCGCGAAAAGCCTGCCGCCGGGCGCCGCTTCATCTTCATGACTCTTCAGGTCAGTACGGAATCGGTTATATAGATAGCGAGTGCACAGCGATCGCGCCTGTGCGAAACTGGTCTCCGCTCCTCCATCACCGCTACGAACGACTCGCGGCGTGAGGCATTCGCCCGGTCGTATCTTCACCGCGCTTGTTCAAGCGCACCGTACGCTCACGCTACCCCAGAGAATTTGTTCGATCCCGATCGGGCGCGCCCGACCTCCGGACTGGCTGCCCCGGGCGCTGTTGCCGCCGGTGGAAAACTGACCCAGGGTCGCCGATTGAAAACTGACCCACCCCGGCGTGGGGTACTCCGAAGTGGAGAGCCTCATCGATGAGAGAGTGAGGGCCGCCGCGCCGGACTGGATTCCGGCGACGGTGCTGCTGCGCGAGCTGAGGGCGCCCGATCATCGACGAGATCGGCTGCCTGCCGATGAGCCGCGAGCAGGCCAACCCGTTCTTCCAGGTGGTGGCGCAGCGCTATGAACGCGGTTCGATGGTCCTCACTCCAAATCTGACCTTCGGCAGCTGGGGCAGCGCCTTCGCTGGCGACGGCGTGCTCACCGTGGCGATGCTCGATCGCATCCTGCACTACTCGATCATCGTCGGCATCAACGGCGAGAGCTTCAGACTCAAAGACAAGCGCAAGGCTGGGGTGCTCGCCGCTCCGGCCAAGATCACGAAGCATTAGACGGAGCGGCGAGGGGGAGATCCCCTCGCGCGCCCCTTCGTATTGCACATTCTTGCCGGAGTCTTCGACCTTCCAATAGACGATTAAACTCTCTTTTCCGCCGAGCTCAGGCAAGGTCGTAACGATCAAGGTTCATCACCTTGACCCACGCCGCCACGAAGTCTTTCACAAACTTCTCCTTCGAGTCCGCGCACGCATAGACTTCCGCGACGGCACGCAGCTGCGAGTTCGAGCCGAAGATCAAGTCGACACGGGTACCGGTCCACTTGACCTCGTTCGTCTTCCGGTCACGCCCCTCGTACACGCCTTCGGAGCCAGCGGACGGCTGCCATTGCGTGCTCATGTCGAGAAGGTTGACGAAGAAATCATTCGTCAGCATCTCGGGTCGTTTGGTGAAGACGCCGTGTTTGGACTGCCCGAAGTTAGCATTCAGGGCGCGCATGCCGCCGACGAGAACCGTCATCTCGGGGGCGGTCAGCGTCAGCAACTGCGCCCGATCCACCAGCAGCTCCTCCGCCGATCTTTGCTGTCCGTTGCGGAGGTAGTTGATGAACCCGTCCGCGGCCGGCTCCAGTGCGGCGAATGACTCCACATCGGTCCACTCCTGCGAAGCATCCGTGCACCCCGGCGAGAAGGGAACCTTCACGTCGTGCCCGGCCCGTTTCGCAGCTTGCTCGACGGCTGCGCAGCCGCCCAGAACGATCAGGTCAGCAAGCGAGACCTTCTTCTTCCCGCCGGACTGCGAGCGGTTAAAATCCTTTTGGATCCCCTCCAGCGTCTGCAGGGCCTTCGCCAGTACGGCCGGCTGGTTCACTTCCCAATCCTTTTGCGGCGCAAGGCGAATGCGCGCCCCGTTCGCTCCACCGCGCTTGTCGGAGCCGCGGAACGTCGACGCCGAAGCCCATGCAGTCTTGACCAGTTGAGAGATCGACAGTCCCGATTCGAGGAGCTTGGTCTTCAGAGCGGCAATGTCCCGCTCCCCGATCAATTCATGATCCACTGCGGGAACAGGGTCCTGGAACAACTGTGGCTCCTTGGGAATGAGCGGGCCAAGGTATCGCGCGATAGGCCCCATGTCGCGGTGCGTCAGCTTAAACCACGCCTTGGCGAACGCATCTGCGAACTCCCGCGGATTCTCAAGGAAGCGCTTCGTGATTGGCGCATAGGCCGGGTCCACCCTCAAGGAGAGGTCCGTCGTGAGCATTACAGGGGTGTGCCGTTTCGACGGATCGTGGGCATCAGGAACGGTGGCCGCCGCAGCCCCGTTTTTGGGAACCCACTGGTTCTTGCTGGCTGGGCTCTTCGCGAGCTCCCACTCATAGCCGAACAGGTTTTCCAGAAAGTTGTTGTCCCACTTTATTGGGTTGGTGGTCCAGGTGCCTTCCAACCCACTGGTGAACGCGTCGGCACCTTTGCCGCTGCCATAACTGTTTTTCCATCCCAGGCCTTGCTCTTCGATGGGGGCGCTTTCCGGTTCGCGGCCGACATTGCTTTCCGGACCAGCACCGTGGGTTTTTCCGAACGTGTGCCCGCCAGCAATGAGCGCAACAGTCTCGTAGTCATTCATCGCCATGCGGCGGAACGTCTCCCGGATATCGCGTGCCGCAGCGACTGGATCTGGTTTTCCACTGGGCCCTTCCGGATTCACGTAAATCAGCCCCATCTGAACCGCGCCGAAAGGATTGTCGAACTGACCAGGGCTTTGGTAGCGATCTTCCGCCAGCCATGTGCGCTCAGGCCCCCAGTAAGTCTCGTCTGGCTCCCAGGCGTCCTCGCGCCCGCCGCCGAAACCGAAGGTCTTGAACCCCATCGACTCCAAGGCGACGTTACCGGCGAGAACCATGAGGTCGGCCCAGGAGATTTTCCGCCCATACTTCTGCTTTATCGGCCAGAGCAACCGGCGTGCCTTATCTAGGCTCGCATTGTCCGGCCAGCTATTGAGGGGCGCAAAACGTTGGTAGCCTGAGCCCGCCCCGCCGCGGCCGTCGCCGATGCGGTATGTACCTGCGCCGTGCCACGCCATACGAATGAACAACGGCCCATAGTGGCCATAGTCGGCCGGCCACCATTCCTGCGAGCTCGTCATCAAGGCATGGAGGTCCTTGATCACGGCGTTCAGGTCGAGGCTCTTGAATTCTTCAGCATAATTGAAGTCCTCGGGCATCGGATTGGAGGGCTGGTGCAGGATTTTCAGGTTCGGCTGATTCGGCCACCACTCCACATTCGTCGGGCCGGTGGGTCTACGGCCCGATACCGGGCACTTGCTTTCGGTTGACAAGTTTTGCTCCGCCATGCTCTTGTTCTCCTGATTTTCATTCAGAGACTTGGCTCGTCCGTTTCCTCTTTCTGCTGGCCCTGACGTTTCTCCTCGGACTCATCCAAGGGTCTCAGATTGGTGTGATGCGGGCGTGGGGCATGCATGCGCTTCTCGGCAAGTTGGCACCGCCTGCAGAGAGCATCAATTTGTAGCGAACAGCGCAGCAGTGCGAACTGTCCCAGGCTGGTTCTACCTTCGAGAAGCTTGTCCACTTCGGGTATCTCTATGTCATGTACCCGTCTGCATCGGACGCAAAGGATGTGGTGATGAGGTTCCATGTTGCCGTCATAGCGCACAAAATCGTGCAGGACCGTTACCTTGCGCGCCTCTCCCACTTCGCAAAATTGCTCCAGAATCCGATGGACTGTGGCCAATGTTACGTGGGGATGCCTGCGACGTACTGCCGCACAGATCTCGTAGGGGCTCGGATGGTTCTCCGAAGCGAGCAGGGCCCGTATGACTGCGAGCCGCTGGGGTGTTACGGCAATCCTCCGCTTACGACACCGCGCGACGAACTCGCCGAGTCGTTGAACTGAGTACCTCTCACGCCACCGTCGATCCACTAGCCGGAGTTCTCGCATAACTACTCCTGGCCGACCAACGACACTGAAAGCGACCGACAACCAAGGCCCTGGAGAAAACGAGATGACGGCTGACAGGCTGGATAATCTGCAGGTTCAGCCGATACCTGCCCTCACCTGCATCTAACCACTAACGCCTACAGCACATCATGTAAGATTGTCAACCTTCGGGTCTCAGGCAATCGCGCAACGCAATTTTGGCCGCTGCTCGCACTCCGCCAGGCGGCCGTTTGCGGTGAGATCGAGGTCAGGGAGGCGCGTGGTTGAGCTGTGCAACGAGCTCCGGCTCGGCGGAGTCGCCGCGCAGTACGCCGCGTTGGCGCGGAAGGCGGCCGAAAAACGCACTTCGTTCACCGGCTTCGTCGAGGAACTCCTGACCGCCGGGCGTGAGTCGCGTCCGGCGCGGACCCGCGGGATGTTCGCGCGCATTGCCGGCTCTTCTCCGCGATCAAGACTCTTGATCAGTACGACTTCAACTTCGTCACCGGCGCGCCAATTCAGCGAGATCGCGAAGCTCGGCTCTCCCGGCCGTACCGGCACACGGCCGCCGTTAGCGGGGCATTTGCATCCCAGCGAGACCTTCATTGGTGGTCTATTCGTGAACTCCCTTGATGAGTTTGAAGAGCAAAGGCGTGCCTTAGCCCATCGCCCTGAGCTATTCCGCTCAGGCGTTCGTGAGCCGGCGCTTTCGCGGCGTTGTTCACTCGGGACGACAATGATGTCTCGCAGGGAACCGTGGATGGTTGGATTGTTGTCAATGACCTCGCCTACGATGGTGCATACGGCGGGAAATTGGAGCGGCAAGCGATCCGGACAATATCCCGCCCCACGGTGCGCGCCGTTCGGAACGGGCCCGCAAGCGACGAAATTGTGAAGGAGACCCGTCAGTGATCAAAAAAAGCACCAGGCACCGCAGCCAATTCCTTGCCAAAATGCGCGAAGCCCTCACCGAGACAAAGGTGAAACTGATGCGGGAAATCGCGGCCCAACTTCGCACCGGGCGAGACCTCAGCCGAGACGATTGTATGGACAGCTGCGATCTGGCTTCCGAAGAGAATGCGCGCGAGATGAGCACCATGCTTTCCGAGCGCGAGCGGCTCAAGGTCGGGCGGATCGACGACGCCCTTAGGCGAATCGCGTCGCTCGAATATGGCCTGTGCGAGACGTGCGCACTCGAGGTCACCGAGGAGCGCCTCAGGGCGATGCCTTTCGCCCGGCTCTGCTGCGATTGTCAGCAGGAGCGGGAGCGTGAGGCGAAGAGTCGGCGCCGCTCCGAAGAACAGAATTACGAAGGCTACGATCTCAGCTCGATCCGCGCACAAGAAGAGAGCAGCCACGGCCCTGCGAGGAGCCCGACAAACGAACCGGTCACGGAGCTCCTTCAGAGCGAAGCCGACCGCAGGGACTAGCCGTCAGGGCGTCGTCGGGTAAGTATCAGGTCTCGGTTCCAGGGTTATTTGAGCAGGCACAAGAAGGCGCGCGACCAGCTATACCGCCTGGAGCAAAATGTCGAATAGGAAGAAATCGCGCGAAGGCATCGATGTCCTGCTACCGGGTCAGCTGGGCGCCCTGCCGCGGCTCTCGATCTTGCAGGCGGCGAAGCGGTCGGCGAAGCCTGCTGGTAGGCTTTTCTCCGCCAACTTCGCCAGGCGCGTGGCGATCCTTCCCGACAAGCCGCCGGCCTCCGAAGTCCGAACGTTCCTGAACAGCGCCGCAAACGTCATTGAGTGCGCTACCGGGGGACACGGAAGATGCGCGAACAGCGGATGTCGATGCCGATGCCACGAATTCAGACTTAAAGCCTTCTAAGGTTTTTCGTGGCGGCGGTAGCTGCGCCTGCGCACGCGAGCGGAATTGGAATTGTTCGTTGTCGAGGTGTCGACGGTGGTGGCGATCGGCCTGTTCAGCGTATACGCCGCAGGGTGCCTCAAGCCGCCTGGAGGCGCTTCGAATTTCCAAGATCCCTGGTACGTACAACGAGTTGGCGTCCCTGGCGAACAACCACCTGTTCACGCTCTAGCTGGGCAAGGTGCTCGGTGACTCTGGGCCGCGACGCGCCCACCAGGCTGGCGAGGTCCTTATGGCTGAAGGCTACTCTTAACAGCGTGCCGCGCGAATCCTCGATTCCGAAGTCCTGACACAATTCGAGCAGCGCCATCTCGACCCGCTCGTGAAGGTTGAGGTTCAGAAAGGTGGAGCCGCGCAACAGCAGCCGATACCACAGCCGCAGATTACTCTGGTGAAACTCCCTGAATGCGGACGGCGGAGCGCTGACGGCAATGGCGTTGAAATGCTCCCAGCCCAGGGTGCCGAACCTGCAATTACTGTAAGCGTCGCACTGAAACCGCCATCGACTGGGCAATTGCGACGGAAACTCCGGGATCGGACCGGGCGGCACCAGCGCCACGGTTACCCGCTCGTCTCTGGCGTTGAGACAGCTGATCTTCGCCACCCCGCTCAGAAGAATATGCGCTTCGGATGTCAGCCCAGTTTCATTAAGCATGACCTCGTGCCGTCGGAAATTGTTCGTGACGAGTCCGCTCGCCAAGCCGGCTAATTCCAGATTCGAGAGCCAAGCCAAACCCTTCAGCCGCTTGAGCAAATTGACATCGGTGTCTCGGCCTTTCTCTCCGTTATTCAACATCGCGGTACTCCTTCAGGAGTCGTCAGCATACTCCCGAAACCAGCCATATCCTAACGAAGTGTAACTTCGGGTGGGGAGTTGGTGTCTCAAAAGGAACTCGCGGCGGCTTGGCTAAGCGTTTGCGAGCCCGGATTTTCCGCTAGAACGACTAAAGGGGTCAGCAAGGCCATCTGATGCCCAACTATCGTTTTTCGGCTGGGAATGTGACGCGGATAGAAAATCTTCCAGCCGGTCGCGCTTCACGATCAACTGCCGTTTCCGCCGCATAATCAGGTGCTTTTGCTCGAATTCTATCAAATGCTCGCTTACCCGCGGCCGCGAGGCACCCACCAATTCGGCCAGATCCTTATGCCGTGCCGGCACCGTTAAGCGCATTCCCTCGGCATCGCGAACTCCGAAAGTCTCGCTCAACTCGAGCAGAATCAATGCCAGCCGTTCGGCCAGTGAACAACCCATGAAGTTCGAGCAGCGCAACTGCACCAGGTCCCACCGCCCGACATAATTGGCCGCCAGCCGCTTGAAATCCGCCGATCCTATTCCCAGGCAAATCTCGACGAACACGCCCCAATCGATGGTCCCGATCTGGCAGTTGGTGACCGCTTCACAGCGGAAGTTATACTTGATGCCGGCCACTGGCAGGGGAAAGGACGGAATCATTCCGGGCGCCAGCATGATCACCACAGCTCGTCGGCCCTTACGGTTCCGGCAGGTGATACGCGCCACTCCCGACAGCAATATATAACAGCAGCCCGAGTTGTCCCGCTCATCGGAAATCTGGCCGCGCTTCTCGATCAAGTTCACTGACAGTGCGCCGGCGACTTTATTCAACTGGCGAGTCGTAAGCCAGGAGATATTCTTAAGGCCTTTGAGCCTGCGTACTTCGGACACTCGAGTGGCGGTCATGGTATGACCATAGCGGGATTAGCTGCTCAGTATGCAGTGCCGGCCGCACATTTTAATGCTTAATCGACGACAGCGGTCACCCATATAACCAATCTCGAAGACCTGGGCTCAGGTATGCGACAGGGCGAAAGAAGGAAGCGACCGTACCATCGTGAGAGATGGAACGGTCACTGCTGAACTGTCGTGTGCAACAACGCCGTTTCCTCAGTTCGTAGCGCCTTCTATTGCTTCGCGCGTTCTTGGTGAACCACAAATAGTTGGCTGGATAACCGACGGGGTAGGCGGGCGCATACGATTACTGTGCGGAAGCGGACACGGCGATCGCGAGCGCGAATACCGCGGCTAACACGATCGCGATTCTTGGCTTCATCTCGATGTCGACCTGTTCTTCGAATACACACTCTCGATAGAAACTGTATCACGCGGGATACACCTGGATATCTGTCGCGGCACCTCCGACGTTGTGCTCGTCAGTGGATCGGTTCTCCGCAGCACTGGAGGATTCGAATTGCGGGTCCGGCCCTTTGCCTCGCGTGCTCCTTGGGTACAGCATAACAAGAAGGACGAATATACAGTATGTGGACGAAGGTCATTCTCGCCGTGATGCTAGACGTTACAATAGATGGCTCGCAGGTTTGTTGTGAGGCAGCGGGCGCATACGCGAGTCGGTCGACATACCAATACGGTCAGTCAGGATATCAATATCGTCAACCGCCGTATTCGTCGCAGCCGTACGGAGAGTATAGACAATATCCTTCGTCTGAATACGCGCAAGGACCGCGGAATCCGCGGCACGGATATGGAACCTTCAGGCAGTACTCTCGGTGTGGGCAAGACGGACAGTACGGCGGACAGCACACCGTATGCTATTTCAGCGATAATAACTTCCCGGTCTGCGACGCTGAGCATGATCGCCGCCGGCGGTTGCTTCCTACAGGTGAATTTGGACATACGCGCTCGTAGTGCGCCTTGATAGACGGAGGTAATAGGGATGGAGACCAAATTGAAGATACTAAGAATAGTTCGCAAGACAGAGGTTGTGCCCCTCAGACGCGCCGTGTTGGTCGCAGCGGCGGCGATGTTCGCCGTAGGCTGCAGCACGACGCCGGCTCCCGAGCAGGTGGCGCTGGCGCCGGTTCAGGCGCCGCTCGTGGGCCCTCAGGGCTATCAGGGCCCGGCCGGTCCCGCCGGTCCGCAAGGTCCAGTCGGGGCGACGGGCGCGCCGGGCTACGTGATGCAAGGTCCCGCAGGCGCCGAGGGCGCTCCCGGTCCCGTAGGCCCACAAGGACCAGTCGGAGCGACAGGCGTTTCGGGCTACCTGGTGAGCGGGGCTCGTGGGACAACCGGCATGGTCGGTCCCGCCGGCGCGCAGGGTGCGGTCGGAGAGACCGGCGCGCAAGGCTCTAGCATGGTCGGTCCCGCCGGCCCAATGGGTCCTGTCGGCCCCGCCGGCGCACAAGGCGCGGCGGGATACGAGGGCGCCAGAGGCCCGACCTTGGTCGGTCCTGTCGGTCCTATCGGCAGTTCCGGTGTCGCGGGCGTAGAGGGTGTAAATGGAGAGACAGGCGCTCAGGGATACGCGATGGCTGGCCGCGCTGGCGCAGCAGGTCCCTCGGGTGACGTGGGAGCGCAAGGTCCAACGGGACCGACCGGCGCCCGGGGCCAGGCCGGTATCGTCGGTCGCTGGACCGCGTACCGCGATTTCACCTTCTATGGTGATCAGGCCGATCTCCAACCTTCCGACGTGACGATGGTCAACGAGATCGCCGGGTACATGGCGCAGAATCCGTCTCTCCAGATCGGAATCGACGGTTCCACCGCTCCGAACGGGGTCCCTCCAACCAATCAAAATCTGAATGACCGCCGAGTCGACGCGCTGCATGACGCCCTGCTCAAGGCTGGAGTGCCGGCCTCCAAGATGCAGATGGGCGCCTTCGGCGATCCGCAGCTCAGGCGCGACGGCCGAGTCGAGGTGCTGATCAGCACCGGCAATTCATCGACGGCGCGATCGGACGATTGATGCTGCCGTAAGTACCGATCGCCGGGGAGCTCCTTCGCACGTCCCCGAACGTGCGGAGGAGCTCCCCCGGCTCGGATCCCGCCGCAACCTATTTCCGTCCCGCTGCCCTCCTGCTCCTCAGATGACCTTCAGACGAAAGGGCCGTTCTCCGAATCACGCCTCTTTGGTCGCCTATGTAACCAATTAAAGCGTGCTTTCGTCGCTTTAGTTGTTACCTTTGTATAAGATTAAAGAGCATAGATTAGTTAACCTTTCCTGATCGAGTCCGACATGGAGTATCTGCCATGACATTAATGAACATTGCCATAGTACTGGTCGTGGTCGGAGTATTACTCTGGCTGATCAATACCTATATCCCCATGGCCGGCGGCATGAAAAGCCTGCTTAACATCGTTGCGTTTGTGGTTGTGCTGGTATGGCTGTTACAGGGGTTTGGTGTGATTGGGACAATCCACGGAGTACATATGCCCGCCCTGAGGTGAAAGACGCGGCGGTAGATACGTATGTGATGCATGCTGTGACAATTGAGGCGTGATGGTCAAGCGGCGATGGCGCGCGAAGCGCCGCACCTTAAAAGTGTAAGCCCCGCGCCGCAGACATGACCGCGCAGGCGGATTAATCCAACTGGCGGGATGAAGGCAACTAAAGATGAAAATCGAAGATGGCAGCGCGGGTCCTGCGATGCGTCAAGCGGAGGAGCAGGGCCGTGCGGCAGGCGCAAAAGTGAGCCAGACGGTAAAAGCGGGCTACGAGGCTGCGCAGCAGTACGCGGAGGACAAGGGCCTCGATTTCGACCTTGAAGGATTCGTGCGGCGCGAACCGTGGTTGGCGCTGGCCGCGGCGTTCGCGGTCGGCTACACCGTTGCGCAGATCATGAGACGTGTATTCTGACCGACATACCGTGGAACCATCGGAGCAATCAGCGCGGCTGCGCCGGCGACGGCGGAGAAGTGGGCGCTGAGTAGAGGCCGTCAAAGAACGATAGAGTCATCGCCGGCGTCATCGAGCAACAGTGACCCTGCGCGGCGAACTCGTGGAAAGAAGGGACGCTTGGGTTCCTTACCCGCGAGAAGTTCAATAGCAGCCCCGGAGGAACACATGAAGGGACTCGTTATCATCGGCGTGATACTGGCGATACTTGGCCTGGTGGGTTTGGCAACTCCGGTCTTTACTACCTCGAGCACCAAGAATGTGGCTAGTTTGGGAGACCTGAAGGTCCAGGCTACCGAACACAGCTCGCATGTGATTCCGCCAGTGGTCAGCGGCGGCGTGATGATTCTGGGCGTGGTGCTGGTGGGCGCCGGTCTCTACACAAATCGTTAGAAGCGGCCAGCGACGCGGTCGCGGGATGCTTGGACTATTTTGGAACGGCCGGCATGAAGGGAGGCGGGCGAATCTCTCTGATGCCCGGAGTTGCCGTCCACCCCTGCGGATGATGGCGGCAACGTGCATGAGGACGACTGCGTCGGCTGCTCTGCGTAAAGTGGCTAAGAATCCGCGCCGTGGCAATCAGGCCTCTCGATGCTGCATCAACGCGTCATGCAGTTACGCTGTATGAATTGGTCACGACGCCTCCCATTCAGATTTCCTCGGGTTATGAGCGCGTCGCTCGAACGCTGCGTCCGCTGCCGCTCTCCATGGCTGCCTTTCCACACCATTTGCGACGAGTATTTTGTTCATTTGACCCACGAACGCCCGTTTCTGGTATTCTCAGCTGCCTTATTTCAGTTCTCTGCGTGACATCCATTTGCCCTTTCGGGTAACATTTCGCTTCCGCTTTTGCACCCAATTGGTGTAGACTTGGGGTGAGCGGTGCAATTTGAAGATACGAGCGGACGCGCATGATACGAATTCCCACAGATTGCTTCGGCCGAAGGCTTTATCGCGGCTTTTGACCGCAGGGCCTATAAGGCTTGGGGACAGACCTGCCGCAGGTTGCTTCAAAGGGCAGGAGGAGATTTCGCGCGCGGCGCCGCTGGTGGATGCAAAAGTTGGTATGCTCGCGGCCGCCGTCGCTGTCGCCAATATTGTCGATCCGAACCCTCGAAGTGAACAAGCGGCCGTAGCTCTGCCTGCGTCCTGTCCGGACCGCGAATTTCGATCAACCACTGTCGTTTTCAGAAGGCCGGTTCTCGTTGAACCGGCGGCCAGCTCGCATCTTCTCGGGAGACAAACAGACGTTTGCGCAAGAGGCGCAGATGAATAACGCCCCCACCAACGAAATAGGCAGTTTTCCCACGCTGGTGGAGGTTCTTCGATGGCGAGCGCTTCGGCAGCCTGATCAACTGGCCTATGCCTATCTGCTCGATGGAGAGGTAGAGGGAGGGCGTCTGACCTATGCGGAGTTGGACCGCGAAGCCCGCACTATCGCCGCGCTGCTCCAGGCCTACTGCGCAGTTGGGCAGCGCGCGCTCTTGATCTATCCAACTGGTCTCGAATTCGTCGCGGCATTTTTCGGCTGCCTATATGCGGGGGTGATCGCCGTCCCCTTGCCCCCGCCAACCGCGGCTCAGCAGCAGCGGACTTTTCCCAGGTTACGAGCCATCGCGAACGATGCTCAACCGTCCATGGCGCTCACCACGTCATCGATCCTCACAAAGGTCGAGGCTCTGTTCACGCAAGCTCCGGAGCTGGCGACGATGCGCTGGGTGGCCACCGACAAGATTGACGGTGGGCTGTCGCCGGAATGGCAAAATCCCGCCGCGACCGGCAACAGTCTGGCCTTGCTCCAATACACCTCGGGCTCGACCACTGTGCCCCGGGGCGTAATGGTCAGCCATGGGAACCTTGTGCAAAATTCGGCCAACGTCAACCATGCGTTCGAGCTCACACCGGACAGTGGCGTGTCGGTATCATGGCTGCCGGTCTTTCATGATATGGGACTTACTAATGGAATCGTCCAACCGACATATATAGGACGTCCATGTTTCCTCTTGCCGCCGCAATCCTTCCTTCAGCGGCCGGTGCGGTGGCTGCAGGCAATTTCGCGATACAAAGGTACCGTCAGTGGAGGCCCCAATTTCGCTTACGAGCTGTGCGCGCGCAAAATTACTCGGGAACAGTGCGAAAATCTCGACCTCAGCAGTTGGTATGCGGCGTACAATGGCGCAGAGCCAGTTCGGGCGGACACTCTGAACCGGTTTGCCGCGACCTTTGCCCCATACGGTTTTCGCCCAAGCTTTCTGTATCCCTGCTACGGACTCGCCGAAGCCACCCTCATGGTGTCCGGCGGCCCTTTGAAAGATGAGCCTGCCTTGTATTCGGTTCAGGCGGCGGCGCTCGAACAGAATCGGGTCGCGGAGGCCTCCGACCAGCAACACAATGTTCGAACACTGGTTGGATGTGGCCATGCCATGCCCGGGACCAGGGTCGTCATCGTCCATCCTGAATCATTGACTCGTTGCGCGCCCGAAGCGGTGGGCGAAATCTGGGTCTCGGGCCCGACCGTTTCGCGGGGCTATTGGAACCGCCCTGAGGAGACAGAGCGCACGTTGCGGGCCTGCCTGGCGGACAGCGGCGAGGGATCATTTCTGCGCACCGGGGATTTGGGGTTCCTCAAAGATGGCGAACTGTTTGTCACCGGCCGGCTGAAGGACCTGATCATTATCGGCGGCCGCAACCTTTACCCCAACGACATCGAATTGACCGTGGAACACAGCCATCCCGCGATACGCTCGGGCTGTTGCGCCGCGTTTTCGGTCGACGTCGCCCACGAAGAACGTCTGATCGTCGCGGCCGAGGTTGAGCGCCGCTACCGAACGGCGGATAGCCTCTATCGTAGTTGGACATCGCACTCGTCGCCGCGGCTGTTGCTGGATGTTGGGGCGATGGTGCGCGCCATTCGGCGAGCCGTGGCGGAAGAGCACGATGTGCGAGTGCACGCGGCGGTGCTGCTCAGGGCGGGAAGCCTGCCGAAGACTCCCAGCGGCAAGGTTCAGCGCAATGCGTGCCAGGCCAGCTTCCTGAATGGCACTCTCGCCAGCCTGTAAGAAGTGCGCGATGTCGGAGAATACTACCTACGGCGCGTCGCCAGAAACCGTCGAACGGAATTCCGCTGAGCGGAGTGAACGTGACGAGCGAATTTCGTCAACCGATTTCCGAACCGCGAAAACCATCCAAACCTGGTTGGTCTCCAGGCTGTCCGAGCTGCTGGGAATCGAGTCTCGCGAGATAGACGTCCGTGAACCCTTCGCCAGTTATGGCCTCGGTTCAACCGAGATGGTCATTCTCTCTGGCGAACTCGCGCAGTGGCTTGGACGACAAATTTCTCCCGCTCTTCCATACGAGTACCCTACCGTCGAAACGCTCGCCCGGCATTTGGCGGAGCCAGTGGAGGCCTCGGAGTCAGCCGCCGCGGGCAACCACGCGCGGGCGGCAACAAACGAACCGATCGCAATCATCGGCATCGGCTGCCGGTTTCCCGGAGCCAGCGACCCACAAGCATTCTGGCAATTGCTGCGGAACGGAGTGGATGCCATCACGGAGGTTCCGGCGGAGCGCTTCAGCCTTGACGCTTTTTATGATCCGGACCCCGCGGCTGCGGGCAAAACGAATACCCGTTGGGGTGGTTTCCTTAAGCAGGTCGATCGGTTCGATCCCCATTTCTTCGGCATATCTCCTCGTGAAGCGGCGCGCATGGACCCCCAGCAACGCCTCTTGCTGGAGGTCGCGTGGGAAGCATTACAGGACGCCGGACAGGTGGCGGAGCGTCTGGCCGGTACCCAGGCCGGTATATTCATCGGCATCTCGAACAACGACTACGGCCGGATTCAGTTCGGCGATCCGCGGCGCATCGATGCGTACGCAGGTACCGGCAACGCACTGAGTATTGCGGCCAATCGTATCTCCTACCTGTTTGATTTCCGCGGACCGAGCATGGCTATCGATACCGCCTGTTCCTCGTCGCTCGTCGCGGTCCATCTGGCCTGCCGCAGCCTCCGGAACGGGGAGTCCAATCTCGCTCTGGCCGGGGGCGTGAATCTGATCCTTTCGCCCGCGATCACCATCAATTTCACCAAGGCCGGAGTCATGGCTCCCGATGGCCGTTGCAAGGCCTTCGACGCCCGCGCCAACGGTTACGTTCGCAGCGAGGGCGCCGGTGTCGTCGTTCTGAAACCGCTATCCAGAGCCCTGGCCGACGCGGATCCGATTTACGCCGTCATTCGAGGTAGCGCGGTGAATCAAGACGGCCGCAGCAACGGCCTGATGGCGCCCAATCCGCTGGCCCAGGAAGCCGTTCTGCGAGAGGCATACCGGGACGCCCGAGTCTCGCCCGGAAACGTTCAATACGTCGAGGCCCACGGCACCGGCACGTTGCTCGGCGACCCGATTGAGACGAAGGCGCTGGGCGCGGTGCTTGGCCTCGACCGTCCGCCGGAGAGACCGTGCGCTTTGGGCGCGGTCAAGACCAATATCGGCCACCTGGAGGCTGCGGCCGGCATCGCCGGCTTGATCAAGGTGGCGCTCGCGCTCGAGCATCGGGAGATCCCGCCGAATCTGCACTTTCGCGAGCCTAACCCTCACATTCCTTTCGATCGGCTCCCGCTGCGGGTGCAAACGAGGCTCGGTCCCTGGCCTGTCGATTCGGGGCCGGCTCTAGCCGGGGTAAGCTCATTCGGTTTTGGCGGAACCAACGCTCATGTGGTTCTCGAACAGGCTCCCCAGTCCAATTCGGCAGTCCAGAGTGCGCAATGGGCACCTGATAATTCGCCTACCGCAATCCGCAATACCAAATCCGCGTACTTGCTGCCGCTCTCGGCGCATAGCCCCGAAGCCCTGCAGTCTCTCGCTCGAGCGTACCAGGATTTTCTGGCAACCCCGGATTACAAACTGTCGCTACACGCCATTTGTTACACGGCCAGTATGCGGCGCGATCATCACGACTACCGTCTCGCCGTGACAGGCTACTCACGCGAACAACTGAGCGAAGGGCTTCAGGCCTTCCTGCGGGGAGAGGCTCGACCCGGTCTGGCTTATGGCCGCAAGGATTCAGGCCGTCAGAGAAAACTTGTCTTCGTCTTTCCGGGACAAGGGTCCCAATGGTTTGGCATGGGCCGAAGCCTCTTGGAGCGGGAGCCGGTTTTTCGCGCGGTCGTGGAACGCTGTGACCGGGCGATGCGGCAGTATGGAGATTGGTCTTTGGTCGGAGAACTCACGGAAACCGATGCGGCCCGCTCCCGCTTCCACGAAATCGATATCATCCAGCCGGCCCTGTTCGCGATTCAGGTCGGCCTGGCGGCATTGTGGCGCTCCTGGGGTGTCGAGCCGCAGGCCGTGGTTGGCCACAGCATGGGAGAGATTGCGGCAGCTTGCGTCGCCGGTGCGCTGAGTCTCGAAGATGCGGCACGGGTCATCTGTCATCGCAGCCGCCTGGTCAGGCGCGTCGTCGGACAGGGCGCGATGGCCGCGGTCGAGCTTTCGATGGAAGACGCTCGCGGCGCTCTTGCCGGCTACGAAGATCGCGTGTCCATCGCGGCCAGCAACAGTCCCGTCTCCACTGTGTTGTCGGGAGATCCGGCAGCGCTGGAAGCAATCCTTGATCAGTTGCGGCGTCGAGACATCTTCTGCGGCATGGTGAAAGTGGATTTCGCTTCGCATAGCCCGCAGATGGATCCTCTGGGCGCTGACTTGGTGCAGGCTCTGGAAGGGTTGCAGCCGCGATCCGTATCGACGCCCATCTATTCGACCGTGACCGCTATGGTCAGCGGCGGGTTCGAGTTCGACGCGCGCTATTGGGCGAGAAACCTGAGAGAGCCGGTGCTGTTTTCAGCGGCGGTTCAACGCTTGCTGGAAGACGGACATGACATTTTCCTCGAAATCAGTCCGCATCCCGTCTTGCTGAGCGGCGTTCAGCAAGGACTTCATCACCTCAACCACGAAGGCGCCGTGATGTCTTCGATGCGGCGCGAGGAAGAAGAACGCGTGGTGATGCTGGGATCGCTCGGCGCGCTTTACAGCCTGGGATACCCGGTTGACTGGAGCCGCATCTATCCGGCCGGCGGCCGCTATGTCCGTCTCCCGTTGCACCCCTGGCAGCGCGAGCGCTGTTGGATGGAGAGCGCGGCAGATGAGACTGCCTATCAATGGAATGCGCTCGGGGATGCGCGCGGCGGGAAAGAGAAGCATCCTCTGCTCGGCCGACATTTCAAATCGGCACATCTTGCGGAACATCTTGCGGAAACCCATTTTTGGGAAGTCACGCTGGACAAGCGGGTGCTGCCCTATTTGGATGACCATCGTATCGAAGGAGTTGCGGTACTGCCCGCGTCGGCTTATCTGGAGATGGCCCTGGCCGCCGCGGCTGAGGTCTTCGGCGGACAATCCTTCGCGCTAAAGGATATCGAATTTCGCCGCGCACTTTTCCTGCCCGACGGCGAAACCCGCCTGCTCCAGCTGATCCTTTCTCCCGGCGCGACTGGAGCGGCTTCTTTCCAGGTATACAGTTGTCCTGCGGGATTCGATCGATCCAGTAAATCATGGAAGCTGCACGCGACAGGAGAAGTGTCTCTTCGATCGGACGACGGTGTTTTTGCGGCAGAGCGGGAGACGCTTGCGGAGATCCAGGCTCGATGCCCGGAAACGATTTCCGGACAGGACTATTACGCAAGACTCGGCGAAAGCGGTATCCACTACGGTCCTTTCCTGCGGTGCATTACTCAGTTGTGGCGGCGCAACGGAGACGTGCTGGCCGAATTGCGGATTCTCCGGGGACCTGAAGCTCAATTCAGTGCCTATCGGATCCATCCGGCAATCCTGGATGCCTGTCTGCAAGTCGCGGGAGCGGCTGTTGCGGCTGTAGCGACAGGAAACGGTAAACCAGAGATCTTTATGCCGACGCACATAGATGAGGTCCGGGTCCAGGGCCACCCGGGGCCTAATCCGTGGAGTTACGCCCGTGTGCAAGAGCGGGACGCCGTTGCGCTCAAGGGAGATGTACGGCTGCTGGACGAAGCCGGGCACCCGGCGGTGGAGATTTCGGGGTTGCGCTTCGAATCCTTGGGAAATGATACACGGCGCGCGCGCGAAGGGGACCTGCAAGAGAAACTGGACGACTGGCTATACGAATTTCAGTGGCAGCTCACACAGCGTCCGAACGAACCGGCAACCGCGGCACCTCCGTCGCAATCCAATGGCGGAAGCTGGCTTATTTTTGCCGACCGCGGCGGCGTCGGCGAAGCGCTGGCGGCACGGTTGGAGGCGCAGGGCGCGCACAGCATCCTGGTTGCCTGCGGAGACTCGTACGAAGCCAGGGACAGTACGCATTTTTGTATCCGCCCAGAGATGCCGGAAGACCTCCGAAGGCTTTTCGACACGGCATTGGCGTCTAATCAATCGGTCTGTCGTGGGCAATCAGTCTGCCGCGGAATTGTCCATCTCTGGAGTCTTGATGCCGCCGCGCCGAAGGAGTTAACCACGGCTTCGCTGGCGGCGGCCCAGAGGCTCGGCTGCGGCGCCGTGCTGCCGTTGGTCCAGGAACTTGCCCGACAGGAACTGGCCCAGGCTGATTTGCGCGATCCGCCGCGTCTATGGCTGGTCACGCGAGGCGCGCAGGCCGCGGGCGAAGAGCCCTTGCCCGTTAATGTAGCTCAGGCGCCGCTTTGGGGGATGGGTCGCGTTATTGCCCAGGAGCACGCCGCGTTGTGGGGAGGCCTAATCGATTTGGAGCCCGAGGCCGCGCCGCCTGACGCCGCCGCTCATCGGTTGTGGGAGGAAATCTGCGGCCCGGACGGAGAGGATCAGATTGCGTTTCGCCAAGGGCGGCGATACGTGGGTCGCCTGGTGCGCAAACCGCGGTCCGCCGTGCAACGGGCTGCGCTCGCGTGGCCAACCGATGGCACTTATCTGATCACCGGCGGACTGGGGGACCTCGGCCTCGCGGTCGCCCGCTGGATGGTCAAGCAGGGGGCTCGGCGGTTGATCCTTTTGGGACGCACGAAGTTCCCGCCGCGCTCTGGCTGGAGCGCGACCGAAAAGGGAACCCGCCTGGCGCATCAAATCGGCGCCATTCGGGAGCTGGAGGCCTTGGGAGCGTGCGTGCATCTGGCCTCGGTGGACGTGGCGGATGAAGGGCAGCTCAGCGCTTTTCTCAAAGAGTTCGGCGCCGAGAATTGGCCGCCGATCCGTGGTGTAGTGCACGCCGCCGGAGTGTTGCAGGACGCGCTGCTCCTGCAGCTCGATCAAGCCGCGCTCGATACGGTCTTGCGGCCCAAGATGATCGGCGGCTGGCTGCTGCATCGCCTGCTCGAAGACGCTCCGCTGGATTTCTTCGTGCTCTTTTCTTCCGCGGGCTCGCTCCTGGGCCAGCCCGGTCAGGGAAACTATGCCGCCGCCAACGCCTTCCTCGACGCCCTGGCGCATCACCGAAAAGCCCAGGGTCGGCCGGCTCTGAGCGTCAACTGGGGCGCCTGGGCCGACATGGGCTTTGCGGATACGACCGGAGGCAAGCGTCTCGCCGCACGCCTTGCGCTGGTGGGAATCAGGAGCATGGCGCCCGGGCCCGCGCTGGAAGTGCTGGGACGGATGCTCCGGCAGGATGCGGCGCAGGTCGCGGTGGTCCCCGTCGACTGGAGGCAGTATCGCCAGTTCTACTCAGCGGGTGGTGAATCGCCGTTGCTCTCGCAACTTGCTAGTGAGGAAGCCGACATCCGACCGCAGGCGGTCCCTTCGGGCGAGAAGAGGGAGGCCCTGCTTGCCGCGGAACCAGCGGCCCGCGCTGGGCTGCTGCGATCCTACCTGAGCGAACAGGTCGCCCGCGTACTCGGATTTTCCGCTTCCAGAGTGGACGTGGAGCAACCGCTCAGCAATCTGGGACTGGATTCCCTGATGGCGGTCGAGCTGAAGAACCGGATCGCCGTTGACCTGGGCGTGAATGTGCCGATGGTGAAATTTCTTCAGGGACCGAGCGTTGCCCAGGCCGCAACCCAGATCCTCGATCAATTGACCGCGGAGCTTTCCAGCTCATCGTCGACACCTGCCCCGGCAGTTACGGAGCGCCAGCAGGATCACAGCAACGGCGATGCCGATGCACAGTTGTTGTCAAACCTCGATCGGCTTTCGGATGAGGAAGTGAATGCGTTACTCACCGAAATGCTGGATAAAGCGGAAATCGGTGAATGAGCAACGTCTCCCAGCGAATCGCCGATCTGTCACCGGCAGAAAGGCGCGCCCTGCTCGCCAAGCTCCTTCGCAAAGAGGCGAGCGAGTCTCAGCCGCTGTCCTATAATCAGCAGGGGATATGGTTTCTATACCAGCTCGCACCGGAGAGCATGGTTTACAATGTCAATTTCGCCGCGCGCATCCGCTCCGATGTGGATATTCCGGCGTTGCGGCGCGCGTTTCAGGCGCTGGTCGATCGTCATCCTGCCTTGCGGACCACGTTTTCCGTGCGCTCGGGCAAGCCCGTGCAACGAGTCCACCCGCAGGTCGCGGTCCACTTCGTCGAGATCGATGCGTCGGCCTGGGACAGCGAGGTTCTGAAAACCCGGCTGCTCGAGGAAGCCTATCGCCCCTTCGATCTGGAACGAGGTCCGGTGCTGCGAGTGAACCTGTTCACCTGCTCGCCAAAGGATCACGTTCTCCTGCTGGTAGTACATCACATAGCGATCGATTTCTGGTCCCTCGCGCTGCTTCTCACCGAACTCGGCGCGCTGTATCCGGCGGAAAAGGCCGGCGTTAAGGCGCCGCTGCCCGCGCTCGATTCGCAATACACCGACTATGTTCGATGGCAGGCCGAAATGCTGGCGGGCCCCGAAGGTGAGCGGCTATGGGCCTACTGGCGCCAGCAGCTGGCCGGACAATTGCCTTTGCTGGAGCTTCCGACCGATCGGCCGCGGCCACCGGTGCCGACCTATCGCGGCGCCTCGTGCGACTTCCAATTGAACGATGAACTGAGCGCGCGGCTGAGAGCGCTTGCCAAGGCCCAGGGAGCGACCTTGTACATGGCTCTCCTGGCGGCGTTTCAAGTGATACTGCACCACCACACCGGTCAGGAGGACCTCCTGGTGGGCTCTCCCGTGCTCGGCCGGAGTCGGGCCGAGTTCGAAGGGATTGTGGGCCTCTTTACCAATCCCGTCATCTTAAGAGCGAATTGCTCCGGAAATCCGACCTTCGAGGCGTTTCTTGGCCAGGTGCGCCAAACCGTGCTGGCAGCGCTCGAGCATCAGGACTATCCAACTCTGCTGCTGGTCGAACGGCTCCATCCGGCGCGGGATCTCAGCCGCCCGCCGCTGTGCCAGGTGATGTTCGTACTGGATAAGCCCCATCAGCTCGCCGAACAGGGAGCACCTGCGTTCGTGTTGGGCGACGGCGGGCTGCGTATGAATCCCGGGGGGCTCGAGCTGGAAGCCCTCCCCCTGGAACATCGGGCGGCCACGCTCGATCTGGTGATGTTGACCATTGAAGCGGCACATTCCCTGTCTATTTCCATACGCTACAACAGCGACCTGTTTGATGCCGCTACCATTACCCGGATCGCAAGACACTTCGAAGCGCTCTTGCACCATGTCACTATTCAAGCCAATGCGAGGTTGAACGCACTAAGGGACATACTTGCCGGAATCGACAGGCAACAACAGGCGGCAACGCTGCAACAGTACAGAGCGGCTAGTCTTCAGAGATTAAAGGCCGCCAAGCGGGTCGCGATTAGCGTATCCCAACTGGGCAGTGAGGGCGCGAACGGCTATGGAACGCCCCGCCAGTCGGGCGACCGGCCGCATCTGCACCTCAACGGAACCTCTCCCGGCTCGAAATACCGGGCAGGCAATGGATAGGTGCGACTCACGGGCCCGATGATTGAAGGCTTTCGACTTTCACCTCAGCAGATGCATCTGTGGTCGTTGCAGCAGACCGACCACGCTGCATCTTATCGCGCGCAATGCGCGGTTCTGATCGAAGGACCGCTTGACTTAAAGGCGCTCGAAGCGGCCCTGGGAGCTGTCTTCGCCCGACATGAAATTTTTCGCTCCACGATTGTTTGCCAGTCAGGGACAGTAATTCCAGTTCAGGTTATAACGGAGAGCGGCGCACCGTCGATCGCCAAGCATGACCTGGGTGGCCTGGAGCCTCGCGAGCAAGCGGCCGCACTTCAATCGCTCCGTCACGCTGCCGACGATCTGCCTTTAGACCCCGACAAGAGCGCGCCCGCGCACATATCCCTGGCCGTTCTGTCCGCGGACAGTTACATGCTGTGTGTCACCCTGTCCTCACTTTGCGCGGATATGGCGACCCTTACGATTTTCGTCAGTGAACTAAGCCGTTTCTATTCAGCCTGCCTGAGTGGCAAAACACTGGCGGCTCCGGCGCTGCAGTACGCCGATGTCGCGCAATGGAAGAATGAGCTATTGGAGTCGGCGGATACGAAAGCGGGAAGAGAGTATTGGCGCAGGCAAAAGTTGTCTTGCGTACCAATTCTCACTCTCCCTTATGAGCATCACCGATCCACGACGCCGGGTTTCGATCCACGATCCTTAAGCTTTGAGCTAAAGCCTGACCTGACGGCGGCACTTAAAGCGGCGGGCCGGAATTATGATACGTCACCTTCCGCATTTCTTTTGGCGTGCTGGCAAACTCTGCTCTGGCGTCTCACCAATCAAGCGCACTTCATCGTCGCCATGGCTTGCGATGGCCGTCCTTACGATGAGCTGAAAGAGACTCCCGGACTGTTGGCGCAATCCGTGCCGCTTCACTGTCGGCTGGAATCGAAGCTTCGCTTTGGCGAGCTTCTAAAGCAAGTCGATGAATCGACACGGGAAGTGCTCGACTGGCAAGAGTATTTTGGTTGGGATTCAATCGGCGGATCGAATAGCGATGGCGAGGGCGCGTCTTTCTTCCCGGTTATGTTCGAGTTTGACGAACGGCCCGTGCGATATCGCGCGAGTGACGTGACGTTTGCGATTCAGAGGAAACTCGCCCGTACCGAGCGGTTCTCGTTGAAGTTGTCCTGTAGCGAAACGGCCGATCTTATAGGCACGCAGCTTCACTACAACGGCAACGCATTCCGCGTGGAAGATATCGAGCGCCTGGTTGGACAGTTTCAAACGCTGCTGGAAAGCGCCGCTCGCAATCCCGAAACTCCGATCGGTGAACTCGAGATCCTAAGCGGGCCCGAACGACAACGATTGCTGATCGAGTTCAACGATACCGAGGCCACCTGTCCTGAAGGCAAATGTATTCATCAATTGTTCGAGGAGCAGGCCGCGCGCACCCCGAACAATGTCGCAGTCGCTTTCGGGGACCTGCGCCTGACGTACGCGCAGCTCAACGCTCGGGCCAATCAACTCGCCCGTCATCTGCACAGGCAGGGAGTTGGACCGGAAGTGCCGGTGGCCATTTGCATGGAGCGCTGCCTGGAAATGGTGGTCGGGCTCCTCGCCATCGTCAAGGCGGGCGGCGCATACGTGCCCTTGGATCCAGCGTACCCCAGCGACCGTCTGGCGTTCATGTTGGAGGATAGCCGGGCACCGATTCTGCTGACGCGAAAGCGCGCAGTGGAAGAAAGCATGGCCGCATCAGAGGTTCGAGTGGTCAGCCTGGACTCGGACTGGGACACGATCGCTCGGGAGAGTGAAGAAAACCCGATAAGCGGAGCGACCGACAGGAATGCCATGTATGTCATCTACACCTCGGGCTCAACCGGACAGCCGAAGGGTGTCGTCGTCGAACATCGAGGAGTGGTTAATGCCGTCAATTGGTTGACGAAGACGCTGGCACTGTCTGTCACAGACCGATGTCTTTTGAAAACGCCGATCAGTTTCGATGCCGCGGGACGCGAGATATTCCCGATCCTGATGTCGGGAGGAAGCCTGGTAGTTGCGGAGGCTGACGGCCACCGTGATAGCCGCTATATCGCCGAGACGATCCGGAACGAAGGAATTTCCGTCCTTCACTGCGTTCCGTCGTTTCTTCGTCTGCTTGTCGAAGAGCCCGCTTTCGCTACTTCCGCGGCCTTGCGCGCTGTCATGTGCGGCGGAGAAACTTTGCCATCCGAAGTGGTAATGCGGTTCCATCAGCGCTCCAAAGCCGGGCTGTATAACGTGTACGGGCCAACGGAGACGATTATCGACTCGGCCTGCGGACTATGCGAAAGAGATACCGCTAGTTCTACACTTTCTATTGGACGACCTATACCGAACGCGCTCATTTATATCGCGGACGATAGGCTTCGCCTCGTGCCTATCGGTGTCGCCGGTAATCTGTACGTCGGCGGAGTGGGCCTCGCGCGAGGATACCTGGACCGCCCCGATTTGACCGCTGACAAGTTTATTCCGGACCCGTTTAGTGCCAACCCCGGAGCGAGGCTGTATAAGACCGGCGATTTGGCCCGCCATTCGCCCGACGGAAGTATTGAGTTCCTTGGCCGTGCCGACCGCCAGGTGAAGGTGCGGGGATTTCGCATCGAACTCGGAGAAATCGAGGCCGTGCTTAACCAACACCCGGCCGTGCGCGAGTCGGTCCTTGCGGCTGAGGAAGACGCGACTGGAAATGCGCGGTTGGTGGCCTATGTGGTCGCGGAGCGAGAGCTTGCGCTCACGGGCAACGAGCTGCGCAATTTTCTCAAGGCGAAGTTGCCCGAGTACATGATACCTGCGGCTTTCGTGCCCCTCGATGTCCTGCCGTTAACGCCCAACGGAAAGGTCGATCGCCGCGCACTTCCAGCGTTGGGCCTGGCACGACCCGAATCGGAAAAGGGGTTCGTAGCGCCACGAACTCCCGGGGAAGAGCTTGTGGCCGAGGTGTGGGCGCAAGTTCTCGGAATCGAACGAGTGGGTATCTACGATAACTTCTTTGAGTTGGGTGGTCACTCGCTGCTGGCGACTCAGGTTGTTTCCCGAATTCGCGAGGCTTTTGCGGTGGAAATACCGCTGCGGCGCCTGTTTGAGGTTCCTACCGTGGCGGGCCTGGCGCAAAGCATCGAGGCTGCCAAGCGGGCCGGGCAGAAGCTGCAGACCCCGCCCATATTGCCTGTTCCGCGAGATGGCGATTTGCCACTTTCCTTTGCCCAGCAGCGGTTATGGTTCATCGATCAGTTGGAGCCGGGCAACGCCGCGTATAATTTCCCCGCCGCCATTCGCCTGAATGGCCCGCTCAACGTGACGGCGCTGGAGCGCAGTGTCTCCGAAATCGTCAGGCGTCATGAAGCCCTGCGGACGACTTTTACGACCGTGGATGGGCGGCCGGCTCAGGTTATCGCGCCGACGCTGACGGTCCGGCTGCCGGTGGTGAATCTGCGGGAACTGCCTGAAAGCGATCGGGAGGCCGAGGTCCGGCGGCTGGCCATCGAGGAAGCCCGGAGGCCGTTCAATTTGGCTAAGGGCCCGCTTTTACGTGTCACCCTGCTGCGCTTGGCCGACGAGGAGCATGTAGGGCTCCTGACGATGCATCATATCGTTTCCGACGGCTGGTCGACCGGAATACTAATCCGCGAGATGGCCGTGCTCTATGAAGCCTTCTCCGGCAAAAGGGCCTCGCCGTTGCCTGAACTGCCTATCCAATATGCGGATTTTGCCCATTGGCAACGGGAGTGGCTGCAAGGTGAGGTTCTGGAGACCCAGCTTACTTATTGGAAGCGGCAACTGCTTGGCGCTTCTCCGTTGGAGTTGCCGACTGATCGGCCCAGACCGGCTGTCCAGACTTTTCGGGGCTCACTCCAATCGTTGCTGTTGCCCACGAACATGGGTGAGGGGTTAAAGGCATTGAGCCGGGAGCATGGCGTTACCCTGTTCATGACTTTGCTGGCGGCATTCAACATATTGCTGCAGCGCTACACGGCTCAAGACGACCTCATCGTCGGCACGCCGATTGCCAATCGCAACCGGCTGGAGACTGAGGGACTGATTGGGTTCTTCGTGAATACGCTGGTTATACGC
>Ga0307372_10001953_pt1 | contig 34888 bp, 30 predicted proteins | sample OX1MG_FD_202533 | JGI IMG/M metagenome (GOLD analysis project Ga0307372, IMG submission 202533) | Soil microbial communities from Risofladan, Vaasa, Finland - OX-1 | ecosystem: Environmental > Terrestrial > Soil > Coastal area > Acid sulfate soil | place: Finland: Risofladan, Vaasa | collected... | reverse complement strand
CCGCGGCATCGGGCCGGGCCACCCGGACTGGCCGTACCTGGCCCGCACCATCGTGGCGTTTGGCGGCAGCGTGAAGGGGTTCCGCGCCGGCGCCAGGCCGTGCGGGCTGCAATGGTGGGAAAATCCCAACATCTTGCCGGGGATAATCGGTGAGACCGTGGCCACTCCCGCAGCCGCGGCAATGGCCTTGCTGCTGTCGCCGCAGGCGGCTGCCGCCGCTCCCTCGCCGGCACCCAGGAACATTGTGCGTTCGGAAGCCGAGCCTGCACGGCCGCCTGTGTTCCGCCGGCAGGTCCTTGCCCGTACCGCCACAGGTCCGCCGACCGGGCCGCCCGCGATCCGGGCGCACCAATTCTGCTATGCCTGAACGACCGGGGCCAGAGCATGGCTGGCCCCGCCGTCCTGATTCGTGCCGACCGCAAATCCCCGTTGCCAGAGCCTGACACGGCAGTCCGATCGACCGCTCCGGCTGGTCCCCGCATGATGAGTGACTCAGGGCGCTAGTACAGCGTTTCCATGGAACGACTCCTATGGGGTTCTGCCCGAAGCCGGCGGTGCGACTCCCGGTGAGAGCTCATCGATATGAGCGCCTTCATGGAATCGATGTGCTACTGCCCCGAGTCGTTGATCCTGCGAGGTTCCGACCCCGACTGACCGGCGCGGCCTCCGTGTCGGACAAGCCGCAAAGGCACCGCAAAATCGGTGATGCGGGGCACTACTATGGAAATACCCCTAGGATACCCGTACCGGGCGTCCAACGCGAACCATTTCCTGCCATGGCGGTGCGGCCCCGGCCGCTGGCTAACTCCGTGGCAAATCCCTTGCGCTGCAGCAAGAAAACACCTGCGACTGCAGACTCCCCCACGGCCACTCCCCCGGTCAGACCGTCTCTCACCCCACGCGCACCGTCTCTCACGCAGCGAAACGAGACACCCATGAGACACTGCGGCCAGCAACGATCCCACCCCCGGTAATCGGGGCCGCGAAGCGGACCAAGGCGGGGAAAGGGGTTCCTGCATCCGCTGGCCGGAAGATCTGCGCACCCCCCGACCGGATGACGACGGGGGCGGCTGCGGCGACCCCACGTGATCCGGTTAATTCGCGACAAGCCCCAGGCGGCCCGGCCCCCCCAACCGGACGCCGGAATTGTCCGCCGCCATTACCTCCCCATTCACCAATCCGCCCGCACACTGGCCCGAACCCATAACGGCCCCCGATGCGCGCCTTCGGCACCCCCGCCCCGAGCCACTCCATGGCTCGGGTCAACACATTCGCCTTCTCCGGCATCGAGGCGGTGCCGGTCGAGGTGCAAGTGCAGATCTCCGGTGGCATGCCCGCCTTCCTGGTGGTCGGCCTGCCGGACAAGGCGGTCGGCGAGGCGCGCGAACGGGTGCGGGCGGCGTTCAGTGCGATGGGTCTGTCCCTCCCGCCGCGTCGCCTGCTGATCAACCTCAAGCCTGCCGACCTGCTGAAGGAAGGCAGCCATTTCGACCTGCCGCTGGCGCTCGGCGTGCTGGCCGCCATGGACGTGCTGCCGCGCGACGAGATCGCCGCCTACGCCGCCCTGGGCGAGCTTTCCCTCGACGGCACGCTGAACCCGGTGGCCGGCGTGCTGCCGGCGGCGATCGGCGCCTCGGCGCGCGGACTCGGCCTGATCTGCCCCGCCGGCCAGGGCGGCGAGGCAGCCTGGGCCGGCCGCATCGAGGTGCTGGCGCCCGCCGACCTGCTGTCGCTCATCAACCATTTCCGCGGCACCCAGGTGCTGACCCCGCCCGATCCCGCCGGCGTCGCCGAACCCGGCCGCTTCCCGGACCTGGCCGACGTGAGAGGTATGGAAACCGCCCGCCGGGCAGTGGAAATCGCCGCCGCCGGCGGCCACAACCTGCTGATGATCGGCCCCCCCGGCGCCGGCAAGTCGATGCTCGCCGCGCGGCTGCCCGGATTGCTGCCCGACCTGGCGCCGCGCGAGGCGCTGGAGGTCAGCATGATCCACAGCGTCGCCGGCTTGCTCGACGGCGGCCGCCTGGTGATGCGTCCGCCGTTCCGCGAGCCGCACCACTCCGCCTCGCAGGCCGCGCTGAGCGGCGGCGGCCAGCGCGCCCGTCCGGGCGAGGTCAGTCTGGCGCATCGCGGCGTGCTGTTCCTCGACGAACTGCCGGAGTTTCCCCGCCCGGCGCTCGATTCGCTGCGCCAGCCGATGGAGACCGGCCGCACCACCGTCTCGCGCGCAACCGCGCACATCACCTACCCGGCACGGTTCCAACTGGTGGCCGCGATGAACCCCTGCCGCTGCGGCTTCCTCGGCGATGCGACGCGCGAGTGCGGCCGGCCGCCACGCCGTGGCGAGGACTACCAGCATCGCGTCAGCGGCGCGGTGCTCGACCGCATCGACCTGACGGTGGAGGTGCAGCCCGCCTCGGCTGCCGAACTCGCCCGCGCGCCGCCCGGCGAGCCGAGCGCGGCGGTGGCGCGGCGGGTCGCCCGGGCGCGTGCCGCCCAGGCGGCGCGCTACGGCGCCGAGGGGCCGCTGTGCAACGCCGAGGTCGATATGGCCGCGGTGCGGCTGCTGCCGGACGCGCAGGCGCTGGCGAGCCAGGCGATGGACAAGCTGCGCTTGTCGCCGCGCGGCTACACGCGGGTACTCCGCGTCGCCCACACGCTCGCCGACCTGGCGGGGGCTGAGATCGTGGGACGGGTGCACGTCGCCGAGGCGCTGGCGTTCCGTCATCGCGTGCCGGGGCGGAAGAGCTAACGGAAAACCTAATGGACACCTATCACGAGGATTGTTATATGATCGGCGCGCGCCCGATCCGGCATGGCAAACGTCGGTTCGACGACGGCATGATCCTCGAGATGCTGCTCCGGGAAGTGCCGGAACCGATGCGCGGATCGAAGCACCGGTTGAAATACTCACTGTTCTACGGCAACGGTGAAGGACGCCTGGTTGGATACGACAACCAGGCGGCCAACGGCGACCACCGGCACTATGGCCCACATTAACAGGGGTACTGCGTCACTGCTCCGGCACGTCTGCTGGAGGATTTCCGGGCGGATGTGGGTGCCATCCGCCGCCGCAACTGAAGGAATTGCAACATGTCCGATGTGCGGGTGATCGTTGGCGGCACGATGCAAGACGATGCCGCCGATCTGCTCGATGCCTGGCACCGCACAGCCCAGGGCGAGCATGTCGCGGCCGAGCGCGTGCTGGCATTCGAAAGCTGGGAAGGCCTGTCCAAGGTACTGACCGGCGAGCGTTTCCGGCTGCATGCGCCACGTGCACATCTATCCCGAGCCATCGATCAGCGCATTGGCACGCACGCTGGGCCGGCAATACAGCCGCGTCCACGCGGATGTCACGGCCTTGCGGGCGGTCGGGCTGATTGCGCGCGTGGACGGCGCCCGCCGCGTCACGACGGATCGCATCACGGCGGACATTCGGCTGTGATCTTCCCCGGCGTGAGCGAGACGCGCCGGCCGCCCTCGAAATCGCTGCGTGCGAATCGCTGCGTGCGTTGCCAGCAGTCCGGAATCGGCGCCACCCAGCCGCCGGAACTGCCAGGAGGTTGCCCATGTTCATCGCGATGAACCGATTCAAGGTGGTGCGCGGCGCGGAGCGAGACTTCGAGCAAGTCTGGACCACCCGCGACACCCATCTGCAAGACGTGCCCGGCTTCGTCGTCTTCCACCTGCTGCGCGGACCGCAGAACGAAGACCACACGCTGTTTTCGTCGCACACGATCTGGCGCAGCCGCGCGGATTTCGAGGCCTGGACGAACTCCGAAGCGTTCCGCCTGGCGCATCGCAATGCCGGGCAGAACCGCCCGCTGTATCTCGGCCATCCGGATTTCGAGGGCTTCGAGGTGGTGCAGGAAGTCCACGCCGGACAAGGGGCGGCGTGATGCGCTTCGACGGCAAGGTGTGCCTGGTGACTGGTGCCGGCTCGGGCATCGGCCGCGCCACCGCGATCGGCTTCGCGCGGCGCGGCGGGAAAGTGGTGGTGGCCGACGTGAACGGCGACAGCGCCGCCAACGCCGCGGGCGAGATCACCGAAGCGGGCGGCATCGCGACCGCGGTGACCGCCGACATGACGAACCCGGGACAAATCGACGCCATGCTGGATCGCGCGGTCGAGACCTACGGCCGCCTCGACGTGCTGCACAACAACGCGTTCGGTGTGCCGCCCACGTCGCAGGGCCGGCGCATGGCGCGGGTCGCCGAGCTGGACCAGGGCGTATGGGACCACACGTTGCAGGTCGGCCTGACCGCGGTGATGCAGGCAACCCGCACGGCGCTGCCGATCATGCTACGCCAGGGCGGCGGCGCCATCGTCAACACCGCTTCGGTTTCGGGGCTGTTCGGCGATTACGGCATCGCCGCGTACAACGCGATGAAGGCGGGTGTGGTGAATTCTACTCGCGTGGTCGCGATGGAATACGCGGGCCAGAATATCCGCTGCAACTGCATCTGTCCGGGCGCGATCGACACGCCGTTGCTGCGCCGATCGCTCGACACGATCCAGGGTTTTGCGCAGGCGACGATCGCCGCCATCCCGATGGGCCGGCTCGGGCGGCCGGAGGAGATGGCCAATGTCGTGCTGTTCCTGGCGTCCGACCTGGCGTCCTACGTCACCGGCGCGGCCTTCGTGGCGGATGGCGGGCTGACCGCGCAGACCGGCATTCCGACCCGCTTCACCGACTGACCCGCAACCCGTCCGGATTCACCACGTTGATCGCCGTTCCGTCCGCGTAAGCATTAATCTGCTCGAAGATGTCGATGAACTGGATTTCGTATTCGTCGCGCGAGACGTAGCCGATATGCGGCGTGCATACGACGTTGTCCATCGTCAGCAGCGGGTGCTGCGTGTCGTGCAGCGGCTCGTCTTCGAACACGTCCACCGCGGCCATGCCCGGGCGTCCGGCGCGCAACGCCGCCACCAGGGCATCGGGTTCGATCAGCCCCGCGCGGCTGGTGTTCACCAGCAATGCAGTGGGTTTCATGCCCGCCAAGTCGGCGGCGGTGACGATGCCGCGCGTCGCGGGGACCAGCCGCATGTGCAGCGAAATCACGTCGCACTCGCCGAAGAACGCCGCCCGGTCCGGCGCCGTCACGTGGCCGTCGGCGCGTGCCTGGGCCAGCGACGCCTCGCGCGCCCAGAACTGCACCGGCATGCCGAACGCTCTGCCGAATTCGGCGACCACCTTGCCGATGCGGCCGTAACCATAGATGCCCAGCGTCTTGCCGCGCAGCGAGCTGCCGACGCCGCTTTGCCACCGGCCCGCCCGCAGCGACGTCATCTGCTGCGGAATCTGCCGCATCGCCGCGAGTACCAGCCCCCAGGTCAGCTCCGCGGCGGAATAGGACGGCGTGTCGGCGTGCTGGCTGGACGACACGATGATACCCAGCCGCGTGCAGGTGTCGATGTCGATATGCGGATAGACGCTGCGCTGGCTGATCAGCCGCAACTTCGGCAGCCGCTCGAGCAACGCCGTGCGGATCTGCGTGCGTTCGCGGAACAGCACCAGCGCCTCGGTGTCGCGCAGCCGCTCGGCCAGCGCATCGGCGTCCTGCACGTGGTCGTTCCAGATCGTCACGTCGTGCCCGGCGAGCTTGCCGAAGCTCGGCAGGCCGCGCAGCGTGTCGAACCAGTCGTCCAGGATCGCGACCTTCATCCGTTGGGTCCTTCGGTGGCGCCGCCGTACAGCGCGGCCAGTTCGGCGTGATTGGTCAGCCAGCACAACGCGTCGCGCCGCACCAATGCGAGCGAGTCCAGCAATGCGATCGCCCCGTACGGCCGGCCAAACACGTGCGCGTGGACGGTGATGTCGAGGCAGGCAACCGGACTGCCCAGCGCCGGCCAGCCTTCGACGATGCGCGCCAGCGTGCGGGTGAACGCATCCGGCTCGTTGCCGTAGCGGACATAGAGCGGCATGTCGTTCACCTCCATGGTGAACGGCATGCCGACCAGCGCGCCCTCCGGCGTGTCGATGCGACAGGGCAGGTCGGCGTCGAACATGTCAGCGTGCCAGCGGAAGCCAGCGCGGGCAAGAAGCTGCGAGGTGACCGCGCTCGGGGTGCAGCGCGGGCTGAGCCAGCCTTGCGGCGCGTGCCCCGCGGTGCGGGTCAGCACATCGACACATCGGGAAATGTCGTCGCGTTCGGCCTCGGGCGTGAGGTAGGGCGGCAGCGTGCCCTGGCTCCAGCCATGCGCCGCCACCGCGTGGCCACGCGCGGCGATGGCGGCCGGCAGCGCGGGATAGCGCTCGGCGACCACGCCACTGGTGTAGAACACCGCCCGCACGCCGGTGCGGTCGAGCAAGTCGAGCAGCCGCCGCGCGCCTGCCTTGGGTCCGTATTCGGCCCAGGACAGCGCCTGCAGGTCGGGCACGCCCGGCTTCAGCGGATTGCCCATCGGGCCGATGCCGGGTGCGCTGCCCTCGGCCCAGCCTTCCAGCATGACGCTGACCGACACCGCCAGTGGGCGCCCGACCGGCCAGCCGGCGGGAATTTCCCCCCCGGTCATGGCCAGCCCAGCCAGGCGCACAGTGCGCGGCCCATCACCCATGACTTGTCGCTGGCGGACAGGAACGGCAGCTCCTCGGTGAACATCGTGACCGCCTGGCGATAGGTGCAGGGCAGGCGCGTCAAATCGGTGCCCCAGAACATCCGCAGCGGCCCGAACGCGTCGAACACCTGCGCAAGATAGCCATGGATGTTGCGGTACGGATAAGGCCGTGTCGAACTGGCCGGCGTGGCGGAGGCCTTCGCCGCGACGTTCGGACGTTTCGCCAGGGAACACAGCAACGGAATGTCGGCATAGGCCGCGTCGTCCCGGGCGCGGCGCAACGCGAGGTGGTCGATCACCAGGCGCAGCCCGGGATGGCGCTCGGCGATGCCGTCGATCGCCGACAGCAACCCGGGACACGAGATCATTACCGGCAGGCCGTTGCGTTGCGCGGCTTCCCATACCCAGTCCGCGCTGCCGTCGGTCAGCCAGCCGCTCTCGCGTCCGGCGGTGAAGCGCAGGCCGAGCATGCCGGGCTGCCGCCGCCAGGTTGCCAGCGCCGCTGGGTCGGCCGGATACAGCGGCAGGCGGCCCATGATGGCGAAGCGATCCGGATGCTGCCGTGCCGCTTCCAGCGCCAGGTCGTTGCGGTCACCCTCCCACGAGGGCGGTACGATCACCACACGACCGACGCCTGCGGCATCCATTTCCCGCAGCAGCGCGTCCTTGCCCAGCGGCGCATCGCGATGCGCGTAGTTATGACCGGTCGCGGGCCACGGTCGTTCCGGCGTATCGGCGCCCCAGATATGCACCTGCGCATCGACGATCAGCATGACGCATCCCCTGGTCCGCGATGTGGGCGAGGGCAGGGTGAGGGCGCGGCGCGCGGCACGCAATACCTTCCCCGTCCGTCGCCGGATCGCGGCGCGCCGGCAGCAGCGCCTCGTCCGGCTGCATGTCATGCGCGCAGCACTGGCGATGCGGCGGGCGGACCCGCCAAAGCTCGCGTCGTTTCGCGATTGCCTGGGTGCGCCTGGCGCAGCCGCACCGCCGCCCAATCCGACGCCTGCGCCGGCGAGACGCAACCGGACCGTCCGGCGATGATTGTGGCGATGCCGGCAACGTTGGCGGGCCGCTACAATCCGACCACGCTTGCCGCCATCGCACCGTACCGTGCGCCGGCCACGTTATCCGGTGCGAACAGCCGCTCCACCGCTGCCAGCGTCGCAGCCGGCGGAAGCAGTCCCGCCGCCGGCCGCGGCGTTCTCCTCCAGGCGCTCGTGCCGGCTGCTGCTGACGATCGGCACCACCGGCGGATTGCGCGACAGCAGCCAGGCCAGCGCGAGCTGTGCCGGCGTGCAGCCCTCGGCGGCGGCAATGCGCTGGAACGCCGCCAGCAGCTCCAAATTGTGCCGCAGGTTGTCGCCGGTGAAGCGCGGCATGCCGTGCCTTATGTCGCCGGCCGGCGGCTCGGCGGTGATCGCGCCCGCCAGGAAGCCGCGCCCCAGTGGGCTGTAACCCACGAAGCCGATGCCCAGCTCGCGGCAGACGCCCAGCACGTTGGTCTCGACATGACGGGTCCACAACGAATACTCGATCTGCACCGCGCTCATCGGATGCACCGCGTGGGCGCGGCGGATCGTTGCCGGCGCCGCCTCGGAGATCCCCAGGCAGCGCACCTTGCCGGCACGCACAAGTTCGGCCATCGCGCCCACCGTGTCCTCGACCGGCACCGCCGGATCGACCCGGTGGATGTAATACAGGTCGATCGTGTCGATGCTCAGCCGCCGCAGGCTGGCCTCGCAGGCCAGCTTCACATAGGCCGGCCGTCCGTCCGCCGCAGGCGTGCCGTCCGGCTTGCGCAGATTGCCGAACTTGCTCGCCACCACGAAATCGCCGCGCCGGCCGGCGATGGCCTTGCCCACCAGCACCTCGTTGGCGCCCCTGGCATAGGCGTCGGACGTGTCGAGAAAATCCACCCCCAGCGCGGCGGCACGATGGATGATGCCGATCGCGTCCGCCTCGGGCGGTGGTGTGCCGTAAGCCGCGGTGAGCGTGAGGCAACCTAGCCCGATCGCGGAGACTTCAAGCTGGCCAAGGCGGCGACGCTGCATCCTGATCCTCCAATGTGGAACTGCACGGACAGTGTGTCAGTGCGCCGCGTGTCCCGCCATCGCGCCGCGAATCGCCTGCGGCCGGTCACTGCGTGGCCGGTGACTGCGCGACGGAGCTCCGGCGGCGGGTCAGAGCGGGAAGGGCAGGCGGCCCTCCCGGTAGCCGTCGTGATCGAAATGCTGCTGTCCGGAGCCCAGCCGGCCGGCCCGGATGTAGTCCGCCACGCCCGGATTCTCGGTGAGGTACCAGCGCTCATCGACCGTGATCGCGAACGGCAGGCGCCCTTCGAAATAGCCGTTATGCATGAAATGCTGCCGCGCCGATGCCACCTTGCCGGCCTTGATCCCTTCGGCAACGTCCGGGTATTTCTCCAGGTACCAGGCTTCATCGACCTCGATCACCGACAGCATCGCGCGGACCAGGTCGAGGAACTCGTCATGGCTGACGTTGACCTGCAACCGCCCCTGCACATCGGCGACATGCACCTTGGCTCGGATCGTATTGAACGGTGGAAGGTAGGTCACGATGGCGCTTCCCGAACCGATGCGGCCAGCAATCGGGCAGGCGAACCCGGCGGTCGCCGGCAAGACGGCGGTGTCACGCCTTGGCAGCCCGCTTGCGTCCCGCCTTGCGTGGCATGGTTCGTTTCTGCCCGAGACCGATCTTCTTGGCAAGGGCGGACCGGGTCTTGGCATAGGTCGCCGCCACCATCGGATAGGTTGACGGCAGGCCCCAGCGCGCCCGGTACTGATCCGGGGTCAGCTTGTGGTCCGTCATCAGATGCCGCTTCAGCATCTTCATCTTCTTGCCGTCTTCCAGGCAGACGATGTAGTCGGCAAACACCGATTTGGTCGGCGGCACGGCGGCTTTCGGCCTGGCCGATTCCGCAGGTTCCTCGCCGACGGTGGCCAGCGTGCGATACACCTCGCGGATCAATTCCGCCAGTTTGTCCGGTTCCACCGTGTTCTTGGCGACGTGGGCACTGACGATCTGCGCCGTAAGTCCCAATACTGTGTCAGTCGATTCAGCCATTGTCGTTTGCCTCTGGTCCGCCCGATTCGCCAGTCCGAATGCAGTATCCGCAGCGGACCATAGATTATCCCCGGATTCAGGCAATACGAAAAAAACTCCGCCGCCGGCCTGCACCGGCGGCGGAGTTGCGTGCAACGCCGCGAGTCGCGCCGCGCCGGCGCTCAGGCCGACTTCAGCTGCGCCTCGGCAAACTCGTAGTTGGCAATCTTGTCGAGCCAGTTCTGCAGGTAATCCGGCCGGCGATTGCGGAAGTCCAGGTAATAGCTGTGCTCCCACACGTCGCAACCCAGCAGCACCTTGCCTTCGCCCGTGGCCAGCGGATTGGAGCCGTTCGGCGTCTTGGTCACCTTCAGCTTGCCGTCCGCGCCCACCACCAGCCAGGCCCAGCCGGAGCCGAACTGGCTGATCCCGGCCGCCTTGAACGCATCCTTGAATTGAGTCACACCGCCAAGGTCCTCGTTGATCTTCTTCTCCAGCGCGCCCGGTATGCCGCCGCCGCTCGGACTCATGCACTGCCAGAACACGATGTGGTTCCAGTGCTGCCCGGCGTTGTTGAACACCGGCGCCTTCGACGCATCGCCATTCGTGCTTTTGACGATCGCCTCGAGCGACTTGCCCTGCAGCGACGCGTCCTTCTCGACGAAGCCGTTCAGCGCCGTGACATAGGCCTGGTGGTGCTTGCCGTGGTGCAGGTCGAGCGTTTCCTCGCACATTCCCTGACCCGCAAGGGCAGTCTTGGAGTAGGGCAGGGTCGGTAGTTCGAAAGCCATTGGCATCCTCCGCGTGGTTGCAGTGAAACACTAGGGGTTCGACGAGGCCGATCGACCGGCCGGGCGAACCCGGTGCTGCTCTGTTGCAGCGCCGTTACCCGCGTCCCGGTTCCCCGTCAGGGCCCGCGCGGCGCAGGATACAGCCCCGCCCCCAGGGCGCAAGCGAGGCACCGCGACAAGCCGTGCAACATCACGCTTGCGTGTCCCGCGGATCGGCGCCACCTCGCGTGGCATGGACGCAACGCTCGCCGCGCTGGTGCGCCAGCAGGATCCGGACCGCTTCCTTACCGCACTGTTCGCCCCACCCGAACAACGCGACGCCCTGCTCGCGCTGTACGCGTTCAATCATGAACTTGCGCGCGCGCGCGAAGTTGCCTCAGAGCCGATGCTGGCGCTGATCCGCCTGCAATGGTGGCGCGACGCGATCGATGGCGCGTCCCGCCGTCACCCGGTCGCCACCCCGCTGGCTGCCGCGATCGGCGCCGGCACGCTGCAGCGCGCCGACCTCCACGCGCTGATCGACGCGCGCGAGATCGAGACCGAGCCGGAGATCGCCACCCTTGCCGGCTGGCGTGCCTACCTGCTGGCTGGTGCCGGCGGCCTGGCGGTCGCCGCTGCGCGATTGCTCGGCGCGCCGGAACCGGAAGCGGTCCGGCCATTGGGTGCCGCCTATGGCGTCGCCGGGTCGCTGCGCAGCGTGCCGTTGCTGGCCGCGCACGGACGCTGCCTGCTGCCGGTGGACCTGTTGGCGGCGCAAGGTTTGTCGGTGGAGGCGGCGGTCGCCGCGCCCGCCTCCGCGCCGGTGCGCGCGGTGCTGGCGCGGCTGGTCGAGGAAGGCCAGGCGCTGTTGCGGCAGGGCTCCGGCGCGCCGGTTCCGGGCGGCGCGATCGCGGCGGCTCTGCCCGCGGTGCTGGCGCGCCGCGACCTGGCGCGCTGGCCCAGGCTGGTGCCGGCGCGGCGCGGCATCGGCGACCGCCTGGCGGTGACCGTCGCCGGACTGCGTCGGCGGCTGTAGCGACCTGCTATGAATCCGCGCGACACGGGCCCGGTGAACCGGCATTCCGCCGGCGTCGCCGCCGCGCCAATGCCGTTCACGTTTGCAGCAGCGTGCCGGCCCGATCACCCTCACCCCCGGTGCTCTTGGTCGGTCCGATTCGCAACCCAATCATATTGCTCCGCGGCGCTGCCCAGCCCCGCAAAGCGAGACCCGCAAAATTGGACAGGCATTATCCCGCCACCGGCTCGCTCAGCCGCTGATACTGCGTCTCCACGTCCACCCGCCGGATGCGCGCGGTCCCGGCGCACACCACCGCGGCGGTGCCAGCGGCCACCCCCCAGGCTAGCGCGTCCTCCAACGTCGCGCCGCGCGCCAGCGCCAGTGTCATCGCCGCGGTGAAACTGTCGCCGGCGCCCACCGCGCTGCGCACCTCGCAGCGCAGCGCCGCACGCCGGATCACGCCCTCGCCGGAGGCCACGAACGCGCCCGCCTCGCCCAGCGTCACCGCCACCAGCCGCGCCGCCCCCGCCCGCACCAATGCCAGCGCCTCCGCCTCCTGCTCGAGCCGCTCCGGCAGCTTGCGCCCGGCCAGCGCCTCCAGCTCGCCGAGGCTCGGCTTGATCATCTCGATGCCGCTGCCCAGCGCCGCGCGCAGGGCGGGACCGGAGGTATCCAGCACGAAACGCTGTCCCCGCCGCCCCGCCGCGCGAGCCACCTGCGCATAGATGTCCTCCGGCATGCCGTGCTCCAGGCTGCCACTGGCGATCAGCCAGCCGCCGGGGATCCGGTCCAGCGCGTCCAGCATGCAGTGCCACTCGGAGTCGCTGACGTCCGGCCCCTCCTGGACGAAGCGGTATTCCAGCCGCGTCATGCTCTCGAACACGTTGAAACAGATGCGGGTGCGGCCACCGATCGGCACGGTGTGGCGCGGCACGCCGGCCGCATCCAGCATCTCCTCGATCAGCGTGCCGGTCACCCCGCCAACCATGATCGCCGCCAGCGTGTCGCCGCCCATCTCGTGCAGCACGCGCGCCACGTTGATGCCGCCGCCGCCGGGGTCCAGGTGGTCGTCCCTGGTGTGGATCTTGTGTGTGTGCACCACCTCCTTGGCGGTGCAGGCGATGTCCAGCGCGGGGTTCAGGGTCAGGGTGATCAGGCGTGGCGTCATGGCGCGGGTCCCTGTGCGGCTGTGGCTGCCATCCTGGCCGATCGGCCGCCGCGGCTGATTGATCAGGATCAATGCCGGCCGCCGGCCGCGCGGGCATCACGCCGCCGCGGCTCCCAGAGGGCCGCGCTTCGGAGGGTATGGAACATGGTCGGCATCAGCCTGACGGCAGAACAGATCCGCGCGGCGCCACCCGAGGTGCGCCATTGGATCGAGCAACAGGTCGCTACTCTGTTCGCGCCGGCCGCCGAAGCGCAGCCGCAGGCGGAGCCCCGGCGCCTCGCCCAGTTGACGCCGGGCGAGGCCCAGGCCCTGCTGGAGCAGATTGAGGACATTCTGCCGGTGGTCAGCGTGTTCTTCGAGTTGGGGCGGGAGAATGCCAGCGTGCCGGTGCAAGGCATGCGGGCGTTCCGGCTGCCCGAGATCATGCGTCATGTGCGGCTGGAATCGGTGGCGCGCGTGATCGAATGCCTGGACGTCATCAACGACGCGCTGCGCCACGTCCGCCACGACCCCGAGGCAATGATCTGCGCGGTTGACCGCGAGGGCCGCTGTTTCGTGGCGGAGGCGACGTCGCACGCGGTCTTGACGCTCTGGCAGGGCATCGTCGCGTCGCGCGGCTTGCAGATGCCGGCCACGCCCGAGGCGGAGCCGGAAATTCCCGCGGCGGCCGGCTGAACCATGGACCAGCCGGCACGCGACCTGACGCCGGTCGTCGATCCGAGCCTGGAACCCGGCACCGGCCCGTTCCGCACCCGCCGGCCGGTCTATGTCGATCTGCTGCCGCCATGCAACCACGCCTGTCCGGCCGGGGAGAATATCCAGGGCTGGCTGGCCCTGGCGCAGGCCGGCGACTACCGCCGCGCCTGGGAGTTGCTGGTCGGCGACAACCCGTTGCCGGCGACGCACGGACGGGTCTGCTACCATCCCTGCGAAACCGCCTGCAACCGCGGCATGCTCGACGCCGCGGTGTCGATCCATGCGGTGGAACGCTTCCTCGGCGATATGGCCAAGGTGGAAGGGTGGAACTGCCCGCCCGGCGCCCCGCCGTCCGGCAAGCGCGTGCTGGTGGTCGGCGCCGGGCCGAGCGGGTTGTCGGCGGCGTATCACCTCACCCGGCTCGGCCACGCGGTGGAAATCCACGAGGCCGGCCCGCTGGCCGGCGGCATGCTGCAATTCGGCATCCCTGCCTATCGCCTGCCGCGCGCCGAACTGGCCGAGGAGATCGCGCGCATCGAGCGCTTCGGCGTGAAGATCGTGCTGAACCATCCGGTGACCGACGTGCTGGCCGAGCGCGACGCGGGAAACTTCGGCGCGGTGTTCGTGGCGATCGGCGCGCACGTGGCGCAGCATGTCGATATCCCGGCGCGCGACGCGGTGCGCGTGCTGGATGCGGTGTCGCTGCTGCGCGACATGGGCACCGGGGAAAAGCCGCAACTCGGCCGCCGCGTGGTGATCTATGGCGGCGGCAACACCGCGATGGACGCCGCGCGCACCGCGCGCCGGCTTGGCGCGGAGGACGCGCTGATCGTCTATCGCCGCGACCGCGCGCACATGCCGGCGCACGGCTTCGAGGCGGACGAGGCGATCGAGGAGGGCGTCCGCATCCAGTGGCTCACCACCATCCGCGAGATCGTCGGCCCGACGCTGACCGTCGAGCGCATGACGCTGGACGCCAAGGGCCGCCCGCGGCCGACCGGCGAATTCGATACTCTACAGGCCGATTCGGTGGTGCTGGCGCTCGGCCAGGTGAGCGACAGCGACTTCCTGCGCAACGTGCCGGGCGTAGCGGCCAAGCCGGACGGTGTGGTCGCGGTGGACCGGCACATGATGACCGGCCATCCCGGCTTGTTCGCCGGCGGCGACATGGTGCCGAGCGAGCGCACCGTCACCGTGGCGACCGGCCACGGCAAGCTGGCGGCGCGCAACATCGACGCCTGGCTGCGCGCCAGCGCCTACGACGCGCCGCAACCGCCGCCGGTCGTGACGTTCCCGATGCTGCACCTGCCGGTGTTCAGCGACGTTGATGTGTCGCAGCAGCGCCGGCTGCAGGACGCCGAGCGGCTCAGCGGTTTCGGCGAGGTGCTGGCCGGCCTGCCGGAGCCGGCGGCGCGGCATGAGGCGCGGCGCTGCCTGTCCTGCGGCGTGTGCTACGAGTGCGACAATTGCTACGCCGCCTGCCCGGAGCAGGCGATTGCGAAACTCGGGCCGGGCAACGGCTACAGCGTCGATCCACTGCGCTGCACCGGCTGCGCGGTGTGCTTCGAGCAATGCCCCTGCCACGCGATCGAAATGGTGCCAGAGGCGGGCTTCGTCGAACCGCCTTGAGCGAGGAGCAGAGCGAGAAGACGAAGACTCCCCCCTCCCCTTGAGGGAGGCGGAGTCATTGTTCCCAACCACTTCGCCTCGCATGCACGCCAGGAGACCCCCATGCTGCGCAACCCCGCGACGATGGACGGCAATACCGCGGTAGCGCACGTCGCCTACCGGGTGAACGAAGTCTGCGCGATCTTCCCGATCACCCCCTCCTCCACCATGGCGGAGCTGGCCGACGAATGGTCGGCGCGCGGCCTTGCCAACATCTGGGGCAACGTCCCGGTCGTGCAGGAAATGCAGAGCGAGGGCGGCGCCGCCGGCGCGGTGCACGGCGCGTTGCAGTCCGGCGCGCTGACCACCACCTTCACCGCCTCGCAGGGCTTGCTGCTGATGATCCCCAACATGTTCAAGATCGCCGGCGAGCTGACGCCGGCGGTGTTCCATGTCGCGGCGCGCGCCATCGCCACCCAGGCACTGTCGATCTTCGGCGACCACTCCGACGTCATGGCCGTCCGCACCACCGGTTTTGCGCTCCTGTCGTCCGCCTCGGTGCAGGAGGCGCACGACGCGGCGCTGATCGCCCAGGCGGCGACGCTGGCCGCAAGCGTGCCGTTCCTGCACTTCTTCGACGGCTTCCGCACCTCGCACGAGATCGGCACTATCTCCCTGCTCTCCGACGACCAGATCCGCGCGATGATCGACGACGGTCTCGTGCGCGCGTTCCGTGCCCGCGCGTTGACGCCGGAGCACCCGGTGGTGCGCGGCACGGCGCATAACCCGGACACGTTCTTCCAGGCACGCGAGACGGTGAACCCATACTATGTCCGCACCCCCGGGCTGGTGCAGGACGCGATGGACCGGTTCGCCGCGCTGACCGGCCGCCACTACCATCTGTTCGACTATGAAGGCCCGCCGGACGCGGGCCGCGTGCTGGTGCTGATGGGCTCCGGTGCCGAGACCGCGCGCGCCACGGCCGCGGCGCTGCGGCAACACGGCGAGAAACTGGGCGTGCTGCAGGTGCGGCTGTACCGGCCATGGTCGGCCGAGGCGTTCCTCGCGGCGCTGCCGAACGGCGTGACCGCGCTCGCCGTGCTGGAGCAGACCAAGGAGCCCGGAGCGCCCGGCGAGCCGCTGTATCTCGACGTGGTCACCACCCTGGCCCAGGCTGCCGCTGCCGGGATGCGCCGCATGCCGATCGTGATCGGCGGGCGCTACGGCCTGTCGTCAAAAGATTTCTCCCCCGCAATGGCCAAGGCGGTGTTCGATGAGCTGAAGCGGGCCGTGCCGCGCAACAGCTTCACTGTCGGCATCGACGACGACGTGACGCATACCAGCTTGACGCCGGACCCGGCGTTTCGCGTCGAACCGCCGGACGTGGTCGCCGCGGTGTTCTATGGGCTGGGTTCGGACGGCACGGTCGGCGCCAACAAGAACAGCGTGAAGATCATTGCCGAGGATGCCGGACTCTATGCGCAAGGCTATTTCGTCTATGACTCGCACAAATCTGGCGCGCAGACCGTGTCGCATTTGCGGTTCGGGCCGCAGCCGATCCAGGCGCCTTACCTGATCCGGCAAGCCAGCTTCGTCGCCGTGCACCAGTTCCAGTTCGTCGAGCGCTTCGACATGCTCCGCCTGGCCGCGCCCGGTGCCACGCTGCTGCTGAACGCGCCGTTCGGACCGGACGATGTGTGGGACCAACTGCCGCGCGCGATGCAGCGGCGCGTCATCGAGCTCGGGTTGAAGTTCTACGTGATCGACGCCTCGGACGTGGCCGCCAAGGCCGGGTTGCGTGGGCGCGCCAACACGGTGTTGCAGACCTGCTTCTTCGCGCTCTCCGGCGTGCTGCCCCGCGCGCAGGCGATCGAGCACATCAAGCACGCCATCAGCAAGACCTATGAAAATCGCGGCGCCGACGTGGTGCAACGCAACTTCGCCGCGGTGGACGCGGCGCTGGAAAACCTGTTCGAGGTGGGCGTGCCGGCGGCGCCGACCAGCAACTGGGAGCGTCCGCCGACGGTGCCGGTCAACGCGCCGGAATTCGTGCGCGACGTCACCGCCATGATGCTGGAAGGCCGCGGCGACGAGATTCCCGTCAGCAAGCTGCCGGCGGACGGTACCTGGCCATCCGGCACCGCCGTCTGGGAGAAGCGCAACGTCGCCGACACCGTCGCCGCCTGGGACCAGGATTTGTGCATCCAGTGCGGCCAGTGCAGCTTCGTCTGTCCGCACGGCGTGATCCAGGCGCGCTATCTCGATGCCGCGCGGCTCGACGGCGCGCCGGAGAGCTTCAAGTCGGCACCGATCAACGTGCGCGGTTTTCCCGACATGCGCTTCACCTTGCAGTTCTCGGTGGAGGACTGCACCGGCTGCGCGCTGTGCTACGAGGCCTGCCCGGCCTCCAGCCCGGCGGACCCCGCCGCCAAGGCCATCGTGATGCGCGACAAGCTGCCGCTGATCGCGCCGGAACGGGAAAACGCGCGCTTCTTCGCCGAGCTGCCGCTGAACGATCGTTCCCGGGTTGATTTCGCCAACGTGCGCGGCGTGCAGTTCCTCGAGCCGCTGTTCGTCTTCTCCGGCGCCTGTGCCGGCTGCGGCGAGACGCCCTACCTGAAGCTGCTGTCGCAATTGTTTGGCGACCGTTTGCAGATCGCCAACGCCACCGGCTGTTCGTCCATCTATGGCGGCAACCTGCCGGTCACACCCTGGTCCACCAACCGCGAAGGCCGCGGACCCGCGTGGTCCAACTCCCTGTTCGAGGACAATGCGGAATTCGGCCTCGGATTCCGCCTGGCGGCCGACCAGCATGTCGAAATGGCGAGCAACCTGGCACGGCTGATGGCGCCGCAACTCGGCGAGGAGCTGGTGCAGGCGATCCTCGATGCGCCGCAGGTGCGCGAATCGGAAATCCGCGCGCAGCGGGCGCGCGTGTCGGTGCTGACGCAGCGTCTGCGCGCATTGTGTGACGCATCGGGGGGCGACGCGGCCGGCGCGCTGAACCTGCTGTCGGTCGTGGATCACCTGGTGCGGCGCAGCGTGTGGATCGTCGGCGGCGACGGCTGGGCCTACGACATCGGCTATGGCGGGCTCGACCACGTGCTGGCCAGCGCGCGCGACGTCAACGTGCTGGTGCTGGACACCGAGGTGTATTCCAACACCGGCGGCCAGGCGTCGAAGGCGACGCCGCTCGGTGCGGTGGCGAAATTCGCCGCCGCGGGCAAGCGGGTGCCGCGCAAGGACCTGGCGCTGCAGGCGATCGCCTACGGCAACGTCTATGTCGCGCAAGTGGCGATGGGCGCCAATCCGCAGCAGACGCTGCAGGCGTTCCGCGAGGCCGAGGCGTATCCGGGGCCGTCGCTGGTCCTGTCCTATTCCCATTGCATCGCCCACGGCATCGAGATGCAGCAGGGCATGAAGCAACAGGACCTGGCGGTGGCATGCGGCTACTGGCCGCTGTTCCGTTACAACCCGGCGTTGCGCGATCTTGGGGAAAACCCCTTCGTGCTGGACAGCCCGCGCCCGACGCTGCCGTTCCGCGACTATGCGTACAACGAGAACCGCTACCGCTCCCTGGCGCAGACCCGCCCGGAGGAAGCCGCGCAATTGCTCGCCGCGGCGCAGGCGGCGGTGCACGAGAAGTATCGCACCTATGAGGAGATGGCGGGCTGGTCCGCGACCCGCTTCCATCCGGTGGGGCTGCAGCGCGCTCCGCAGGCGAATGCGGCTTATCCGGCCGTGCCGCACCCGGAATGGGAGCAGATCGGGGTGCGCGGGTAAGAACCGTCTTCCGCTTCGCGGGAGACGGGTTCCGGCAGCTACGCGTCCCGGCGGAGCCGCTTCACGTTCGCGCGCGTGCGGCTGACGAACGGCGCCAGCACCGCAGCGTGGCTGCGCCCTCGCGCCAGGGCCAGCATCGATGTCTGCACCGCCTCTAGCTTCTCGGTGGCCATGCGCTGATATTCGGCCGGCGTGCAGGTGCCCTGGGCCATCATCAGGCCGCGGCGGAAAATTGTCTCCCACGATGCCATGGTGAGCCGGGCCATCATCATCGGCAGGGCGTAGGCGGAATGTCGCGAGCGATGTGTCATGTGCCAGGACATAAGGATCGCAGCCGTGGCCGCAAGGTGTCCGTCACCCTTCGCTGCGGCCAAGCTTCCCGGTTGGTTACCCGGACCCGGCTCGCTTCGGTGCGATCAACGGCGCCAGCACGATCCGTGCGTGCCGTCCATCGTGCGAAGACCGGAATCGGGAGGCATCAAGGTTGACGGGCGAAGGATTCCGGCCGGACGGAAAGGCAGGGATGGTGACCGGCTCGGGCCGGAACATCGGGCGAACAGCGGCGGAGGCGCTTGCCACGGCGGGAAAGAAGGTGGTGATCAATGGCCGTCGCGACCACGCGGCGCTTGACGACGCCGTGGCTTCGGCCGGCGGGGATGCTGCGGCGCATCGGCCGGCACAGCAGGCTTCTGTTGCCGGACCGCGCTGGTCAACCCGTCCTAGCCGCGGCCGGCCCGTGTCCCCGCTGTCGCGGGGCTGACGAGGGAGCGGCGCGGGCTCGCGCTTCCCGCTTGATCTCGATCAATGCCGGAAACGGCCGCGGCGCCTAGCCTCGACACGAATCACACGGAGGAACGCACCATGTCCGACCAGGTGGCCGGACGAAAGTTGCTGACCGAGCTCTATCCTCGCATCGTCAAGCCGCGCACGGCGCCGCGCGTGCCGCCCAACCTGGCCGATTACGACACGGCCTGTCGCGGTTTCACCTGGGAAGCGGCGCGCGCGCAACTCGACGGGCTGCCGGGCGGGCAGGGCCTGAACATCGCGCACGAGGCGGTGGATCGTCACGCCGGCGGGCCGCGCGCCGATCGTGACGCATTGCGCTGGCTCGGTCGCACCGGCGCGCGGCGCGCCCTCACCTATCGCGACCTGCGCGCGGAAACCAACCGGTTCGCCAACGCCCTGCGCCAGCTTGGCGTAACGGCCGGCGAAAGCGTCTTCGTGCTCGCCGGCCGCATCCCCGAGTTGTACATCGCCGTGCTCGGCGCGCTGAAGGCGAAATGCGTCGTCTCGCCGCTGTTCTCCGCGTTCGGCCCGGAGCCGATCGCGACGCGGCTCGGCATCGGCGCCGGGCGCGTGCTGGTGACCACCGAGCCGCTGTACCGCCGCAAGGTCGCGGCAATCCGGGCGCGATTGCCGTCGCTGCAACACGTGATCCTGGTATCGGAGGGAACCACGGCGACCGGGGTGCCCGATACGCTGGACTGGCACCGTCTGGTGGACCCGCAAAGCGCCGATTTCACCATTCCGCCGACCGATCCGCAGGATCACGCGCTGCTGCATTTCACCAGCGGCACCACCGGCCGCCCGAAAGGCGCGATCCACGTTCACGAAGCGGTGGTGACGCACCACGTCACCGGCCGGTACGCCCTCGACCTGCACGACGACGACATCTTCTGGTGCACCGCCGACCCGGGCTGGGTCACCGGCACCAGCTACGGCATCGTCGCGCCGCTGACCAACGGCGTGACCAGCGTGGTCGCCGAGGCGGAGTTCGACGCCCCGGCCTGGTACGGCATTCTGCGGAACGAGAAAGTCAGCGTCTGGTACACCGCGCCGACTGCCATCCGCATGATGATGAAGCTGGGGATCGAGGCGGTGCGCGGCTACGACCTCGCGGCGCTGCGCTTCATGGCCAGCGTCGGCGAGCCACTGAACCCCGAGGCCGTCGTCTGGGGCACCCAGGCGTTCGGCATGCCGTTCCACGACAATTGGTGGCAGACCGAAACCGGCGGCATCATGATCGCCAATTTCGCATCCATGGACGTGAAGCCGGGCTCCATGGGCCGGCCGCTCCCCGGCATCGAGGCCACGATCGTGCGGTACAACGACGGCGGCAGCGTCACGCCGATCGACCAGCCGATGATCGAGGGCGAACTCGCGCTGCGGGCGGGCTGGCCGTCGATGCTGCGCGGCTACCTGCACGAGGACGAACGCTACCGTAAATGCTTCGCCGGGCCATGGTACCTGACCGGCGACCTCGCCATGCGCGATGCCGAAGGCTACTACTGGTTCGTCGGTCGCGCCGATGACGTAATAAAATCCTCCGGCCACCTGATCGGCCCGTTCGAGGTCGAGAGCGCGCTGATGGAGCACCCTGCCGTCGCAGAGGCGGGGGTGATCGGCAAGCCCGACCCGATGGCCGGCGAGATCGTCAAGGCGTTCATCGAACTGAAGCCCGGCTTCACGCCGTCCGAGGCGCTGCGCCGCGAATTGCTCGGCCACGCGCGCAAGCGGCTGGGTGCCGTGGTGGCACCGAAGGAGATCGACTTCTCCCCCGGCCTCCCGCGCACCCGCAGCGGCAAGATCATGCGGCGCCTGCTGAAAGCGCGAGAACTCGGCCTGCCGGAAGGCGATCTCTCCACCCTGGAAAGCGACACGCGATGAACGACAAGGTGCATCTCGACCGCGCGCATTTGCGTCATCTGCTGACCGCCATGCTGCGCATCCGCCGGTTCGAGGAGAAATGCTTCGAACTGTATCAGGGGGAAAAAATCCGCGGCTTCATGCATCTCTACGACGGTGAGGAGGCGGTTTCGGTCGGCGTGGTCGAGACGCTGCGGCCGGAGGATGCGATCGTCGCCACCTACCGCGACCATGGTCAGGCCCTGGCGCGCGGCATCGGCATGAACAAGTTGATGGCGGAGATGTACGGCAAGCTGGAAGGCTGCTGCCGCGGCCGTGGTGGCTCGATGCACGTGTTCGACGCCGCCACCCGCTTCTATGGCGGCAACGCCATCGTCGGCGGTGGCCTGCCGCTCGCGGTGGGCACCGCGCTTGGCGACAAAATGCTCAAGCGCAACAGCGTCACCGCCTGCTTCTTCGGCGACGGCGCGGTGGACGAAGGCTCGTTCCACGAAAGCATGAACCTGGCGTCGCTGTGGAAGCTGCCGGTCTTGTTCGTCTGCGAAAACAACCTCTATTCGATGGGCATGGCGGTGGAACGCGCCGAGGCGGACACCGATATCGGCCACAAGGGCGTCGCTTACCACATGCCGGGCGAGGTGGTGGACGGCATGGACGTGGTGGCCGTGGAAGCCGCTTCGCATCGCCTGGTCGCCCAGGTGCGCGAGTCCCGCGTGCCGTGTTTGCTCGAATGCCGCACCTACCGGTTCCGCGCCCATTCGATGTTCGACGCGCAGCTCTATCGTCAGCGCGCGGAGCTGGAAACCTGGCGCCAGCGCGATCCGATCCTGCGCCTGCAAGCCTGGCTCGGCGAAACCGGGATGCTGCACGCCGAGGAGATCGAACGCATCGAGGCGGAGGTCGCGGCGGAGATCGACGCCGCGATCGCTTTCGCCGAAGCCGGCACCTTGGAAGACGTGAAGGATCTGGAACGCTTCACCATCATGGATCGGGTACCGCAATGAGCCAGTCTGCCGGCGGGCCGCAACCGCGGCGCATCACCTACCGCGAGGCGTGCAAGCAGGGCATTCGCTCCGCCATCCTGGCCGACCCCCGCGTCTTCCTGATGGGGGAGGACGTGGCGCGCTACGGCGGCTGCTACGCCGTCACCAAGGGACTTTCGGAGGAACTCGGCGAAGACCGCATCCGCGACACGCCACTGTCCGAAGCCGGCTATGTCGGCGCCGGCATCGGCGCGGCAATCGCCGGCATGCGGCCGATCGTCGAGATCATGACAGTGAATTTCAGCCTTCTCGCGGCCGATCAGATCGTCAACAACGCGGCGTCGATCTCGCACATGTCGGGCGGCCAGTTCGCGGTGCCGGTGGTAATCCGCATGGCGACCGGCGCGGGCCGCCAGCTCGCGGCACAGCATTCGCACAGCCTGGAGGGCTGGTACGCCCATATCCCCGGCCTGAAGGTGCTGGCGCCGGCAACGCACGAGGATGCCCGCTTCATGCTGCAGCCCGCGCTCGACGATCCGAACCCGGTGCTGATCTTCGAGCATGTCATGCTGTACAACCGCGAGGACGTGCTGGATCAAGCGGTCACCGGCGTGGATATCACTTCGGCAAAGGTCATGCGGCCCGGCAGCGACGTGACGCTGATCACCTATGGCGGCAGCCTGTTCAAGACGCTGGAAGCGGCCGAGACGCTGCACGCCGAGGGCATCGAGGCCGAAGTGATCGACCTGCGCGTGTTGCGCCCGCTGGACACGCCGGCGCTGCTGACCTCGGTCGCGCGCACCCACCGCGCGGTGATCGTCGATGAAGGCTGGCGCTCCGGCTCGCTGTCGGCCGAGATCGCCGCGCGCCTCGCCGAAGCCGCGTTCTTCGACCTCGATGCGCCGATCCGCCGCATTTGCTCCGCCGAAGTGCCGATTCCCTATGCGGCGCAGATGGAACAGGCGGCGCTGCCGCAGCCAGCGGCGATCGTTGCCGCCGCGCGGGGACTGGTGCCCAGCCGATGACCGACTTCCGCATGCCGTCGCTCGGCGCCGATATGGAGGCGGGCACGCTGGTCGAGTGGCGGGTGAAGCCGGGCGACCGCGTGCGGCGCGGCGACGTCATAGCGGTGGTGGAGACGCAGAAGGGCGCGATCGAGATCGAGGTGTTCAGCGCCGGCGTCATAGCCGAACTGGTCGTGCCGGTCGGCACGCAGCTACCGGTCGGCACCGTGATGGCGCGGCTCGATGCCGCCGCGGCGCCACGTCCCACCCAGGCGACTGCACCGGCGCCGCCGCCGACACGGCCGGTTGCCGTTCCGCCGGCTGCCGCTGCACCGGCCGTCTCGCCTCCGGCCGCGATGCCCCCGGTTGCCGAGGCTCCGCCGGCCGCACCGCCGGTCTCGCCGCTCGCCGCACCGCCGCCGGCTGCCGCCGCCGGCCATGTGTCCGCTTCGCCCGCGGCGCGCCGGCGCGCTGCCGAGCGCGGCATCGCGCTGGGCCGCGTGGCCGGTTCCGGCCCGGGCGGTGCCGTCACCCTGGCCGATGTCGAGGCGGCATCCGCCGAAGCCCCACCCACCCCACCGCCGGCCCCGCCGACCGCCCCGGGGCCTGCAAGGCGTGGCGGCTTCGATCCCGCGGCGATGCGCCAGGCAATCGCCGCGGCGATGAGCCGCTCGAAGCGCGAGATCCCGCACTACTACCTCTCCCAGACGGTGGAGGTCACCGCCGCCCTGGCGCGGCTGGAGCGCCAGAACAGCGGCCGCGCCCCGCCGGACCGCCTGCTGCCGGCGGCGCTGCTGCTGCGCGCGACCGCGCTCGCGCTGGCGAAGACGCCCGAGCTGAACGGGTTCTGGGAGGACGGCCATTTCCGCCCAGGCGATGGGGTGCATATCGGCTGGGCAACCTCGCTGCGTGGCGGCGGCCTGATCGCCCCGGCGATCCGCGACGCCGACAAGCGCCCGCTCGACGAACTGATGGCGGCGATGCGCGACGCGGTGCGGCGCGCGCGTGCCGGCGGCGTTCGTGGCTCGGAGCTGACCGATCCGACCATCACCGTCAGCAGCCTCGGCGAACGCGGGGCGGAGAGCGTGCTGCCCATCATCAATCCGCCGCAGGTCGCGATGGTCGGCTTCGGTCGCATCGTCACGCGTCCCTGGGTGGTGGACGGCGCGATCGGCCCACGCCCGGTCATGACGCTGACGCTGGCTGGCGATCATCGCGCGAGCGACGGCCATCGTGGCGGGCTGTTGCTTGTCGAGATTGATCGTCTGTTGCAGGAGGCCGAGACGCTATGAACAAAGCGGAAGCCAAGGCGCTGATCTTCGAGGTGCTTCTCGGCATCGCGCCGGAAGCCGAGCTGGACCGGCTGCCGGGCAGCGCACAGTTGCGCGACGAGCTGGACCTGGACTCGATGGATTTCCTCGACTTCGTCGCCGCGGTGCATGAGCGCACCGGCATCGACATTCCGGAAGTGGAATACGGGAAGCTCGCGACGTTGGACGACGCGGTGGCTTATCTCGCGCGCTGACGGCGAGCGGACGGAGAAAACCGATGGGGCAGATTTATCGTGCAGGATTCGTCAGGAATGCTATAGTCTCTTATCGCCTGACTCTTGGCTCTTTCCGCGCAGAATTCCCTTACGATCGAGAAAGCGTGGCATGATGGTCGGCGGGTCATCCGAATTTGCCCGCACCGCCGAGGGAGAGATGTTGCCTTTTTGGTTCCGGCTCCGCCGGCTTAGGCTCTTGTCGCAAACTCCGTTGCAAGCAATCGTAACCCGAGTCGCAGAGGAGGAAGCAGAATAATCAGCCGCAGACGCACGCAGATGGACCGGGCGACATGATTGGTCTGCGTGTTCTCCTGCGGCGTGGTTGTGCACGTTCACTGCAGCAGCACGCTGCATCTGCGTGCATCTGTGGCTGAAATTGCTTGCTTGCTTTGGTCCAGGGCAAGTCCAGAAATTTTGTTCCCACGGCCAAAGGCTAAACGTCGCCTGCGTTGCTGCTACTCCGCCGGCTTAGGCAATAACGGTCATCCGATCACTGGATGTCACGGTGTCGCCGGTCCTCGCGGAGGCAGCCTGAACGAAAAGCCTTGAAGAGCATGCGATCGGCCACGAGCAATACCGTTGCCGGCGAAAGGAGAATGGCTCCGATGGACCTGACAACAACCTATCTCGGCCTGGCACTGAAGAACCCGGTGGTCGCCTCAGCGTCGCCCTTGACCATTGGCCTCGACAATATCCGGCGAATCGAGGACGCGGGGGGCGCCGCGGTGGTACTGCCGTCGCTCTTCGAAGAGCAGATCGAGCAGGAGGCAAACAGGTTCGAGGCATACACGACAGCCGGGCCTGCCGGGTTTGGTGAAATGTTGTCTTATTTGCCCACCGCGGCCAGTTATCGCACAGGCCCGCACGAGTACCTCGAGACCATTCGCAGGGCCCATGACTCCGTCGCCATTCCGCTGATTGCCAGCCTTAATGGCGTCACCGGTGCCGGGTGGACGAAGCACACCCGTCTTGCCCAGGATGCCGGCGCCAGCGCGATCGAGCTCAATGTCTTCTTCATACCGGCCGATCCATCCCTGGACGCGCAACAGGTCGAACAGCGCTATGTGGATGTTCTTCATGCGGTGAAGGCTGCCGTATCCATCCCGGTCTCGATGAAACTCAGCCCCTATTTCAGTGCGCTGGCCCACACAGTCCGCGTACTGGGTCGGGCCGGCGCGGACGGGTTCGTGTTGTTCAACCGCTTCTACCAGCCGGATATCGACCTTGCCAGCTTGCAGTTGCGCCACGACATTGAGCTCAGCACCCCGGCCGAGATCCGCCTTCCGATACTGTGGCTCGGGGTGCTGTTCGGGCAGGTTGCCGGCTCGCTCGCCGCAAGCACCGGCGTCGAAACCAGCGACGAGGTGATCAAGTATCTGCTCGCAGGTGCGGACGTCGTGATGACCGCATCCGCCCTGCTGCGCCATGGCATAGGCCACCTGCAGACACTGCTCGCCGGTCTGACCGAATGGCTGACGGCTCGCGATGCCACCTCATTGTCCGACATGCGCGGCCAGTTGAGCCAGCGGATGATCAAGGATCCGGTCGCGTATGAACGTGTGAACTACATCAAGATGCTGCATGGCCATATCAGTGGTGACAAACAATGAAACCTTGCGGCCTGATGCCGGATTTTTCGTCTGCGACGCGGGAGACGCTGGAATGCTTGACGAATGGGAACGGCTGGAGGGCGCTCCCTGGCCGCTGGGTGCGGCCTGGATCGAGGAAGAGCGGGCCTATAACTTCGCGATATACTCGAAGCATGCGGACAGGGTGACGCTGCTGCTGTACGGCGAGCATGATTTCGCAACCCCATTGCGCAGCATCCCGTTCGAGTTCCCTCGCAACAAGACGAACCGTGTCTGGCACGCCAGGGTTTCGGCTGCCCTGGCTGAAGGCGTGCGCTATTACGGATATCGCGTTGCCGGTCCTTACGACCCCAGCCAAGGGCAGCGGTTCGACGATCAGAAAATACTGCTCGATCCATACACCACCGGCGTATTCTTCCCGCCCGGCCATGACCGGGACGCCGCCTGTCGGCCCGGTTCAAATGCCGGCCAGGCCCCGCTGGGCGTGTTGCCGCCGATGCAGGCCGTCAATGTTGCGGATCGCCCGGCGGGACCGCGCTACGGCCATGAGCTCGTCATCTATGAGATGCACGTGCGCGGTTTCACGCAGCGCGAAAACTCCTTGGTTCCGGACGCAACGCGCGGGAGGTTTGCCGGCGTCGTCGCGAAGATCCCGTACCTGCAACGTCTCGGCGTGACCGCTGTCGAACTTCTGCCGGTGCAGCAATTCGATCCCCAGGAAGGAAACTACTGGGGCTATATGACGCTGAACTTCTTCACGCCCTGCCTGGGCTACGGGCAGGACGGATCGCCGGAGGCAACCGCCGCCGAATTCCGCCATATGGTTGACGAACTGCACCGGGCCGGCATCGAGGTCTTTCTCGACGTTGTTTACAACCATACCACCGAGGAGGGTGTGGATGGCCCGACCTGCTCCTTTCGGGGTATCGACAATTCAACGTATTACGCGCTCGATCCGGGCGATCTTGCCACGTACGCGAACTACAGTGCCTGTGGAAATGACCTGCGGACCGCACATCCGGTGGTGCGGCAGCTCGTGGTGAGCAGCCTCAGGTACTGGGTCCGGGAGATGGGGGTGGATGGATTCCGCTTTGATCTCGCATCCATCTTTGCGCGCGACGACAACGGCGCGGTCAATTTCAAGGATCCCCCGATCATGTCGGAGATCGCCAGTGATCCCGACCTCATGAACACCCGTCTCATAGCAGAGCCCTGGCAGGGTGAATCGGGTGGCGGCTACATGATGGGGCGTGCGTTCCCCGGCAAAAGCTGGTCGCAGTGGAACGATCACTTTCGCGATGCGGTCAGAGGCTTCGTCAGGGGAGAACCGAATCTGGTGTCAGCCCTGATGACCCGGCTGTATGGCAGCACGGACCTGTTTCCTGACACCAGGTTGGACGCCTTTCGCCGCTATCAGAGCGTCAATTACATCGACTGCCATGACGGCCTGAACATGTGCGACCTCGTGTCGTACACGCGGGACGACCAGCATAGTTGGGATTGCGGCCACGCCGGATCGGACGGAGTGCCGCCGGATGTGGCGGCCTTGCGCCGTCAGCAGATCAGGAACTTCTGCTGTCTGCTGATGCTGTCGAACGGCACGCCGATGTTCGTGGCAGGTGACGAGTTCATGCAGACCCAGCGAGGCAATGCCAATCCCTGGAACCAGGACAACGAGACGACATGGCTGGACTGGGAGCTGGCCGAGCGCAATGCCGACGTGCTGCGCTTCTTCCGGATGATGATCGCCTTCCGGAAGGCGCATCCCTCCATTGGCCGCAGCACGGGCTGGGGAGCGGATGTAACCTGGCATGGGGTCGGTGCGGCTCCGGATGAGTCGCCTGATTCGCACAGCCTGGCTTTCCACCTGCGCGGTGCCGCGGCCGGTGACGCCGACATCTATGTCATGGTCAATGCCTATTGGGGCGACCTTGTCTTCGCGATCCAGGCGCCCGGACCGTGGGTCCGGATCGTGGATACGTCGCTGACGAGCCCCGGCGACATCGTCGATGCAACGACGGCGCCTGCGGTACGTGATGCGCGATGCGCGGTGGCAGCCCGGTCGATCGTGGTCCTGACCAGCCAGAGCGGGTAGCCGGCGAAACCGGCAGCGTCACGTCTGCCACAGGATCGCCGGAAGTTCGCTCGGCACCCGGACCTCCGGATGCAGCGGAATAACGCGCACCGTGTAATGGTCTGCCGGACGCGACGCAGGAACGCCGCCGGTGTAAAGATAGCCGTTCGCGGTGCCGGGTATCCGCGCGCCTCTGGCCAGTGGCTGCGTCCGCGCCGCATGGCCCGTGCAAGCATCCGCATAGAGCTCGACCTGGATGTCGTCAGCCAGCATCTCCCCGAGATAAACCGGAACCGTATAGCACCATGTATCCTTGTCCTGATCGATACCCGGCGAACCAAGGTGCATGTTTTTCCAGTTCCGGCGGACCCGCAGTTCCCACGCCAGCATCTGCTTTGCCGGCTCGGCGCCATCCACCATTCGTCGCTTTAGCGCCGCGGCAGCCTGCAGATAAGCCTTCTCAAGATACTCGCGAACCATCCGCGTGCTGCCGTATTGCGGCGTCAGATTGGCCATGCTGCGCCGAATCCGGGCGAGCCAGGCGCGGGGCACGCCGCCGGCGTCGCGATCATAGAATTCCGGAACGATCTCGCGTTCGAGCACGGCGCAGAGTGCTTCCGCGTCGTATACGTCCTGTTCCGTTTCACTGCCTTGCGCGCCGCCATCGATCGTCCAGCCAACCTCCGGGGTGTAAGCCTCGTCCCACCACCCGTCGCGCACGGAGAGATTCAAGCCGCCGTTCACCAGCACTTTCATTCCGCTGGTGCCGCAGGCTTCCCATGGGGGACGCGGTGTGTTGATCCACACATCGACCCCCTGAACCAGCTCTTGCGCCAGCGAGATGTCGTAGTCCTCAAGGAACACCATGCGATCCCGCAGCGCCGGGCATTGCACGAGCGCGAACCACTCATGGATCATGCGCTTGCCTTCGGTGTCGGCCGGGTGCGCCATCCCCGCGAGCACGATTTGCGCGGGCTTGTGCCGATCGCCCAGCAGGCGCACGAACCGGTCGCGATCGCGCAGCAGGAGATTCGGCCGCTTGTACGCGGTGAAGCGTCGGGCGAACCCCAGCGTGAGCACGTTTGGATCGAGTACTCTCTCCGCGAGCGCCAGCGCCTCCGGCGGGTTGCCGCGCGCGGCCAGGTGCCGCCTGAGACGGCGACGCACGTTGAGCACCAGGTCTTGCCGGGCCTTGCCCCGCATGGCCCACAGCGTGGCGTCCGACAGCGCCGCCACCTCTCGGTGCATATCATCCGGGATGCACCGCCACCGGTCCTTGCCGCAAGCGTCCGTCCAGATCTCGTCGGCGGCCTGCGAGTCCCAGCTGGGCACGTGCACGCCGTTGGTGACATGCCCGATGGGCACCTCCTGCTCGGGCCAGCGAGGAAACAGGGGCTGGAAGATGCGCCGGCTCACCGTCCCGTGCCGCCGGCTCACGCCAAGGCTGGTCAGCGACCCCCGCGCCGCCAGGTATGCCATGTTGAGCGGGGCGTCTGCCGCATCGCCGTCCGCACGTCCCAGCGCCAGCACGTCGGCCGGATCGATCCCGGACTGCGTGAGTGCAGACCGATACCGATCAAGCAGGTCCAGGGGGAAACGGTCGAAGCCGGCACTGACCGGCGTGTGGGTGGTGAACACGTTGCCGGCCCGCGTCGCCCACAGAGCCTGACGGAAGCTGAGTCCCAGCCGGGCGGCAAGCGAACGGGCGCGTTCCAGCACAACGAAAGCGGCATGGCCTTCGTTCATGTGGCACACCTCCACCTCAGGGTGGATTGCCTCAACCAGCCGCCAGCCGCCGACACCGAGGACAATCTCCTGCATCAGGCGCAACTCGGTGGTGCCGCCATAGAGCTTGCCGGTAATCCCGCGGTCAACGGGGCTGTTCTGCGGGCTGTTGCTGTCCAGCAGATAGAGCGACGTGCGACCCACCGACGCGCGCCACACGCGCAATCGCAAAATACGTCCCGGCAATTCGATGGCGACGTGCAGGGGGCTGCCGTCCTCCGCCATCAGCGGCTGGATCGGCATCGTCGCAGGCTCGTTATAGGGATACGCCTCCTGCTGCCGCCCGCCGGCGTCGATCGTCTGCCGCAGGTAGCCTTCCTGAAACAGCAGGCCGACCCCGACGACGGGCACGCCAAGGTCGCTCGCGGTCTTGAGAAAGTCGCCGGCAAGGATGCCAAGGCCGCCAGCATAGAGCGGCAGCGCTTCGCCAAGGCCGAACTCCATGCTGAAATAGGCTACACCGTCGAGCGCCGCGGGACCGTAGGTGGCAGCGAACCAGCCCGGTCCTTCCAGGTAGCTTCGCCGGGCCGCGGCACATTGGTCGAGATGTTCAAGAAAGACATCATCCGACGCCAGTTCCGCAAGCCGCGTGGCGGCGACGTCGGCCAGGATCGTCCACGGATTGCGCGTGCGCTGCCACAGCTCGGCATCGATCCGTTCCCACAGCGCATCCGCCTGGTGGCTCCACGTCCAGCGCAGGTCGAGCGCAAGGTCGCGAAGGGCCGCGAGCCGAGCCGGCAGCTCACGCCAGGAGGGCATCGCTCGACCGCGCTTCAGCGCCGGCCAACGCGCCCCCCGGCGGAAGAGCGCGATGGACACCGGCATAATGCCGCGCCGCGCGGTCCCGACTGAAATCTGGTCGCATGGCGTTGCGCCGGATGTGGCGCAACGCTGTCTTGCCGCGGAATTCGGTGCCGGTCCGCCTCACGCAGGCCATCGATTCATCCGCGGCCAAAGCTGGTGCGCGCAATGGTTGACGACGCCGACAGTGGGATCGTGGTCCAAGTGCCCGAGGCCCGATGCTTTCCGAATCGCGGCCTTGCAGCCGCCTTTGGCCGCGATGCGATTGGTGCTGTAATGCGATTGGTGCTGTAGCATTTTGGTAACTTCCAGTCGCTGACGGGATTCCAAACAGTTTAATCGATACGGCTCAGCATCCCGACGCGGTCATTTGCGCGCGACCGGCGCACAGCGTCAAGTCCTGCCTCGTAGGCTGGTGTCAAGATGTCGCGCACAGGCACGTGCAGCCGGACATGGGCTATGGCATTGCAGCAGGCCGCATGGCGGACATGACTGTCGTGCGACCCCGGTTTTTTCGGCGTCCGGGTAAGGCTGGGAGTTTCGTATGCCGGGCAGAAATGCTGCTTCGCGCGCTGGGCGAGCTGTGCGACAAATCCCAATCGGCCCACCGCGTTGTCGCTGCCGGCGGAGCCGCCGGTACCGATCCGATCCGCATCCTGCCGCCGCTGGACGCAGGACGCCGTATCGGGCAGGTGATGCCGCCGCCTGCCACGCCCATCCGACCCGGAGCCCGCCATGACCCTCGACCCGAAGATCGCCGCCGCACTGGCCGGCGTCTCCACTGCCACCGTCACGACGGTGCTGCTGAAGAAGGGGCTGCGCAACGTGTGGATGCGCGGACCGAAGCCGTTGCGGGCGGGGCTGCCCCGGCTGGTTGGCCGGGCCTTCACCATGCGCTTCGTGCCGGCGCGCGAGGACCTGGCGACGCCGGAATCCTGGGCCTCGCCGCGCTCCACCCGCGCCGCGATCGAGGATATGCCGGAAGGCGTCATCACCGTGATCGATGCGATGGGCGTCACCGATGCCGGCGTGTTCGGCGACATCCTGTGCGCGCGCATGGCGAAGCGTGGCGTGGCGGCGCTGGTGACCGACGGGGTGGTGCGCGACGTGGCCGGCGTGCTGGGCACCGGTCTGCCGGTGTGGTGCCAGGGCTGGGCGGCGCCCGCCTCGGTGGCCGGCCTGACCTTCGTGAACTGGCAGGAGCCGATCGGCTGCGGCGGCGTGGCGATCTTTCCGGATGACGTGATCATGGTGGACGACGACGGCGCCGTGGTGATCCCGCAGAAGTTGGTGGAGGAGGTCGCGGCGACCGCTTCGGATCAGGAGCAGTTGGAGGAGTGGATCATGGCCGAGGTGAATCAGGGCGCGTCGCTGCCCGGGCTGTATCCGCCGAATGCCGAGAACAAGGCGCGGTACGAGGCGTGGGCGAAGCAGCGGCGGGGGTGAGACTCCCGCCTGCGCGAGAGGCCGGTGCCCTGCGTCGCTCATAGTGCGGAGATCGCTCCGCACGGACGGTTTGCGGCGACAAACGGCGACGCTCGCGAACCGGTCTTGCTGGCGTGGAGCGGTCATGTCCGATGACGCCGTGCGGTCCGTGCGGGCCGTTCTGTCGCAAGCATTTATTAACCTTCCAGAAATTGCAGCCATGCCCGAGCTTGCATATCTCCTAAAAATGGCTGAAAGGTTTCCGGCCTGTGGATGGCAACAATTATGGGAAGGCTAATAACACGGAGACCACGAAGAACCACGGAGCGGTTCAGGCGACGAATCGCCGCAGGCCGTCCTTCAACAGCCGCGCATGGAAATTGAACAGCAGGCCGAGGCGCAGGCCGCTCATGTGGAGGTAGGTCAGGACCTGAGCGTCATGCGCCGGCAGGATATTCGCAACAACTTTGATTTCACTGATCAGTTGCCGGTCCACGGGAATGTCCGTGCGAAAGCCTTCGTCGAACTGGACGCCTTTGTAGGACACCGGAATTCCCGCTTGCTCTAGCTCATGGCAGAGGCAGCCTTCATAAACCGATTCCGGCATGCCCGATCCGGTCAGCCGGTGCACTTCGATGGCCAGCCCGATGACTCATTCGGTCAATTCGCGCGCAAGCAACATTCAGTGACGCCTCCGTGCTGCTCCGGTGCGCCCCGAACGGCGCGCTCACCTCGTGGGTGGAAGTCCCACCCGGGCAATGGTCGGTTGGCCCGGTAGCTGGCAGGCGGTTTGGTCGGGTAAGCGGCCGGGTCGAAGCCCTGCGACAAACGCCGCTTCTGGCGGCGGAGCGAATCGACGGGCCGTAACGTGTGTAAAGCCTGAGCAGGCCTCGAAAGGGAAGTCATGGACGCCGACCCGCCCAGAGTTCGGGGAAGGCAGCACGGTTTGGGGAAGCAGCCGACAGAGGCACCTGGACCGGTCCATCGGGGTAATGGGCACAGCACGTCGAGACAGGTGACGCGTAAGCGGGGGAGACCCATGCGCGACGAGGGTAGCGGCCTCAACGGTGCGAAGCAGCATCGGTCCGTGCGGGAGTCGGACAGGGTCGTAATACTGCTGAAGCCGGGTAATTCCGGTGGAGGGAAGGGCCCTGACTTCTGGTGCGTTTTCGAAGCGAACGAGGTGAGGTGATTGGCGATGAGCCTGAGAACACCGGTTGTCGATGCCAATATGCTGCGGTTGATCAAACAATGGCTCCAGGCGCCGGTCGAAACGGCCGGCAGGGGTTGGGCCGCAAGAGACGGACCAACGGGACGCGCATGGCGGGCTTGGGCCGCGAAGCGGACCAAGGGCCATTAGCCGGATGGGCGTGCCGCAAGGCGGCGTCATCAGTCCGTTGGTCGCGAACCTCACCATGAACCGCTTCCTGAAATACTGGCGCCGGAGCGGCAAGGGGGAAGCCAGGGACGCGCACATCATCAACTATGCGGACGACTTCGTCAGTCCGGCAGACGCCTTCCGGGACATCAGTCCGCTTCGCGGCCTGAGTCCGGCAGACGCCTTCCGGGACATCAGTCCGCTTCGCGGCCTGATTCTCAGCCGGGGCTATGCGGCCGAGGTACTGGCGTGGACGGACCGGGTGATGACGCGTTTGGGACTGACCCTGAACCGGACGAAGACCCGGCTGTGCGATGCACGGTCGGGGCGGTTCGACTTCCTGGGTTACAGCTTCGTCTCGCATTGCCACCGGCAGCAAGGCCGGTGGTTCATCGGGGCCAGCCCGTCGAACAAGAGTGTGCAGCGTCTGAAGGACAAGGTGGGTGAGATCCTGGTACCGGGCAACAAGGGGCCATGGAAGGAAGTGGGCGGCACGCTGAACCGTTTGTTACGGGGATGGTGCGGCTACTTCGGTCCCGGAACCCACTACGTCACGGACCGTGTGCTCGAGGCCCATCTGTATGACCGTGTGCGGAACTTCCTGGCCCGGCGTCACAAGATGCCGCCGCGAAGCATCGGGCCGTTCAGCATGGAAGCGGTGTTCAGCGAGCTTGGTATGCCGAGGCTGCGACATCTGCGGCGCAAAGACGCCATGTCGTGAGTATGTCGTGAAGTCTGTCGGAAAGCCGAATGCGGGAAATCCGCACGTCCGGTTTGATGAGCGGGGAGGGGAAACGGGTCGTGCAAGCGATACCGCGCCTCTCCTCGACTCTACTGGTTCTTCGTGTTAAATGCTTGATCTTAGAGTCCGACTCGAATCTCAACCCCAACGAGCCAGCCGCCTGACGAGCAGCATGACGCAGGCGGCATGGAGGAAAGCGGTAGCAGAGGCGATGGTGGCCTCGAAATCCTTGGCGAGGCGGCGG
>Ga0307372_10001951_pt1 | contig 34905 bp, 37 predicted proteins | sample OX1MG_FD_202533 | JGI IMG/M metagenome (GOLD analysis project Ga0307372, IMG submission 202533) | Soil microbial communities from Risofladan, Vaasa, Finland - OX-1 | ecosystem: Environmental > Terrestrial > Soil > Coastal area > Acid sulfate soil | place: Finland: Risofladan, Vaasa | collected... | reverse complement strand
GCGAGCTCCGGCACATCCAGCATGTACCGGCCTCCCGCGGCCACCAGGCTCGTCGCGTCAAGCGATACGTAGCCCCCCGAGCGCGCGGCCGCGTAGATGTTGGTCTTGTACGGCGACTTGTCGGCCGCGAAGCGGATGTCGCGATTGGGCCGCGATAATCGCGCCGGGCCGAACTCGGGCTCCAGTTCGTCGAGCAGGGCCACCATCGGCGCTTTCACTTCCTCGTCGTACTGGCGCCGGTGCGAGTCGAAATATGCCTTCGAGTTGTTGACCCCAAGACCCAGGAAGAATCCCTGGAAATCACCGCGCCAGCCTGAAAACCCGGAGGATTTAGCCGTCTTCGCCGACGTCCGGTGGGCTGGCCATGCCGAGGTCTCCCGTCATCGGGCCCAACAGGGGCGGGAGCGACTCCAGCCGCGCGCGTTCTTCCCTGCCCACGAAGAGTCCGTTGGTCTGCCCGCTGACCGGGTCCGTGGAGTCTGCCCGAGTGCCCAGCCCCCCAACCATCCCCCTCCAGACGGACAGCAAAAGCGCTTTCAGGGCCACATTTCACATGTTGGCAGCCCGGTTCGGAAACGTGCTGCGGGGGTGCCGGGCGGTTGGCGCACCCGCCGTTCTGTCATCGCACGGGGAGGGGCCCGCTCGGAGCCACGCTGGTGGAGGGCAGAGACTGGGGCCCGCTTCCCATCCGGTTGGTCGCCCTCACGTAAAACGTGTACGAGGTGCCGTTGGCCAACCCAGCGATGATGGTCGCCTCCGGGACCGGGAAACCGGTGACCGTCACCACCTGGGCAAGGATCGATCCCGCGTACACGCTCACCGTGTAGGCCGTGACTCCAGAGCCGCCGTCCCACGCCGGAGCCGACCAGGTGACCGTGGCCAGCCCCGGCCCGGGAACCGCCATGACCGCTGCCGGCGGGTCGGGTACTTCTGGCGGCACGGGCCCAGCTTCACCGATGACGCTCAAGTAAGGCGCCGCCTGACCAGTCGCGTTTCTGAGAGCGTTCCAGCTACCCAGGGCGGTCAGGCTTCCGGCTGCTCCGTCCTCCGACAACACACCCGTGAACTCCATGCCCGGGAGTCCCGCGCTGTGGGCCTGGGTGTTCAGGCTCTGCCACTCGCCGGCGTTCGCGGCACCGTAGATCTCGGGCGCTGGGCAGGCCGGGGCGGCTTGCCAGGAGACGTGGTAGACAGCGGCCACCGACCATCCGGGCTGATTGGGCACATAGTCGCCGTAGTCGACCATCAGCGCATCCTTGCTCGCGACGCATGGCTTGGACGCGCCGGATGCGGCCGCGTAGGAGTCAACCCAAGCGCCGGTGGTAGGCCCGTCGTACCAGTTGCCATCCCCTGACTCCTCGATGTCGTTGCCGGCCCAGGTTGCCACCGGTGTGGGGAGGCTCCGGGCAACCGCTGCGATGGGGCTGATGACCGAACTGAACCATGCCTGACCGTGCAACGACATCTCCGCCGAAGTCAGGGCATAGCCGGGTACCGCTGCCGTCAGGCTGTTGCTGGTGCCGGCCGCCAGCACGTAGCCGGTGGAGGCCGTCCGATTGGGATTGGTCTCATAACCGCGCAGCCATGCCTGGGCCAGGATCACAAGCGTGGGGTCTGGTGTGCAGCCCTGGCTGTTGATGAGTTGGGAGCCCCACTCCAATGTTGCGGGCTCGAAACAGGGAGCTCCGAAGTCGAGGATCGTCATTCCGCCAGTCGGTGGCACCGTTTCATTTGCCCCATCGACGTACAGGGGGCATTCGGTGGTCGCGCTCAGACCGCAGACGTCGACATACGAGCCGTAGACATAGAAAGAGGACGTGGCCGGCGGATTGACTGCAGCACGGATCCCAAGCCTGGACACGCTCCGTCCGGGTGCATATAGATCTCCGTCGCGCGGCGTCCCGGCCACGACGCTCGTGGTCCGCCCAGTCATCCAGCAATCTGTTGGTTCGATGACCGTACTGGTTACAGGAACGTTCAGGCACAAGGCGGAGCCGTTCGATCTGCTCTGGTGCATGATGAGTGAAGTGTTGCTGGAAGGCAGCAACGCCAGAGCGGTGACCGTGCCGATCAGCGACAGACGTCGACTCAGCGATCTTCCCGCGCTTGTGAACAACCGCGTGGAATTATGAAGGCCTCGACGCCCCGCACTCGAGCAGAATCGGTGGCCGGAGAGGGAGAGATTTGAACTCTCGATGGGCCAGTGCCCGATAACGGTCTTCAAGTCCGCGGGAGTGCCGGCACCCCCCTCTCGCGGCCATGGCTGTCGGAGGCGCATGGTTCGTGACCTGGCTGGCGGGTCACTCGCTTGATTCGCGGGGCTCGAGACGACGGGGTTCGGCTTGCCACCTGAGCTGGCTCGTCTCGTATCTGCCGTTGGCCGCGCGACGGAGGGTCGTCCACGAGTGCTGCTGGGCCGGCGTATCTAGAGCGACGATGTCACCAATCTCGATCCAATCCGGTTCGAGGGACTCCGCGTACGCCAGCGCCTCGTCACGTGAGGCGAGAGTGTTCGATTCGACGACGCCGGCGGAACCTACGACCTCGACCTCCCACCCGTGCCGGTTTGCGACCCGCACAAATCGAGGCACACCCAGAAGATAGCAGGGGCAGAATTGGCTTCTGCTGACGTAGCAAACCCCGAAGCTTCGCCGCGTGGCATTCGTTGCCCAGCGCTGCACTCCGCGTTAAACGGCTGATTCGAGAGAGGACTCCGCTGGGATCCCGGTGCGCCCAGGCTTGCCAGGCTGTCGGCGTCGCTTCCTGAGCAGAGGGTCTGTGCCGGCACGAATGCGCTCGCCGGCGATTCGCGCGGTCGACGCCTGGTCCCGAGCGATCGCCTCGCGGGTGCGCGGCCGTCCAGGAGGTCGGCGCAGGGACTTGAAGGCCTCGAGGTCGTCCGGAAAGATTGCCCACACAGGTCCCACCTTGACCCCGTACAGGCGCTGCTCCAGCAGCAAGTGGCGTACGTAAGCCTCGGAGGCTTTGAGCTCGGTTGCAGCTTCCGACACCGAAAGCAGACGAGGCCGATCCACGGCAAAATATTAACACGGCGCCGCAACTATTTTGTGCTATACTGCGAACAGTTCCTGGACTGAGGTTAGGGCCGTTTGGCCCCCCGGTTGCTCGGCCGACGTGGCAGTGGCAACCTCGGCCCTCCGCTTCGCGGTCACTTCCTAAGGAGGAGACGCAATGGCTGAGGCCAAAGACACCGCCGTTAAGTTCGTCGCCGCGTTCAACGCCCACGACGAGAGGGCACTGCTCGCCCTTCACGCAGCCAACATCAAGTTCGAGGCCCCCGGTGGAGTGCACGTGAACACCACCGCCGAGGCGACCGCCTACGCGATGCGCTGGCTCAAGGGTTTCCCGAACGGCAAGATGACCGTTCGAAATGAGATCGAGAGCGGACCCTGGATCATCCAGGAGATCACGCTGGAGGGTGTGCACTCGGGTCCCTTCCAGACCCCGACCGGCATCGTCTCACCGACCGGCAAGAAAGTGGTCGGTAAGTGCGTGCAGATCCTGCGCGTGGAGAACGGGCAGATCACAGAGGCTCGGCTCTACTTCGACCAGCTCGAAATGCTGAGCCAGCTCGGGCTCCTGCCTGTGCCGGCCACCGTCTAACCAGCAAAAGCTTGGGATCCCGGCTCCGGCGTGGGGCCGGGTCCCACATCTCTGCATAAGAAAGCACGAAGGCACAGCCAATCACGTAGTCGTCGACGCTTTCGGACAGTTCAGGCTTGCTGCAGGCGCAGCGATGGTTGATACGGATAGATGTCGAATATTTCGCCGCCGGCCCCGCGAGCCTGCATCTCGTGCCAGAAATCGACCTCATACAAGTCGCCATGGGCCTGGTCCAGTACCACCAGGAGATCGGCGGGCAGACCGATGAAGCGCCGGATCTCCCTGGGGAATACGTCTCGCGGCCCGACGCCGAACCAGCTCTCCTCGGCGTAGTCATCCTCATCGAACCTGGACGGTGGAATCGCCCGGAAGGTGAAATCGGTCAGGAATGAGAGCTCGTCGTAGTCGTAGCAGACCACCCGAGAATGCCTGGTCACCCCAAAGTTCTTGAGCAGGAGCTCGCCGGGAAAGATCCCATTCGCAGCCAGGTCCTTGATCGCCTGACCGTAGTCATTCACCGCGGCACGCGCAGCCTGTTCAGGCACCTCGCGCAGGTACACATCCAGCGGTGTGACCCGACGTTCGATGTAGGCGTGGTGAATGACCACCTGATCGGCGCTCACCTCCACCGTTTCGTACGCCTCGCGCTTGAACTGCTCGATGATCTCCGGCGCGAAGCGCGCCCGCTCGAACTCGAGATGCTCGAACTCCTGGGCCTCCACCAGCCGGCCGGCGCGCTCGCTCCTGAACACCAGTCGATAGGTCTTCCTGACATCGCTGGGAGTCATCGGCTTGACTGCGGGGAAGCGGTCCTTGATGACTTTGAAAACAACGTCGAAGCCGGGCAAAGTGAACACGACCATGACCATCCCGTGCGCACCCGGCGCGAAGATGAACTGCTCCTCTGAGGTGCTCAAGTGGCGGAGAAGGTCCCGGTACAGCTCGGTCTTCCCGTGCTTGTGATGCCCGATCGCGATGTAGAGCTCCGCGATCGGCTTCTTCGGCATCAGGACCTCCAGGCACTGAATCAGTTGTCGTGGGGGGCCAAGGTCGACATTGAAATGAGATCGGGCGAAGCTGAACAGGATGCTGATGTCGTCCTCGTCGGTGAGCAGTGCGTCGATCACGATGCCGCCATCTTTGTTGAGTAGTGCCAGCGCCAAGGGGATGCGTGCGTCACCGCTGATCAGCCAGCCAAGCACGTACGCTCCCTTTCGCCTGAAGAACGGTGCCGGGATGACCGCAGCCCGTTCGACGTAAGCGAAAGCCCCTGCGCCGCGGAGGCGGTCGCTCAGCCTGCGCGCGACGAGATCACTGTCGCGGTGCAAATCTTCGAATTCGCAATCGAACCCGAAGTCGTGCAGGATCGCCTCGATGAGTCCAGCAAGGTCCTGCGGCTGTTCGTACGTTCGCAGTGGGAGTGTGCGAGCCCGTGTCACAGGTGAATCGAAGTCCGACTCGGTGAATTCGATGTTCCGATCGACTCCCACGGTCGCGAAGATGCGGCGGGTCACCGAGTTGAAGAAGGTCTCCGCCAACTCGCGATCCGGACGAGCATCGATCAGAGGCGAATAAGCCGCCTTCGTGTGGGCCCAGACCGTGCGATCCGCTACCTGCGGCCCCAAGATCTCCCGCACGTGACTCTCGAGCCGGTCGATGACGAGGCCGTAGAGGTCAAGACGCTCGGTGGCGTCGGCCACCGACTGGTGCCACTGACGGCGTTCGAAACGTCCCTTCGCTCGCTGGGTAATCGCACGGAAAGCGTCCTGGTAGCCATCGAATGCTTCGACGATCAAGGGCACTACGCGGTCGACACGCCGGCTCAGAGAGAGATCTCCGGGAGCCGGGTAGCCACGATCCCAGCGTAGGGGAAGCCAAACGTCCTGTGACCTGGAGGCGCCGTCGAGCCTCTATCCACCCGCTCCGGCTGTTCGCGGGGCCTGAGTCTTCCGAGCCGCTTTCACGGGAAAACAAATGACCCCGGCGGATCGCCTCTCGGACTCTGTGCCGGTCTTGCGACCAACTCTGAATCCTTGCGCGTGTCCCTCGGGGCCGTTGCCAACACTACAGCTTCGGGGCCAGTCTGCTCATTGTTCGCATTTCGGTAGCCTGGCCACAAGAAGTGGTCTCGCGAGATCCCCAGCAGCCCTGTCCGCTCAGCTTCGACGAGCAGGCCTTCGCGGATGCAAATCGACCAGGGGCAGCTAACTCGGATTTCCGTCCGGGCGCCGCTGGACCAGCTCCAGGATTGCGCCGTCGGGGTCACGCACGTAGAGGCAGATCGAGCCGTCAAACGCCCCGCCCGGCTCGTTGATCGTGATCGGCCGGCGCGAGACGATGGTGGCGCCCGCGCTGGTGAGGCGGTCCCGCACGGCGGCCAGGTTGTCGACGGTGAACGCGATATGCGTGCTCGCCGCATCTGAGCTCTCGAATTCGACGCGCCGGCCCCTGGGCTCGAGATACTGGATCAACTCGACGGTCCGACCGTCACCTGAATCGAGGTCGGCGATGCGAAGCCGGACCGAATCGAGCCCCAGAAGCTCAGCGACCTCCGGTGCGTCGAGGAGCTGGTCTGCGATCACGCCCAGGCCGAGCAAGTCACGGTAAAAGCCAAGCGCCCGGTCAACATCCGACACAGTGATGCCGACATGAACTGAAACTCACTCGAGCACCGCGTGGCGCGGACCTGCCAGCCGCTGAGGAAGACGTCACGCGCGAACACATCATCAATGGTTCCGCACGCTTGACGATCTCGGATCGGTCGCCCGTGACGAGCACCGTGGCCGGCCTTGGCAGCGCGTTGAAATTCGTGGCGTTGGCGTCCTGATAGGCGCCGGTGTCGATGAATGCAAGGGCTTCTCCCGCACGGACCTCAGGCAGGTTTGCCGCCGGCACGATGACGTCAAAGTTGCAGGAGATGCCGACTATGTCCCCAACCATAGTGGGACGATCGGAAGCCCGTCCGGCGACGCATTACGCTCCACCGGTTGCGTTCCAGGTTCACATCAGGAAGAAACGAATCAGACGTGTCGGTCTCGATCCACGTGTAGTCCACCGGGGTCGTCTGGTGCTTGATGTTCGTGATCGTGGCGAGGTGAATCCCTGCGTTGCCGTAAATACTGCGTCCGGGCTCGACCTCAAGCCGAATCGCCGTCGACATGCCGATGCGTCTCAACTCTTGCCGCAGCGTTCTTGTGATCGTCCGGGCATATTGCGCGGTCGACGGAGCCTGCGCTGCCTTGAGCCGCCGCCGGTCGAGCCGCCCGAAAGGATCCCGCGGGACTGCGAAGCCACCGCCAATGTCGATCTCACGCGGTTCCCAACCGCCGGTTGCCTCGCGCAAGTAACCGATGACCTCAACGAAGCGCTGCATGATGCGGCTCCATACGCGGAGGTTGGTCGTATGGCGGCCCGCGTGCATCATCACTCCCGTCAGCTCGACCCCCGTTGCGGCGAGTAGGTCACGAGCAGCATCGGCAAGGCTCTCGCCGGGAATGCCGGGCTTGTACATCTGGGACCCGCTGCGCACAGAGACAGGCGCAGCGAAGAAGTGCGAGCGGGTGTCGATGTCAAGGTCCGGCCTCACACGAAGGCGCACATGCGCTGTGCGCCCTGCGTGCCTGGCTGCTTCGACCACGAGCTCGACCTCCCGGGCCGAGTCGAGCGTGATTCGCACGCCCGCTGTCACAGCGCGGATCAGGCTTTGCTCGGACTTCGAGCTGCCGTTGAACGAGACCAGGTCGGGTGGTACGCCGGACGACAGCGCCGCCTGCAGCTCACCGGCACCGAAGGTGTCGCAACCGGCGCCCTCCTCGGTGAGGATTCGGCGTAGTGCCAGCCCGTAGTTGGCTTTGATGGAGGGCATGATGACGACCTGCCCGTCCGGCCAGGCTCGCTGGAACTCGGCCTGGAAGCGCCTCACGTTTCGTCTGAGTTGATCCTCTGACATCACGTAGAGCGGGGTGCCGAAGCGCTTGGCGAGCTCAGTGGCGGCGCAGTCTTCGACAAAGAGAATGCCTTTGCGGATCGACAGGCAATCGTCTATCGGCCCGTCGCCCGTCTTGCCGATCTGGGTGGGAGCGAGCGGGATCGCGATTACCGGTCCTCCTGGCCCAACCGGCAACCCCTCAGGCGCCGGCCGCCGCCGCCTTCCTCACGGCCCGGATGATCCCCGCATAGCCGGTGCAGCGGCAGAGGTTGCCGCCGAGGTGGTGGCGGATCTCAGCCTCGGTGGGGTTCGGGTTGAGGTCGAGCAACGCTTTGGCCGACATGAGCATCCCGGGAGTGCAGAAGCCACACTGGACGCCGCCCTCCTCGAGAAAGGCTCGCTGGAGCGGGTGGAGCCGGCCGTCGCTCGCCAGGCCTTCGACCGTCTGGATGGGCCGCTCGCCCACCTGCAGCGCCAGGTACGAGCACGAGTTGACCGGCCGGCCGTCGACGAGGAGCATGCAGGCCCCGCACTCCGAGTCGTCACAGCCTTCCTTGGTGCCGACCAGTCCGACATCCTCACGGAGGACCGAGAGCAGAGAACGGTGCGGCTCGATCTCGACCTCGTACCGGACCCCGTTCACCTCGAGGGCCGCCGGGTATTTCACGTTCGCCCACCCGTCGCAGTTTGGCCTGATCTCTTCAGGGCAAGCTCGAGGGCCTGCCGGACGATCACCGGCACCATCGCCTGCCGGTATTCAGCCGGCGCCCTGACGTCGTCGATGGGCCTGGCGGACCCAGCCGCCGCGACGGCGGCGCGCTCCAGCAGGTCGGGCGAGATCCGCTGCCCCTTCAGGACCGCCTCCCCCTCCAGGGCCCGCACGCAGGTTGGCGCCACCGCGGTCAGCCCGATACGAGCCTCCTCGCACGCCCCGTCCTTGGCGATGCGCAGGGCGACCGCCGCGCCAACGACCGCGATCTCCATCGCCTGCCGGTACTCGAGGCGTAAGTAAGCGCTGACCGTCCGGACCCCGGGCGGCACGGGCGGCAGCCACACCGCGGTCAGCATCTCGTCGGGCCGTCGCGCGGTCTGCCCGGGACCGGTCACGAACTCGGCGAAACTCACCCGGCGCGTGCCGGACACGCAGGCGAGTTCGACCGAGGCGTCGAACACGAGCAGGGGACTGCCCAGCTCCATGGCCGGCGATGCGTTGCAGATGTTGCCGGCGATGGTCCCCATGTTCCGCGTGGCGGGCGAGCCGACGAGCGCGGAGGCATCCGGGACCGCGCTCCACGTTTCGCGCAGCGCTGAAGAGGCCTCGAGCTCGGCGTGCGTGACCAGGGCCCCGATGCGAAGCCCCCCCGACGTCTGCGGCTCGATGCCCTCGAGCTCCTTCAGCCGGTGGATCGCCAAGACCTCGTCGGCCAGCCGTTTCTTGCCGCTGCGGTGGGCGACCACGAGGTCGGTGCCGCCGGCCACGATCGCCGCTGCGGGGTGCTCGCCCAGGGCGGCCAGGGCCGCCTTCAGCTCGCGTGGCTCGAAGTAGCCGCGCTCCATCAGCGTCTCCCCTCCTCGAGGCGCGCCGCCCATACGCGTGGCGGGGTCATCGGCAGCTGCCGCACGCGGACGCCGATCGCGTCGGCGATCGCGTTGCCGACGGCTGCGGCAGCGACGATGATCGGCGGCTCCCCCACTCCCTTGCCGCCTCGCGGGCCGCCGACCCCATGCGTCTCGATGAACTCGATCCGGATCGAGGGCGCGTCGGCGGGCGTCTGGAGCTTGTAGTCGAGAAGGTGCGGGTTGAGCTGCCGCCCATCCCTGTACTGGGTGCCCTCGCTGAGGGCCATGCCGATGCTGTGCACGATCCCGCCTTCGACCTGCCCCACCGCGCCCGCCGGATTGATGACGTGGCCGAAGTCGTGGGCCGCGGCCACCTCCGCGACCTGCGCGACGCCGGTCAGGGGATTGACCCGAACGCGGACCGCCTGGCAGACGAACGTCGGATCGGCGAAGGCGGGAAAGACCAGCCGGCCGGCGCAGGAAGCGCCGAAGTTCTCCGGCATGGCCGGGGCCTCGGGGGCGCCCCGGGCCGTGACCAGCTCGCCGTTGCCCATGGCGGCGGCGACGATGTCCGCAACGGCTACCGCCTGGGCCGGCACTCCACGCACGTTGATTCGGCCGTCGTGAATCTCGAGGTCCTCGACCGCCGACTCGAGCCGTTCAGCGGCGAGGTGGAGAAGGCGCTGGCGGATCTCCGCCGAGGCCGCGATCACGGCACGCCCGTTGTTGTAGGTGGTCTGGCTTCCCGAGCTGCCCATGTCCCAGGCGCCCGCATCCGTGTCCTGATAGAGGAGGGAGATCTTCTCCGGGCTGATGCCGAGCTCCTCCGAGGCGATCAGGGCGAGTCCCATCACCGAACCGGAACCGTTCTCCTGCGCCCCGGTCACGATGGTGGCGGAGCCGTCCGCGTTCATCTTCATGTAGACCGTGGACGCGCCCGGCAGGCTGAACCACCAGCCGCAGGCCAGGCCTACGCCCTCGTTCTCCGGGTTCGGCTTGCCGTACCCGATCATCTCCACCGCCTTCTCAAGGCAGGCGAGGACCCCGGTCGCGGTCATCCGCTGGCCGGTCGGGCCCTCGTCCCCGTCCTTCAGGAGGTTGCGCGCCCGGACCTGGTAGCCGTCGAGGCCGACTTTCTTGCCCAGCTCGTCCGTGTGCTGCTCGACCGCCCACGCCACCTGCGGCCCTGAGGGCGCCCTCACGGAACCGGCAGGCGTCTTGTTCGTGTACACGGTGTGGGCTTCGATGTCGAGGTTCGGGATGCGATAAGGCCCCGCCGCCATCATGGTGGCGATCTCGGCTATGGAGGGCGCGTCCGATGCGTACGCGCCGGTGTCGAGGACGATGCGGGCGCGGCGAGCGGTGATGGTGCCGTCGCGCTTGATGCCGGTCCGCAGCTCGACAGTCATCGGGTGGTTGACCTTGTCGGGGGCGACGAACTCGTCGTGCCGGTTGAACACAACTCGCACGGGCCGCCCCGCCTTTTTGGCCAGGGCTGCCACGTGGGCCTCGAAGTGGAACTCGCACTTGCCGCCGAAGCCGCCACCGAGATGGGGCACGACGATGCGGACGTTGCTCTCGGGCATGGCCAGCGTCTCCGCCACACCCGCGCGGGCCGCGAACGGCACCTGGGAAGTGGTCCAGATCGTGACCTTCTCGCCCTGCCACTGCGCGACCACCGCGTGCGGCTCGATGGGGACCGGGTGCGACATGTCGCAGGCGTAGCGCTCCTCCACGATCTCGTCCGCCTCTTTGAAACCGGCCTCGATGTCGCCCTTGACGATCGTGACGCGGGCGCAGTCGTTGCGGCTGCGGACGAGGCCGTCGGCCGCCGTGTAGGCCTGCCACTCCTGGTGCACCAGGGGGCCGTCGGGTTTGAGAGCAGCCTGTGGATCGGTGACGGGCGGGAGAGGTTCGTAGTCGACCTCGATCAGCTCGATCGCCGCCTCCGCGGCCTCCGCCGTGAGCGCGGCGACCGCCGCCACCACCTCGCCCTCGAAACGAACGATGTCCCTGGCGAACAGCGTGCGATCCTTGACCGCGCTCCCATAGCGCAGCTGCGGGACGTCGTCCATGGTGATCACGGCCAGCACCCCCGGCTGCCGCCTCGCCTTCTCGGTGTCGATCCGGCGGATCCGGGCGTGGGCGCGGCCCGCGAGGAGGAAGCGGCCCTGCAGCATGCCGGCCAGGGCGAGGTCGGCCGTGTAGCGCCCCTGGCCTGTGACCTTCTCCAGACCGTCGGACCGGACGAAACCGCTCACCGCGGTGATCATAGCTAGGGGCCAGAACCTCCTCGTTGAAGATGCCTTCGCTTACCCGGCACAGGCCTGGTTTGCAACTCTGCTTCGGCGAGAACCGATACGACCCATTCAGCCAATGCGTGAGGCGCGGCCGGGGCGACGTGACACCACAGGACGTTGCGGTCGCCATGGCTGACAAAATCACGCGCAAGCAGCGACTGCGCCATGCGCCCAAGCACCTCGCCGGTAGGGTTGCGCTCAGACAGACCCGACTGCAACCGAATGGTCCATGGCCATACTTCAGGACCGAAACGGGGTCGTGCCACCTGCAGGACGAGTTCCTCAGCGCATGCGATCTGCAACAGCAACTGAACCCGCGGCTTGACGGCAGCGGCCCACACCGAGATCGTGCACACCAAAAGGTGCGCAGTTTCGGCCATTTGACTCGAAATCCGCCTCCATCGTCGAGGCATTGTGGGTGCCGACGGATGCCGAAACCGTTGCAATTCAAAAAGGGTCAGGCGCTCGAACACGTGTTCGCCAGCCCCACTTTTGCCGAATAGCTTCTACAACCTAGAGGTTGTGTTCATATACGGCCAATGTGGGTTCATTCATGCGCGGTGCCGAGATTGTGGCAATCGCTGTCGATCATGGATGGGTGGACCATGGTCCCGGAGGCAATCACCCTTCATCTTCAAGCGCAAGGGAGCTCTCAGACCAGTTCCCATCCGGGCCAAGTTGGAGAACAAAGACGAGGTTCGTGGCATTGTGAAGCAATGGGAAATCCCTAAGGAAGAGTGGCCGGAGAAGGTGAAATGAAGTCGCTGTATATCCCGTACGAAAAGGGCTTTGACGAGGAAACGTCTACTTGGACCTTGACTGGAAAAGACAGTCAAGGCCGGGCTTTGGTGTGGCCGCTGGCCGCTCTATTGAACTGGCTGAGGAGCGCCTAAAGGACTGGGTCTTCGACTCCCTCGCCGCATCTGCGGACGATGCCGAAGACCGTACTGGCGACCTATCGCCTTCCGCACCCGATGAGTTCCCAGTCATTGCGCTAATGCCAATCGACTTGTTGCCGATTCATATCCGATTGAGCCGAGCTCGTCGCCATCTCACCCAGGCACAAGTGGCCGAGCGTTTGGGAATCAGCCAGCAGGCTTATTCGAAATACGAACGAGCTGGAGCTAACCTCGGCGTGAAGACCGTTCATCAGGTCGAGCGTGTTATGGACGAAGAGCTCTTGGAGTTCGCCTAACCGTTACCGATTTGACCCCGGCGCGAATAGCGTGCTCGCTCCAGTCTCGGAAAGCCCTCTCGACGGCCGGAAGCGGCGCCCCGCACGGGCCTCCGGAGCCAGGTAGGACGTGGCTACGGTTTTCGAAAGACCCAACGGTTTTGAGGTTTTTCCACGGTTTTTTCCATGCTCGTGCAGCCTCCTTGGAGCCCGGCAGCGCGGGTCCTGAGAACACGAAAACCCGGTCCCAAGGACCAGGTTTCGAATACAGAATACCCCTCGAAGGCCTCTCCAAAAAAGGTTGGCGGGGCATCGTAGACACTTTTCGAACTCGAGGCGGTCACGGTCTTCAGGCTCCGGGACTGACTACTGGCAGACCGAGTTTGCCGGCGGTCTGTAGAAGACGCTCGTCGTAGCTGACGAAGGCTTGCAGATCGGCGCCGATGCCGGCAGCGGTGGCGACATGGATCGCATCGAGCGTACGCAGGTTGGGCTCGGCCAAAGCCGCGGCCGAACTGCGGACGGCAGCGTCGATCTCCAAGCGATAGAGGCGCGCCAGCGTTGCCGGCACGGCAGTCAAAGCATCGGGCGCAACCCTTCGAATCGCCTGGGGGACCTCCACCTCTGCGAGAACTGAGCAGACCAGAGGGACGCCGGGTCGCGCGTTGAGCCATTCGACCAGCTCCGGTGTGAAATGTTCGAGTCGAACGAGCTTGACCAGGGCAGCCGAGTCCAGGTAGATCACTAGCGTTCCTCGAGACGCCCCTCGGCCACCTCCTCCGAGGCGGGCCGTCCCGCGTCTCCGGCGGCGGGCGGCATCGGGATCGCTCCCCAGGCCGTGGGAGGAACAGCGCGGCCTTCCTGGACCAGGCGCCCGAGCAGCCCAGGCGTATCGGTAATAGGCACGACTCTGGCGACCGGCCGACCCCGATCGGTGACTTCGATCACCTCTCCATTGCGTACTCGATCAATCACCCTCGAGGCGTGTTGGTTCAACTCCCGGATGCCGATTTGCTTCCGCTTGGGCACCGAGGCGAGTTCTCCCTACATCAGTCGCTTCGGCGACGAGCCGAGCGGTTCAGAATCCGGCCGGATGATCGATGACGAGGCGGTCGTGCCACAGCGGCTCACGTGATCGACTCTCGGGGTGCGGTCGATCGATGCCACAGGATCGCGCCCGCCGAGACGTATCCGAACTCGGTGAGGCTCATCCCGCGGTCGGGCCAATCGGCAACCTCGACCATCCCGAGTAGCTCCATCGACCTGATCGCGTCCCAGAGCTGGAAGGACACCATCTCCTCGGTCAGGTCCCGGCCGTCGCTTGGCTTCCAGCCGGCTTCAGCCAGCACCGGCAGGACCTCGCCTTGAATGGCGCCGCGCTCGTCCGGTCCTTTGAGGAGCCGGACCATCAGCAGTTCTCGGAGGGCGCTCTTGAAGTCCTCGCCAGCGGCAAGTGCGCGGATGACCCGGTCCCAAAGCACGTGCGAATCGGAGACGGCGCGCCGGCCGGCCTCCGTGAGGGTCAGGCGGCCGCGGGCTTTGCGGAGCAACCCCGCATCCTTGGCGAACTCCCGCAACGTCATGATCTGGGGCACATCGGCCTCGCTTCGCGGCTCGCCGTCCCAGCGCCACCAGCCGAACTCCCGCTTCAGCGCTCTGACGGTCGCAGGCGGGAGGTAGCCGGCCTGCGTGAGCGGTGGCTTCGCGGCGGCGATTTCGAGCAGACGCAGGAGCGGAAGCAGCCGGTCTCGGAAGCCTTCCGGGGGATCCGGAAGCCGGCGAATCTTGTTCCTGACGTCCTTGATCAATGCCTGGCGGAGGGGCCGGCCGGGCCTTTCAGCCCAGAACTCCTGGTGTTCCTCCCAGACCGCCGCCTGCGGAGTGCGCTCCTCCAGCGAGTGGACCGGCGTGGTCAGAAAACGGCGCATGACTTCGGCCTGGGCAGCCTTCCACCCGGCGATACCCGGCGTGAACTCGCCTTCCAGGATCGCCCGCTCGAGAACGTTCGCAGCGGTGTCGAACACCGCAGACTCGGTCAGCCCCATATAGGAGCCCCACCCGAGCGAGTCAGTGTCCGGAGGCTCGACCCCCGACTCCTCGAGTGCCTTCCGGAGCGCGCGATAGCCCGCGCTCCGGTCTCGGTCCCACTCGGCCAGCACCCGCATGGTGACCGTCCCGCGAGAGAGAGCGGCCGCCTCCTCGTAGCCCAGTTGGCTCAGAAGATCGGCCAGCGCCAGAGCGACCGCGCGATGGTCCTGGAGATCGGACAGGAACTTGGCCGGCAGCTGGTACCACAGGAAGTACTCCAGGTCGTGGAGGGAGACCACGGGTGAATCTCCGCTGGCGGTCAGCCAGTCCCACGCCGACCGGGCATTCATCGCCCAGCGATCGTTGCGCGACTCGAACAGCGGAAGGACATGCTCGGCCGGGACGTCGAAGGGCATGCGCCGGCTCAGTCCACGACCGTCAGGCGGGGGCGCAGCGGCCGGCGGAACATGCCCAGGATCTGCTTGCGCCGTTCCCTCAGGTATTCGCGTGAGAAGCCGGGCTGGTCAGCCGCGGCGAACACCGCTTCAGCGATCTCGGGTCGTCCTCGCTCGACCGCGGCTCGCGCCATCCGCTCGATCGGCACCCAGCTGTCAGAGCCGAGCTCGCCGGCGGTCTTGACGAACCCCTCTAGCTCCCCCTTGGCGATGTGCAGCCAAGCCCGAGCCTCCTGTGCTCGTCCGGCCTGATAGCGAAGCCGCGCGCCGGCCAGCTCCGATGCCAGACCATTCAAGATCTCGTCGACCAGCCCGACATCGTCCGCCGCCACCGCCCGGAACGGCACCTCTTCGATCTCGTAGAGCGAGGAGAACTCGTCCCACACCACCAGGTCGCAGAGGTCGCGGTAGTACGGCTCGGCTTCGATGCCCGACTGGCTCCACCGAATGCCCGCATACGCCTGCCATGCCTTCTGGAGCAGCCGCCCGAGGTCGCCTGAGGAGTCATTGGCCCGCGCCTGCGCCTCGTAGCCGGCCGTCAGCAGGGCGCGGTAGAGGGCCAGCCTGTGGACGACCTCGGCCCCGGAGCCAAGCTCGAAGGCGGTCAGCGCCTTCTCGAGTCGATCAGCGAGGTGCATGGCGGCGCGTTCGCCGTAGAACGGCCGCTCCCCCACCTCATCAGCGAACTCCTTCCAAAAGCCCATCGGGGAGAACGGAAACTTCTCCCAGCGTCCGCGCAGGGCTCGTTCGCGGAGCCGGACGCGCGGCGTGTGAACCATCGCTTCGGAGCGGTCGCGCGCCATCAGCTCCCGGTGCAAGACTTTCGTGCGGGCCTTGAGACGCAGCGGCTGTTCCTCGAAGACCGAGCCAGCGAGCCGTTCCAAATCAAGACCCGCGGTGGCGAGGCGGCGGGCGAGGTCGTCCATATGGCTCCGTTTGGCCTCGGTGTCGCGCTCCCAGAGGTGGCCCCGGAGCTCGAGCGCGGCGCCAAGGCTGTCCCAATCGCAGGCGTGATCCACCCAGCAGACGAGGGCGAACCACAGGTCCCAGTAGCTCCACCGCCGGCCGGCGATCTCCCGCCACAGATCGGTCCCCAGCGTAGGCCGCGGGCGCGCCTTGGCGGTGGTGCGAGAGGGCACGCCGAGAGGATAGAGCGGTCGCGCTTTCCCCGGCCGAAGCGCGAGAATCGGGAGGGTGAAGATCAGCGCCAGGGAGACAGCCGGGCGCGATGCGATGATCGAGGAGGCGACGGTCGACTGCTCCGACGAGGCGGAGCAGGCGATGGGCCTCTTCACGATGATCCAGGACAACCTTGCCATTCCCTTCGAGACCTCGGTCTTGGGTGTGACGGTGTTCGTGGATGGCGTGGACATGCACGAGCGCGGACAGATCGTCGCCGTCTGTGTTCGCGGCCAGATCCGGCAAGCCATACCCATCATCGACCTACCTCTGCCGACACCCGCCCCGTCTGGCGCGGAGTGGATCGCGGCTTATCGCCGCTGGCTCGGTGAGGGGCAGTAGCCCGCCGGACCTATCATCGACGGAGTGCGCGATCGCCCCGCCGGCCTGAAGGTTCCCGCGGCTGTGCTCCCGCGTGCGGCTGCGGTCGTCGAGGTCACCGACAGGTTCTGCGCCGAGCATCTCGATCTGGAGTACGCAGACCTCTGCAGGCGGCTGATCGGCCAGCTGGGTCGCAAGCGCCCCTCGCCCTTGCAGCGAGGCGATCTGCAGATCTGGGCCGCAGCGGTCGTGTACACCATCGGCAAACTCAACTTCCTCTTCGATCCGTCCCAGCGTCCGTATCTCAGCGCATCCGAGTTGTGCCGCCTGATGGACCTATCCGAGGCGACTGTCGCGAACAAGTCCAGGCGCATTCGCGATCAGATCAAGCTGGTTCCCTTCGACCCGGAGCTGTCTCGGCGCGAGATCGCCGAGCACTCTCCGTTCCGGAACTTGGTCGAGGTGGGCGGCCTGATCGTTCCAGCCGACCTGCTGGGTTCAATCGATGACGATGAGGACGAGGCCTTCATCGAATCGCTCGAGGCGGCTGACCGTGAGGCCTTCGACATGCTCCGGGATGCCCTCCCGGAATCGCGAAGCCTCCCGGTCCCGGTGGAGCTGCAGACCGCTGCGGCCGAGCTTCGCCGCAAATTTCGAGCGAGAGACCCTGAGCTGCGGCCGGTCGCTCGAGCCAACGGTTGGTCGGGGCCTCTCCTCTCGGATGACCGTCAGCTCTGGATCGAAGCGGCCGGCGCTTTGATCGCGATCAAGAACGACACGGGGCTCTCGGCCGAGGAGGAATCGCTTCTGATGACGCTTGACCACGCCGACCTTCTCGGAGCAGTGCTGGGTGCGGCCAGGGCCGGCGCCGGCAGCCCGGCCGACTCGGTTGATCTGACGGCCAACATCGACGCCTGTCCGGAGGTCGAGGGCGAAGTCGACGACGAGGATCGTGGGCTGATCGAAGCCGCTTTCGGCTTACTCGTCCCGGTCTGGCAGGCGGCTGGCGCGATCGATGCTGAGTTCCGGCTCACCGAGCTCGGACGCTGGGGGCTGCCGCGCGCCCTCGCGTGGGCCTGGGGTGGCGATTTCGACGCATCATGACCAGGGCCGAGTCTCAGCGAGATGGCGGCGGACTTGCGATAGTGTGCCGGTGATGGCCAGCGGCGCCAAATGGGACCACGAATGGGCCGAAGCGCAACGTCGCGACAGGTTGAGCCCGAGGCACGTTCGGATGGGCCGCGAGCTCGGCCTCAACCCCAGCCGGCTTGGAAAGCTCGCCAACCAGCGGCAGGAGCCCTGGAAGGCACCGCTGCCGGAGTTCATCGAGCCCATCTATCAAGAGCGGTTCAAGCGCGAAGGTCCACTTCCGCTCGGGCGGCAGCGTTCTCAGCCCGAAACGGAGTTGAGTAGTGGTCGGGCTGGGCCGGCGGGGTGAGAAGCGCTCGCCCTCGGAAGGGAGGCGCCTCCCAGGGGCGGTCGGCCATCGATTCGCTCGATCCCGGCGAGAAGGCCGCGGTACTCGAAGCATTGCTGCGCACGCGCCCGGAGCTTCAGGAAGCCGCCGAGGCGATCGCCCTCGGACTTCTCATCGAGACCGATCGCATTGCGGTTGCGGATGCCGTCGAGTCGGACCTGCTCGCCCTATCCATCGACGAGCTCAATGGCCGGGCCGGACGTCAGCGCTGGGGATACGTCGAACCCACGGACGCCGCCTGGGAGTTGCTTGGCGAGGCTGTCGAACCTCATGCGAGTGAGGTCACGCGGCTACTCGTCCTCGGTTTGAGCGAACCCGCGGTCGCAAGCGCGCTGGGTATCATCGCCGGTCTCTATCGCTGCCGGGACTGTGAGGACGGCGATCTCCTGCTTTCATGGGCACCAGACTTCCCCGCAGAACAGGCGGACGCGGCGATCAAGGAGCTGATCGCGGCGGGATGTGAGGTTCCAGCCCGATCCCTGGCCGAGGCGGCGCCCGAGTGGGCCGAGTGGCTTGACAGCGCCCGCAGCGCGGGCCGGTGACCGGCAGCCGCAAGGACTCATGGCGTCACATTGAGCCGGGATAAGCTTGCTCGACCCCTGTCGGCGATCAGAGGCTGCCGGGTTGAGCGAGCCAGACGACTTCCTGGCCGGTGATCGCCGCGATTCGATCGAAGTCTCTGTCGTAATGCCATACCGCCGCCCCTGACAGCTCGGCGACCGCCGCGATGATCAAGTCTGGAATCGCGACCCTGTGGTGCAGCGGGCGCGAGTGGGCGAGGAGTCGTTGGACGTCGAGGGCGCGCTGCAGAGCATGTGCATCGCAGGGCAGCTGACGCAGGGCATCAAGTTCGCGCGAAATCGCATCGTAATCCCGTGCGGTCTGCGCGCTGAAGAGGACCTCGAGCCGAATCGGAACGGTGGTTGCCACGAGGTCGTCATCGAGGATGCGACGCCACTCGGCCGCAACCTCTGGATGTCGGCTCCGGTGCCACGCGCTTGTGTCGGCTAGGAGGAGTCGGGGGTTCGCCAACGACGCGCTGCAGTGATCGTCTGGTCGTCGAAATCGAGCCCCGCCCCCGACATGAGCCGGTCAGCCAGGGCTCGGCGTCGGGAGGCTCGGACAACCTCAGTAAGCGCCCTGTCCACCGTCTCTTTGAGGCCGCGCGTGCCGAGCACGGCTTGCGCAGAATTCAGGAGCTCCTCATCCAACTCAATGGTTGTACGCCGACTCATGGTTGAAGTATACATACAACGCAGGCCTACTGGTACACATCGGTCAAGCAGTGCGGTGCGGCGGATGCTGGCGGGGCATGGTAGATGCTTTTCGAACTCTTGCCAGCTCGCAGCCAGCATTATGCTAGCATATTGCGACATGGCAACGCTCTATCTTCGTAACGTCCCCGATGTCGTAGTAGACCGCCTTCAGCGCCTGGCGGCTCGAGAGGGCGCGTCCGTCAACGCGATCGCAGTTCGGGAGTTGACCGAGTCATCGAAAAGGGCAGACAATCCCGCGCTCCTGGGAGCTCTCCCCGACCTGGCGGTCGACGCCAAAACAATCGTCACCGATGTCGAGGCGGAGCGCTCCCGCCGTTGATCGTCGTCGATGCTTCGGCCGCGGTGGCTGCTCTCCTGAACGATGGGCCGGCACGCCGCGCCTTGGCGTCCGACCAGCTCCATGCTCCGCATCTGGTCGATTCCGAGGTCGCCAACGCCCTCCGCCGGCGTGTGAGCACCGCGCTGCTCAAACCTGAGGACGCGTGGAGAGCCCTCGATGCATGGCGCCGGCTCGGTTTGGCCCGATACGCGGTCATCGGGATGATCGAGCGCGTCTGGCTGCTGCGTAACAACCTGTCGGCCTACGACGCGTCCTACGTCGCCCTGGCCGAGCAGCTCGGCTGCGGACTGCTCACGTGCGACGGACGCCTCGGTCGGGCGGGTGGCCTGCGATGTCCGATCACCGTCGTTTCGGGATGAGACTGCGGTTTGAGCCGCCTCTCGAAGTGATGATCAATACCGCAGTCTGCGGTACGCACGGTGTGGTCTTTGCCATTGGCTGACGAAGGCGATGGCGGGGCAGCTCTTCAGGATCGGGACCAGCCGAGGCGACTCCTTCGTCTACGACTCACCTCTCGCAGCTGCCGTCCGCAGACATGGCCTTCCCGTGCGCTCCCAACAACCTGAGCGAACCGAGACGGGCAAGTCGATGACCGCCGGGACGCCGCGCTTCACACCACTCCAAGGGCAGTACCTCGCATTCATCCGAGCGTACTCGATCCTCAACCGCCGCCCCCCGGCCGAGGCCGACATGCAACGCTTCTTCCGCGTGACGGCACCATCGGTCCACCAGATGGTAGTGACGCTCGAGGCCCGCCGCCTGGTCGCCCGGGATCCCGGCAAGGGACGATCGATTCGAGTCCTCGCCGCAGTCGAGGACTTGCCAGCCCTTGTGGAGCGGTAAGGCCGCGCAGCATCGCGTCGACAGCGTCGAATCGACGTGGCGGGGCATCGTAGGTACTTTTCGAACTCTCGCCCAGCAGCAGGCTCCGCACCGCCTCGGCCGAGCCGGTTGGCCCGGATTCGCCTAAACCGGGCGATTTCGGACCCAGTCGTCCGGAGCTGTTGCACAGCAGCGCTTGTACTTGAGTCCCGAGCTGCACCAACAGGGCTCATTGCGCCCGAGCGGCCAGTCGAGCGTCTGACCCAAGAGATTCAGCTCGGCTGCGAACTGGGCGCGTGCCTTCGGGGTGTTCGGATCCAGGCCATGATGGCGTGAATACCCTTCGAAGGCGTCGACCGTGATCGGCGCGATCATGAGGTTGCGCCCGAGATCGCGATCCTCTGGCACAGGGCGGTCGCGCCGCGGACTATGTAGGGCTTCAGTGGAGCGCATCAGGCCGCTTCGCCCTGCCGAGGAGAGTGCCGGTCATACCGGCCTGGCTGTTGATCGTTGTCGATTTCAGGGGCCGGTGCAACGAGACGCAGAGCTGTCTGCCTGGCGATGAGGTCGAAGTCGGCGTCGGCATGGAGCAAAGACGCGTCGGCGTTGCTAGCGACGACTGCAATTAGGCAGTCGACCAACCGCCGGATGGTCAGTCCTGCGCGCCGGCATGTGCGGTACATGGCAGCGGCTTCCTCGTAGTCCGACAATCCCCGAACTGGAATCATTTGGCATCCGTGCACGAGCCGCCGCAGCTTTCGTAGATGGCTGTCATCTCTTGCGCCCGCAAGCACCTCCATTACGATCGGTTCAGTCGTGGCAAGCGGTGCGTGACCGGTGAGGAGAGCGCGCATACGGTCGTTCACCGGGCTTCGCGTGGCGCGCTAGGACTCGACCCACGCCGACGAATCAACCAGGATCAGCCCGCCGCGCGCCGTGATTTCCTCAACTCCGCAAGGTCGCCATCCCAGCCCGATCCTTCGAGAGCGAGCGCCTCTGCCAAATCCAGAGGTTCATCTACGAGCCTACGAAGGGCCAGGTCGACCGCCTCGCGTTTCGTCCTCAGGCGATACCTGCGCATCACCTCGTCGACCAGACGATCATCAAGCTCCACATTGGTGCGCATTCTTACACCATCACATAATTGGGCCGCCGAGGGAATCGGAGCATGGCTTCCCTAAAAGCGATACCGCAAGTTGCGTCACGCAGATTGCGGTATTGGCGGGGCATCGTAGATACATTTCGAATTCTCGCCGGCCCGTTCAGCCCGGGCTGGCTGATGTAGCATCATTTGTAGTCACATGACCCAAATTGGCGTACGGCAATTGAGAGAAGGGCTGTCGAAGGCATTGCGCCGGGTGAGGGGAGGTGAAACCCTGGAGGTCACGGATCACGGTCGTCCCGTGGCTCGGCTCGTGCCGGTGATCGCCGTTGCCGCCGGACTCGAGGAGTTGGTGGCGGCAGGCACCTTGATCCCGGCGCGGGACCGCAGACCTCTGCCGGAGCCTCTAAACCTCCCGTCCAGAATGACCAGCGAAGAGGCGGTCGCGATTCTTCGCGGTGGCTGACCGCCCCCGAGTCGTCTACCTCGACAGCTCGGCGATCGTCAAACTCGTGGTCCGCGAGGCGGAGACAGAGGCGCTCCGAGCTTTCCTTGGCTCTGCGGAACTGATCTCCAGCGTGGTGGCGACCGTAGAGGTCCCCAGGGCCTCGTATCTCAAGACCGCAGACCCTGCGGCCATTGGGCAAGCCGAGCAGGTGTTGGCGCGGTTCTTTCTGGTCGGCCTCGACGCAGCAGTGCGAAGCATGGCCGCCCGAGCCCACCCTTCCGAGCTACGGACACTCGATGCGATACACCTCGTTGCCACCCTCCAGGTCGGTTCACGGATCGAGGCGGCGGTAATCTACGATCAGCGACTCGCAGAGGCCGCACGCAACTCAAACGTGGTTGTCCAGGCTCCGAGATAGCGAACCGCGTCAACTGATCTCGAAGGCGATTGGCGGAGGATCGTAGACAACTTTCGAACTCGGCTTCTGCAGGTGTCGGGTCAGCAAGTGCGGCCGGAGCGGTCAACTGAGCGCCGGCTCTCGCCAGCTTTGTGAAGCGCCCTCCGATCAGCCACTTTGTTAGAAGCCCGCGAAGGTGCGAGCATTCCCATCCTCGTTACGAGCCCGCGCAAATGCTGGGGCTGGTGCAAATGTACGGCGTCGGCTTCAGCGGCCAAAAGGTGTAGTTCACAAATGGAGCGGATGATGCCGCCGTCGATATGCGCCCCAGCTCTTAATTGGAGGACCTACCAGCTTCGACCAAACGGTAGCGATGCTCCGGCCGGCCCAAGGCTCCATATCGCATCAGTAGCTCCACCCTGGATTCCTGGGCAAGGTGCTCTAGATAACGCCGAGCGGTCACCCGACTGACGCCCGCCCGCCCCGCCACATCCTCCGCCGAACATGTCTCGCCGGCTTCGCGCAGTGCCCGCAGGACCAGTTCCAACGTGCTTTGCGAGAGCCCTTTAGGCAGCGATTCCGTGGAGGAAGTCCGGAGCAGGCTGAAGATGCGGTCGATCTCAGACTGCTCCGCCTCCCGCAACCCCACCAACCGCTTCCTCACCGCCGCATAGCTCTCCATACGACTTTCGAAAGCGCTCCATCGGAACGGCTTGACCAGATAGTGGAGCACTCCGCCGTGAAGGGCATCACGCAAGGACGCGACATCCTTGGCCGCGGTGATGGCGATCACGTCCACCGAAGGATGTCCTGGCTCCCGCAGGCGCTTCAGGACCTCGATGCCGCTGACATCCGGCAGGTAGATGTCAAGAAGGACCAGATCAGGCTGCAGCCGGTCGACGGCGGCGATCGCCTCCGCCCCGCTGTGGGCGATGCCGACGACGCTGAAGCCGGCGATTCGCTCCGTGAACTCCCGGTGCAGATCGCTGACGCGATAGTCGTCGTCGACGATCAGGACTCGAATCACCTTGCCATCGCTTCTGCGGACTCCGCAGGGGTACCGGCCTCAAGGACGGCCGGGATCGCTGCCGTGACGCCAGCGCCGTCATCGATCCTGGACAGCACCGCGGACGCCGTGGCCGGCAGCGGCAGGCGTGCGGTGAACACTGCGCCTCCCTCGTTCTCCACCGACACCGTGCCACCGTGCCGGTGCACCACCTGGCGGACGAGGGCTAACCCGAGGCCGCGCTGGACACCGCGTCCATTGGCCTTGCTGCTGACGCCTTCATCGAAGATCGTGTCGCCGAGGGCGGGGTCGATCCCCCGTCCGGAATCGTGAACGCGCACGATGATGGCCCCGCGCTCGACGCGGGCCGACACGTCCACCCAACGCTGACCGGCGGGCTGCACGGCTACCGCGTCGAGTGCGTTGTCGCACAGGTTGCCGATGACCGTGACCAGGTCACGAGGATCGCCGAAGTCGTGCATCAGGAGCGTGTCGTCGCTGAGCCGGAACTCGACCCCACGTTCGTTGGCGACCACAGACTTGCCAAGCAACAGCGCGCTGAGCACCGGGCTGCCGACGCGCATGACCAGCTTCTCAAGCAAAGCTTGCTGCATCGAGGTTTCCTCGGTGATCAGACGTAGGGCCTGCTCGTGGCGTCCCAGCTCGATCAGCCCGGCGATGGTATGGAGACGGTTGGAGAACTCATGGGCCTGGGCGCGAAGTGCGTCGCTGAGGCTGCGTACAGAGTCCAGCTCGCGCAGGACGCCCATGAGCTGGGTCCGATCCCGCAGGGTCACGACGTACCCGATGTTGGCGCGACGCGCGACCACGGGCATGCGGTTGGCCACCAGGACGCGGTCGCCGACAAGTACCACCTCGTCGGTCGTCGCCACCCCGCCGGTGAGCATGTCGCGCACGCGTCCCGGGGGAAGCACTTCACTCACAGGCGTGCCGGCACAGTCGGCGCCAAGCTCGAGCAGGTCACGGGCCTCGTCGTTGACCACGGTGAGCCGGCCGCGCAGGTCGGTCGCGATCGTCCCTTCCCGGATGCCGTGAAGGATCGCCTCACGCTGCTCGAACATGGTGGCAATCGCCTCCGGTTCCATGTCGAAGGTCCGGCCCTTGAGGTGGCGGGCCAGCAACACTGATCCCAGCAGGGCCAGGGCCAGCGCCGACCCCAGTACGATCGCCGTGGCAGGCAGCGCCTGCGTGAGCGACGCCCCCACCAGTGTCTCTGTGAAGCCGACGGAGACGACACCGATGACCGTCCCATCGGAGCCAAAAATCGGAGCCTTGGCCCAGACCGACGGCCCCAGGGTGTCGTTGTCATGACCGGTCCAGGTCTTGCCGTCGAGACCGGGTCCCATGTCGGTGACCCGCTTTCCGATCAGAGTCGGGTCGGGATGGGAGTAACGAACGCCCTGACGGTTGAGGATGACGACGAACGTTGCATGCGTGGCCCGCTGAACCGAGGTGGCCAGAGGCTGGAGCACTTGGGGTGGATCCGGAGCCAGCATGGCGCCGGATACGGAGGGCGTCGCGGCCACGGACTCGGCTATGGCCAACGCCCGCTGCGTATACCTCGAGTCCATCTGCTGCCAGGCGACCCAGACGGAGGCTGCGATGCCCGCTACTGCTGCAATTGCAAGGACCCCTAGCTGCAGGAGGAAGATCTGCGATGCAAGCGTGAGACGTGGCGTCCTCACCAACCGGAACGCTCGTCGACCAGCCTCCCTCGCCACGGCGCCCCAAGTATGGCCGAGCCCGGGCGCCCCGAATAGGGCCGCCTGCGACCAAAACGACCACAAGGTGAGGCCCGGGCACTCGTAGCCCGCATCGCAAGGAAGGCCTTATCGAGTCGGTCGAGTCAGTTGGAGCAGAGCTCCGGCGGATGGCAGTCACGAGCTCCACCGGGGGCCCGGCCGGTATTGCGCGGGGTCACCTTGCCCACTTGCCGCAGTCGGCCGGGAATGGGCCGCCGACCTAGCGGCGGCCCACCGACCGGCCAGCGCTCAGGACTTGTACATCGCCGACAGTTGATCTTCGGACACGGTGAGGATCGACTGGGGAGTACCGCCCGAAGCGGGGAATTGCACGACGGACTCGGGCGAGAACACGTTGTGATATTGGTTGAAGTTATCGTCAGTGGCCGCCCCCTCGTAGTTGATCTTGGTGCCCTGCTGGATCAGCGCCAGGCAGGTTGGGTACGTGTAGCACGCCGTCCCGGGGGGGTTGCTGACCTTTTCGATGTCGTTGACCCAGACGCTACCGTCTGTGGTCTTCGCTTCGGACATGGCCAGCGCGGCGATGACGACCGCATCGTACATCCCCTCGGAGGCGTTTGCGTTCAGCGGCGTTTGGCCCGGATAGCGGCCACTGAAGGCGGCGGTGAAGGCCGCGACCGCATCCCCGTCCACGGACGGGCCGGTCATGCCGGTCATCCATTTGCTGGCGTCGCTCAAGCCCATCGCGTTGGCCAGGTCAATCGACGCCCCGGTGTCGCCAGTGATGAAGTGCACGTTTAGGTGGCCTTGCTCTTTGACGTTGGCGAAGAGGGTGCTTGCCTCCGCCGGCGTGGCGTGGAAGAAGATGCACTGTGGATCGTTGCTGAAGGCGGTGGCCACCTCGGACGAATAGGAACTGGCTCCGGGTTCGAGCTTTAGATTCTCTAGGATCTTGCCGCCGTTGCCGGTGAACGCCTTGACCAAGGGCGGCACCTCATCCTGGCCATTGGAGGAGTCCTCGTACATCAGCGACGCATTTGTGCAGTGCAACGTGTTCAAGGCGTAATAGGCCTCCCCGGCCAGTAGCTGTGAGTCGGATGAGTTAAGACGGAAGACGTAGGGGTAGTTCATCGTGTCGAGAGCGGTGGTTCCACCCTGCATGAGGTCGGGAAGCTTGTCCGCTCCGAAATCCTTGATGACCCCGAGGATCTCGAGGGAAGAGGGACCGACCACGAAGGAGGGATTAGAGAGCAGCAACGCATGCAGGGCCGGTACGGCGTCGACAGGATCGCCCCCGGTGTCATTCAGAACGAACTGGAGCTTGCGACCCAGGACGCCCCCCGCCTGGTTGACCGCGTATATCCCGGCATCAGCGCCGGTGTCGAACCATGTGCCGACGAAGGCCTCCTTCCCCGACACCGGCATCAGCTCGCCGACGATTATCGGGCCCGTCGCGGTGGTCCCCGAGGGTGAAGAACCGCCCGGGCTGCACGCGGCCAGCACAGGTGCCACAACCAAAGCCAAAGCAAGACCGGACGTTTTGATGTTCATAAGATTCTTTCTACCTCCCATTTGTGTCGCTGCCTGATAAATCGCGGTTGTCCATGCCACTGTCACGAAGCGGCGCCGTTCGCTGAGCGAATGCCGTATCAGGGGTGGTCGCCAGTCCTCCGACCCCGTGCCCGGCCTCCGGCGCAGCTCCCCCCAAGAAAAGTGCGCTGAGATCATGCTGGCGCACCTCGGCCGGGGCCCCTTGCAGACGGATGCCCCCGGCGACCAGGACGCAGACCGACTCAGCGTGGCGAAGGGCCAGGTCGACGTTTTGCTCTACAACCAGCACGCCGGCGCCGCTCTCGGCCACCCGCCGCACCTGGCTCCAGACGGTGTTGACGTACGTCGGCGAAAGACCGGCAGTCGGCTCATCCAGGAGAATGACTTTGGGCGAGAGCATCAGGGCTCTCGCCATCGCAAGCATGTTGCGCTGCCCCCCGCTCAAGTTCCCGGCCTTTTGCTTGGCCGCTTTCCCCAGGTCGGGGAAGATGGCGAAGACACGCTGCATGCCCGACTTCACGTCGCGCCGCAGCACGTAACCGCCGATCTCCAGGTTCTCAGACACGGTCAACGAGGGAAAGACGTTGGAGACCTGGGGGACATAGGCCATGCCGCGCCGGGCGATCTTGTGGGGGGGCCATCCACTGACATCCTGTCCGTCGACGAGCACGCGCCCCCTGACATTCCGCAGCAGACCGCAGAGCGCCTTCAGCACGGTAGACTTCCCGGCTCCGTTGGGACCGACCAGAGCCAGGACCCGGCCCAGCTCCAGCTGAAAGGTGATGTCCTTGACGATCGCCGAACCCGAATAACCTGCTGTGAGCCGCTCAACCTGTAGCCCGCTCAAGATGTCCTCCTCCCAGGTACGCGGTCACCACCTCTGGATTGCGCCGAAGCTCCGCCATCCGACCGGTGGCTAGGGTCCGCCCCACGGCCATGACCACCACGTGATCGCAGATGCGCTCGACCACCTCGAGGTTGTGCTCGATCAGCACGAAGGTGATGCCCTGCGCGTTGAGCCGCTGGATGTGACGTCCGAGGCGATCGATCAACGCTGGGTTGACCCCAGCCATCGGCTCGTCCAGCAGCAGGAGCTTTGGCTCGGCCATCACCGCCCGTGCCAACTCGAGCAGCCGCTTCTGACCGCCGCTTAGCGTCCGCGCGTACTCGTCGCGAAGTGAGTACAGCTCGAAGGTGTCGAGCACCTCCAGCGCCTGGGACACCAGTTCGCGATCGCGGCGGCGGCCCAGCGCGGGACGGAAGAGCGCGTTCCAGAGCCGCTCCCCGGGCTGGTCCGGGGCGGTGACCAGCAGGTTCTCCAGCACGGTCATGCCTCCGAACTCGCGCGAGATCTGAAACGTACGGATCAGCCCGCGCCGGGCGATCCGATGAGGAACCCAGCCAGTGATATCGGAGCCGTCGAACCGGATGCGACCGCGCTGGCTGGGCAGTGCGCCGGAAACGACGTTGACCATCGTGCTCTTGCCCGCTCCATTGGGACCAATGACCGCCGCCAGAGCCCCTCTGGCGATCGCGAAGCTGCATCCGTCGACGGCATGAAGCCCGCCGAAGGCGTGGTGCATGTCCGCGACCTCGAGGATCGGATCTTCAGCTGGCGCCGGCACGCTCGGCCTCCGGCGACCCTTTGCGGATTTCGGCAAAGTGACGTCTGGGCTCTGGCAGAATCCCCTCGGGGCGAAAGCGAAGGGTCAGAATCAAGAGGCCGCCGATGACCATGTTGCGTAGCGTGGCCACCAGGTTGGGGCTGAGGAAGCCGGTTGGAAGGAAGCGTGTACCCTCGACAAATACGACCACGATCAGGAAGCAGCCGAGCATGGTGCCTACGATGTTCCCGCGGCCTCCCACCAGGAGCACGGCCCAGATTACGAAAGTTTCTCCTACGGTCCAGCCGTCGGGACTGAAGGCTCCGGTGTACCCGACGAGAAGGGCGCCGGCAACCCCCGCATACGCGCAACCGAGGACCATGGCCAGCATCCGGATTCTGAACGTGTTCTTGCCGAACGCCTCGGCCACGTCTCCGTCCTCGCGGACGGCCCGCATGGTTCTGCCGAGGGGCGAGGCGAAGAGGCGGTGGGTGAAAAACCAGGCGAGCAGCATGACCGCTAGGACTACGACGACGTAGAAGATCTCGTAGGTGTTTAAGTCGAGGTTGATCCAGTTGTTGATCGGCTCAGGGACGCCCACCACACCGTCCCAGCCACTGAAGAGCTGGGTGAAATTCCCGACAAACGTGTAGATGATCGATCCCACCGCAAGGGTGACGATGGCTAGATAGTCGCTGCGCAGGCGCTTGAGCGCCACCAGGCCGACAACGAAACCGAGCGCTCCGGCGGCCACGCCACCCATGACCTGGGGCAGGGGAAACGGCCAGTTCAGCCCGAGCACGTAGGTCACGCCGGTTCCCGGCGTCTGGGGTGGCAGAGAAAAGACGGCGGCCACGTACGCCCCGATGGCCATAAAGGTGATGTAGGTGAAGTTGAGAATGCCGGCGGCGCCGAACTGAATGTTCAGGCCCCAGGTCATGACGTTGTAGATGCAGAAGAAAACCGCCAGGGTCGCGATTTCATAGATGATCGGAGGCAGCAGCATCTCAGGCCTTACCGCGAGTCGCGATGAGCCCCTGCGGACGAAGCAGAAGCACGATGACAAGGATGGCGAAGGCCACAACACCCTTGTACTGGGCGGGGATCACCACCGCCGAGACCTCGGTGGCGACTCCGATGACGAGTGCGCCGAGCATGGCTCCGTAGGGCTGCCCGATCCCGCCCAGGATGACTGCGGCGAAGATGATGAAGAGGAATCCGTCCCCGAAGGCGGGCACGAAGCTCACGGTGGTCACCGCCAGGGCGATGCCGGCGATAGCCGCGAGGAAACCGCTTAGGAACCAGGTGAGCATGGTGATCCTCTCGATGTCTATGCCGCTGACGCTCGCCAGGACGGAGTCATCCGACATGGCCCGCATCGCTTTCCCGACGGTTGTCCGGGTGAGCAGAAGGTGGACCGCGACCATGACGACAACCGCGACTCCGATCACGATCAACTGGTACGAGGTCAACAAAAATGGCCCGAGGTGGAGAGGCCCAGGGCTGGGCAGGCTGAAGGTCTGGTACTCCGGCCCCCAGATCGCCTGGATAAGGTTGTCGAGGACGAGACTGAGACCGAATGTGACGATGAGTAGAAAGAAGAGTGCGGACCCTCGGCGCGTGAATGGTCGCATCACCACCCGCTCAGCAACTACCGCGAACACACCCATGCACAAGGCGGCGATCACGACCGCGACAATGAAGTTGACGCCCCACCCGGAGCTGATCTGCCAGACGAGATATGCGCCGAGCGTGAGGAAGGCCCCGTACGCGAAGTTGACGTAGTTGGTGACCCCGAACTGGAGCGTAAGTCCCAGCGACGCGAGGGCCAGCACCGAGGCGGTCACCAGTCCGAAGCCGATCGACAGCGGAACCAGGTTCAAGGGTGCCCCAGATTGATCGCGGAGGTCAAAGTGCGCGACACGAGCGCACACTGCGCCGATGCCGCAGGCATCTCAAGATATTTGGTCGTTAGTTCAAGATCTGGTCGTTTTGGCCGTGCGCTTGGTCTCGGTGCGTGTACTGGCCGATTACAAATGGAATCCGACTAGCCAGCCCAAGTCCTGCCATCGGCTGTCATCAAATAGGGCGCCATTCCTGCGCATCTGGCAAACACCCGTTTCGATGCGGAGGTTCTGCACAAGAAGGATCGGCGGGTCGCCCTGATGGGTAGCCCGCCGCCGAGTTATTAGAGCGACAGCGATCGCTACTTACGGATAGGGCGGCGAAGGAGGAGATGTTGACGGTCTCGGTTGGAAACGCCCCGCTCTGAATCCCAGCTTCAAGTACAACTGTGGTTGAGACTCCAGGGATTTCATCGAAATTGCTTGTGTAGCGGAAGACATCGTCTCGCCCGAAGCCACCGATCGTCTTCCCAGCCTCCGGGTCATAGGTCAACCCAGGATGGGCCGCTACGGTGTCGCGCAGGCGCTTCAGCTCACGGTTGACGCCCTTAGCCCCTAGAGCCGGAACGTAACTTTCTGAATATTGAGGAAGAGGTCGAGATCTTCTGAAAACCTTTCCAATAGATGCCAACTTTTCGAGAGGCTTGTACCGCCCTTAAAGACTCTTAAAGACCCTTAAAGACCAGGTGGCCCTGTTGCGTGTGCGCCGCGATGCGCAGCGCTTCGGTCACGAAGTAAGCATTTCAGCGCCGCCTGGCTGTGAATCGAGCCGACGAAATCTAACGGGGCTTGGCCAGACCAATCGACGGCCGGACTCGCGTCAGCCCTTGTCGCCCCGGGAGGGGGCGATCTTGGAGTACCAGGAGGGTCCTCTCCCAGAAAGTGTGGCGGGGTGTCGTGGATACTTTTCGAACTTTCGCGCATGCATCTCGCATGCTATGATGGGTCGGTGGGCAAGCCTCTCCAGATTCGCGATGTTCCCGAACCTGTCCTCGAAACCCTTCGCGAGCGGGCCGAGGAACATCACATGTCCTTAGCTTCCTACGCACTGGAGGTGCTGACCCGGCACGCCCAGACCAAGACGATGGGCGAGGTTCTATCGGGGCCCCGGTTGCGTTCCGGGAAACCTCTTCGAAACGAGGACATCTTGGAGTTGTTGGCTGCCGGGCGGCGGTAGGTGCTCGTCACCGACGCGGGCGTCTGGGTGCGTGCCCTCTTGGATGAGGACCTACGTGGCCCGATCCGTGCGCGGCTTCGCGCGGAGACCGCGGTCGCTGCCCCTGCGTTGATCGACCTCGAGTTCACCAACGTCCTGCGAGGCTTGCTCACGAAGCGAAAGATCGCCGAACCCGCGGCCGAACTGGCCCTGGCGGACTTCCTACTCGCACCGATCCAGCGCTACCTTCACGAACCGCTCGTTCCCCGGGTCTGGGAACTCCGTCACAACCTGACCGCGTATGACGCCGCCTACGTCGCGCTGGCTGAGACGCTCGGAGTGGACCTCCTCACCATCGATCGAGGAATCGGCGGCGCAGCGGGCATTCAATGCCGCGTCTTGCTCGTGTAGCCGCCGACTCGGTGCGGTGAAGGCGATGGCGGGGCATCGTTGATGCTTTTCGAACTGTGTCCTGGTCGGGCGCGTGGTCCTAGAGGTCGGTTGGGGTTGAGTCGCACTTTCCTGCGAGCGCCGCGATACCCCTGGAGACGGCGAGCGCGGATGTTGTGCTCGAAGCCCACCAACAAGCCGCGGCCTGAGCTCATCAACGGTTGCCGAAACCGTTGCCACACCGAGGGAACGGAGACCATTTCCTTACCAAGGAAGTGCTGGACGACCATTTCTCAATTGGCGCTCGCTTGAGATCGAATGCAGAGGCTTTCGCCAATAATCGCTGCCTTAGCAGCGCTTCCTATTTTTAGTCATGAATGAACTTCACAAGAGCTGCGGTGCCCACCGGAAAAGCGACCGCAGCATGGGGCCGGAGCAGGCCGTACCCCCCGAACAGAGCGAAGGGCATCGCTCGGATGTCGCCGCGTCCTTCGCGAAGCCGACGAGCTCGCATGTAATACCAGGCGACAAGCTCGATCACGATCACACAAGCCCAGGCTTGCAAGTCCAGGTGCCGCTCACGGACAGGTGCGGTTGCTGGGTGGTGGTTCCGACGCGGTCGAGCGTGCCCTGGACGCTCCCACGGTACGGACCGGGGTAGTGATCAGCGGTCACGGTCAGCCGGACGGTGCCTGCATAGAGTCTCTGGGTTGGCCCGTAGAACCAGGCTATCGCTGTGTAGGTTCCCGGTCCGCTGTACTGCCTCAAGTTTGGATCCGAGCGGACATCTAGCAAGTACCACACCCCATCTACCTGAAAGTAAGTTCCGAAGTAGATGCTTGTTCCGGAACCGCCACCTATGCCGCATTGGTTCGGGCGGCCGCTGGTGATTGGTCGTGGTCAGGAATCCATCCAGAGTGAGCGACTCCGGCGCCTCCGGGAAATCGGTTGGCTTGGGTCCAGGGCCGCCCCCCTCGAGCGGGATCTTTCCGTTCGGATCGCAGCACAAGGATCTCTCCCTCAACAGTCCGACGGGACGATCAACGCTGAAGTTGATGGTCCGTTCCCCACCTCCGCCTGAGAACTGCAGTTGATAGGTGCCCCCGGCGGCGGGACGCAGCCACTGGTCGTTAACACGTGTGATCTTGTCGTTGGTCGAATTCAACTGCTGCTTTGGGACGGTCACCGCCGCGCTGGTAACGATCTGGTTGACAGGCGTGCCGGACGAATCGAGAAGAACCACGGTCGTCGAGACGACGTCCGCGACCGAAGCCCCACTGATCACGGTCTGAACATGAATGACGCTCGGAGTGACTTCGGCCGCCTCCGTCGTCACCTTCCACGAGCCGAGGTCGAACTGACTCGGCACCGCCCCGATCGTGATCGACGGCTGCACCTTCAGCGGCAGCGAGAAGACCCATTCGCCGGGCGCGGGCTGTGAGCCGTCTGCGGGCCCGTTGGGCGAAAAGCCGGGGACCGTGACGGTGAGATTGGCGATGCCGTCCGCGCCGGGCCGAGGTCCGGCGTCAAGAGAGAAGAAATATTCGTCGGGGAGGCCGCCTCCGGTTGACGAAGATGCATTGATCAAGCCATGGTCGTCGCTGATTGAAATTGTCGGAGGGATCGTGAAACAACGGGCATACTGGCCTGGATATTGGCATGGCTGTTGGTCATGGTCAGGGTTGGTCGAAAACAGCAACACGGTGCGGGCAGGGTCGGCGTAAGCACCGATAAAGGTGAGCTTGCGAGCCCCGTTCGCCGCGTTCAGCCGACAGGGTGTGACCCGCGCGGTGGCGATGCTCAGCCCCGCGGCTTCAAAGTCTCCTGGGGGAATGAGTGCGAACATGCCGCCAACCTCTGGGGAAGGAAAAGGCAGCGGGCAACCGGCGGCGGGGGGATAACCGTTTGGACCAGGAGGAGGTTGGCCGGCAATCGAAGGTGAACATCCACCCAAAAATCCAGCCGCCACCATGCCTGCGATCGCCAGACCCGTTCTCCGGCTGATTCCATGACGAATATAGACCACTACTAACCCCAAACTTCAACGCCCAGCACCTTCCAAAAGTTTCGAAATGAATACGGAATCAAGCCTCTTGGGAGGACGTTGGAGCCCACGCCCGGATTCGAACCGGGGACCTTTTCCTTACCAAGGAAGTGCTGGACGACCATTTCTCAATCGGCGCTCTGCTGAGATCGAATACAGAGGCTATCGCCAATAATCGCTGCTTAGCAGCGCTTCCTAGAAAATCTACTTGCCGGGGCTGAAATGGCTTCTTATAACTCCACTGCCCTTCAATCTTTCGCGGCCACCGGCGCGCCGCCGAACTCGAATTGGTTGCCGTCCGGGTCTCGATACGCGGCCTTGCGCACCCCGTTCGATAAGGTTTCCCGCTCCACGGAGGTGATTCCCCGCTCGGCGATCTGCGCGACGCGCCCGTCCAGATCGTCGACGAATACAAGGTGCCTGGCGTGACCGGCATGCTCCGACCGGTGCTCGATGAAGACATACCTGTGCTCCCCGAGCTCCCAAACGGCCTCGTTGTCGTTGGGAAAGAAGGGGGGGGCGAGCCAAAGAGCCGTTCGTACCAATCCAGGGCACCCGCGTAGTCAGTGACCGGGATCCCGGCGAAAAGATCCATAGGTATGCCCGTGGATTCTAGGCAATGACCACCCTAGTCGACCGCGGCCAGAGAGGATGTTGGAAGCACCGAGCAGCGACGCCGCTGACGCTTCGGTAGATCTGTGACCCCCCGGCCAAAATCGCTATCGCGCGGGTCGTTAGCACCGACTTTGGAACTCAAAAACTGGTCGGGGAGGCGGGGCTCACCGCGACCGGCTCGAGCAAATGCGTCCCCTTAGTGGACGGTCTTCGAAGTCTCTTGCTGGCACCGTCGGATGACATTCGGGAGTAGCTCACGCGATTTCGCCCCTCGGAAACCGTCGGCGCTCTGGCCACGTGAACGTGCAGCAGACGAACTGGGGAGAAGAGCGACCCGCCTTCGAAGTCCCCGCTTAGGGCCCTCCTCGAAATAAGGGTTACGAAGCCGACATCGGCGCTTGGCCGGACGGACGGATCCTGTAGTTCCACTCGCCGTGGAATTTGTGAGCAGTGACGCGAACCGCCGCGAGCTCGGAGTC
>Ga0307372_10001950_pt1 | contig 34919 bp, 35 predicted proteins | sample OX1MG_FD_202533 | JGI IMG/M metagenome (GOLD analysis project Ga0307372, IMG submission 202533) | Soil microbial communities from Risofladan, Vaasa, Finland - OX-1 | ecosystem: Environmental > Terrestrial > Soil > Coastal area > Acid sulfate soil | place: Finland: Risofladan, Vaasa | collected... | reverse complement strand
TCGTACCGGCCGTTTTGGACCAGGATCAGGACCGTCGCCTGGGCCGGGTTGGCGGGCACCGTCCCCGGCGGGGCGAAGGGGTCGGCGAGACTGCCGACCGTAGCCTGGTAGGCGGTGATCCCGGCGACTCCCCTGATCAGCGACTCCACCTGCCGGGTCTCGGCGTCGGTCTGGGCAAGCGTCGAGTTGTCGGGCATCGTGATCGCGATCGGGAAGTCGGGGCTCGAGGACTGGTCGAGCAGGTTCACGCGGAGCAGCGGGATCAGCGCCATCGAGCCCGCGAAGATCGCGCCGGTCGCGACCAGTGCGAGCAGGCGGTGACCGGTCGCCCAGCGGATCACCGGCACATACACGCGCTGCATCCAGTTGTAGGTGAGGCGGCGCTCGCCCCCCTCGGCCGGCACCCCCGGCAGGAGCCGCGCAGCGAGCAGTGGGACCACCGTCACCGCCACCACCAGCGATGCCAGCAGCGCGACCACCACGGTCAGCGCGAAGGGTCGGAAGAAGCTGCCGGCGATGCCGGACAAGAAAGCGATGGGCAGGAAGACGGCGACCGTGGTGAGGGTCGAGGAGGCGACCGCGGTGGTGATCTCACGGGCGCCCGTATAGGCCGCCACCAGGGGGCGCTCACCCTCGCTGACGTGCCGGCTGATGTTCTCCAGGACCACGATCGAGTCGTCCACCACCCGGCCGATGGCGACCATCATCCCGCCGAGGGTGAGGATGTTGAGCGTGATCCCCTGCCACCAGAGCACGATCAGCGCGACCAGCAGCGAGAGCGGGATGGACACCGCGGCCACCACCGTCGCGCGGGCGCTCCGGAGGAAGACGAAGATCACCAAGATCGCGAAGAGAGCGCCCAACAGGCCCTCTTGGAGGATGTCGGCGATGGCCTGGGTGATCGGCGTCGCCTGGTCGGAGATCGATTCGAAGTGCACCGAGTGACCGACCGCAGCTTCGACACTCGGCAGCGCATTCTTCACCTCGCCGGCGACGGTGACCGTGTTCGCGTTGGGTCCTTTAAGGACCTGGAGCCCGACGCTGGGACTGCCGTTGGTGCGGGTGATGGTGTCGGCCGGAATGGAGACGACCGCGACGGTGCCGAGCTGACCGATCGTCGCCGGCGCGAGGCGGCCCGCGGCGGGGGCGGCGGACGGCAGAGAGGCGGCCGGCGCGACCGTCAGGTTCGCTATCTGGTCGATGCTCGTGAGCGAGCCGGAAACCTGCAGCGGAATCGTCGAGGATCCCTGCTGGAGCGAGCCGACCGACTGCACCACCGTTGCCTGCTGGAGGGCCGCCGCGACCTGCGCCTCGCCAACCCCGTGGGCCGCGAGCTTGGCCGGGTCGAGGGTCACGTCCACCTCGTTGGTGGGACCGCCGGTGATGACCACCGACGACACGCCGGCCAGGCCCTTCAGCTTCGGCAACGCCTGGGCGCGGAGCTGGCCGGCGAGATCGCCGATGGGCTCATCGGCCGAGATGGCGTACTCGAGGATGGGGAGGCTGTTGGTCGAGAAGGTCTGGGCCGTCGAGGCCGGCGTCGACGGCGGCAGGAAGGGCCGCGCGCGGGCGACGGCCGTGTTCACGTCCTGGAGGGCCGATTTGAGGTCGGTGCCGTCCTTGAAGAGGACGATGACGAGGGACGAGCCCTGGCTGGAGGTGGACTGCACAGTGTCCACGCCGCTGACTCCCTCGACGGCATTGACGATGGGCACGGTGACCTGGTCGTCCACGATCCCCGGAGAGGTGCCGGGATCGGGCGTGATGACGATCGCGGCCGGTATGGAGATGTCCGGCAGCAGGTCCTGCTGGACCTGGGTCGCGGCGAAAATACCCGCGCCGAAGAGGAGCACGACGCCGAGGAGGACGACGACGCCCAGGCGCAGCGAGACGCGGGTCAGAAATGACATCGGATTTCCTAATCCCCGGCGGACTCGTGGAGCCGTTCGATCAGCAGCAGGCAGAGGTGGCGGAGCTCGGCCAGCTGCTCGGAGCTGAATCCGGCCAGCAGCCTGGCCTGCTGCTCCAGCATGTCGCGGCGGAGGACTTCGACCCGCTCGACGCCGGCGTCGGTGAGCTGGGCGTGAACCGAACGACGGTCGTTGGCATCGGGGACACGGCGGATGAGGTCGTCGCGCTCGAGGGTGTCCGCGATGTCGGTGACGGTGCGGGGAACCACGTTGAGCGCCTCCGCCAGCTCTCGTAGCGGGCGGCGCCGGTCGGGGCTGAAGTAGAGGGCCATGAGGAGCCGGAGCCGGCTCTCGGAAAGACCGTGCCCCTCCGTCCAGCGCTCGGTCGCGGCGTGCACTTGCTTCGCCGCCAGCCTGAGCGCGGCCAGCGCCTCGAGCTGGGCGACGTCCGTCCCGCCGGCCATGCGGGCGAGCTGATCGCGGAGCACCGGGTCGTGGAGGTGGCCGGTGGCCTCGAGGACCAGGCGTCCGGTGGGTTCATTCGCGTGGTCCCTCACTGAGTGTTCCTGCATTATGAGGCGCCTCGGTATATCGACGGGACCTGGTGCTTGCGGACCGACAAGGTCGGCGATCAAAGAACTGGCCGGTCGCAACCCGGTGCGGCCGGCCAGTGAACTTCGTATTGGCTTGGGGCGTCAGGCGTTGAGCGCGGCCACCACGTTCGAGAACACGTTGGAGATCTGCCCGCCCATCGTAAGAAGAATGACGATGACGACGATCGAGACGAGAACGAGGATCAGGGCGTATTCGACCATTCCCTGCCCCTTCTGCCGGTCAGATGACGTAATTCGCTGCATGTCTGAAATTCACCTCCCCTCAGCACGCTGAACTTGATGGCGCCATTCAGCCACACGCAGATGTACCGGAGATGAACGCCATCTGGCCCCTCGCTATCAGGCCCCCGAGGAGGGAAGGCGGACCACCACCTGGGTGCCCCCCGGCTCGCCGGGATCGGCGATCTCGATGCTGCCTCGGTGCAGCTGCACGATGGCCCAGCAGAGCGAGAGGCCGAGACCGGCGCCGTGGGGGCCGCGTTCGCGGGCCGAATCCACGCGGTAGAAGCGTTCGAAGACGTGCTTGCGGGCCCCCGCCGGGATGCCGGGCCCGGTGTCGGTGACGGTCAGCGTCCAGCCGTTCCTGGCCGATTTCGCAGCGAGGGTGACCCTGCCGCCGGCCGGGGTATGCCGGAGAGCGTTGTCGATCAGGTTGTCGAGGAGCCGGCCGAGCAGGTCGCGATCGGCCCGGATGACGCCCGACGAGGGCGCCACGGCGACCAGCTCGACCGGCTTCGCGTCGGCCACCGTGCGCCAGCGACCGACGGTCTCCTCCACCAGGTCGGGCACATCGCAGGGGCCGCCGGCGACGCGCAGCTCGCCGGCGTCCGCCCGGGCCAGAAGCAACAGCTGGTCAGCCGTCCGGCTGAGTCGCTGGATCTCCACCAGGAGGGCCCGGTGGCTCTTCCGGTACTCGGCCGCGGTGCGCGGCTGGCGCATCGTCACCTCGACCTGGGAGCGCATGATCGCAAGCGGCGCCCGGAGCTCGTGGGCCGCGTCCGCCGTGAATCTCTGCTGCGTCTCCAGGTACGACTCCAGTCTGCCGAGCATCGCGTTGAAGGTGGTCACCAGCTCCCCGAGCTCGTCGTCGGGCGGAATGTCGAAGGCCAGGCGCTGGTGAAGGTCGCGCTCGCCGATGTCGCGCGCGGCGACGGAGATCTCGCGGATCGGCACCAGGGCCAGACCGGCCAGGCGCCAGGCGAGCAGGCTGACGATCAGCTGGACGACCAGCACTCCGCTCACCAGCAGGATGGCGATCCGGTTGAGCCGGTTCTGCAGCTCCTGGATCGGGCGGGCCACGACCAGCCCGCCTTTGCTGCCGTCGGGGATCGTAATTACCCGCGTCAGGATCCGTATCTCGCTGCCGTTGATGCGGACGTTGGCGATCAGGGCGTGTGCCGGGAACCCGGACTGCATCGCCCAGGCGATTACCGGCCCGGTCTCGAAGTCGGCCTGGTCGTGGGAGAGGATCCGACCCGAGCTGTTGACGACATAGCTGTCCATGCCGACCCCGCGGGGGTTGCCGGGAGGCAGTACCGGGATCGTCGAGTCGCTCGTCGACTGAGCGACGATCGCCCTCACCAGGTCGGCCTGACCGCGAAGCGACTGGTCTACCGTCGCGTACTCGTAGAGCGAGTCGGACGTCCAGAAGGCGGTGACGGCGGCGCCCGCCACGGCCAGGAAGAGCAGGGAGAAGACGAACGCCAGCCGGGCCTGCGTCCGCCTGGTGAAGGTGCGCACGAACCCCGCCTGCCCTCTTCTAGCCGCTGTTGAACCGGTAGCCGCCGTGGCGGACGGTGCTGATGGCGTCCTCGAGGCCGGCCTCGGCCAGCTTCCTGCGCAGCCGCCCGATGTATACGTCGACCAGATTCGATTCCCCGGGAAAGTCGAGCCCCCACACGTGCTCGGCGATCTGGCCGCGGTCGAGGAGGCGGTCTCGGTTGTGGACCAAGAACTCCAGCAGGGCGTACTCCTTCATGGTCAGGTCGAGCTGCCGGTCGCCGACGCTCGCGCTCGAGGCTATGGTGTCCACCCGCAGGGAGCCCGCGACCAGGAGGGCCGATCGGTCCATCAGGTGTCGGCGCGCGAGGGCACGGACCCGCGCCAGGAACTCCTCGAAGGCGAAGGGCTTGGTCAGGTAGTCGTCGGCGCCGGACTCGAGGCCATGGATCCGGTCGCTCACCTGGTCGCGGGAGGTCAGCATCAGGATCGGAACCGCGATCTTCCGGCGGCGCAGCTCGGAGCTCACGGCGAACCCGTCCTGCCCCGGAATCATCACATCGAGGGAGATGACGTCGTAGGACTGGGTCATCGCCGCCGTTGTCGCCTCCTCGCCGGTGCGGACGACGTCGACGATCATCCCGTCTTCCTCCAGGCCCTGCTGGAGGAGCTCGGCGAGGCGGCTGTCGTCCTCAACCACCAGGACCCGCATGGCGAGGGCAATGTTCGCTCACAATCCCGGGCCCGGTGGCTCCGGTCGGGTATTGAGGCCCGCGGCGGCCGGCTGCGAGGCTGGCTTTAGGTTGCCTCCGGCCGGGTGGCGATCCCCGCGCTGTCGAGCAGGCTGAGGATCACCTTGGCGTCGGCGAGGAGGCGGCCGGGGTCGTTGCGCAATGCCTTCGCCAGGCGGCGGACGCGACGCTGCTCGCGAACCGCGATCCCGAAGCAGAGCAGGGATAAGAACCCTCCCGAGGCCGCCACCGCGGTCAGGATGACGAGTCCGGTCGTCCCGAAGGAGTCGCCGCTCAAGAGGGCGGCCAGGGCTGTCAGGAAGGCACCGAAGGCGATGCCGAAAAATGTCCAGACGAGCGATCCGCCGTGGTTCTCGAGCTGCTCCAGCTCGTCTGAGCTGATGCCGTAGACCTGGATCCGGCGGGAGGGGTAGGCGATCGCGGGGGCTGCCAGGGACGGCGGCTCGATGGCCGTTGCGGACGCGGATGCGGCGGACGCGGATGCGGCGGGCGCGGATGCGGCGGGCGCGGACGCTGGCGCGAGGGCGGTGTCTTTCATTTGGCGGCCAATCCTAGGCGCAACCCGGCTCCAGATCAGGGGCGGACGCCATCGTTCGAGGGCCAACCGGCACACTGGAACTCGCCGGAAGAATGGAGACGAAGCTGGCGGGATATCGGCAGGCCCGGAACTGGTGGGGGCCGGTCGCCATGGTGGGGGCGATAGTGCTCGTTCGCCTGCCCGGCCTTTCGGAGCCGGCATGGGGATCCGATGACGGGTTCTTCACCGCCATCGGGCTCCTGACCTCGAAGGGCGTTCCGCTCTACGCCGGCGTCTTTGACGCCCACCCGCCGGTCATCTACTGGCTCTACCGGCTGCTGGTCGAGCTCGGCGCCGTCCAGCACCACGTCCTGACGCAGCTGGTGGCGCTGCTGGCGACCCTTGCCGCCGCCCTCCTCACCTACGCCGTCGCGGTCCGCGTCAGCCCGCGCTCGACGGCCCTGCTGGCGGGCACTGTGACCGGCCTTGTGCTCTCGATCCCGACCCTCGACGGCGACCTCCTCAACGTGGAGCTGGTCGCCCTGCCGCTGTTCCTCGGGTCGCTCTACCTCGCCTTCAGCCACCGGGCGCCGGCGCTCGCGATCTCCGGTTTGCTGCTGGCTCTCGCCTATGCCACCCGGCCCTCATTCGCCATCGATTCGCTGGCGCTGGCGGTGCCCCTGCTGGCCGGGGATGACCGCGTCCGCCGGGTCGCGGCGGTCGGGCTGGGCGGCGTCGCCGGCCTGGCCGCCGTTGCCGGTGGTCTGTGGCTCGAAGGATCGCTGGCGGCCTACGTCAACGTCGTGATGCCGGCCGACCACGCCTACGTCACCTGGTCGAACGAGGGCACGATCTGGCCCCTGGTCGTCAGGCTGGCCATCCTCGTCCTGGTCGGTGGCGCCGTGTTCTGGCGGGTGCGCGGCACGGCCGCCCGGCTGGCCACGGTCTGGCTCTTCGCCAGCGTCGCCGGCAGCTCGATCACCCCCCGCGAGATCACCCACTACGCGCACGAGGCGATCCCCGCCATCGCCTTCGCCGTCGCGCTGCTCGTCGCCCGCCTGCCGAGCAGGGGCTGGCGAATCCCCGCCTACGCGCTGGCGGTGGTCGCGGTGGTGTTCGCGGTGGAGATGGTCCTCTACCTGCCCGGCGCCCAGACCTCGCTGCAGTCGGGGTTGCCGCCCAAAGACCTCTACCCAAACTTCGCCTGGACGGCGCTGCCTCGTTACTACGCCAACTGGTTCGAATACGCGGCCGGCACCCGAGACTGGACCCGGTACTCCCGCGAATTTCCCGGCTCGGCCACGACCGACGCCGCCGAGGCGCGCACCCTGAGGTCGCTCTTCGGCTCGTCGCCGCTCCTCCTCACCGTGCTCGGCGACCGACCCTGGCTCTTCGTCGACAGCGGGGCCCTGCCGGCCAGCCATTTCATCGCGACCAACAGCGCGTTTTGGCAGGTGAAGGGAGAGCCGGATGGGCTGGCCGCTCAGATCCGGTCCGGCTGCGCGGGCGTGATCGTCGTCGAGAGCGGCTCCGGCAACTGGGGGGATGACCTCAGAGCGGGCGGCTATCAGCGGTTACCGGGCACTCCCTGGGCGACCTATGTGACCACCCGGCCTACCACCACCTGCCATTGAGAACCGCCTCCGTCCGTGCGAACATCTGTTTGTGAATGAACTCGAGGGCGCAGACAAGCTCGGTCTGAACTCCGCCCCGCCAACCACCCTGGTGGTCGACCTCAATTGCGCCTTCGCCTCGATCGAGCAGCAGCACGAGCCCTCGCTGCGCGGTCGGCCGCTGGCGATCGCCGCCTACGCGACCGACGCGGCGACCATCGTCTCCTCCTCGCGGGAGGCGCGCGACCTCGGGATCAAGACCGGGATGCGCGTCTTCGAAGCCCGCGCCATCTTCCCGGCGGTGGAGGTGAGAGAGCCCAATCCGCCCCGCTATCGGGCCGTCTCCGACCAATTGATCGAGATCATGGAACGGCACGGGCCCGAGGTGCTCCGGATGTCGATCGACGAAGCGTCGATGAGCCTGCGGGGGACGCCCGACCTCGCGCTGCTGGGCGCCGAGGGCGTGGGTCGCGCGATCAAGGCCGCCCTCTTTCGGGAAGTCGGGGAGTGCGTCACCTGCTCGGTGGGCATCTCGACCTCGATCTGGATGGCCAAGCAGGCCTCCAACTTGGACAAGCGCGACGGCCTCGAGCGGATCGATCACAGCAACCTTGTCGATGTCTTCCGCAAATTGAAGCTCACCGATCTCTCGGGCATTGCCGAGGCGACCGCCGCCCACCTGGCGACGGCCGGCATCAAGACCCCGCTCGACTTCCTCTTCGCCACTCCAGAGCGGCTCCGGCTGGCGGGAATGCACGAGAAGGTCGCCGACATGTGGCTTCGCCGCCTTCGTGGCTTCGAGGCGGGCGGCTTCGAGGGAATCCGCCGGAAGAGCTACAGCCATTCCCACGTGATGGCCCGTGCCACCCGCGCCCAGCGCCCGCTCGAGGAGCTGCTGATGCGGCTTTCGGAGATGGTCGGGCGCCGGCTCCGCGCAGGCGGCCGGGGCGCCTCGATCGTTTCGGTCGGCATCGTCTACCGGCCCGACAGCGGCCACTTCTCGAGGCAGGCCAAGCAGCCGCATCCGGTCGCGACGGGCGATCAGATTTATCGCGCGGCGTTGCCGCTCATGGCCGCCCGCGACCCGGCCCAGCCGGTCGGCACGCTGGGGGTCGGCGTCAGCGGCCTGACGGATCCCCAGAGCAGCCAGCTCGACCTCTTCGCGGAGCGCCGCGACGAGCGGCTGGAGACCGCGATGGACGCCATCCGCGACCGTTTCGGTGAGGACGCCGTCCAGCGGGCGAGGCTTCTGGGCCGGGCCCGGGTGGTCCGCGACCGGATCGCCTTCGGCAACACCGGCCATCCCGACGACGGGCCGCAGGACTGAACTTCGATCAGCCGGACGCTCTCGCGCGTTGTATGGTCCGAATCGGCATGATCCTCAAGCCTCCTTCTTCAACTTCCCTCCGTTCACCGCGGGGCCGCGTCCGCCTTCAGCTGGGCCAGGGCATGGTCGAGTACGCCCTGATCCTGGTCATGGTCTCGGTGGTCGTCATCGTGATCCTCATCACCCAGGGCGGGACCATGGTGAACATGTTTTCCAACATCTCCACCACCCTCCATAACCAGGCCCACATGTAGCCCACCACCGGCTCGGCGGAGCCGCATCCGGCAGATCGTCCGCAAGGTCGGAATCGATAGGCTTAGATAGATTTCGTCATAATTCGCGGCTGTGGTCCAGCGCGCCGCACCTTCCGCGCCGGTCGGGCTCTGGCTGAGCCTCGGCCAGGCCAGCCGCCTGCTCGGGATCACGCCCGCGACCCTTCGCCGCTGGGCCGACCAGGGGGAGGTCGCCACCTTCGTGACTCCCGGCGGCCACCGCCGCTTTCCGCGCTCGGTGATCGAGGGGATGGTCCCCCACGTTCGCAGCCGCCGTCCGTCGCTGGCCGGGCTCGGGGCCAGCCCGGAACGGATGGCGTTGGCCTACCGCCGGGCGCGCCCGGTTGAGCGCCCGGGGAGCCCTCGCTGGATGGCAGGCCTCTCGGAGGCCGATCGGGTGGAGTTCCGGGAGCGCGGTCGAAGGCTCCTGGCGATCCTTCTCGAGCACCTCGATGCCGAGGACACAGGGGCCGCGGCCGGCCACCTTGAACGCGCCGTCGCCGACGCCACCGAGTACGGCGCGCTCTCGCGCAGCCTGGGCGCCTCGCTGACCGAAACGGTGGAGCTGTTCCTCCGCTTCCGCGGCTCCTTCGTCGGCGAGCTGGCCGGGGTGGCCCGCCGGCGACGGCTCGACACGCGCGAGGCGACGGCCCTGCTGGTTGCGGCGGAGACGGCGATGGACCGGCTGCTGGTCGCCCTCATGAGGGGCTTCGAGCAGGGAGGCGAGCCGGCATGAGCGGGCAGCCCTGGGTTGCCGGGGTCTCGGCCGCGGAGAGATCCGCGGAGGAGCGAGGAGAGCTCGCCGCCGAGCTTGCCCTGGCCGCCCGCGATGGACGGGGCCGGGTGCTCCTCGACACCTGCCACCGGGTGGAGCTGTACGGCTTCGACGAGGCGCCGGCGGCGGTTGCTGAGCTGCCGATCAAGACCGGCGCCGATGCTGTCAGCCACCTGCTCCGGGTGGCGGCGGGCCTCGAGAGCGCGGTGATCGGCGAGGAAGAGGTGCTCCACCAGGTGCGCGACGCCTTCCGGGCGGCCCTCACCGACCGTCCGCTCGATTTCCGCTCTCACCGGCTCTTTGAGGTCGCGCTCTCGGCGGGGCGGAGGGCGCGGTCCGGCCGCACCGCCAGCGGGGCCGGGCTGGCCGGGAGGGCGGTCGACTGGCTGGCCGCGCGTGGGCCTCTTGCCGGCCGGCCCGTGGTCGTCGCCGGCGCCGGGCGGATGGGATCGGCGCTGGCCCACGAGGCTCGCAAGCAGGGGGCCCTGGTGACCATCGCCAGCCGGGATGCGGGCCGGGCCCGGCGGCTGGCCGCCGTTTACGAGGGAACCGGGGTGGACCTGGCCGAGGGGGCCCGGCTGGCGCAGTCCAGCGTGGCCGTGGCGATCGCCCTCAGCGGGCCCTGGCAGGAGCTCGACGGCCTCGCCGACCCGCTGCCGCCGATCGCCGACATCTCCGCTCCGACGGCGGTCCCGGCCGCCCTTCGCAGCCGCCTCAACGGAGGCTTCCTGGGCGTGGACGAACTCTTCACCGGGCCGGGCGAGCCGCCGGCCGGCTACGTCGAAGCGGCCGAGCGGATCGTCGCCGCCAAGCTCGAGGAGTACCTCGGCTGGTTGGACGCGCGCCGTTGAAGGTCCGCCTCGGCACCCGCGGCTCCCAGCTGGCCTTGGTCCAGGCGGGCCTGGTGGCCGATCGCCTGCGGGCGGCCGGGCATGAGGTCGAGGTGATGCGGATCGTCACCGAGGGCGACCTGCGACCGATCGACATGGTGGCGGGGGATGGCGTCTTCGTCGCCGCCATCGCCCGGGCGCTGATCGCCGGGGAGGTGGACGTCGCCGTCCACTCCGCCAAGGATGTGCCGCTGGAGGAGGAGGCCGAGCTGGTGATCGCCGCCTACCCGGAGCGGGCGGACGCTCGTGACGCGCTGGTGACGCGGGAGCGTGGCGCGAGCCTCGACAGCCTGCCGCCAGGTTGCAGCGTCGGCACCGACAGCCCGCGGCGCGCCGGTTTTGTTCGCGCGGCGCGCCCCGACCTGCGCGTGGTGCCTATCCACGGCAACGTGGACACCCGGCTCCGCCGCCTCGACGAGGGCGAGGTCGACGCGCTGATACTCGCCGCCGCGGGCCTCGATCGCCTCGGCCGCGCCGACCGGATCGACCAGCGGCTGGATGCGCGGACGGTAACGCCGGCACCTGCGCAGGGGGCCCTGGCCATCCAGGCGCGCCGATCGGACACCCGGCTGAGGAGCGAACTCTCCGCCATCGACAACCCCTCGGTGCGGCTGGCGGTGAATGCCGAGCGGGCGGTTCTGGAAGCCACGGGCGGAACCTGCCGCGCCCCGGTGGGGGCGTTCGCGGTGGTCGATGAGGGCGATTTCGAGATGCTGGTCGGCGGCGTCAACAGCGACGGTACGGGCCTCCACCTCTCGGTCACCCGGAGCGCGGTCGGGGGGGCGATGGACGCTGCCCGACAGGCAGGTCTCGAGCTCAAACAGCGGGTGGCCCTCCGGTGACGGCGGTGCTGCTGACCCGGCCCCTCGGAGCGGAGGACCCGCTGGCGATCTTCCTCGGTGAGCTCGGCTACCGTGTGCACGCCGTCCCGACGCTGGCGACCGAGCCGGTCCGGGTCGCGGCCGAGAGCCTGGCCGGGTTCGACTGGATCGTGGTCACCAGCGCGGCGGGCGTGGCGGCCCTGCCCGAGCTGCCGACGGGGTCGCGCTGGGCGGCGGTCGGCGCCGCAACCGCCGCCGCGCTCGCCGAGCGCGGCGTGACCGCCGATCTGGTACCGGAGGTGTCCAACGGGGCCGCCATCGCGGCGGCCATCCCCGGCCCGGCCGGGAGCCGGGTCCTGCTGGCGCGGGCGGACGCCGCGGCGGAGGACCTGCCGGTCCGGCTCCGCGAGCTCGGGGCCGAGGTGGTCGAGCTGGCCGTCTACCGCACGGTCGAGGCACCCCCGGATTCCCGGGCTGCGCTGGCGGAGGCGCTGGCGGACCCGGACCTGGCGGGCGTCGTCTTCGCCTCCGGCTCGGCGGTGCGCGGCTTCCTCGGCCTCGGCGGTACGGCCTCGTTGCCGGCGGTGACGATCGGGCCCCGGACGAGCCAGGTGGCCCGGGACAGCGGATTCAAGATCGCGGCCGAGGCCGCCCAGCAGACCACGCGGGAGCTCGCCGAGGCGGTCGCCCGCGCCTTTCCGTCGGAGGTTTGACGATCCATGGCTGAGCTCAAGACCCGGCTCCAAGTCCCCCTTCCCGCCGAGCGCCGGCCGCGCCGGCTCCGCGCCAGCCCGGCTCTTCGCAGGCTCGTCCGCGAGACCCGGCTCGACCCGGCCCAGCTGGTGGCCCCCCTCTTCGTCGTCTCCGGTCACGGCCGCCGCGAGGAGATCTCCTCTCTCAGGGGTCATTCACGGCTGAGCCCCGACCTCGCGGTCGTCGAGGCGCGCCGCCTGGCGGACCTCGGCGTCGGCGGCGTGCTGCTCTTCGGTCTCCCCGATGCCAAGGATGCGGAGGGGACCGGCGCCCACGATGCCACCGGCCCGGTGCCGGAGACTCTGCGCCGGCTGCGCGACGCCGGGCTGCCGCTGGTCGCCATCGCCGACGTCTGCCTCTGCGAGTACACCGACCACGGCCACTGCGGCATCCTTCGCGGGGCCGAGGTGGACAACGACGCGACCCTGCCGCTGCTCGCGGAGGCGGCCGTCGCCTACGCGGAGGCGGGCGCCGGCATCGTCGCCCCGAGCGCGATGATGGACGGCCAGGTCGGCGCGCTGCGAGATGCGCTTGATGACGCGGGACACCCCGACACCGTGATCATGGCCTACGCCTCCAAGCATGCCTCCGGCTTCTACGGCCCCTTCCGCGAGGCGGCCGGCTCGACGCCCGGCTTCGGCGATCGCAAGGCCTACCAGATGGACTCCGCCAACGGCCGTGAGGCCCTGCTGGAGATGGAGCTCGACGTCGAGGAGGGCGCCGACCTGCTGATGGTCAAGCCCGCGATCACCTCCCTCGACCTGCTGGCCCTCGCCCGGCAGCGCTTCGACCTGCCGCTGGCCGCCTACCAGGTGAGCGGCGAGGCGGCGATGATCGAGGCCGCCGCCGAGCGGGGCTGGATCGATCGCCGCACCGTCGTCCTGGAATCCCTGACGGCGATCGTGCGGGCCGGCGCCCAGGTCGTGATGACCTACTTCGCCGCCGACGCGGCCACCTGGCTGAGGGAGGATCGATGAGCGACGCTCGCTTCGTCCACGCCCTCGCCCTTGGCATTGACCCGGCCTGGCGAAGGCTCCCGGCGGATGAGCGCCGCCGTGGGTTCGAAGAGCTCGCCACCGTCCTCGGCGAAGCCTCCGCGGTGACGACCTTCACCTACTCCTCGATCGGTATCGAGGCCGGCGCCGACCTCTTGCTCTGGAGCCTCGCGCCCTCGCTGGAGGCCCTCGAGGAGCGGGTGGCGGCGGCCCTCCGCACGAGCCTCGGCGGTTGGCTGACCGTGCGCGAGAGCTTTGTCGGCGTCATCCAACAGAGCCAGTACGTCAAAAAGCCGACGCCGCAAGAGCAGTCGCTCTTCAGCGGTGAGCGCTCGCACTACCTGGTCGTGTACCCCTTCACCAAGGGCACCGACTGGTATCTGCTGGGCAAAGAGGCGCGGCAGGGGATCATGAACGAGCACATGCGGATCGGGCACGACTACCCAGAGATCCGCCAGCTCCTCGCCAACAGCTTCGGCGTCGACGACATGGACTTCCTGGTCGCCTACGAGACCGACGACCTGGCCCACTTCGGCGAACTGGTGCGGGCGCTCAGAGGGACGGACAGCCGCCGCTCCACCGTGCGCGATACGCCGTTGCTGGTCGGCGTCCACCGGCCGCTGCCCGAGATCGCCGCGCTGCTCGGCGCCCGGTGACGTCGGCGGCAGCCTGGAGGGAGCGCGCGGCCGGGCTCTTCCCGGGAGGCGTCAACAGCCCCGTCCGCGCCTACCGGGCCGTCGGCGGTGACCCGCCGATCCTCGTCCGCGGCGCCGGGGCAGAGGTCTGGGACGCGGACGGCGACCGCTATCTGGACTACGTCGGGGCCTTTGGCCCGCTGCTCCTTGGCCACGCCCACCCGGCGGTGGTCTCCGCGATCAAAGAGGCGGTCGAGGCCGGCGGGTCCTTCGGCGCGACCGGGCCCGGCGAGGTGCGCCTGGCCGAGCTGATCCGGGAGCGGATGCCCTCGGTCGAACGGATGCGGTTTGTGAACAGCGGCACCGAGGCCGCGATGAGCGCCCTCCGCGTCGCGCGCGCGTCGACCGGTCGCGAGCTGGTCGTCAAGTTCGACGGCGGCTACCACGGGCACTCCGACTCGCTGCTGGTGGAGGCCGGATCGGGCACGGCGACGCTCTCCATCCCCGGCAGCGCCGGGGTGGCCGCCGCGGTTGCCGCCCAGACGCTGATCGCGCCCTACAACGATCTCTCCGCGGTGGAACGGCTCTTCGACGCGCACCGGGGCCGCGTTGCGGCCGTGATCGTCGAGCCGGTCGCCGCCAACATGGGCGTGGTGGCGCCGGTCCCCGGTTTCCTCGAAGGCCTGCGCGAGCTGACCTCGAGCGACGGCTCGCTGCTTATCTTCGACGAGGTGATCACGGGATTCCGGGTCGCCCCGGGCGGCGCCCAGGAGCTCTACGGCGTCCGGCCCGATCTCACGGTGCTCGGAAAGATCATCGGTGGCGGCCTGCCGGTCGGCGCCTACGGCGGTCGCGCCGACCTGCTCGACCTGGTCGCACCCGCCGGCGACGTCTACCAGGCGGGGACGCTCTCCGGACACCCGGTGGTGATGGCGGCCGGGGAGGCGACCCTGCGGCTGCTGACCCCCGACGTTTACACGGCGGTGGACCGCCGCGCTGACCGCCTGCAGGAGGCGCTGGCGGGTCCCGGCCGCAGCACCGCGAGGGTCGGCTCGCTGCTGACGCTCTTCTTCCGGGATCGGCCGCCCCGCGACTTCGCCGAGGCGAAGGGGTCGGACACCGCGGCCTTCGCAACCTTCTTCCGCGCCATGCGGGCCGCCGGGGTGCTGCTGCCACCCTCGCAGTACGAGGCGTGGTTCCTCTCTGCCGCCCACGACGACGCCGTCATCGACGAAACCATCGGAGCCCTTCCCCTATGAGCCTTTTCCTCGATGCCGCCAACCTCCGCCCCGCCGACCGGACCCCCATCTGGCTGATGCGGCAGGCCGGCCGCTCGCTGCCCGAGTACCGCCGGCTGCGGGAGCGCTGGAAGCTGGTCGACATCGTGGCCCAGCCCGAGCTCTGCGCCGAGGTGACGCTGCAACCGGTGCGCCGACTCGGCGTCGACGCGGCCGTGATGTTCGCCGACATCATGCTGCCGCTGCGGGGCATGGGCGTGGACTTCGAGCTGGTCGAGGACGTCGGCCCCGTGATCGCCCGGCCGATCGAGTCGCCGGCCGACGTCGAGCGGCTCCGTGTTCCCTCCGGGGAGGAGGCGGCGCCCCAGGTGATCACCGCCGTGCGCCAGGTGGTCGCCGAGTCACCGGTGCCGGTGATCTGCTTTTGCGGCGCGCCCTTCACCCTCGCCAGCTATTTGATCGAGGGACGGCCGAGCCGGGACTTCAAGAAGGTGAAGGCCTTCATGTACAGCCAGCCGGAGGCATTCGATTCGCTGCTCGGCAAGCTGGCAGCGACCATGAGCGGCTACCTCGCGGCGCAGGTCGGCGCCGGCGCGGCGGCGATCCAGATCTTCGACTCCTGGGTCGGCGCGCTGGCGGTCGAGGACTACCAGGCGCGGGTTCTTGAGCACACGCGGGCGATCCTCGAGGCGGTGGCGCCCCTGGGCGTTCCCCGGATCCATTTCGGGACGCACACGGCAAGCCTCCTGGAGCTGATCGCCTCGGCCGGGCCTGACCTGGTCTCGCTCGACTGGCGGGTGCCGCTCGACAGCGGCTGGGCGAGGCTCGGCGACGGCTTCGGCGTCCAGGGGAATCTCGACCCGGCGGTGCTCCTCGGTCCCCCCGAGCTGGTCCGCGAGCGCGCCCGTGACGTTCTCCGCAGGGCCGCCGGCCGGCCCGGCCACGTCTTCAACCTCGGCCACGGTGTGCTCCCCGAGACGCCGCTCGAGAACCTGCAACTGCTGATTGAGACCGTCCACGAGTGGAGGGCTGCCCCGGTTGGCTGACCCCAAGACGGCGATCCTCTGCATGGCCTACGGCAGCCCCGCCGACGAGGCGGCCATTGAGCCCTACTTCACCCACATCCGGCGCGGCCGGGCGCCGTCGCCCGAGGACCTGGCCGAGCTGACCGCGCGCTACCGCGCGATCGGCGGCTCGCCGCTGGCCGAGATCACCGCCCGCCAGGCGGCGGCCCTCGGCGCGCGGCTGGAGATGCCCGTCTTCGCCGGCTACAAGCACGCGCCGCCCTTCGTGGGCGAGGTCGCCCGCGAGGTCGCGGCGACCGGTGCGACCCGGCTGATCGGCCTGCCGCTGGCCCCGCACTACGCGGCGATGAGCCTGGGCGGCTACCGAAAGGCCCTCGAGGAGGTGTGGGAGGGCGAGCTCGTCTTCGTCCCCGGCTTCCACGACCACCCGGCCTTCATCGCCGCGGTGGCCGGGCTGCTCGGCGAGGCGCTGGCCGGCTACCGGCCGGACCGCCTCTTCTTCACCGCCCACAGCCTGCCCGCCCGGATCATCGCCGAGGGGGACGGCTACCGAGACCAGCTGCTGGCCTCCTGCCGGCTGGTGGCTGGCCGGATGGAGCTGCCGGAGTGGGAGTTTGCCTTCCAGTCCGCCAGCACGACAGGCGAGCCGTGGCTCGGCCCCGACCTGCTGGAGGCGGTCGAGAGGTCCGGCGCCAGGAGCGTCCTGGTCTGCCCGGTCGGCTTTGTGGCCGACCACCTCGAGATCCTCTACGACCTCGACGTGGAGGCTCAGGCCTTCGCTCGCGAGAAGGGGGTCGAGATCCGCCGCACCGCCAGCTTCAACGACCGGCCGGTCTTCATCGAGGCCCTGGCCGAGGTGGTCAGGACCGCGCTTGGACCAGCACCTCGAGGGAGTCGACCAGGCGCGGACCCGGCCGGTTGAAGTAGGCAGACCCGTCGAGGACCGCGACCCGACGAGCCCCGGTGGCCTCGATGCGGTCGCGGACCAGGTCGGCCTCGCGCTGGGCGCGCTCGCGGTCGAAGCCGCAGGGCGCCAGCACCAAGAGCTCGGGACGGAGGGCGATCACCTCCTCCCAGGAGCCGGCCACCGACGGCACCCCGGCCCGGGCGAGGGGATCGTCGATGCCCGCCAACCGGAGCAGATCGGGCGTCCAGTGCCCGGCCCGGTAGGGCGGGTCGAGCCACTCCAAGAAGACGCCACGGACCGGCCCCAGCTCCCGCGCCGCCGCCGCCGCGGCGGCGATCCGAGCCCGCAGGCCCTCCATGACCGGCGCCGGGTCGGTGGTGCAGGCGCGGGCGAGCTCCTCCATGTCGGCCAGCACCCCCTCGAAGGTGTGGGGATGCTGGCGGAGCATCGGGATTCCCTCCAGGTCGTCGGCGACCTCGTCCGCGGAGACGGCGCAGACCCGGCAGACGTCCTGGGCGATCACCAGGTCCGGCCGTAGCTCGCGGATGGCCGCGGTGTCCACCTCGTACAGCGAGCGTCCTTCGGCGGCGGCCAGGGCGACCTCCGCCTCGATCCCGCCACTGTCCTCAAGGGCCAGGGCGAGCGTGGAGCGGGTAACCACCGGCAGGAGAGCCGCCTCGGGTGGGAAGTCGCATTCGTGGGTGACCGCGACCAGGCGGCCGCCGAGGCCGAGGGCGAAGAGCGACTCGGTGGCGCTGGGCAGCAGCGAGACGATCCTCATTTCGCCATGGTGTCATCGTTTGAGCGGTGGCGGGCCCCTATGCGCTCTTGTGGTCGGGTGGCAAGGATTCGGCGCTGGCGCTCGCCCGCGCCCGCGCCGCCGGACTGCAGGTCAGCCTGCTGCTGAGCTTCCACGACTCGGAGACCGGCCGGGTCCGCTTCCACGCCACCCGGGTCGGCATGCTGCGTGCCCAGGCGAGGGCGATCGACATCGAGTTGCGCGCCGTGGCGAGCACCTGGCCCGAGATGGAAGCTCGCCTCGCCGGCGAGCTGTCCATGCTCCGCGCCGAGGGCTTCGGCGGGGTGCTGCTGGGCGACATCCACCTCGCCGACGTCCGCGCCTGGTACGAGGAGCGGGTGACCGCCGCCGGCCTCGAGCACGTGGAGCCGCTCTGGCAGGTGCCGTCGGCGGACCTACTGGCCGAGTTCGTCGCCTCCGGCGGCAGGGCGGTCGTCACCTGCGTCGAGCTGGCCAAGCTGGACCGCTCCTGGCTCGGCCGCATCATCGACCAGAGCTTCGTAAATGACATCGCCGCCACCGGGGTCGATGCCTGCGGCGAGAACGGCGAGTACCACAGCTTCGCCTTTGCCGGACCCGTCTTCCGGGCGCCCGTCCGCTGGCAGGCGGGCGAGACCGGCGGCGAGGACGGGTTCGCGCAGCTGGATCTGCTGCCTTTATGAATTGGCTACCTTCATGCCTGTGACGCGTCTTCCCGGCGACCGCTGTGAGGCTGACCACATCTGGGACCGCGCCGTCGAGACCGCCTCCGCGGCCGAGGTGAGAGCACTCGCCGCCGCCGCCTGGGAGACACAGCTCGAGCACCTTCTCCGCGACTCGGCCTTCTATCGCCGGCGTTTGGGAGAGGCGGGGCTCGGGACTTCTCCGATCAGCCTCGACGACCTCCCGCGCCTCCCCTTCACCACCAAGGCGGAGTTCAAGCACGCGGTCGAGCAGGAGCCACCCTTCGGCAGCAACCTCTCGGTGCCCGCCGAGGCCGTCAAGCGCGTCTACCAGACCAGTGGCTCGACCGGCAAGCCGAGCGTGCTCTCCCTGACCAGGGCCGACGTCGAGAGCTGGACGGCGATCGGCACCCGCACCTATTACGCGACCGGCGTCCACGAGCACAGCTCGGTGCTGAGCACCTTCGGAGCCGGGCCCTTCGTGGCCGGCCACACCCACTTGGTGCTGAGCCGGATCGGCGCCCGCTCGGTCCCCGTCGGCCCCGGCGACACCGACCGGGTGGTTTTCGGCCTGCGTTCGGGCCTCGCCGACACGCTTTTGGGCACCGCCTCCTTCGCCCAGCACCTCGCCAACCGCTTTGAGCAGGAGGGACTCGAGCCGGGCTCGCTGGCGCTCGGCCACATCGTCACCGGCGGCGAGCCGGGCGGCGGCATCCCCGCCATCCGCGACCACGTCCAGGAGGCGCTGGGCGTGACCGTGAACGAGGTGATGGGGATCGGCGACGTCGCGCCCTCTCTCTTCGGCGAGTGCCCGGCCCAGCGGGGCATGCATTTTTGCGGCACCGGCTTCATCTGGCCGGAGCTGGTCGACCCCGAGAGCCGGGAACCGGTCGGGATCGAGCCGGGCGCGACCGGCGAGCTCGTCTACACGCACCTTCGGCGGGAGGCGATGCCGGTCGTCCGCTTCCTCTCGGCCGACATCGTCCGGATCGAGGGCGTCGACTGCGAATGCGGGCGCACCAGCTTCCGCATGCGCTGCATCGGCCGCCGTGACGACATGTTCATCGTCCGGGGCGTCAACGTCTACCCGACGGCGATCCTGGCCCTGGTCGGTGAGTTCCGACCCGCGGTGACCGGTCGCGCGCGAGTGGTGCGGACCGGGGAGGCCGTGAGCGTCGAGCCGCCCGTGCCGGTCGAGGTCGAGGTTCCCGACGGACGTCCCCCCGCTGCCGGGCTGGCGGAGCGCATCGAGCAGGCGATCCGCGCCCGCCTCACCTTCCGCTGCAGGGTCGATCTGGTCCCCGAGTCGTCGTTCGGCGACGCCGGCTACAAGACGCGCCTCACCGTGTCGCGGTGACCGCGCCCCGCAAGCGGCTCCGCTCGGAGATCGCCCGGAGCACTGCCGACCGCATCCTCATCCGCGGCCACGACCTCGCGGCCGACCTGATCGGCAAGGTCTCGCTCGGCGACATGGCGTTCTTGGAGCTCCGGGGCCGCCTCCCGACCGAAGCCGAGTCGGCCGTCTTCAACGCCATTGCCGTCACGCTGGTCGAGCACGGCATGACGCCGAGCGCGATCGCCGCCCGGCTGACCTACCTGGGCGCTCCGGAGGCGCTGCAGGGCGCGGTGGCAGCGGGCCTCCTGGGGATGGGCGACCGCTTCGGCGGCCCGGTCGACGAGGCGGCCCGGATGCTCCAGGACGCGCTCGCCAGCGATCCCTCCGGCGGGGACCTCGCTGCGGTCGCGTCCCGGGTGGTGGCCGAGCGCTTGCAGGCCGGACGCCTCGTCGCCGGCCTCGGCCACCCGGTTCACACCGGCGGCGATCCCCGCGTGCCGGCGCTCTTCAAAGTCGCCTCCGAGAACGGCTTCTCGGGCCGCTACGTCCGCCTCATGGAGCTGATCGGCGAGGAGGCCCGGCGGGCGACCGGGAAGTCGCTGCCGGTCAATGCCACGGGCGCCATCGGCGCCATCGCGAGCGAGCTGGAGATCCCCTGGCAGGTCTGTCGCGGGCTCTCCGTGATGGCCCGCGCCATCGGCCTGGTCGCGCACCTCCAGGAGGAGCTGACCGACCCGATGGCGACCGAGATCTGGACCCGGGTCGAGGAGGAGGCCTCCAGCGACGCCGGTTCCAGTTGACGGTTGGACACTGTTTCGTTGCGCAACTAACATGACGCGCATCCAGCGGACACCGGGTTAGAGGGGTATTCGATTCCAAGTGCCGGACCACGTTCCCGGTATCCATCACGTGACCGCGATCACGACCGACGTCCAGGCGTGCGTCGACTTCTACGTCACCGTTCTCGGGCTTCGCTTCATCAAGCAGACCGTCAACTTCGACGTTCCCGACACCTACCACATCTACTTCGGCGACCGCCTCGGCACGCCGGGCACGGCGATGACCTTTTTCGGCTGGCCGCACCTCCCCTGGAGGAAGGCCGGCAACGGCCAGGTGACGGTGGTGGGCTTCGCGGTTCCACCGCCCTCGCTCGACGGCTGGGCGAGACGACTGGCCGGGCTCGGCGTCCAGGCGACTCGGAGCGAGCGCTTCGGCGCCGGCGTGCTCAGCTTCCCCGACCCCGACCAGATCCGGCTGGAGCTGGTGGGCGACTCTGACCAAGCCCGCTGGAACGCCTGGCCGGACGGACCGGTCGCGCCCGAGGAGCAGATCCGCGGCTTCCACGCCGTCACCCTCTCGGTCGTGGAGGAAGAGCCGTCGAGCCGCTTCCTGACCGAGACCATGGGCTTCCGCGAGGTCGCCCGCGAAGGCTCCCGGGTCCGCTTCGAGACGGGCGCGGGCGGACCGCACGCGGTCCTCGACCTGCTCGTCGACCCTAACCTGGAGCGTGGTGAGGAGGCCACGGGCACCGTTCACCACGTCGCTTGGCGGGCGCTGAACGATTCCCACGAGCTGGACTGGCGGGCCACGCTGGTGGCCGCCGGCCGCGAGGTGACGCCGGTCATCGAGCGCAAGTACTTCCGCTCGATCTACTTCCGCGAGCCGGGCGGCGTGCTCTTCGAGATCGCGACCGACCAGCCTGGCTTCACGGTCGACGAGCCGGCGGAATCGCTCGGCTCCGGGCTGCAGCTTCCCGCCTGGCACGAGGATCGGCGGGCCGACCTGAAGGTCAACCTGCCCCCGATCGCGGTCCCTGCGATCGCCGGCCGGCCGGGGGCCTGATTCGGAGTGCAAGGACCGCACCAGGGCCAGCCAATCGTCACGGCCGGAGAGCCGCTCGAGAGCGCGTCGGCGGCGATGATCCTGGTCCACGGCCGGGGCGCCTCGGCGCGCGACATCCTGACCGTCGCCGCCGCCGTCGACACCCCGGGTTTCGCCTACCTGGCGCCCGAGGCCGCCGGCAGCGCCTGGTACCCCAACCGCTTCATGGAGCCGATCGAGACCAACCAGCCATGGCTCGATTCCGCGCTGCAGGTTGTCGGTGACGTCCTTGCCGGGGTCGAGCAAAGGCTCCCGTCCGATCACATCGTCCTCCTCGGTTTCTCACAGGGCGCCTGCCTGGCGCTCGAATTCGCCGCGCGCAACGCGCGCCGCTACGGCGGGCTGGTCGGTCTCAGCGGCGGCCTGATCGGGCCCGACGGCACGCCGCGCGACTACCCAGGAAGCCTGGCCGGCACCCCGGTCTTCCTGGGCTGCAGCGACGTCGACCCCCACATCCCGGCGGAGCGGGTGCGGGAGTCGGGACGGGTGCTCGAATCGCTGGGAGGCAAGGTGCGGGTGGAGCTCTACAGAGGGCTCGGCCATGAGGTCAACGAGGACGAAGCCGCGATCGTTCGAGCGCTGATGGCGGCGGTTTCCCGCCGCGAGGAAGTGGGGGACCCGGGCAGCCGGGCTCCCCGTTAGGAGGTACCGCTGGATGGCAGTCATCGCACCCGTCAACCCGATGTCCGCCGCGGGCAAGAGCACCGTCATGACGGTCCTTCGGCGCGACCGCGAAAAGTTCGAGCGGATGGTCTCGGACCCCGCCCACTGGAACGTCCAGACCCGCTGCACCGAGTGGGAGGTCCGCGACCTCGTCGGGCACATGATCGACGTCACCGAGGGCTACCTAGCGCGCTGGGATGCCGCGAGGAAGGGCGAGGCGCCGGGAGCCGTCGGCCTCCAGGTGATGGGGGAGACGCTCAACGACCACGCGCTCGACTTCCGCAAGCTGCCCCGGGAGGAAGCGCTCGCCCGCTGGAAGGAGGATGCCCTCAAGTGGGATGCCATCCTCGAGGGCCTCTCCGCCGAGGAGTGGGAGGGAACCCTCGTCACCCATCCCTACATGGGGCCGGTCCCCGCGGGCTTCTACGGCGCCTTCCAGATCATGGACTACGGCATCCACCCGTACGACATCGAGTACGGGCTGGGGGACAAGCTCGCCGACATCGACGAGGCATCGGCGGGGATCATCCTGCCTTACTGCCACATCATCATGCAGTACACCGTTGACGCCGAATCCGCCAAGGGCGTCGACTGCGTCTACGGCATCGACGTCGCCGGGCCCTGGGGCGGCAAGTGGCGGGCCACCGTGAAGGATGGGCAATGGGCCGCGGTCGAGGAGAAGGGCGACTTTGACGGCTGCGATGCGCTCTTCCGCTACAACTCCGCCTCCGACTTCGTGCTGACCACCTTCGGCCGCTTCCCGGGCGGGTCGGCGACCGGCGACCCGGAGGTCATCGAGGCGGTCCGGCACCTCTTCTTCCGATTCTGAACGGGATCTCCATCTGGGCGGCGGAGCTCCGGCGCTGGAGCCCGTCGCCCATCCCGCCGCCCTTTCCGCTGGTCGAGATCACCGCCGGCGGTGGCGCTGGGCTGGTGAAGGCGATGGGATCCGAGAGCGACCTGGTCGCCACCCGGCTCGGCCGCGGCTGCCGTGCCTTCGTCGCCTGCCTGGGCGACGAGGTGGCCGCCTACGGCTGGGTCTCCTCCAGCCCCGAGTGGATCGGCGAGGTCCGCCTCCAGATCTGCCCGGGCGAGGGGGAGGCGTACCTTTGGAACTGCGTCACCCTCGGGCCTCACCGCCGCCGCGGCTTCTTCGGGGCCCTGATCGAGCAGGTCGCGGCGCGGCTCCAGGCGGAGGGTCTCAGCCGGCTCTGGATCGCCGAGGCCGGCGGGCCCGCGGTGCCGGCGCTGTCGGCGGCCGGCTACCGCCCGGTGGTCGAGATCACCGAGGCTCGCTGGGGACCGATTCGAAGGCTGCTCGCTCTCCCGGCGCGGGAGGCCGACCCGGAGTCGGTCGCCGCCGCGCGACGGGCGGTCTCGCTCGGGGGCCGGCGCCTGGGGGTGCTGCCGGCCGTGAGGCGGCATTGACGGCGCCTACCGGCCCCCTGCTGACGACGGTGGTCGGCAGCTACCCGCAACCCGATTGGCTGGTCGACCGCGCGGCGCTGGGCGGGCGGCTCCCGCCGCGCACCCGGGCTCCCGAGCTCTGGCGGGTGGCGCCCGAGTTCCTCCAGGAGGCGCAGGACGACGCGACCCTGCTGGCGCTGCGCGACATGGAGCGGGCGGGGATCGACATCGTCACCGACGGCGAGATGCGCCGGGAGAGCTACTCCAACCTTTTCGCGACCGCGCTCGAAGGCATGGACGTCGTCAACGCGGGGACCGCCCTCGACCGGACCGGGCATCCGAACCCAGTGCCCCGGGTGGTCGGGAGCATCCGCCGCACCCGGCCGGTGCTGGTACGCGACGCGACCTTCCTGCGGGCCAGCACCCGCCGAGCGATCAAGGTCACCCTCCCGGGCCCGTTCACCATGTCGCAGCAGGCCCAGGACGACTTCTACGGCGACGAGGCAGCGCTGGCGATGGACCTGGCGGCGGCCGTCAATGAGGAGGTGAAAGACCTCTTCGCCGCCGGGGTGGACGTGGTCCAGCTCGACGAGCCCTACCTGCAGGCGCGGGCCGAGAAGGCGAGACTGTTCGCCCTTCCGGCCATCAACCGGGCGCTGGAGGACGTCGAGGGCACCACCGCGCTCCACACCTGCTTCGGCTACGCCCACGTTGTGCACCAGAGGCCGGACGGCTATCCCTTCTTCGCCGAACTGGCGGTGGCGCGGGTCGACCAGATCTCGCTCGAGTCGGCCCAGCAGAAGGTGGACCTGACTATCCTCGGGTCGGTGCCCGGCAAGACGTTCATCGTCGGGGTCATCGACCTCTCCGACGAGAGCCCGGTCGAGGATCGCGACACCGTCGCGGCGCGGATCCGCTCCGCCCTTCGGCACGCGCCGGCGGAGCGGATCCTGGTCGCGCCCGACTGCGGGATGAAGTACCTCGACCGCGCGGTCGCCCACGCCAAGCTGCGGGTGATGGTCGAGGCGGCCGAGCTGGTCCGCGCCGAGCTCTACGACCGGGGCTGACGGGCGCCGCCGTTCAGGCTAGGGCTAGGTCTTCGCCCGGTCCCTCCGCCCCTGGCAGGGCACGCAGGTCGTGGTCTCGGGAGCGAACTCCATCCGCTCGGCCGGGATCTCGGCGCCGCAGTCCTCGCAGTACCCGTACTTGCCGAGCGCGAGCTGGTCGAGCGCGCGCGACAGCTGAGCCTGCAGGGAGGAGCGGAGATCGGCTATCCGCTGGGCGATCTCGCCGTCGATCACTACCTGGGCGATGTCGCCCTCGTCGCCGTCAGGCCGCAGCTCGGGCGCTGCCTCCATGATCGCGACCTCCGCGGGTTCCTGGGCCGCGATCGCCAGGAGCTTGCTGCGGCTCGCGTGAATTCTTGACGTCCAGTCCTTGTCCACCCCGATTTGCCTCCGAATTGGACTACTAAAAGTTGACTGGTTCAATATAAGGTTTCCGGTGCCGCGATGGGCAAAATCTGTCGCAATAAGCGATCCCGGCAGCGTGGTATACCCGGCGAGGTTTCAGCCTTTGCCCTGGCCGCCCTCGAGGAGCTCGAGTACGACCGACTTGTCCCCGCCGCCGGTGGACTTGCGGACTCCGCCGCCCCGCAGGTGCCCTCCGCTCCCGAGGATCGCCATCACGGCCTCGCTGTCGATCGACCGGGAGTAGAAGTAACCCTGCCCGCGGCAGCCGAGCGGCTCCAGGATCCGCGCCTGCTGGCGGGTCTCGATGCCCTCGGCCACGATCTCGACGCCGAGACTGTGGCCGAGGCCGACGATCGCCCTCAGCAGAGCCGAGCTCTTGGCGCCCCGGCTGGAGGCTTTGACGAAGGCCTTGTCGATCTTGATGACGTCGATCGGGAAGCGGGCCAGGTAGCTGAGGGAGGAGTAGCCGGTGCCGAAGTCGTCGATGGCGACCTTGACCCCGGCGCTGCGCAGGCGCTGGAGCACCGCGGCGACATCCTCTCCCTCGCGGATGACCGCGCTCTCGGTCACCTCCATCGTCAGCCGTTCGGATGAGAACCCGGTCCGCTTCAGGACCTGCCGGATCTCGTTCACGATATTGCGGCGCTGCGCCTGCCGCATCGAGAGGTTGACGCCAAGGCGGAGCCGGCGGTCGGGGAAGGCGCCGTCCCACTCCACGACCTCCCGGCAGGCCGTCTCCAGGACCCAGGACCCGATGCCGGCGATCATGCCGGTCTCCTCGGCCAGGGGGATGAACCGGTCGGGGCCGACCAGGCCCTTGGTCGGGTGCCGCCAGCGGACCAGGGCTTCTACTCCGTAGACCTCCTCGGTGTCGATCTGGACGATCGGCTGGTACTCGACGAAGAGCTCGTTGCGGGCGATCGCCTGGCGGAGGTCGTTCTCCATCTCCAGCCGCTCGATCGCCGCCGCGTGCATGCTGATCTCGAAGACCTCGTAGGTGCGCTTGCCGCGACCCTTGGCGCGGTACATCGCCACGTCGGCGTTGCGCAAGAACTCCTCCGGGTCCTGGGCGCGCGCGGTCGAGATCGCGATGCCGATGCTGAAGGCCGCGATCATCTCGATGGTTCCCACCTGGAGGGGAAGCCGGAAGGCGCCCAGGATCCGCTCGGCGATGGTTATCGGGTAGGCGTCGTCGGGGATCGTGTCGAGCAGGATCGCGAACTCGTCGCCGCCGAATCGCGCGACCGTGTCGCTCGGGCCGACGCACTCCTGCAGCCGCCCGGCGACCGCCAGCAGGAGCGAGTCCCCGGCCGCGTGGCCAAGGGAGTCGTTGACGTGCTTGAAGTCGTCGAGGTCGAGGAAGAGAACCGCCAGGCTGCCCCTGTCGCTGCGGTGCCGGGCGAGGCTTGCCGCGACCCGCTCTTTGAACAGGGTGCGATTGGAGAGGCCCGAAAGGGGGTCGTGATGGGCCTGGTGACGCAGCTTGTCCTCGAGGTCCTTGCGCTCGGTGACGTCACGGGTGTTGAGCACCACCGCTCGGACGTGGGGGTCGGCGAGCTGGTTGCTGAGGATCGTCTCCATGTAGCGGTAGGTGCCGTCGGCGTGCCGCCAGCGGGTTCCCAGCAGCTCCTGGCCGTAGTCCGTTCGAAGCAGTTCCTGGAAGGTCGTGTTGGCGGTGTTGAGGTCGTCAGGGTGGACCAGCCGCCAGAGCGTGCCGTTGAGCAACTTGCCGGTCTCGTAGCCCAGCAGCTTTTCGACCGCCGGGCTCACGTAGGAGATGCGGCCCTGCTCGTCGAGCAGGGTGATGACGTCGGAGGAGTTCTGGACCAGGGAACGGAAGCGCGCCTCGCTCGACTTAAGGCTGTCCGTCGACCGGCGAAGGTCCTCGGCGAGGTTGACGCGCTCGAGTGCCAGCGCGACGCTCGAACCGAGCCGGGACAGGCCGTCGCCGACGCCGACCGGTAGCTGCTCGGTGCCCGCGACCGAGATCACCCCGCGGAGCTTGCCCTCGATGGTGAGCGGCACGCCGGTCGCCCAACCCGTGAAGGGCGACGCGAGCCCCTCGTCGCCACGTCCGGCGAGCAGCGTCTCGTCGATCACCTTGGCGCTCACCGGGCGCATCTCCGCGACCGCCTCCTGGAGGTGTTCGGGCAGCGTCGCGACCTTTACTTCGGGGACGTCGACCAGGCGCGGTGGAGGACCGGCCGCGACCTGCCGCTGGGTCCGCAGGGTGCCGACGGCGAGCGCGGCTCGCCCGCCCTTGACCTGCTCGATGAGCCCCATGGCTCCGCGGATGCCGGCGTCGTAGACGGCCTCCGGGTTCTCAGCGGCGACCAGGTCGTCGGCCGACTCGGTGAGCACGCGCTCCCGGCGCAGCGCCTCGGTGTAATCGATCAGGGTGCGCTTCACCTGGTGGATGAGCCAGGCGCCCGCCGCGAAGCCGGGGATGTTGACCAGCACCTGGGCGGCCAGGGCGGGCTGCGAAACCGAGAAGGAGGTGACCGCGACCGAGCCCACCAGCGAGCTGAGGAAAAGCGTGGTGATGGTCACCACGCCCCAGCCGCTCCCGAAGAGGCAGCGGAAGAGCAGGACGCCATAGAAGAGCAGGTAGAGGCGGACGAGGTCGGTGACCTGAAGGCCGACACCGACGAGCGCGAGCGCCGCGATCAGGTCCATCCAAAGCGGCAGCTTTCGCTTCAGGTACCCCCAGACCGCGTAAAAGACCAGGTAGGTGAGGGAGTAGGACGCGATCAGCTGGGTGAGGTCCTGCTTGTGCGTCCGCAGGAGGATGAAGGCACCGAACGCGGCGTTGAAGACCAGGAAGGCCATGAAGAGGAAGCGGACCCGGTCGAGGATCGTGTTGCGTGGGCCCATGGCCCTGCCGGTTGCGCTCGACAGCCGGTCGAGCCAGTCGCGACCGCCGGCGAGGATTGAGTTCAAGGTCTGTGGGTCGGCTCCTTAAAGGGTATAACCGCTCGCAAGATCCGGCCCGGGGAAGCTTACCAGCGGTCGGCTCGGAAGAGTCCGATCTGGTGCCGGGTCGAGCCCTCGGTCGCCAGGTCGGCGAGGATCTCCCCGACGATGCTGCAGAACTTGAACCCGTGGCCGCTGAAGCCCGCGCCCAGGACAACCCTCGGCTCGCCGGGCGCGAGGTCGATCAGGAAGTTCTCGTCGGGCGTGTTGGTGAACATGCAGACCTTCATCGCCTGGGCTGGCCCCGAGCCGTCGGGCAGGTAGCGGCGCGCGAAGGAGCGAAGCACCTCCTCGTCCTCGCGACCGGCGCCGTCTCGGTCGAGCAGGTCGGGATCGGCCGGCTCCAGCCGGTGGTGCATGCGGCCGAGCTTGAGCCCGGGAGGCCCTCCCGCGAAAAGGGGAAAGCCGTAGTACATGCCCTCGGGCACCTCCATGATGAAGACGGGGAACGCCTCCGGCTGGAAGAGGTCGGGCCGGCTCACCCCGAGCCAGGCCAGCACCTGCCGCTCTGGTTCGAGCCGCGGCGCCAGCGCGGGGAAGAGCCTGCCGTTCCAGGCGCCGGCCGTGAGGATCAGCCTCTCGGCCTCGTGGTCGCCTCGGTCGGTGTGGACGCGAACGCGGTCGCCGTCGACCTCCCAGCCGAGCACGGTTTCACCCTCACGGAGATCCGCGCCGGCGGCGCGAGCGCCGGCGGCGTGGGCCAGGATGCACTTTTCCGGAACCAGGAAGCCGCCCTCCGACTCGAAGATCGCACCCGTCCCGGGTGGCATCCGGAAGGCGGGGAAGCGCTCTCTCAGCTCGGCCGGACCGAGCACCTGGTGCTGGAGGTGGTGCTCGGCGCACGAGCGCAGGCAGCCGTCGTAGACGGCGGTGCCGGGGGCACCCACGTGGAGGCACCCGGTTATGTGCAGGATCTGCTCGCCGTACTCGCCTTCCAGCTCGCGCCAGAGCTCGTATGCGCGGCGGAGCAGGGGCACGTAGGACGGGTCCTCGAAGTAGGCGAGCCGGATGATCCGGCTGACGCCGTGCGAACTCCCCATCTCGTTGGGGATGGTGAATCGCTCGAGGCCGAGCACCCGCCGTCCGCGGCGGGCGAGGTGGTAGGCGGCGGCGCTGCCCATGCCGCCGACCCCGACCACTATCGCGTCGTAGTGCCCCGCCATACGAGGCGAAAGACTAGTTCGTGGAGGTGGCCAGCACCTCCTCCTCGATGTCGAACAGCGTCCGCTTGCCGGGACAGGGGATGGGCCCCAGGGGGCGGGCGTCCTCCAGGATCCAGGCCCAGAGCTTTCCGCTCAGGGGCGGCAGCGCTGCCTTCTTCCAGTCCTCCCTGCGGACTGGACGGCAGTCGACCAGCTCGGCGATCCCGACCACGGCGCTGAGGCCGTCGGGATCGGGAGGCGGCCGCCTGAGACGGGCGGCCGCCTCTCGCTCGGAGATGCCGAACCCGCCCGAGGCGTGGAGCAGCAGAGGGCCGCGATAGCGGGTCGCCCAGGTGCGGATCTCGACCGTCTTGGTACCGGCGAGGATGAGGTCGACCCAGGGGTGGCGGATGGAGAGCGCTTTCATGATCGCGACCCTAAGGGAGGCCTGGCCGCCGCTCCAACCAGCCCCGTTAAGCGCTCCGCGGACCGCCGCCGAACGCCGACCTCCCAGTCGAGAGCTCCACGGCCGCACCCTCCCGGGGGCTGACTTTGGAGTTTCCCCGGTGCCCCCAAGCTGCGGGAAGAGGTCCGGTCAACGTTAAGTCAAGACGAACCTTCCCCGGGAGAAGTCCCTCTTCGGGGGCCTGCGGGGCGAGCTAGACCGGCGGGATCCCGTGCTTGCGTTTGATCCGCGGCTCGGTTCGCGAGGCGTAGAGGCGGAAGCGCCGGATCAGCTCCTCGCGGAGGTCTTCGGGCTCGACGACCGCGTCCACGACCAGGTTGGCCGCCAGCTTGTAGAGGTCCACATCCTCGAGGTACTCCGCCTCCAGCTCGCGGCGGCGCTCGGCGCGCTGGTCCTCGGGTAGCTCGTTGAGCTTGTTGTAGAAGACCGCGTTCACCGCCGGTGCCGGCCCCATCACGGCGATCTGCGCCGAGGGCAGCGCGATCGTGCAGTCGCTGTCGTAGGCAGGGCCGGCCATCGCGTAGAGCCCGGCCCCGTACGCCTTGCGGACGATGACCGAGATCTTCGGCACCGTCGCCTCGGAGACCGCGCTGATCATCTTGGCGCCGTGGCGGATGATGCCCTGGCGCTCGACGTCGGTTCCGATCATGAAGCCGGGGACGTCGGCCAAAAAGAGCAGGGGCACGTTGAAGGCGTCGCAGATCCAGATGAAGCGCGCCGCCTTGTCGGCGCTGTCCACGAAGAGGACGCCGCCCTTTTGCATGGGCTGGTTGGCGAGGATGCCCACCACCTCGCCGCCGAGCCGGGCGAAGCCGGTCAGCAACTCCTTGGCGAAGAGCTTCTTCAACTCCAGCCACGACCCCTCGTCGACCAGCGCCTCGATCACCTTTCGCATGTCGTAGCCGCGCTGGGGCTCCTCGGGGATCAGCTCGGCGAGGGCCTTGCTCGCCGCGGCTGGCCGCGGCTCGGCGGCGGGGGCGCGCTGGGTCCAGTTCCCCGGCAGGTAGTCGAGGTATCGCTGTCCGACCGCGATCGCCTCCGCGTCGTCGGCGACCAGGAAGTCCCCGCAGCCGCTGACCGTGCAGTGCATCCGGGCGCCGCCGAGCTCTTCGAGTGTGACCTTCTCGCCGACCACCACCTCCACCATCCGCGGCGAGCCTAGGTACATGGAGGCGTTCCCCTCGACCATCACCACCACGTCGCAGAAGGCCGGGATGTAGGCGCCGCCGGCCGCTGAGGGGCCGAACAAAAGGCAGATCTGCGGCACCCGGCCGGAGAGCCGCACCTCGTTGAAGAAGATCCGCCCGGCATGCCGGCGGCCGGGGAACATGTCGATCTGGTCGGTGATCCGTGCCCCGGCGCTGTCGACCAGGTAGAAGAGCGGTACCTGGAGCCGGGAGGCGGACTCCTGGATGCGGATGATCTTTTCGACCGTGCGAGCCCCCCAGGAGCCGGCCTTGACCGTCGGGTCATTGGCCATCACCGCCACCGGCCGCCCCCCCACCGTGCCGAGGCCGGTAACGACGCCGTCCGCTGGGAGGTCGTCCGCGAGCACGTTGGCGAAGAGGCCGTCCTCGGCGAAGGAGCCGGCGTCGAGCAGGAGGTCGAGCCGCTCGCGGACCGTCAGCTTGTTCTGCTCGCGCAGCTTCGGCAGGTAGCGGGTGCCGCCGGCCAGGGCTTTGTCGCGGAGCTTGCGGGAGCGCTCGGTCATTGCGCGGGGGCTGCTCCCCCGACCGCCACCCAGGGCTCCAGACCGGCCTTGTAGAGCTTGCCCGGGAGCGGCTTGCCGAGGGTCTGTGCCAGTCCGTCGGCGATCTCGATGAGCGCCGGTATCGAGGCTCCGCTCGGCTGGCCGGTCAGCTCCAGCAGGTGGAGGAGATCCTCGCTGCAGACGTTGCCCGTCGCCCGGGGTGCGAACGGGCAGCCGCCAATACCCCCGACCGAGCCCTCGAACTCCCGCACGCCGACCTCCAGCGCCGCCAGCGCATTGGCGACCCCGAGGCCGCGGGTGTCATGGAAGTGAGCCGCCACCCGGTCGGGGCCGAAGCGCCCCAGCGCCATCGCCATCAGCTCACGGACGCCGGTCGGGTGGGCGACTCCGATGGTGTCCGCGATCGACAGCCGCTCGCAGCCCGCGGCCTCGAGCCGCTCGGCGACCTCAAGGGCACGCCCGGCTGATACCGGCCCGTCATACGGGCAGCCCCAGGCGACGCTGAGGCTGCCCACCGTCGCCACCCGGTCGACTCGAGCTGCGGCGCAGACCCCGGTGATCTCCGCCAGCGTCTCGTCGATGCTGCGGTTGAGGTTCCTGCGGTTGAAGCCGTCGGTCGCTCCGACGTTGACCACCACCTCGCGGGCGCCCGCCTCGATGGCGCGCCGGTAGCCGCGCAGGTTTGGGACCAGGACCCGCAGCCGGGGCGCCAGGCCGGCGCCGAGTCGCCTCATCAGCTCTTCGGCGTCCGCCATCTGGGGAACCCACCGGGGGGAGACGAAGGAGGTCGCCTCGACGGTGGTGACGCCGGCCCCGAGGAGGTCGCGGACGAGCCGCTCCTTCACCTCGGTGGAGACGGGGTCGGGCCAGTTCTGGAACCCATCCCGGGGAGCGACCTCGATGAAACGGATCGGTTGAGCCATGGCGAAGCCTTCCTTTCAGCGGCCCTTGAACTCGGGCTCGCGCTTCTCGAAGAAGGCCCGGATCCCCTCCCGCGTGTCCTCGCTCAGGGTCACCAGGGTGAGCTGCGAGTGGAGGAAGGCGAGCGCATCGTCCAACGACATGTCCTCTGACCGGTAGAAGGCGTCGCGGCCCAGGCGCAGGATCGCCGGCGACTTCTTCGCGAGCGCGCGGGCCATCTCCGCCGTCAACCGGTCGAGCTCGTCGAGGTCGGCCGCGACCCGGCTCACCAGGCCCGCCTCCCTCATCTGCTCGGCGCTCCAGCGGTCTCCCAGGAGCATCATCTCGAGCACCACCTTGCGGGGGAGGTTGCGGACGAGGACGGCCGAGATCATCATCGGCCAGACCCCCACGTTGATCTCGGGGGTCCCGAACTGGGCCGACTCGACCGCCAGCAGCAGGTCGCAGGCGCAGGCGAGCCCGAAGCCGCCCGCCAGCGCGTGGCCGTTGATGCGTCCCAGGACCGGCTTGCCGAGGTCGCGCAGCGCCGTGAAGAGGAGCGCTATCCCACGCCTCTCGTGGTGGCGGTCGAGCTCCGAGGAGTCGGCGTCGAAGCTGGAGCCCAGGTCGGCGCCGGCGCAGAAGACGCGGTCGCCGGCGCCGGTCAGGACCAGCACTCGCGCCGCCGGCTCGTCGCGGGCCCAGGCCAGCGCGGCGAGCAGGTCGCGGACCATCGGACCGGAGAGCGGGTTGCGCTTCTCGGGCTGGTTGAGGGTGATCGTGGCCACGCCGGGTTCGAGCGCGACCAGCACCGCCTCCAGCTTGGGAACCGCCACTTCGTGACCTATTAGATCAGCATTGACCAAGTGCGATCGACAAGCCGGGACCGGCCCTGGACGCGCCCCTCCCTGGACTGGCTGCTCATATTCGTACCGGTCTCGGTCGTGGCCGAACTGTGGGGCCAGCCTGTCCTTCTCTTTATCGCCTCGGCGCTGGCCATCGTTCCGCTCGCCGGGCTGATCGGCCGCTCGACCGAGCAGCTCGCCATTCGAGCGGGCCCGCGAGTCGGGGGGCTGCTCAACGCGACCTTCGGCAACCTCACCGAGCTGATCGTCGCGGTCCTGCTGGTCGAGGCAGGTGACCTCGTCATCGTCAAGGCGTCGCTGATCGGATCGATCGTGGGCAACCTTCTCCTGGTGCTGGGGCTGGCCTTCGTCGCGGGAGGCCTCGGGCGCGATCAGCAGCGGTTCAGCGCCGGCGCCGCCGGCGTCCACTCCTCGTCGCTGGTTCTGGCGGTGGCCGGGCTGCTGGTGCCTGCCCTGCTGGTCCTCACCACCCCGACCCTCAGCTTCTCGGGCAGGGAGGTCGTCAGCGCCGGGATCGCAGCGGTCCTGATCCTGGTCTACCTTGCCGCCGTCGCCTTCACCCAACTGACTCACGCTCATCTCTTCCGGGTCCCGGAAAGGGACGAGGTCGCCAGCTGGTCGCTTCCGCTCTCGGTGGCGGTCCTGGCCGGCTCGGCGCTCCTGGTCGGCGGCGAATCGGAGCTGTTGGTGACCTCCCTGCGCCCGGCCATCGGCAGCCTCGGGGTGCCGCCGATGTTCGTGGGCCTGATCCTGATCCCGGTCATAGGCAACGCTGCCGAGCACGCGGCCGCGATCCGTTTCGCGATCCGCGACCGGCTGGACGTGACCCTCGAGATCGCAGTCGGCTCCTCGACCCAGGTCGCGATGTTCGTCGCACCTCTCCTGGTCTTCGTCAGCCTCGCCCTCGGCCGGCCGATGGACTTCGTGTTCACCGGCTTCGAGGTGGCGGTGGTCGCCCTCGCCACGCTGAGCGTGACCGTCGCCTCGCTCGACGGCCGCAGCAACTGGCTGGAAGGCGTCCAGCTGCTCGGGGCCTACCTGGTGATCGCCCTCGCCGCCTTCTTCCTCGGCCCCGGCGGCTGAGGCTAGATGAGCCCCGTTCCGATCCCCAGTCCGACCAGTACCAGCACCGCGCCCCCCGCCTCCTCGCTGAACTCCCCGACCCGCGGGCCGAGCCGCGAGCCGAGCTCGAGGCCGAGCAGCGAAAGTCCGACGCTCACGCCCGCCATGGTCACGGCCGCCAGCGCGATCGCCACGTGATAGACGCCGAGCGCGAAGCCGACCACCAGGTTGTCGAGCGATAGCGCGACCGCCAGCAGGACGAGGTGGCGCATGTCGAGCGTCGAGGTCCCGTGCGCATCATCGTCGAGGTGGCTGCTCCTCCTGGCCTGCCAAAAGGTATACGTCCCGGTCAGCACCAGGAGGATCGCGCCGAGGTACCTGCCCCAGTGGCCGATGGTGCCGGCAAGCGCCTGACCGACCAGGAGGCCGACGACCGGCATCAGTCCCTCGAAGAAGCCGAAGGCGATGCCCACGCGAAGGCGGGTCCGGCCGTCGACCCCCGACAGGCCGATGCCGATCGAGCCGGCGAAATTGCTGAGGCCGACCGAGACGCTCACCAGCAGCAGGCCGACGAGGTCGCCGTTCAGCTCGACAGCGCCTCCAGCGTCGCCTCGTAGCCGGCGCCCCCGAAGGGCCCGATCACGGGCAGGGTGACGCCCGCCGCGCGGTAGCGTTCGATGGTCGACTTCACCTCGTCCAGGTCGCCGATCCCGGCCAGGGCGGTGAGGATGGCCTCGTTCGGCTCGTCCGACATGTCGGGGAAGGTCCGGTCGAGCGCCCTCCGGTAGAAGGGCAGCGAGGCATAGCGGGCCGCGA
>Ga0307372_10001947_pt1 | contig 34943 bp, 29 predicted proteins | sample OX1MG_FD_202533 | JGI IMG/M metagenome (GOLD analysis project Ga0307372, IMG submission 202533) | Soil microbial communities from Risofladan, Vaasa, Finland - OX-1 | ecosystem: Environmental > Terrestrial > Soil > Coastal area > Acid sulfate soil | place: Finland: Risofladan, Vaasa | collected... | reverse complement strand
TTCGCCGCCTGGCTCGCGATTATGAGCGGCTTCCCGCTACCGTCGCTGGCCTTCATCTCGTGGCTTTTGCCTGTTTGATGCTTCATCAGTTGATCCATTACAGCTTAAGTCCCTAACACGCTCTAGAAGATTGCAAGCTAGAGAAATGGCTGCGCCTCTCCCATGAGAGCGGCATCCGCGCGCTGGATAAACTACGCGATGGTGTGCAGCAGACTATTGAGATACTTGGTACGGGCTTTCTGAGACATCCGGCGAACCGGGTCCTCCATGACAAACTGCGTGATGGTCTTCTGGATACACAGGATTACTATCGCCAGGTCCTACGTCTCGTCTATCGTCTCATCATCACGTTTGTGGCTGAAGATCGCCAGGTGCTCTTCCATCCGCAGGCAGACGAGCGCGCTATCGCGCGTTACAAAGATTACTATTCGACGGCAAGGCTTCGACGATTGGCGGAGCGACGCACCGGCACACAGCATAGCGATCTCTATCAGAGTCTGGTACTGGTCATGCGCCTGTTAGGGAGTGATGAGGGATATGTGAAGCTGGGCCTGTTTGCGCTCAACGGTTTTCTCTTTTCTGATGCCGCCATGCCCGATCTGGCGAACTGCCAACTGGCGAACCAGGATCTGCTGGAAGCGATCCGCGCGTTGGCATTTATCCGCGAAAACAATGTCCAGCTCCCCGTCGATTACCAGCATCTCGGCTCAGAGGAACTGGGCAGCGTCTATGAATCGCTGCTGGAACTGGTGCCGGTAATAACGATTGGAAAAGACGCGACGGTCGGTGAAGGCACCTTTGAACTAAAAACGGTCAGCGGCAACGAGCGCAAAACAACCGGCAGCTATTATACCCCCACAAACTTGATTGATTGCCTGTTAGATTCAGCATTGGAACCGGTACTAGAGGAAGCATGTAAAAAGGCAGATTCTGAGAAAGCCATTCTTGATCTCAAAGTCTGCGATCCGGCCTGTGGCAGTGGACATTTCCTGGTCGCAGCCGCCTATCGCATAGCAAAAAGTCTGGCGAGCATTCGTTCTGGCGATATCGAACCATCAGCTGAGGTCTGGCGCGAGGCATTGCGCGATGTGGTGGGACACTGTATCTATGGCGTCGATATTAACCCAATGTCAGTTGAATTGTGCAAAGTCAGGTTGTGGATGGAGGCCATTGAACCCGGCAAGCCGTTCTCATTCATCGACTCGCACATCCTCGAAGGAAACAGCTTGCTGGGCGCTACTCCAGCGCTGCTGGCAAAGGGCATACCCGATAGTGCATTTGAGCCAATTGAGGGCGATGATAAGAAGATTTGTAGCGAATACAAAAAGAAGAACAAAGAGCAACGTATGACCGGGCAGCTCAGCCTATTTGATCCTACGGGAAAGCCCTGGGAAAGCCTGGGTAATCTGGCAGCCAGTATGATGAAGATGGACGCAATCCGTGATGATACCGTACAAAATTATCATCGCAAGCAAGTATACTATGAGCAATTTGTGCGCTCGAATGATTACCTGTTTGGGCAATTGCTGGCGGATGCCTGGTGCGCGGCTTTCTTCTGGAAGAAAAATGATTCGTTCGCCTTCCCAATCACTGAGGAGATATTCCGCAAAATTGAGCGCAACCCTTATGATATTACGCCGTGGATGAAAGAAGAGATTATTCGCTTACGGAAACAGTATAAGTTTTTTCACTGGCATCTCGAATTTCCTGGCGTCTTCAGTGTGCCAACGAATGATGAGGAGCCAGAGAATGAGCAGATGGGCTGGTGTGGAGGATTCGATGTGGTGTTGGGGAATCCTCCCTGGGAAAGAATTAAGTTTCAGGAAAAGGAATGGCTTGCGGCAAACCGTCCTGACATTGCCGAAGCAGTAAACGGGGCCCAACGTCAACTTATGCTTTCCAAGCTTCTTCGTGAGGATTTCACTACTTATACTGCTCTCTCAGAAGATCGTCGTAAAGCAGAAGGCGAAGGCCATTTTGTACGCAATAGTAATCACTATCCTTTGTGTGGTAGAGGTGATGTGAATACATATGCTCTCTTTGCAGAAAATATGCGTCTTATCACAAGCTCTACAGGATATGTAGGTTGTATAGTACTATCAGGCATTGCTACTGACGATACGACCAAATATTTCTTTAGAGAATTAGTAGAGTCACACACATTAGTAAGCCTTTTTAGTTTTGAGAATGAGGAGTTTATATTTCCAGCAGTTCACCATGCAACAAAGTTTTGCCTGCTAACAATTTCGGGAACGCATAGGAAATGCCCAACAGCAGATTTTGTATTTTTCGTCCGTCAGACCCTCTCTTTACAGGAGCAAGATCGGCATTTCTCTCTATCTATTCATGATATCTCACCATTCGCGTAATCGCGAGAAGGAAAAACGAATTATTCTGGACGAAAACGGTGAAATGAACACCACAATGGCTCATTTCGCCTGGTTTCACAGCCATCTGAGAAATTTTTACATCGTTCGTTGAAACGAGATTTTCTCAAGTGGGGAAAGCAACCATCAAAAATGGCTCTTTTTTCCATCAAGTGGTGCCAATAATTCGTTTTAATCAAATTTTATTACGCGAATGGTGAGTGATATTTCTCAACTGAATCCTAATTCTCGAACTTGTCCAATCTTCAGATCCAAACGTGATGCTGAATTGAATAAAGCGATCTACAACAAGGTGCCAGTGTTCATAAATGAGCAAATAAAAACCAATCCCTGGAGTGCCTATTATATACGATTAACAGATCTTGGTGATCACGCTACATATCTGCGTTTCCCATGGGAAGAAAAGGTACCAGATTGGAATGTACCTTTGTATGAATCTAAGCTAATTGGAGCATTTGACCATCGCTTTGGTACATTTGCTGAAACCAGTCGTTCAGAACATATTGCAGGACATCCACGAGAGTTCTCATTGGATGAGAAAGTTACCCCCTTTTTAAGTATTGGCCCTCGATATTTTCTTCCTCAGGATTTTGCACAAAGTCTATTTGACAAGTATCCGGATTATAAACGACCGTGGCTGCTCGTTTGGCGGGATATAACCAGTGCGACTAACGAGCGTACTTGTCTTTCTACGATTATTCCCAAGGTATTAGCGTCAAGAACTTGTCCAGCGCTTGGCCTTAAAGCTTCTGTTTCTCCTACAGTACTTTTGGCAAACTTTAACACCTTTGTACTCGATTATACCTCCCGACAGAAAGTCGGCGGACAGCATTTAACTTTTTCGGTTATGAAACAACTACCTGTATTAACCCCAAACCAGTACATATCAACCTGTATGTGGGATAATAACTTTAAAATATCTGATTGGCTCCTACCCCGTACTCTCGAACTCACCTACACAGCCTGGGATCTTGAACCTTTCGCCAAAGACTGTGGTTATGATGGCCCACCTTTCGTATGGAACGAGGAACGGCGTTTCCTGTTGCGCTGCGAACTCGACGCCGCCTACTTTCACCTTTATGGGATCGAGCGCGACGATGTGGACTATATTATGGAGACGTTCCCAATTGTGAAGCGTAAAGACGAAAAGCAGTATAGCGAATATCGCACCAAGCGGGTGATTCTGGAAATGTATGACGAGATGAGGCGAGCAATGGAGACTGGTGAGTCTTATCAAACATGGTTGAATCCACCGCCGGCTGATCCCGGGGTAGCGCATCTTCCCAGGGAGGGAGTGCAGGTATAGTCAGGGGATCATATTCAGATGGACAGTGAATAGCAGTCCTCTTCCTCCTCTTCAGGAAGAGGACTGCCATTCATGGCTTAGCCACCAGTTCTCTTTCCTCGCGTTTTCGGTTGGAAGCCGGTGCGCCGGGTGTGCTGTGGTCCCTGCATCCGGGTCGGCAAATGATCCCCTGGACTATATTTGCGTTTCTGCTCCTGGATGGTCGCATCATTCATATGCATATACAGCTTGACAGTCGCCATATCTTCATGCCCCAGCAGTTCTTGCAAGCTAAACGGATCATTGCCCAGCACCAGGTAGCGGATGGCAAAGGTATGCCGCAGGATGTGGGGGCTGATGCGTTTGTATGTGATCCCTGCCCGCTCCCGGACCCGTTTGAAGAGCATCTCCACCCCATTCTTGGTCAGCGGCGTGCGCGTCTCTGCGAGAAACAGGTGATCTTCACCAGCACTGCCCCACTCCGCTAGTTCCTCCTTGCCTGGACGATGGCGATCCAGGTAATGGAGCACGTTCCGCTGACAGGTATTGCCCAGGGCAATGCGCCGCTGCTTGGAGCCTTTCCCGGTGACCGTCAGCAGCCCATGGTGGCGGTCAAAATCGCCCACCCGCAGCCCACATAACTCGGAAACACGAATCCCCGTATCGTAGAACAGCCAGAAAATGGCACGGTTGCGCGCGACCGCACGCTCGGCCAGCCAGCCCGATTCTTTAGGCGGCGCACACGCCTGTAAGAGCCGCTCGAACTCTTCTGGTTCGATGGTCTGGATCAAGGGTCTGCCCACCTTTGGAAAGGCCACCTGGTCAAAGGGGTTGCGCTCAAGTGTTTCTCGCCGCCGCAGCCAGTGGAAGAAGGCGCGCGCCGAACGGGCATAGGTTTGAATCGTGCGTTCGGCTCTGGGCTTGCCCCGCTGACCAGGCGCGGTGCGGAGATAGGCAAACCAGCCACTGATAGCTCCCGCGTCCACTTCCTCGACCTGGGTGATCTCCTGCTCCTCTTCGAGATAGCGGCGCAGCAGACCAAGCGAGGTAGCATGCCACTCCACTGTTTTGTGGCTGTGGTTGCCTCCCGCGTGGTCTTGCAGATACGCCTCAATGGCATTGGCGATGCTGGTTGACACCTGGTTGCTTCCCTGGACAGCCTCGCGAGTCTTCTTCCTCCTTGATTGCGGTGTCGTCTTTCGCGCCTGGGTCTGTGCATCCAGTTTCGCTCGCTGCGTGCGAGCACGCGCTGTGGTGACATCCTGGGCACGACCCTGGTGTGCGGGTTGCTGGGAGGCAGCAACCCGCACTGACGAATGGGATAGAGACATGGTGATACTTTCTCCTTCTGATAATAATGGGTGGTTCAACGAGAGAGGAAGCCTCTCCTTTCCCCGGCACATACTGCGCCAAGAACAGAAACAGCTGCTCTCCCATCTCACCTACAATCTCGCTACGGAGCACATCTGCCGTCGAGCTTCATTGGTAATTTGGACAACCCGTTCCTCTCGATCGTCAAGTGTCTCGGAAGAGACGCACTCCTCATGATCTCTCCCATGCCTCGACTCAGGCGAGGACCGCCTCTAACCAGGCGGCAAGATCCACCAGCTTGAGGCTCCGAGGTGGCTCTGCGTCATCGAACGGATCACTCACGATGATCTGGCGCAGTTCCTCTGGCCTATACAGATAGCTATACAGACCGTACAGCAGGTGAAGAAACCGCTCCAGATCCTGATGGGTGTGTCCTGCCGGGCAGGTGCCATAGGTCTTGAGCAGGCGTTTGCGCTTCGCAGGGCTGAGATTTGTTAAACGAGTCTGGCTCATCTTCTGACGCTCCTTCAACCGGAGAGGGAATCCGTGAATCCCTGGCGCTCCAGAAAGTACCAATCAGATACGTGGAGAAGCCGTCTATCCGCCTGTGTAGAGGTACTGGTTTACCATCCAGTAGGGATGCGTCTCTTTGCAAGTCTCTTCAAGAATCGTCTTCGCTTCAAGCTGTGCAGGTGGCTTCGACTAACACTTCCTCCATCGGTGGCCTGAGCAGGCGAGTGCCGCGCTCTTCGTCACGAGAACCACTCTCGGAACTGATCGGCACCAATGGAAGAACTCATCGTCACCAACCAAGTATAGAAAATCTTTTGTAGAGTGTCAAACAAAAATATACAAAAAATTCATGTAGAGTGTTGCATGGTTTTCTCTGGCGTCTGATCCAGCCCATAGCGTCTGTTTGACACCGTTGTCGTTTTGGTCTTTGGATTCACTTTCCGGTGACATGCTTCTTGGTGACATGGCACCGCGGAGGTTGAGCCAGAGGATGGCCAGGAGCGGAAAACCAGGATGCTCATCCAACACCGCGACTACTCTTTCAGCGGAATGCTCCCCTTGAAAGGGAGATGCCAAAAGGAAAAGGCGTGGAAGCCCGTCTCCTCATTTTTCCTCACAGAGGACGCGCCCCGTCGATTAGAACGCCTGCTCAATGCCACTCCGCAGATTCTCCCGCGCAGGAACCATTCGCGCAGGCTCGTTGTCACTGAAAGGTAAAACAGGTACGAACGAGTGTACGGGCATACGCTCCATAGTCCTCCATAGTTCTCTCTTATCTCTAGAGCTCTAGACAACCATAACATTACCATTTATACTATATTTGTTGTATGGACGACTCCTCCATCATGGAGTTCCAGCATCGTTCACTGGCAGTGGTTTCCCCGCTGGAATGGACGAGGAATGGTCACCTGTGGTCTGTCTGGTTTGAGTTACTCGCCGGGACCCCAACGACCAGGAGTGGTCACCTGAACTGCCGTGCTTGAGTTACTCGCTGGGGTTCGACGACCAGGATGGTTCCTGAGTGTTGCGCTGAGTTGCTCGCGGAAACAGCACTCGATCAACCAGGATCGCTCTCCTTGACTGCCGGGCAAGTGAGTCACTGCTCATCTGGCAGCCTCAACGAGCAGGCTCCTCTTGTTCTTCGTAGAGTGTGCGTGTAGCGCGTTCCTCGTAACGCCTCCTCATCGTGTGTCCTGGTAGGATGGTCTGGTTGTGCGAACCTGCCTGGTGTGAGAGTCTCCAGGCGGGATTGGATGTTGTCCGCGGAGTGCCATCGCTGTAGCGCGTGCCCGCTCGTGTTCCTCGAGTCGGGTCTCTGCAGTGAGAACAGCCATTTGTGGCGTTCTAAACAGCAGATGACCAGCGACAGGGAAAAAGAGAGCGGCGAGTGGGGTCCCGTATACGCCTCGCTGGTTCGCCAGCACGGTATCACGTACAAGTTTGAACCCGTCCGTCGTCTCTGGAGCGCGTTCTTCCCTGCAAGCAGTGAATGGAGAGATCGTGGGACAGCACCGCAAAAGCATCGTCAAGGAGGTGATCGACCGCCTGGACGAGAAGATGGCTATCGGCCAGAGTCGCCGCAAAGCCAAACAAGCAGCGCGGGCCTCCGGCGAGCATGTCTGGACCTACAGCACCGAACGTATTCACTCGTTCAAAACTCGTGGCATTTATCAGGGCCATCTCGTGCGCTTTGCCCGCTGGGCGCGCGCCACTCATCAAATCAAGAACCTGGCGGAGCTCGATGCTCGCGCCTCTGAACTGGCGAGCGCGTATATGCAGCAGCGCCTGGCTGAGGGCAAGAGTCCCTATACCTTGCAGGCGGAGCGAGCTGCCCTGCGCCTGTTCTTTGGCGATCGCGCGTTGGCTCAGGATGTGACACTGCCGCGCCGGGCGCGGGTGAACATCACCCGTTCGCGCAGGCCTGTGGCGCATGATCGCCACATCCAGCTGGCCCATTGGCAGCCGCTCACTCACTTTCTAGAAGCAACAGGCTTGCGTCGCAACGAGGTCCGCCTGCTCCGCGTGGGTGACATCGCGGCGCGCGATCCCGAACCCGACTACTTTGGACAGACTACCGTGAAGGTCAGGAATGGCAAAGGCGGCAAGTCGCGCACTGTGCCGGTGCTGGCGGGACGCGAACAGGATGTGCTCTCTCAGAAAGGGGACCGTCTGGATGATGAACGCGTCTTCCCGACCATTCCCAGTCATCTTGACATCCACGCGTATAGAAGAGCGTACGCGCAGTCGCTCTACCTGACGCTCGCGCCCGGACGCTCGCTTCCATCGCTAACAGGTCGGCTCAAGCGGAGCGATTACGACACGGAAGCGGTACGCCAGGTATCACGAGCATTGGGCCATAACCGCACTTCAATCGTGTCGCACCATTACTTGAGATGACCTGAGATGAACGGAGCGGAGCGACGCGCTGAGATATCCCTGAAAATACCTGGAAAAGGTGGGAAGGAGCGGAGTATTCCGAGGCGTCCGCCTGGTTTCCCTCGCCTCCCTGGATGTATTGGTCTCTCCCCGAGCTTGCCTGGATCGTGTGGGAAGGTCTGGTGTCTCTGAGGAAGGAGCAAGAGATGCCAGGGACTATCGGGAGTACTCTGGAAGCACTCACCTGTTCCAGGGAAGCGTGAGAAAGTCGAGGAGTATTTCCACTTTTCCGGGGATGAGAACGCTCTTTGTGCAAAGACGGCTCTTTTCCAGGAAAAGCTCGTCTGGTCGTGGAACGAGTGCTCTCGACTGAAGCATACTGATCCTTTCGCGGGAATACAACACTCTTCCAAAGAACTCGTGGGAGTTGAGGTGTATCACGCGATCTTCCCGGACATCCTGGAACTTTTCTGGAAAGATCACGCTGGTCCAGCAAAGACGGGAAGAGTTGCGAGAATCACGCGAACGCTCTGTTGTTGTTGAAGAGATCGCGGAAGCAGGAGAGGAAGAACGAAGCATGCGCACCTATACGTTGACGGAGTGCTGCGCACTCTTCCAGGTGAACGCGAAAACGTTTCGCAAGTGGCTCGAGCGCGAGGGCGTGCAGCCGCAGCGGTCCCGAGCCGATACCAGAATTCGCTCCCTGACGAGAGAACAGATGGAGCATCTGGCGGAGGTCTACGACTGCGCGCTGCCCCCAGATGAGGAGCCGGTGCCGAAAGATGAGCACACGTCTAATCTCGCCGCGCTGCTGGCCGAGCGCCTGAACCGGCAAGAACGGCGTCTGGAGCACCTGGAACAAGAGATGCGCCAGACGCAAGCGCGCATGGCCGTGCTTCAGCAACAGGTGCCTGAGCCCCTCCATGAGCCAGCCCGCATCGGCAAGGACCAACAGATCAGGCAGCCGGGACAGTCAGAGCAGCGGCAAAGAAGGAGTGAACACCGACCCGTACCGCAAGCCAGGACAAAGACCAGGTCTAAAAAAGGAGGCAAAGGCCTTCCGAGAACCCTGGTGCTTCTGCGCGTCTTTGCCGTGCAGCACCATGTCCCGCTCAAAGCCGCGGACCGCGCCAGCAAAGCAGGCAAGATCGCCGTAGTGCGCGGGCGCTGGCTCGTCGACAGCCGCTACGCCACCGAGGCGCTGGGAGCGCGCGGACAACAGGACTTTTATGACGTCTTCTACGGGCGTGACGATTTCACTCGGTGCGAGCGTTGCCCTCACCAGGCCGCGCTATAACTGCAGACGCGCGTGTTGAGCGCGCCGCTCTCCTGTAGTGTGATTGCCTGGGCACTCTCCAGTGAGGAAGCCGGTTCGCGCCCTGACGCCCCGCGGTTCACAGGACTGATCTCGAGTGCATATTTGATCCTGACAACAGGTCAAAAGGATGTCAGCTTGTCTCCGGGTAGCGATAAGAGGTGTGCTCGCTGTCTCCCACGCAGCAGAGCAGCGAGCCTGTTTGACCATGGTGCTCGCGCCACAAGCGAGCGAGAAGCAGAGGGGAGAGCTGGATGCCTCGTGGCTCGGCTCCGGGGCCCTTCAGCAAATGCGCCGTTCTGAGAGCGCAAGGAAAGGAAGGACGACAACGGTGGACCACTCCAGAAAGACGGGCGGAACTGAACCGGACGGTGTTGCCGACCTGCGTCACGCAGGAGCGCTCTCCCGGCGACTCCCTGGCTATCAAGAGCGGCCGACGCAAATTGAGATGGCCACACTGGTCGCGCGAGCGTTGAGAGAGGAAACCTCGGCCGTCATCGAAGCCCCCACTGGGGTCGGGAAAAGTCTCGCGTACCTCGCGCCGATCGCTCGCTCCGACAAGGTCGCCATTGTCAGCACAGCCAACAAGGCGCTGCAAGCACAACTCTTCTTCAAAGATATTCCATTCGCGCAGCAGCACATTCAATGGTTCGACGCGGCGCTCGTCAAAGGCATGGGCAACTACGTCTGCCTCGCTCGCCTGCACGCTGAGCGAACAGAGGTACCAGTGGAGAGGCAGAGCCCGAAACTGCAGCGCCTGGTCGCGATGGTGGAGGACCCGGCTTCCGGCTTCACGGGCGATAGTGACGCGCTCTCTTTCCAGCTTCCCGACGACCTGCGAAGCAGGATCAATGGGGATCGCGATCAATGCGCGTGGGACAGGTGTCCTTCCTTTCATGACTGTTATATCCGCCAGGTGCGCGAGCAGGCGCGGCGAGCGCGGGTGATTGTCGTCAACCACACGCTGCTCTTGCTGGACGCCATGGCCGGGGGAGCTCTCCTGCCCAGACACGATGTCGTCATCCTGGACGAGGCGCACCACCTTGAGGAAGAGGCGACCCGCGCCTTTACCACGACGGTCACCCTCGCGCAGATCTCCTCCTTGCTGGAGCTCAAAAAACTGCGGGCGCACACCCCTCTCCAACTGCAGCTGGACGTCGCGGATGGCGCTGTCCAGCTCTGGCAGCGGCTGGAGCAGGAGTTCTCTGCCGCCGACGCCCACACCATCGCTTTGCGTCAACCGGTCCAGGAGGGGCTGCGCCTGGCGGGTCTGCTCCGGGAAGTGGCGACAGTGCTGGATCGGCACCGGCCACCGTCTCAGACGGGGGAGGAAGAAGTCTTGTACCAGAGGATGATCTGGCGCGCGCACAGGCTGGCCGAGCATGTTCAGCTGGTATGTGCCGTTGAGCAACCAGGCCAGTATGTCTACTCCCTGGAGCGCGGGTCAACGCCAGGGCATGGGCAGCGCGCCCCGGTGGTGGAAGCCTCGGCCGCGCCACTGGATGTCGCCCCCTGGCTCAAGGAGCTGCTGTTTGGCAAGTGCCCCGTCATCTGCACGTCTGCCACGCTCGCGACGGTTGGCCCTCACACGGACAGATCGCAGGGGCGCGGTCCGAACTTCGCCTATTTCCGCCAGAGTGTCGGGCTCGATGAGCCCGGTGTGATCGAGCGCATCTTACCCTTGACCTTCGACTACGCATCCAACGCGCTCCTCTACGTGCCTGATGCTATTCCCGCCCCCGCCTATGGCAGCAGTCGCGCGGCGCGGGATTACACCGCGGCCATTGCTCAGCAGATGCAGCAGCTGGTCGAGGCGTCCAGAGGACGCGCCTTCCTGCTCTTTACGAGCAGGAGCATGCTCGACCGGGTGTACGACGCGCTCGCGCCGCGCCTGCCCTACCCGTTGCTGCGCCAGGGAGACCTGCCTCACGCGGAACTCGCGCGCCGCTTCCGCGAGACTCCGGGGGCCGTGCTCTTCGGCTTGAAGTCGTTCTGGGAGGGCGTTGATATCGCTGGCGAGGCGCTCTCCCTCGTCGTTATCGACAAACTGCCCTTTGACCCACCCGACGACCCCGTTCACCAGGCACGAAAAGCGCGCCGGAAAGAGGGGTTTAGTGGCTACACGCTCCCGCGGGCTGTGCTGCAGCTCAAGCAGGGGCTCGGGCGGCTGTTGCGCACCGACCATGATCGCGGCGTCATAGCCATCCTTGACGTGCGTCTGCACACAGGCTATGGGAAACGCATCCTGCGCGCCTTGCCCCCGGCTTCCCTGGTCACACGCCTAGAAGAGGTTGAGCGCTTCTATGCGCGCCTGGATCGCTCATCCCCCCGCCGGTGACCGGGCAGACCTGGTCGGGGGCGCGTGAAGCAGCCAGGGAAAAGCGGAAGAGGCCTGTCTCTCTGTCACGACTCCCCGTGGCTCACCCGGTAGCTATCCCCTCGAAATCGTCTTCCAACCTCCACTGCCTGCCAGAAGCGGGCGGCTTGCCTGCCAGAACGGGCGATGTGCTCTTCTTCCTGGTCAGACTTGCTGCTCGCTCAAACGCGGTCGCAAACGCTTGCACGTTGGGGAACCTCTGTTCCGGGCGTTTGGCCAGCGCTCGCGAGACCACCTCTACAACCAGATGAGGGATGCCGAGACGCGCGGCTTGCAGCGGTGGAGGCTGCACCAGGCAGTGCCCGGCCGCGATCTCGACGAACGAGCCGGAAAAAGGACGGGTCCCGCTGAGCCACTCGTAGGCGATCACGCCGAGCGCGTACTGGTCCGAGGCCTGGCAGGGATGCCCCTGGATCTGCTCCGGGGCCATGTACGCGAGCGTTCCCACGATGTCCTCCGTCCGCTGCGAACGCGAGCTGTGCGCGAGCAGGGCGATGCCGAAGTCGCTCAGCAAGATCTCGCCCTGCCGCCCCAGCAGCAGGTTGTCCGGTTTCACGTCGCGGTGGATCAGGCGTTGGGTATGCGCGTACTGTAAGGCCTCGGCCACCTGCTTCACATATGCTACGACAGTCGAGAGTGGGAGCGGTTGCCCGCGTGGATGGAGCTTTCGTAGCGTCCCGCCGGGTGCGTACTCCATCACCAAAAAGGGCGTCTGTTCCTGGATGCCATAGTCCAGCAGGCGAATGATGTGTGGGTGCGCCAGCCGGACCAGCATGCGCGCCTCGTCGAGAAAGCCGGAGCGTGCTTCAGGTGCCAGCGGCGCGGAGAGCATCTTGATGGCAGCCTGACTCCCCAGGTAGATCTGCTCGCCCAGATACACGTCCGCAAACCCTCCACGCCCCAGCAGGCACATGAGGCGATAATTCCCCAACTGTTGACCGACAAGAGTGACCATATCGCTGCATCCTTTCTGATCAAAACTATAGTGGAGATGCGCAGCAAAGGCAAGAGAGGCAGGTGGTCTACCCCTGTCGTGTCTCCCTCTTCTCGCGTTCTCGTGCTCCTCCATTGTGCTTCCCTCTCGATGGAACTCGACGTGAACGAGACGCCCCGTCATCCCGATCGCATCTGAGAGTGTTTGCTTCTGTGAAGCTGCCACTGGTGAGTCGACCCCGCCAGTGGCAGCTTCTTTCTGTTTTTACCCCAGTAGGAAGGAGATTCAGTATGTTCCCAAAGGACCACCCACCCTTCTCGAGCCAGGTCGGCACGAGAGGGAGCATTTCCACATCGCAAGCGCCCAGCGACCCCCACTCGCTGACGCGCAAGCCGACCATCCGTGAGACGGCGCTTGAAGCGCGGCGCGCCGGGATCAGCGTCGTCCCCGTGCTGCCGGATGGGAGGAAACGTCCTGGTGTCAGGTGGCGCGTCTACCAGCAACGCCTGGCAACTCCCAGGGAAATCGCGCGCTGGTTTGGAGGCGAAGAGCGCGGCCTCGCGCTCGTGACCGGAGCCATCAGTAGAGGCTTGGAGGCTCTCGACTTTGATAGCCACGCCATCTACCAGCGATGGGGCGAACGCATGGGGCAGATGGGATTGGGGGCTCTGCATGAACGGCTCACTCGCGGCTACCTGGAGGCGACTCCCCATGGCATGCACCTCCTGTACCGCAGTTTTCCTATCGAAAGGAACCAGAAACTCGCCAGCGTGCCGATCGATGGCCCGCAGCGCGTTCGTACCCTGATCGAGACGCGCGGAGAGGGAGGGTTGATCGTCGTGGCTCCCTCTGGCGGAGGGGTGCATCCAAGTGGCAAACCCTATGTGCTGCTGGCGGGAGGGATCACCACTATCGCCACCATTCCTCCTGAGGAACGCCTGGCGCTTTTCGCTGTCGCCCGCTCGTTTGATCAATCGCCGTCGGGACATCCCCTCGGTTGCGCGCAGCCACACACGAGTGTATCGCGGATGTCGGGACAGCGTCCTGGCGATCACTACAATCGACACGCATCCTGGGCAACGGTGTTGGAGCCTCATGGATGGCGAGTGCTCTCTACCCGCGATGGTGAAAGCTACTGGCAGCGTCCGGGGAAAGAGGATCGGGGGATCAGCGCTACGACGAATTATCGCGGATCTGATTTGCTCTACGTGTTTTCCACCTCGACCCCGTTTGAAGCGGGGAGAATGTACTCCAAGTTTGCGGCCTATGCCGTCCTCGAACATGGGGGTGACTTCTCGGTGGCCGCACGCGCGCTGGCTGTGCGAGGGGACTCGGAAGTGGGTATTGCTCGTAGCTGAGACCCTCTCCGCTGGCAGTGCCCCGCGGATTGTGCTCAGCTCGCGCCTTCACCAAAGGAGACGATGCTGTGGGGAGGTGTGTGACGCTCGCGTCAGCACCCCATCCTCTTCTCAGGAGTCAAAGGACTCTTCAGCCTCGTCGCGTCGGGGGACAGGTTGTGCCACATGGCTTCCTCGCCATTTATTCAGGCGGGGCTGCCCCGTCGCCTTTGGCTCGCGTGGCACGGACGCGTTCTTCCAGGGCACTGGCTTCATCGACACGCCCCTGGCCACGGAGAAAGGCCGCGTAGCTCGCGAGCACCTTCACCAGATCCCGGTGCTCTGGACCCCAGTTTTGCTCGATCATCGCCAGCGCGCGTTGAAAGAGCGTCTCGGCTTCTCTCTCCTGGCGGCGGCGCGCGGCCAGCATAGCAAGGCGGCAGATCTGCCAGGGGCTATCGGGGTGAACATCCTCCCCATTCCGCTCATAGAAGGTGAGCGCCTGCTGGCTGCACGCTTCTGCCTCCTTCAACTGTCCCAATTCGGTGTAGGTATCCGCCAGATTGGTCAGGCAATGCGCGACGTCTGGGTGATCTACCCCCAGAGATTGCTGCAATAGTGCCAGCGCGCGTTGACGCAGCACTACCGCGCGCTCGAACCGGCTCTCCCGGTGGTACATCGCGGCTACGTTATCCAGGCACGCCGCCAGCACTTCCTGCTTGGGTGGCGGCTGGCGTTCATAGACCGCGAGCGCTTGCTCGTAGCGCGCTTCTGCCTCCGCGTAGCGTCCCCGGTCGCGATCAATCGTGGCGAGCCAGGTGAGGGCCTCGAGTGTCGCGAAATGTTCGGGACCCAGCACCCGCGCGAAGATTGCGTGCGCTTCCTCGAACAGCGGCTCTGCCAGGTCTCGTTTCTCTTGCAAGTAGTAGCAACTGGCCAGATTCACGAGATAGCGCGCCCGATCGGGATGCATGGCGAGATCGCTTCTCTGGTTATAAGGCGCGAGGGCATCCTGGTGGTACTGCTCTGCCAGGGAATGCTTGCCCATAGCATCGTACACCATCCCAAGCATTCCCCTATCTTTCACGGTTTTGGGATGCTTGGGTTCACGCACTCCCTCATCCATTTTGAGTGCCCGCTGGCAGAACGAGACGGCCTGTTGATACCAGGCATGGCGTCGCCAGTAGTTACCAGCGTCCAGGAGCAGGAGACTCGCCGCCTCTTCGATGAGTCCCTTCTCGTCAAGCAGCCCTTTTCCCTCGATGAGCTCTGTACAGGCCAGCACATGTGGGACATAGCCGTCAAAGTTTTTGAAGGAGCCGTTCTCGGCGGCGGAAAAGACGAGCGCGACCGCTTCCACTGTCCTCTTCGCCCACTGGTGCTGGTGTTCCAGGCGCAGCCGTTCCTGCTCGTTTGCAGAGAGACCTGCCAGATCCAACAGGTCAGACAGGTCATAGCGGACCACTTCCTGGACCAGGCGGTGTATGGAGAGCAGTTTGCCATCGGCGTGACGCCTGAGAAGCGAGTAATTCAAAAGGGGAATGAGTGTTCGGTTCAACCTCTCCACATCCGCCTCCAGTGGGTGGAGCAAGGGCGTCAAGGCGGGTGCTCCTTGCAAGAGGAGGCTCTCAGGAATCGCGTCAGGACTGAGGTACGCGCAGAACTCGAGCAGATCGACCGCGGCCGAATTCTCCTCCCTGATGCGCTTGAACGAGAGTGACCAGGTGGTCGCCACGGATTCAGGGTAGTCGGAATACGCTCTTGGCTGGGAATGCGTATAGCTGAGCATCTGTATCCGTCGCGCCTGCTCGTGGACGTACTCCTCCTGGTAGCGAGCCAGCGTGTAGCCATTGGCGCGGATATACGCGCCCGCCAGTTCAAGGGCCAGCGGAAGACCCTCCATCAGGCGAGCGAGCTGTATGGCAACGTCCTGATCCGTCGATGAGACTCCATCCAGCAAAGCTGGCGGGGCGATGAGGTGCGCCACCCGCAGGAGGAGAAGCGCTCCTTCCTCCGGTGTCAGATCGGGAAGTTCGATATTGTCCGCGCGATCTGCAATAGCCTGGGAGCGTGTAGTAAACAGGATATGCCCGCTGCCAGTGACCGACAACAGCTCTCCCACACGCACTTCCTCTTCGAGGTTGTCGAGAATGAGTAACCAGCCAGCATACTTACGCAGCCAGCGGCATAGGGCGCGGATGAGCGCGTGTTCATCTTGTTGTTCCTGTTGTGCCTCTGGTAACTGGAGCAGGCGCGCCAGAGCTGAAAGGTCCGCGCTGTAGTGCTCTCGTGTCGCGCGCACCCAGAGGACAGCGTCGTAGTCATCGCTATAGCGGTAGGCATATTCCGCGGCCGCCTGCGACTTCCCAACCCCGCCCAGCCCCCTGAGGGCCTGCGTGATGGTCGTGGGGGCATCACTCTGGAAAGTGATGTGCAGTCGTTCGAGGACCTCATCACGCCCGGTGAAATAGCGGTTTCGCTCATACGGAACGTTCCAGATCGGGGGCGGTCCCCTCTCCGGTAGAGGGAAGCGAAAGTCGATCGTTGGAAAGAGCTTGCGAAGTCTTCGCTGAAATTTCTTTTCGGGGATGTGCGTTCCGCGTTCCCACCGACTGACTGTCCCCACATCTGCTTTGAGGTGCCATGCGAGTTCAGCTTGCGACCACGGTCGGTTCCTGCGAGCAAGCCGTAACAGGACATACCACGGTTTCTCTGTCATGCGCGCTCCTTTCGCGTCCCTTCCGGCTCTTTCGACAGCATGCAGCTTCTCCTCGGAGAGGAAAGCGGCACCAGGTCTGTTGTTCTTGTGCAGCACTGTTCTTGGTCCTCAATTCTATGCTTTTTTTCCCCGCGCTGCAAGTACTGCCTAGAACATGCCCAGCGGTGCCTGGTGTGCCTGGTTGATGCTCTGGTGCCTGGTCCTATCATGGTCACACGAGGCAGGTATCCAGCGTGAGAGCAGGGTCCGCCTGCGACATTTTAGAAGAAAAGGACAACAGCATGAAAGATCAGAAAAAGCCCGGCATCGACCAATTCCAGCTCCTCCTCACTGTGGGTGAGACGGCGCGTCTCCTGCGCCTGTCAGAATCCAAGGTCTACACCTTACTTGGGGATAGATGTCCGGGCGGTATCCCCGTGAAGCGTTTTGGCCGCGCTTTAAGAATCAGTTTGAGCGAGCTCCGGCACTGGGTCGAGCAACGCTAACAGGCAAACACCAGGAGAAAAGACAGAAACAGGAGAGCTGTGATCTCCTTCTGTCGTTCTGAGGAGGCAAATGTAGGCAAAGTGATGACATCCTTCAGGCTCACAGGCGACCCGATCCGCTGCTGGTCGCCAGTTCGCCATCGCGTGTCGTCAGTTTGACTACTGCCTCCTATCACGAGAACGGAGAAGCCATGACACCCCTATCACTCATTCATCCTCGCTCGTTTTTGGGCCATCTGTGTACGCGCCAGCTGCTCGTCACATCGGCAGGTAGACCACTGGCGCGTCTGGTGCCTCTGCATCCCCCATTCGGGTCGGCGGGCGGCGAGGTACCCACCCAGGCCGTCATTCTCTCCATCGATAACGGCAATGACGCGCTCAAGGGAGCCCTGCTGCACGCGCGTGACCCGAGGCTCTGCACCAGGCGCATCGTCACCGCCTACGCGCCAGCGCGCACCCTGCGCGCCGGAGAGGGCGTCACCACCTGGCAGGTCAACGGGTCAGAACCATTCTGGATCGGCGACGACGCGCTGGTGGCTGACCAGGCGGAGAGTTTGCCCATCGGTATGACCGAAGAACGCCTGGCTGACCAGCGCTTCCGGCACTTCCTCTTCGCCTGCCTGGTCGAACTGCTGATCGAAGCAGGATACGCCGTCCACCCTGGTGAATCGCAGGGGCACTCTGATCTCTTTTTGGGTCTGGGCATTCCCCCGGAAGAACTGGACCTGCGCGGCCCCACAGAGACGGTGCGGCGAGCGTTGGCTGGCCTGCTGCATACCCCCTGCACGGTGCGCCGGCGTGACGAGCAAGACCAGGTCACCACCTGGACGCTGCGCCTGGGCGAGATCATCCCTTACCCCCAGACCTTCGCCGCATTTATGGCCTGGTACTATACCCCGGACGGTGTGTCCATCGAGACCGATGTTGTCAAGCACGTCACCCTCGATATCGGAGGCGGTCACATCCACGCGTGCCAGGTCGATCTCCTGCCCCAGGCGACAGGCCGACCACGATTGAGAATGTCCGCCTCGTTCATCGGAGAAGGGACCATCGGGATGGCACGCGCTGTCCGTGAAACGCTCCGCGCGCGCTTCGCGGGCCTCCACCTCTCCGATGCCCAGGCGCAGCAGGTCTTGCTGAGCGGAGCGGTCACTATCGAGGGCAGGCGCGTGCCTGTCGATGAGATCGTGGCAGAGGTCATCAGCGCCCGCGCGCAGCACCTGATGACGCAACTGCTCCCCCTGCTGCAGGGGCAACAGAGCTTCGTGATGGTGACGGGGGGCGGCTCGCTGCTGCTGTCCCGGCACCTGCGCCGCCTGCTGCGGACCAAACGCGCGGGAGAGAGCGTCCTGTTTGTGCCTGACGACTTCGCCCCCGTGCTCAACGCCATCGGCGGCTATGTGCTGGCGCAGGCCAGCGCGCAGCGCGTGGCGGAGAGACAGGGCGAGGGTACGGCAGATGCACAGGTGAGGGGGCCGCGTGAGTGATCCCATCTCGTTGCGCAACATTCCCTCCGAGCTGTTGCAGCTCGCGCAGCACTTGAGCGCGCAGACGGGCCTCTCGCTCGCGGCGGTCCTGCGGCTGGCGCTTGCCAGTGGGCTGCTGGTGGAAGCGACGAAGGTGGCTCCCGATCAAGCGGGCCGCTATGCCGGCCTGGAGGGAACCACGTTGGCGAAAGCCTTGCGGCGGCATCTGGCCGCAGCGATTGATGTTCTCTTCGAGTACGGGCAGCACCCCTACCCGTCCGCGAACAGCACCGAGCAGCCAGCGTGGAGACCACACCCATCCGAACCAGAAACATCTGCTGCTCCTCTCCTCACCAGGCAGATCGTGGGGTTTGACCAGGCGATTGGAGACGATTTAGAGACGCTTGGTCTGGGCGTGGGGCTGGCGGAAAGAGGATCGACCTAGTCCGGTTTGCACGACCGCCGCAAGACAGCTACTGCGGTAGCCTTGCCCCTTGCGAATGCCCTATTTGGCGCTTTTTCTTAGGAGGAAAGGGAGAGATGGAACAAGACCTGCGTGCAAGCATGGAAGAGACGAAAGTGGGTTTCAAGCAAGTGATCGCCGATGCCCGGACTGCTAAAAACACAACCCACTTGGGCTTCGATGGGGCATTACTCGCGCAAGGCGATCGCTACACCTACCAGTTCGCCTTGCACAGCCCGTGGGACCCGGAGGATAATAGCCGCATCTATGTGGAACTCGTCAAGGGAGAGCCACTCGAGCAGCAGCTCGCAGCTCGGGTCGTGAGCCGGGTAGAGACCGCGCTGGTGTTTTCGACACGCGAGCCGATCCCTGAGCATTTGCTCAACAAGGTCACGATCATCGAGGACCGGACCTGGCTCTTAGAGCGGCAGCTGGAGGTCGTGCAGCGCTACCTGGATGGCGCACTTGAGCCAGCGCCGGGAGGATACGGGGCGAAGTTGCTGCACCTGCGCCCGGTCAGATACGGCAGAAAGCGGGTCAGAGGCACGCTCGGTTCGTTCGTCGCGAACGCAGAGCAGCAGCGGGCCCTCGAACACGGACTCGGCAGCCAGGTGACGATCATCGTGGGTGCGGCAGGCACGGGCAAGTCGGCGGTCCAGGCCCTACTCTGCGTGCGCTTCCTGCAGCAGGGCTACTCCATCCTGTCGCTATCCCACACCAACAGTGCGACCGACAATCTCTATCTGGATCAGGTGCAATTCCTTGAGGAGAGCGGCGATGCGGATCTCTTGCGCCTGTTAGGCGAGGGGCGCATTGTGCGGGCGGGCGATCCGCGCCATATCAGCCTGCTTCAGGGAGCCTACCGCCACCTGACGGTCTCGGCCATCGCCGAGGCGCGCGCCCAGCAGGTTGGGACACGTCGCCGCCTGGAGGAGGCGCAGCAGTCCCTGGGAAAAAACATCAAGGATCTCACCCATCGCTTGCAACGCGTCGAAGGGCGCTGGCAGAGGGAGCGCACCGCGCTTGAGCAGCGGAGGGCGGAACTGGAGGCAATCCTGGCACCCCTGCAGGAGCAAGAACAGAAACGCCTTGAGAGCATTACCGCGCTGATGGCTCCCCATCGGCGCAGCCTGGAAATCGTGTCCCAGCGTATCAGGGAGGGAGATGCTGAACTGGCAGCGGGGCGGACCGAACTTGAACAGGCGCAGCGCAAACGGAAAGAGATCGACAGCCAGCTTGCTGACCTCAAGACACAGCTCTCGACGCTGAAAGCGCAGATCGTAGCACATGCGCGGCTCGTCACCACGACCGTTACCGGGGCGTATCTCAACCAAGAGGTACTCCGGCGACAATTTGACGTGGTGGTGCTCGATGAGGGTTCGATGATCCCGGTGGCGGCGCTGTTGGCTGCCATGCATGCGACGCGGCATGTGATTGTCGCCGGGGACCCAACGCAACTCTTACCCATTTTGAAAACGGAGTGTCAGGAACGAGAGCGCGCCAGGACGATGCCAGAGGCGGTCAAGTGGCTCAGCCGCGACTTGCTCTCGCATCTGGGCATCACCATTTTTGACGCAATTCACGGGAGAAAGGGCTGCGTATTTCTCAAGGAGCAGGGTCGCATGCACCCCAGGATCCTGGCCCCGGTCAACCACTATGTCTACCAGGATATGCTGGTGAGCCGACCGGAGACCGCGTATGCACCACCCATTGCGCCGCTGCCGGCATGCCCGCTCATGCTGGTGGATAGCAGCTCATCCCCACAGTCGAAGACCGGGAGAGGGAAAGACGACCAGGCACGGGTGAACACACACCATGTCGAGGTGGTGGTGGCCCTAGTCCCGCAGATTCTGGCAACGTTGCCAGAACGGTCCGCCAGAGAGGACCCGACCGTCCCGCGCATTGGGGTGCTCGCGCCTTATCGCTCCCAGGTCAAACGTCTGCTCACCGCACTGCGTGAAGCCGGGCTGGCACAGGACGTCCACGTCGGAACGATCAACACTGCCCAGGCTCTGCAATTTGAAGCGGTGATCCTGGATACCGTGGAGGCCCCGGGATATACGCCATTTGCTTTTACCTACGATCGCATCCTGGATGACCAGGGCGCGGCGACCGAGGCGACCCGCCGGCTGAATGTCGGTCACACCCGCGCCCGCTATAAGCTGATTTACCTGGCGCACCTCAAACAGTTGCGTCGATACCGGCCCAGCAACCCGGGCGATCAACCGCAAAGGCAACGCCTATTGGTCGATCTGGCCGAGTGGGCCGCCCGAGAAGGATCGATCAGTTCGTTGGAGGTACTCCACTCACAACCCGGCGAAAGGAGCGAGTAATCCGCATCATCCTTGTGCAAGAGAGCATCGAGCAAAGGAATCCAGGAGTGCGATGTTCTCTCTCCGGACCACCATCGCTTTGCTCTGAAAGCACACCTCGAGCGTCTGCGAGCCTGTTGTGTCTCATGTCACTTGACTGATGTCGCTGGCAAAAAGTATGTGTATGCAGTAGTATAAAAGCATGTGTATGCTTTTTCAACTCATCAATGGAAGCAAGCTCTCTCTCTGCATCCATAATAATTTTGCAGGATTATCAGCCAGAAACACGCTTGTCATCTGCTTTCGAGTCGGAGCTGGTTTTGCTCTTTCCGCATCTATGCGTTGGAAGCAGAGAGGAAGGAAATGATCTGATGGGTACGATTGTCCCAGATGTGCAACTGCAGGTGCATGCATGCTTGCGCTATCTGGCTGCTCATCGTGATGGCGAGCAAGATGGCTTCAGACCGATCGATGCCGCCTTTGGAAGACAGCTTGCCGAGATGGACCTACTCACGCTGGCTCAGACGATGGTCGGTGCAAGGCTGCTCCGCACGTACCGCAGGCCACTAGAGACAGCCGGGCTCGGTATCCCCACACACCAGGAGATAGAAGCGTCCTTGGGCACACACCAGACACCCGCTCCCCAGCGGCAGGCAGCACTGCGTTCTGGCCCTGTGCCAGGCACCAGTCTCAACGAGGTCCTTCTTCTGGAGGATCGTCTGGTCGTGAAATATGCCTATGATCGTGCGAAGTACGAGGCGATGGTTGCCCTCAAAGCGCAGGTCCCCGGTTGGTTGTTTAACTTCTTTGGCCTGGGCGAATGGTCCTTCCCTCTAGGGGCTGTGACTCCCGTCCTCGAAGCGCTCAAGCCGTTTGGGGATTTTGTCTATAGCGATGATATTCCGGCCCTGGTCGAGCAGGCACGAGCGAAAAAGGAACTCGCCAGGCAACAGGCAAGGCTTCAAAAAACGTTTGCCGAGTTGGAGCGGAAAGCCGCCCTGGATGCGGTTCAACCGTTCCTCACTGGCGAACCTGTTGCCAACGGTCAGGTCCTTTATGCACATCAACGCGAAGCCGTTCAGCTCCTGATTGAGCGAAAACGCGTGATTCTGGCGCACGACCTTGGGCTTGGCAAGACCAGGTCGGCCCTGTTGGCTGCCAAGGGCTATGAGCTACCGGTGCTGGTGATTTGTCCCGCGAGTCTGCGCATCAACTGGCTGCGGGAGGCCGAAGCGGTCCCAGTGCCTATCCAGGTCTCCAGTTGGGCCAAATTGCCCGAGCCTCCAGAGGAGGACGATTACATCCTCATTGCCGACGAAGCACACTATGCCCAGACGTTGAAAGCCAAACGCACACAAGGCTTTCTGAGTCTGGCAGGGCGTGCGCGTGCGGTGTATGCCTTGACCGGCACGCCAATGAAAAACGGTCGGCCCATCAATCTGTTTCCGCTGCTGGCAGCCTGCAAACATCCTCTGGCACAAGACAGGCGAGCTTACGAGCAACGCTACTGTAACGCTCACCTGCGCCACATTGGAGGCGGGAGGCAGGTGTATGATGTGAGCGGGGCCTCGCATCTCGACGAACTCCACACCAGAGTGCGTGATGTGCTGTTATACAAGAAAAAAGAGGAATGCCTCAAGGACCTGCCACCAAAGGTGCGTGTCATGCGCCGGGCGGACATCTCACCAGAAGCGAAGCGCACGTATCAGACCAAGATCGACCAATTGCGACAGGAGCACCAGCACCGGATGCAGCAGAAGTGGAGTGGATGCGATGCTGCTTCACGCCAAGAGCTAGCAGTCACAGAGGCCACGCTTGACGAAGAGATGGATGACGGGCAGGGCGAGGCACTCGTCGAGTTAGGGATAGAGCGCCAGGCGGGAAGCCTGATCAAGGTCCAAAGCGCCATCGACATTGCTCAGGAGGTGCTAGAGCAGGGAGAGTCCATTGTCCTCTTTACCGCCTACCGAGAAAGCGCTCACAAGATCGCCGAGGCTCTCGACGCGGAATGTCTTTCCGGCGACAGTGAGCCTACCGGCGAAAAGCGCCAGGCGATGATTGATCGCTTCCAGGCCGGAGTGAAGCGTGCGCTGGTGTGCCTGATCGGCACGGGCGGCCTTGGCCACACGCTCACGGCGGCGCAAACGGTGGTGTTGGTCGATCGTCCCTGGACACCGGGCGAGGCCGAGCAGTGCGAGGACCGCCTGCACCGCATTGGCCAGCAGGGCAGTGTCACAGCGATCTGGCTGCAGTACGGGCCAGTTGACGAGAGGATTGACGCCCTGCTCCAGCGGAAGCAGGAGCGCATCGATCTCGTGGTAGAAGGAGAGCGAAAGAGTATCCGTTCCATGGCCAAGGAAATCCTGGAAAGCGCTCGCCATGGCACATCCATCGAACAGCTGCTCGACCTGGCACATCAACGCAGCCAGGGAAAGGAACAGCATAGCGAAAACAGCAAGGAGGACGCGCCCAGCGCTCATCCTGACCTGGCGCAAGAACAACCTGGTCAGGCGGGGCTCCCTGAGTTGCTGATCGCAGATCAACCGATCGAAGCCTCCTCACGCGATCTGGAGCATGTCACGCTGTCGCCACCAGCGGAGAATCACCTGATCGAGCCTGAGGGTCAGGCGCAAGCTGAGGAGCAAAAAAAGGACGGACGGCTGAAAGGAGCGGTTCCACGCGTGCGGGTCAACATCATGTTGGATGAGCAGATCGTGGCCTTCCTGCGATCCATGAGGGCCTCCAATCAGACCTCCAGCAAAGAGGGTGGCTATAGCGGTTTCCTGGAGCAACTCGTCCGAGCATCGGAGGAATTTCAGGCTTATCTGAAGGGACAGGATTAAGCGTGTGGATGCTTTTTCGGCCACGCTCCTCCTGCGATCAAGAGAGATGCCTTTGTGCTGTTCAGGGAAGGCAATGTCCATCTATCCTCCCGTCAGCACCGGTTTCACAGACGGACAAGCTGTGCAGCAGTGGAGTGACCCCCTCTGACCCTTGTCTGGTCAGAGAGGGTCACTCCATTTCGATATCTGCCTTCCCTCTATACCTCAAGCCTACTCATGAGAAGCTAGCTCCTTCCCTCGCTGGGGAGAATACATTACATCGCCTTTCCTGCTATATCCAGTCCGTCTTTTGCAAGGGGTGCATTCAGCGTACCTCGTCCGTCCCAAGGCTCCCCTCTTTAAAAAAAGAGACGAGGCTACTTCTGCTTTGCTGGGCAAGAGTAAGACAGCAAACACGCTTGACTGCACGAAGAAGATGCTCACCATTTCAGCATTCATCTGCACTGAACGTGGTGGCTTGAAATCATACTTATCGATCTTGTGATCAATCTCTGTGCTTTACAGCCGACACCATTCATTAGATGCAACATGAGGTCAGGCTGAAGGACTGCAGTGACGAAGAATCGCGATCACTTTCCCTTGCACCTTCCACTCACGATCCCACTCGCTCTTGGAGATGAAAATGGGTTCCATCTCTGAGTTGGCCGGCTGTAAGCGCACTTGCTCTTTTTCTTGAAACAGGCGCTTGAGCGTGGCACTGCCATTGACTCCTCCCTGCAGATGCGTTGCGACGATGATGTCTCCGTTGTGGTAGGTAGGCAGGGGTTTGATCACGACGTAGTCTCCATCACAGATGGAGTCTTCGATCATCGACTGGCCTCGCACGATCAGCGCATAGACCCCTTCATACTGTACAAATGTACTCTCGACCTGAAGGGAATGAGGAGCGTCAGGATAAATATCGAGCGGAGCACCTGCGGCGATAGCTCCTTTGAGAGGGATACCTGCAGGCCGTTTGCTAATTTTGATGCCGCGGCTCTTTCCTGGTACTCTGGTGATCCACCCTTTCTTTTCCAGCATGCTCAGATGGTGGTTGACATGTCCAGTGCTGAGAATACCCAACGCGCGTCCAATCTCACGATTGGTGGGTGGCATGCCCTCTGCTTCGAGAGCACGAACAATGAGTTCATACATCTTCCGTTGTAGAGGACTGATTGGTTCCATAAGACGACGCTCCTTCTGCCTTCTTGTGCCCTACGGCAGACTCTCCTGCTTCTCTCAATATAGAACACTCATTCAAACTATCTTATCATATCAGCAGAGACTCAACAAGCTGTTTCTCTTCCCATTGCTTCGAGGCAGTTCGCTCCTGTGTAATGACACACTGCTCCTCCCTAATGCACACTGCCAGACGGAACAATCAATTGACACAGAGACAGCGATTATCTCACGAGAAGCCCAGGTAGCTCATTCTCTCGCTGGACGATCCCGTAGGTCCTTCCAAAATCTTGGGTCTGCGTGGTGATGCTGACCTTATCTGCGATGCTCTCGAAAAGGTGTGTTTGCTCCAGACTGCTGCAATCTCTTGCAAATTGCACCATTTTTGGCAGAGGAGCATCGCCCTTCTTCTCAGACCAGATGCTCGATGCATGTATGAGTCAATCACGATTGAATCACGATTGAATCACGACTGCGCCGAGAGACGTTTCTGCTATGCTTCTGAACAGGAGGGTCGGACAGACGCGAGAGCCATGTGCCTCAACAGAGGCTCTCTACAAGCCTACGCCATTCATTACAGTGGATACCGGTCCACCTTGAGGAATATTCATGCACAGTTTCTGGAAACGAGCGTCTTTTCTCACCGAAGCGCCGCTGTTTCGGTGGATTCATTTTTGGGGAGGTATCTCCAGCGCCTCCATGTTTTGGCTGGTGGCGCCTTTCGGCGTATGCTTCTCAATGGGATAGAGGGAGAGATAGGCGTGTCTAACAACAGCACTCAAGAATTCCCCATTGCGTTGTGCTGCTGGCAGGAATTCGACGATATCACTGCAGTCTTAACTCGTCACATCAGGGCAGATGGTCTCCCCGACATCATCGTCGGTCTTGAGCGCGGAGGGTTGATCCCTGCTGTCGCTCTTTCCCACCGATTGGACGTGCGGTCCTTCCTTCCCCTGGCAGTACGAAGGACAACTTCCGATGCCATTTACGCGGAGAAATGCCCACCGTGCATAGGAACTCCCACGCCGCACTTCTTGGTCATCCGTGGCCGAGACATTTTGGTCGTGGACGACATCGCAGGAAGCGGCGAGACCCTCCAGGCTGTTCTCCACATGCTTACGAGCTACGCACCAGCGCGCCTGCGCAGCGCGGTGTACATCGTGAACCGCAACAACTGGGAGACGCGACACACAGGGGAGCCAGCACACGCGATCTCTTACATTGGGAAAGAGGTACGCGGCTGGGTGATCTTCCCCTGGGAAAAGGAGCATCATGGCTAAAAAACACGAGGGTACTCTCTCGACCTCCCAAATGGACAACTTTTACCTGGCACTGGCAGGAGGGATTGCCAAACCGACAGGCGTCATGAACTATGTGCAACACCTGTTCATCGCGCAACATTGCCCTGAAGGAGCTTCGGTGCTGGATGTGTGTTGCGGAAGAGGTCTGCAGGTCCCCCTGCTCAAGCGCTATGCACCCGCTGTTGGCTCCTATGTGGGCGTGGATATTTCACAGGCGAACCTGGACGAAGCACAAGCGGTGATTCGGTACGGGGATGGACAGTGCCCCCTGTTTCCTTACGAGTTTATCCGCGGAGACGCCCGCTTTCTGGCTTCATTCCTTCAGCGGCAATTCGACGTTGTTCTGTATACTTCCGCTCTCGAACATCTGGAGCGAGACGCAGGCATCGCGAGTCTGGAGCAGGTAGCGCGAGTGCTTACAGAGAGCGGTACCTTCTACCTTTCAACACCGCGCACAGAGGGGCCTCTTCCGCGACAACTTCAGCACCGCGTGCATATCTATGAGTGGGGTCGAGAGGAATTGGAACAGGTGTTGGCGACGCTCCACCTGACCATCACCGCCTGTTACGGACTCCTGCCGCCCGCCGATGATGTCCTCACACCCATCATCGCAAGCCGTTTTGGAGAGGGGGCAGCAGCATGGTTCCAGCAAATGCAGAGGTCCGTGCCACCGGCTTTTTTCGCTCCGATCATGGCATCTTCTTTTCCAGAGGTTGCCACCGAACTGTTGTTTGTGTGTCGAAAAAGCCAGTAACGGAGAACGATGATGAACGCGACGCAACGCAACGGGGTCTTAGCCTCCCTTGAGGGCATCAGTGGCAGCGGCAAGACCTATTTCGTCACAAAGCTGCAGCAGGCTTTACGAGACACCTCTCTAACCTTTATCAAAGAGGTGGCCGACCGGCGGGGAGACGGATTAGACCTGCGCATCATTACGCTCCTCAGTAATAGCGAGGACCGCTTCTTCCGCATGGGCGCTCCTCGCACGGAGACATTCCTGCTGCTGGCGCTCAAAATGTACGACTTTGAGGCGCTGATCGCCCCCGCCATCGCACAAGGCGGCATCGTCATTGAGGATCGCAGCCTCGATACGATTGCGGTGTATCAGTCGCTTTTGCTCTGGCCGCACAACCAGGAACGGTGGCTGGAGACCGCCAATACTCTCTACGATCAGGCCGCCCGGTGGCGCAGGCCGCCCGATATTACCTTCTTGCTCGAAGACGATTTCGATACCGCCCTCGCAAGAGCGCAGACGCGGTCTCAAAGAGCCTTCAACTCGGACGAGGTCGCCATCCTCCGTAGCGCTGCGGAGCTTTACAGTGCCTACGCGGACTGCCACCAGCCACGCATCGTGCGGCTGGACCGGCGTGTCATGTCCGACGAGGCCATTATCCAGGCGATACGCAAGGCGCTCTGCGCCAGGTAACCTGCAGGGTGAGAAAGAGAGAGAAAGATGCGAGGAGCAACGCTCCTTTGGGCACTCCGGTCGCCGTGTAACCTGAACTGCCAGTACTGCTACTTCGGCACTGTAGGGAGCGAGCAAGACCGCACGAAAACAGCATGGCGACCGGGTGAACTCAGTCACATCGGTCGCAACGATCTGTCGCTTCCAGAGATACGCAACTTTATCGCGACCCTCACTCCCCAACTCGTCCACCGCGTCTTCGTGGCCGGAGGAGAACCGCTGATCTGGAGAGGAATAGTGTGCGTACTCAGCGCGCTCAAACAAGCCGGGTGCGAGGTCATCGTCTGCACGAACGGCCTGCCTCTTGCGAAAGAGCACCTCTCAACTGCACTGCTCGACCTTCCGGTGGACGCCGTCTCCATCTCGCTTGATTCCTTTGATGCTGCCTATCATGACCATTGGCGGCAAGACCGCAGCGGCCAGGGATGGCACGGGGTCATGCAGGGGATGCAAACGCTGCTGCGGCTGCGGAACCAGCGACGGGCACAGACCAGAATCGGGGTGTACTCCGTGGTCACGCGGCAGAACCTCGGCCACGTGGTCCAGACTGGCAAGTTGGTTGCTGATCTCGGAGCCGATTATTTTATCGTGCAGCCAGTCTCGCTCGCGCCGGACCACTGCCTGCACGACGAACTGACGCTGGATGCGCGCCACCGGGAGGACTTCGCCGGGGCAGTAGCGGCCCTAAAAGCGAGCGGATTGAATCTGTATCTGCCTCATCCTGGCTACATCGGTCGCGTCTTGCAGACGCTCACGGTCGGACCTCTTCCCGCCATTAAGAACTGCTTCGGCGGGCGCGACCTTTTCTTCATAGAGCCGGACGGCAGTCTCTGGGACTGCCCATCGATGTATAAAATTGCGTTGACTCCGCCGGAGCAGCATCTGTCTATTCTGGGGCATAGTGCAGAAGAGCTGTTTTCAGCAGAGAGGCGACGACGCAACACCGACTGCGGCTGTTTCTCGCAGGATTGTGTCAATATGTGGCAACTGATGTCGTTCGACGACATCCTCGCTCAGCAAGGAGGTATCCTCTATGATTCACTCGCCTGATGATATGCTCAGTGCAGCGGAAGCGCTGCTGCGCCGTCCACCTGATCCATTTGCCATTCCCGAACATACCCTGGCTTTTGAGGCAGCGCTCGCCCAGTACTTCGGGGTCCAGGAGGCGATCGCCGTCTCATCGGGAACATCGGCACTCCACTGCGCCCTCGCTGCTTTGGATATCGGCCCCGGCGATGAGGTGCTTGTTCCGGCGCTCGCAGTCGTCATGTCGGCTGTCCCGATCCTCTACCAGCGGGCCACGCCCGTTTTCGTGGACTGCCAGCCAGGGGGACGGATTGACTTCGACTACCGCGATCTCAAGAGGAAAACAACGGCACGAACGCGGGCCATCCTCCCGGTGTATCTGTGGGGATGCGCCTACGATATGCCACGATTACTGGACTATGCTCAGAGCCACAGCCTCTCAGTGATTGAAGACGCCTGTCAGGCGCACGGGACGCAGTGGGGTGGCAGGTACCTGGGCACCTGGGGCCACCTGGGCTGCTTCAGTATGAGAGATGGAAAACTGCTCTCGACGGGAGAGGGCGGCTTTCTCCTAACAAACCACTCCACCCTGGCGCGGCGATGTAGATCATTCCGCAGCCACTGGGCAAGCCCTGGCAATCTGGCGCACTCCTATGAATGCCTCGGGCAGAACTACCGTTTGACCGAGTGGCAGGCCTTCCTCGGACATGCGCAGGTGCGCGCGCTTGACACCACGCTCTCGCATCGTTGCTGGCAGGCAGAGTACATCCTCAACGGCTTGGCGGATGTGCCAGAGGTAGAGCCGTATGTCTACGCTCCCGAAGAGACCCCGAACTATTTCAGCCCCGTCCTCCTCTTGCGCGAACCACTCGCCACCCGTCGCATTGCCGAGCGTCTCTCCGAACGAGGTGTGAGAAACAGCGTTGGGACATTTGGGTTGAAGCCAACAGGGGAATGGCCGGTCTTCCGCGAGGCGGGAGGGCGGGTTGCCCATCTGGGTGCGTCCCAGAACGTAGCAACGCCCAATGCCACCGCGTTTCTCACCCAAGCCCTGGCGCTCATGCTGCTGCCACAGTATGCAGTGGCTGAATTAGATGCTATAATCACGGCGATGAAAACGACCATAGAGGAGGAGATACGTCATGGCGGAGAAACAGCCGACGCCACTTGACGAGAGGCAGATAGAGGAAATATCTTTCATCGTCGTGGACTTTGAGACAGTCACCCCGAAGGGACACCCACCCGAACCAATAGAACTAGGAGCGATGCGCGTCAGCAAAGGGTTACACATCGATAGCTCGTTTGCGATGAGCTGGCTCATCAAGCCGCCGGAACACGCGCCGCTCACGGCGTTTGATACGCAACAGACGGGTATCGGCTGGCAGGATCTGCGAGATCGGCCCGCAGCTCAAGTGAGCCTGGCCGAGTTCGAGGTGCTCTTGCAAGAAGATGAGTATGTCCTGGTAGCACATAACGCGAGCTACGAGGCAGCAATCTTTCAAAGGTATGCCTATGTCTGCCCTCGCGTAGCAGCCATGCTATGTATTGATACGGTTGCACTCGGCAAGCTTTTGGCTCCGGGGCTGGCGAACTATAAGCTGGATACGTTGGCCGACCACTTTTCTCTGCCGATCCCTCTGGCGAGGCACCGCGCCTTGCCCGACGTTGAACTGACCGGCCAAATATTCCTGCGGTTATTGGCGACAAGAGCAGGAGCACATTCATCCATCACAACCATTGCCGATCTCAAACGGGTTGCCGGGCTCAAAGGCAGTTTCCAACAGCAAAAACTCCCGGTGCAAATGGGATTGTTTGATGCGTAGGGCTGGCCGTGCGGATAAAGAGAGTGCGTGGCTGCCGACGCCTGCGTTGGGAATAAGCCACAGACTAATTCGTGCCATGAGAGGCATACATATGAGAAGCGCGATCCTGACGAAAACCTTTCGTTTCGAGGCGGCGCATCGCCTCCCTTTTCACCAGGGGAAGTGCGCCCGCCCGCATGGGCATTCGTACCGGCTGGAGGTCTCGCTTTGCGGCCCTATTCAAGACTGCCCCGAACAATCCGACCACGGCATGGTGATGGACTTCGGTGACCTCTCGCGCAGTGTTCAAGAGACGGTCATCGAGCGACTTGACCATCAGGATCTGACCATCGTGACAGGGGTGTACACGACTGCGGAACTCCTGGCGCACTGGATCTGGGATGCCCTCGTGGCAGCTGGCGTTCCCGACCACCTGCTCTATCGCATTCGGCTGTGGGAGACGGAAACGGGACATATCGAGATCACCCATCTGGAACGAGAGGAGCTATAGAGATGCACCTGGCTGCGAAGCCTCAGACGATCCTGGTCTCGGAGTGCTTTGGAGGAACCGTGCAGGGGGAGGGGGCGCTCATTGGCGTACCAACCGTGTTTGTGCGTACCGGGGGGTGCGACTACCGCTGTCAGATGTGCGACACTCTCTATGCTGTACTCCCAGCGTACACACATGAGTGGAAGCCGATGACGACGGAGCAGGTGTACGCAGAGATACAGCGCCTTTCCGGCAACGCACCCATTCTGGTGACACTCTCCGGCGGGAACCCAGCTATGCAACCCCTTGGAGACCTTATCGAGCGGGGACGTGCTGATGGATATACCTTTGCCCTTGAGACCCAGGGGAGCATCAACCAACCCTGGTTTGCCAGGCTCCATTACTTGACACTCTCGCCCAAGACACCTGGAATGCGCAATCCCGTCCGAACGAACTGGGAGCGGTTCGACCGCTGTCTTTCGTCCGCCAGGAGGGGAGCAGGCGGAGATGGCCCGTACATCAGCTTGAAAATGGTCATCTTCGACGAGGCAGACTACACCTCTGCGAAAGACGTAGCTGCGCGCTATCCTGACCTGCCGGTGTATCTGCAAGCGGGAAATCACACGCCTCCCCATCTGGCGCAGGAGGTCGATATCTCCGGTATCCTCAACCGCTTAGACTGGCTCATTGGGCGGGTCATTGAGGATCGGTGGTACGGCGCACGCGTTCTGCCACAACTCCACCTGCTCCTCTGGGGAAATAGGCGCGGCGTGTGAGCGCCGCGCGGTGGGGGAGACAATCCAGAGAGAAACAACACCAGACGAAGTGAGGAATACAGCATGCTATGGTAGTATCTATGGACCATACCGACGGGATCAAACGTGTGGCTCAGTCGGATCTCTCCCAGAGGAGGGTCGACTATCACAGGCTGCTTGAGCTAGGATACGAACTCCTGCTTGCCCTTGGAGAAGACCCTGGTCGCGAGGGATTGCGCGATACGCCCCGCCGGTGGGCTGACGCCTGGCGCGAGTTCGTCGAGTACGAACCAGGAGAGACCGAGAGGTGTTTTGCCTCTGCCTCTTCCGGCCAGATGGTGTGCGTCTCTGGTATCCGGATCTTTAGTTATTGCGAGCATCATCTCATTCCATTCACCTGTGACGTAGCCATCGGCTACATCCCGGATGAGAAGGTCCTGGGCCTCTCGAAGTTTGCCCGCATCGCGCACCAATTCGCCCACCAACTGCAGCTACAGGAGAGGCTTGGTCAGCAAATCGCCGATGAGGTGCGCCGCATTACCGGTACAGAGCATGTGATGGTAGTACTTCGAGGAGAGCACCTCTGTATGTCAGCCCGAGGTATCCGCGCACCGGGCACCATGACCACGTTCGTAGCATGTGGAGCATTTCACGAGCAGCACGCCTTGCGCGGAGAGTTCCTACAGCTCATCAGAGAGTGTCCGAACCGTTGAGCACGTCGGAACGCCAGCGGAGAAGAGGTGCCTTCACAGGAAGATGAAAGGGCCAAGTCAAGCCAAGCCTCTTTTCCTAGCTATCCATCATTTCATAACTATTGGAGGAAAATATGATCGAGGTAGAACTCACCTGTTCGCTCACTCCAGAAGGGCTACCGAAGCTCCACGAGAAATTGCGGGGCATGACTCCCCAGGGGGTGACGCAACAGACAGATATGTACTATGACACGCCCATCTGGGACTTGCTCCGGCAGGCTGTATTCGTCCGCGTGAGAAATAAGAGCCACCTGCAAGTCAAATTTGATGAGGAGGGAAGCGACAAGAAACACGTCGAATGTGTGGAACGCACCTTTTCGCTCGAAGGTCCTCTCCCTGCTGAGGCACATGACCTCCTGGTCCGGTTCCTTCCAAACTGGCGGGCCGCTGCAACCTTTCCAGAGGCAGTGACGGAGAATAGCCTGGTGGAGCTGGTATGTCTTCGCAAGACGCGGTCAACATACTCGGACGGCAGGGTGATCGTGGCACTCGATCACGTTGAGGGACTGGGAAACTTCGTTGAGGTTGAGATCCAATGTGAAGAGGGTGAGGATACCAGCCAGGCGAGGGCGGTGCTGGAGCGTTTCGTCCAAGATATTCCAGCCGTGCCGCTCAAGGCTGGCTATACGGAGCTCTGGCTCCAGCGACACAACCCGGCAGCGTATCAGTGCGGTCAGTATTATCACTGAGAGGGATGGGGGAGGAATGCGGCACACCGATACCGATGTGCTCCTTCCCCATATTTCCACAGGGCGCTGGTTGCAGTGCATGGGAGAAAAGCCGGTCATATGCAAATTACATGCAGCGCCATCGATACAATCCTCCTCCTGCGCTACCTGGAACGGTCCCTCCTCCCTGCCGAACACGAGCACGTGAAAACGCATCTCGACCACTGTCAGCAGTGTTGGGGCATATGGAATCGCTTCTGCTGGGACAGAGCCAGGGGAACGCGCGGATATGCCGAGCTGCAGGCGTATCTTGGGGACGAGTTTCAGTCGTACCTTGATTCATCGTGGGAGCTGGCCCACGATTGGGACCGGAGAAACCCTTAAACGCTGGCAGAGGGAGAGGCGTTCTACCGGAAGACGCCGTATTATCTCTACAATCTGCTCATCTGGCACGAAAGCGGGAACAGACCCCCCTATGTTGCCTATGCGCAACCGTTCCTCATCACCTATGGATGCCAGACGATCTGTGACTTCGGATGCGGTATCGGCAACGATGGTCTCTTCCTGCTGAAGGGGTACGAGGTGATCTTTTGCGAGTTCGAGAATCCATCATCGCAGTTCCTGCGTTGGCGGCTTCAACAGAGGAACCAGGAAGCGATATGTGTGCAGCCGCACGAGTCGCATCCATCACCGGTGTTGATATCCTCTGGGCAATCGATGTGCTCGACCACCTCCCTGATCCCCAGGCAGCCCTTCGCCCCTTGCTGAACCAGGTGCAGACGTTTTTCCACGAGCCGGATATCCGGGGGAAATCGCATGGGCGTCAACGCTTCCATCTTCACCATGAGCAAGCAAACTTGCAGAGCATAGGTGACGCGTATGGTTTGCGGCGTGATTCTTCGTTCTCCCAGATAAGTGTTTGGCATAGGTGAGCGCTGCAATGCCAACACGGTGAAAGAAAGTGCGCTACCCCTGTCGAGCAGAGAGCGGGCATTGACCTTTTCCTGGCCCATTTCATTTTGTACATTTTTGTTGACAAAGTGAAAAGCCCGTGTTACAGTTCCTCGTAGATGGCTCATGGATCACATGGGAAGCCAACAGGTGCAAGGGCGCGTCGTCATTGGGCATGCTCTGGTGCTTTTTGTGGACGTATGGGCAGGTCCTGGGATGATTGAAAGAGTCAGAGGCACGTGTGACGGAGGAGGGACGCGGGCTTCGCCGGGTCCATCCTGAGATGAGTGAGTAGGAGTACCGGGCTACGGCGAGCATGACACAGCTCTAGAGCCTGTTAGGGACTCGAACTCAAAAACTGGTCAAGGACTAGAAAAGGCCGTCCATTGATGAAGCATGAGACAAGCGAACACCACCAAATGCAACCCGGCAAGGGTGGTAGGAAGTCGCTC
>Ga0307372_10001946_pt1 | contig 34953 bp, 30 predicted proteins | sample OX1MG_FD_202533 | JGI IMG/M metagenome (GOLD analysis project Ga0307372, IMG submission 202533) | Soil microbial communities from Risofladan, Vaasa, Finland - OX-1 | ecosystem: Environmental > Terrestrial > Soil > Coastal area > Acid sulfate soil | place: Finland: Risofladan, Vaasa | collected... | reverse complement strand
TCAGCGCACCGAGTGCGGCGCGTCGGTCCGGGGCGCAGATGAGCGACTCCCCCACGAGTACCGCCTGGTAACCCGCGTCGGCCAGGACCGCAGCGTCGGAGCCGTCGCGGATCCCTGACTCGGCCACCGCCACGACCTCGGGCGGGATCGCCCGGACCATGCGCAGGGCCCGACTTTGGTCCACCGAGAAGGTGGCGAGGTCGCGCTGGTTGACCCCGACCAGTTCCGCACCGACGTCGAGGGCCCGTTCGAGCTCGGCTTCGTCGTGGACCTCGACCAAGGCGTCGAGGGTGAGCTCCCGAGCCAGGCTCAAGAATTCCGAGAGGTCCCGGTCGGACAGGGCGGCGACGATCAGGAGCACGGCGTCGGCGCCCATGAGCCGGGCGTCACAGACATCGGCCGCGGACACCGTGAAGTCCTTGCGCAAGACAGGCAGACCGCAGGCCGATCGAGCCGCCGCCAGGTCAGTGCGAGAGCCGGAGAAGAACGCCTCGTCGGTCAGGACCGAGACGCACGTCGCCCCCCCCGCCTCGTAGTCCTGGGCCAAGGCGGCGGGGTCGAGACCGGTGTCGAGGGGCCCTTTGGACGGCGAGCGCCGTTTGACCTCGGCGATCACAGCCAGTTCCCCGCCGGTGGCGATGGCCAGGCTTCGGGCGAACGGGCGCGTGGTCGGACAGGCCTGGGCCTGGGCGACGAGGTCGCCGAGGTCTCGGCGATCAGCGCCGGCCCGGGCTCGGTGCGCGGCCAGGATCCCGCTGAGATAGGTGTCGGGCGGCACCGGCGCGAGCCTAATGGGCGGTGCCCGGCACTTAGCGCTCTCCGGGTCGAGGTCGGATCCTTCCCCCACGGGCCCAACGACGGGCGACATCACACTTCTCTCACGGTCTCTTCATCACCTCTTGACGGGCTCGTTGTGTGATGGTGGTGATGCCGGTGAAGCGCCAGGGTCCCCGTGGGCCGCACTCCCCCGGTGCCAAGCTGGTGCCGGTGGCAGGAACCGGGGACACCATCGTCGTCATCGAGGACGACCAGAACATCTCCGACCTGGTGGCGTTGTACCTTCGACGAGAGGGCTTCCGGGTGCTCCAGGCCCGCGACGGCGAGCAGGGCATCGACTACGTCGAGCGGGACCGACCCAAGCTCGTCGTGGTGGATGTCGGTCTTCCCGGTGAGCTCGACGGCTTCGCCGTCTGCCGTCGGCTGCGCGCCGCGGGGGATGTCCCCATCGTGATGCTCACGGCCCGCGACGACGAGGTCGACCGCGTGGTCGGCCTCGAGTTCGGTGCCGACGACTACGTCACCAAACCGTTCTCACCACGCGAGCTCGTGGCCCGGGTGCGCGCCATCCTGCGCCGGGCCGGCGCCGCGACGCACCTCGAGCCCACGGTGCTCGAGACCGGCGACGTGGTCATCGACACGGGCCGGCGCGAGGTCCGGCAGGGGGAATCGGTGGTGGCACTCACCAGTCGTGAGTTCGACCTGCTCACCTATCTGGCACTCAACACGGGGTTGGCGCTCTCTCGGCGCCAATTGCTCGACGGGGTCTGGGGGGAAGGCTGGTACGGGGACGAGCGGACGGTCGACGTCCATGTCCGGCAGCTGCGCAAGAAGCTCGGCGACGGCCTCCCCCTCACCACGGTGTGGGGGGTCGGCTACCGGCTGGGCTGACCCGCCCGTGCACCGTCGCATCACCATCGCCATCCTCGGTGTGGTCATCGGGACCCTGGTCCTGACCGTCGTCGGCGGCCTCCTCCTGGTGCGACGGGCCGCCCTCTCCACCGCCGAGAACGAGATCACCTCCGAGGCCCAGGCCATCGGCCGGCTCATGTCCGCCCATCCCGCCTTCACCCACGCCGCCGACCTCGACGCCCTGCGCCGGGTGGGCGCCTTCGATCGGCTGACACTGGTGGGACTGGCGCCGTCGGGCTCCTTGCAGGACATCCCGTCGCCCTTGGTGGCCCGGTTGATGAGCGTCGACGCTCTGCGCGCCGGCGAGACGGTGGCGGGCAACGTCGGCCACGTCGTCTTCGTGGCGCAACCCCTCGACCTGTCTCTGGCCCAACGACACGCGCTCGGCGACGGGCTGGCCGTGTCCGACGTGCGGGTCCTCGTCGTCACCCGCCACGTGGCCAACCCGGTCAACGGCGTGGCGTACTTCGTCTTGGTGGCAGGCGTCGTCCTCCTCGCCGGCGTGGTCGTGGCCGCATTCTTGGCCCGGCGCATCAGCGCCCCGATCGTGCGGGCCGTGGACGCCACGCGTGAGATGGCAGGTGGCAATCTCGACGCCACGATCCCGGTGCGCCCGGGCGAGTACCCCGAGCTCAAGGAGCTGGCCGACGCCATCAACACCCTGGGCGAGAACCTCGGGCGCGCCCGGGGGCTCGAACGAGAGTTCTTGCTGTCTGTCTCCCACGAGCTGCGGACCCCGCTGACGTCGATCCGGGGCTACGCCGATGCCATCGCCGATGGCGCCACCGACGACGTCCCCGGAGCGATCACCATCATCAACAGCGAGGCCCGCCGTCTCGAACGGCTCGTCCAGGACCTGCTCGACCTGGCCCGGCTCCAAGCGCGGCCATTCTCACTCCACACCCAACCCGTCGATTGCGCCGCGCTGGCCCGGACCGTGACCGAGGGCTTTGCACCCGAAGCCGACGGCATCGGAGTCGAGCTCGTCACCGTCGATCCGGCCGGTGCCTCGCTGTGGGCCGACGCCGATCCGGACCGGGTGGGCCAGGTCGTCGCCAACCTCATCGAGAACGCCTTGAAGTTCGCCACCACCCGGGTCGAGGTGGGCGCACAGCACGTGGCGGGGTGGGTGGCGGTGTGGGTCTCCGACGACGGTCCCGGGATCAGCGCCGCGGATCTCCCCCACATCTTCGAGCGCCACTACTCCTCGGACCGCGTCCCGGGTCGCAAGTTGGGCGTGGGATTGGGCCTCGCCATCGTGGCCGAGCTGGCCTCGGCCATGGAAGGGAAGGTCGACGCGCAATCACCGCTCGGCGACGGGCGCGGGGCGCGCATGGTCTTGTGGCTCAGGCGTCGTCGCTCACCCGATGGGGGCGACGACCCCGACGACTCGATGCCGTCGGTGATCCTGACGCAGGCGCTCCCCCTCCACCCCCCTGTGTAGGGGGAGCGCCTGGTGCGTCAGTCCCGGTCGCGGCCCTGAGGCTCCCAACCGTCGAACCACAATCCCGGAGATCCTCCGGCTTTCGGATAGGCCGGCTTGGCGCTCGGCGGCGCGGACCAGACGTGGGCGTCGGTCGTCGGGCTCTGGTGGCCGGCGTCGACCACCGTGGCTGTCGCCGGCAGGGCCCGGGGCGACAGGCGAAGGACCCGTCGGAGCAAGCTCCGGGGCCGCTCCACCAGGGCGAGGACGACCGAGCCGAGGTACAGCACGATGAACCCGACCACGGCCACGAGCCACAGGTGCGGTCCGGGGCCGGTGCTGGCCAGCGACGACGGCTGCGTGGCGGGTGCGGGGGTCGTGGCCGCCGTGGTGGGGGTCGTGGCCGCCGTGGTGGGCGGCACTGAGCCTCCGCCCGAGGTCCCCGTGGCGATGACCGGCGAGGCCTTGGCCGCCGTGGGCGCGCTTTTCACTATGCCGGTGACGGCGCTGTTGTCGGGATAGGGCGTGCAGGTCAGGACGAGATTGCTGCCCGAGACCACCAGCGTGAGGCTGATGGCCGGGTCGACGGTGAGGCTGATGGCACCACCGGTGGCGGTGAAGGGACCGACCGTCCCCGGCGTGGCCGGCAGGTTCAAGGTGAGTCCCGCGGGAGGCACCGGGCTCGGGATGGGTGCACTGATGGTGATAGGAGGCGCCGCCAACGATGCCGGGGTGGCGCCGGTGGCGTCGACCTTCAAGGTCGCGCTCCCGGTGATCGACGAGTTCCCCAAGGCCGCGGCCGCCCCCACGATGGCGCTCGGGAGCACCACCGTGGTGGCGCTGTTGGTGAGGTTGAACTGCGATCCCGACGCCGGGGATGCCGGGGTGATGGTCCCGGTGGTGACCGCCCCGTTCAGGGCGATGTTGCCCACGGGCGTGCCCGGGCAGTAGACCTCGTACGGAGACGAGTCGGCGAAGGCCGGTGTCGCCGACGCGGCGAACAGCGCGAACATGCCGCCGCTCCCGCCGACCAGTCCAACGATGACGGCCGCCACGGCGCGTCCCCTGCGGCTCGACCTTGCCATTGTTCCCCCCCTATTCGGCGGCACCTTCACATCCACGAGCGTCACGTCCTCCTCGGTCGCCCGAGCCGGTTGCAAACCCCCGCTCGAGTTGGTCCCCGTGTGGGCACCATGCCGCGCCAGGGCGTTCGCCCGCAACACCTCCTACGCACGTTACGGAGTCCGGGCCCAGTCGGCATCATCACGATTGACGATTTCCCGGGGGAGTCTTTGGATACTCTGACCTGGGAGAATGTACGCAAACGCGCAAGAACAAGCCTCTCGAAGGGAGCTCGTGCCGGGTCGGAGGACCCGGGTCGCCTATGCCTCGGGTGCCGCCCAGACCTGCTCGCGCGGACCGGGGTGGCCGAGGTGGTACCCCTGGGCGAATTCGCAGCCGATGACCCGGAGGGCCGCCGCCTGGGCCGGGGTCTCGACCCCTTCCGCCACCAGCGACAGCCGGAGCTCGTGGCCGAGGGCGATGAGGGCCCGGACCATTACCGCCCCGTGAGGGTTGCTGGTCGAGTCGAGCGCGGCCACGTACTCCGGGGCGATCTTCAACGACGAGATCGGAAGGTCCTGGAGCCAGGACAAATTGCACTCCCTGGACCCGAAGTCGTCGAGGCTGAACCGGACGCCCATCTGGCTGAGGGCGACCACCGCGGCCGGCGAAGCCGCCGCCACTCGGGCCGCGTCCTCGGACAGGTCGATGCTGAGCATGGTGGGAGCCACGCCGTGCTTGCGGGTGAGCTCCTCGAAGGTCTGGGCGAACTGGGGGTCGCTCAGCTCCCGACCCGACACGTTGAGCGTCAGGCGGAAGTGGTCGGGAAGGTTCTCCGAGTCGCGCCACAAGACGAGCTCGGTGAGGGCCCGGTCGAGGGTCCAACGGCCCAGCGCCTCGGCCATCCCGACCTCACCCGCCACGTCGAGGAACTCGCCGGGCAGGAGCAGGCCCTGCTCGGGCCGCTGCCACCGCAACAGCGCCTCGGCACCGACGACCTGGCCGCTGTGGAGGTCCACCACGGGCTGGTAGAAGAGCGCCAACTCGCCGTTGTCCATGGCGTTTTGGAGTCCGTGCTCGATCTCGTAGCGAGAGACGACCCGGTCGCGCATCGACGGGTCGAACATCCGCGAGGCCCGACCCTCGTCGCGGGCCCAGTACATGGCCAGCTCGGCGTTCTCGAGGACGTTGTCGGCGGTCTCGCCGGCCAGCCCCGGGTCGGTGAGCACGACGCCGACGGTGGGACGCACCCGGTGCTCCACGCCGTGGACGATGACCGGCCGGGCCGCTCCGTCGAGGATGAGGCTGGCGATGCGCAGGGCATCGGTGTCGGAATGCACGTCCGCGCACACCACGACGAACTTGTCGTTGGCCACCCTCGAGACGATGTCGGTCTTGCGCCGCGCCACCGACAGGCGGCTGGCGACCTCACGGGCCACCTGCTCGGCCGCGCCCGCACCGAACTGCTGGTTCACTTCCTGCCACCCGTCGAGCTCCACCAACAGCACGGCCAGCGCGCTCCCGGAGCGCTGCGCGCCCGCCAGGGCCTTGTCCAACTGGTCCTCGAGCAGAGCACGGTTCGGGGGCTCGGCGAAGACCTCTTCGACGGGCTCGGGAGCCATGGTGGGCGCCGACAGCACCGTGGTTTCCAGGGGCGGCGCAGCCTGGGCTTGTGACGCCATCTCTTCGATGACCCGGCCCAACCGGTGGTTCTCGACCGCGAGGGCCCGCTGTGTCAGGGCGTTGCGAACGGTCTGGACGAAGGCCTGGGGAACGAGCGGCTTGACCAGAAGCCCGTCGAGATGGGCCGACGCGGCCAACGCGCTGTCGAGCGACCCCAGGCCGGTGAGCAACAGGACCGGTGTGTCGGGGTCCTCCTCCTTGAGCCGACGGGCGAGGTCCACGCCGGTGTGATCAGCGAGCTGGTGGTCAACCACCACCGCGGCGGGACGCTGCAGTCCGTGCAGCGTGAGGGCTTCGGTGGGGTCCGATGCCACGAACACCTCGATGCCCGCTCCTTTGAGCACCGACGCCAGACTGTCTCTGGTGGCTTGGTCGTCGTCGACGACAAGGACCGAGTCCTCTAGCACGCTGGGTTGGAACGCAGACAACGGATGGCCCCCCTACAAGCTCCAGGTCGACTTGGCCGGCGGGTTCCGCCGACCGAGCACGCCTCTCAGTGATGATGCACCCACGGCCTATCTCTTCAGCGATCCCCGCCGCCAGGTCGGCCGCTGCCTGGTATCCGGTGACATCCAAGCATCTCACCACTCCTCGCGCGAAGTCAACGTCGGCACGTCAGTCGGGCCGAGAATGGTGCGATTTACCCAGCATAGTCACCACACTCTGTGATGGTTTTCCCACCACCCGTGCGTTTATGGAGACTCGGACCCGCCCAACGTCTCCACGACCCGTTCCACGGCCTCGTCCAGGGGCAGGTCATGTCCGACGACGAGGTCCGGATCGGTGGGCGGCTCGTAGGGGTGGTCGAGTCCCGTGAACGACGAGATCTCCCCCGCCGAGGCCCGGGCGTAGAGGCCCTTGGGGTCGCGCTGGGCACACACCGAGATGGGCGTGGCCACATAGACCTCGACGAACCGGATCCCGGCGTCCTCGTGGAGGGCCCGGGCCCGGCTCCGTCCCTTGGCGTAGGGGCTGATGAGCGCAGCCAGTGCGATGAGCCCGGCGTCGGCGAAGAGCAAGGCCACCTCGGCGACGCGCCGGACGTTCTCCTCACGACCCTCGGGACTGAAGCCGAGGTCGATGTTGAGGCCGTTGCGAATGTTGTCGCCGTCGAGCCGGTAGGCGGGACGGCCACCGGCCACCAGCCGCTCTTCCACCGCGGCGGCCAAGGTGGACTTCCCCGATCCCGACAGCCCCGTGAACCAGACCGTGGCACCCCGGGTGCCGAGGGTCTCCCACCGGTCGTGGCGGGTGAGACGGCCCACCGACCACACCACGTCCGAGACCGGGGCCATGGTCAGTCGGCCCCGAGGATCATGCCCGCGCCCACCGTGGCGTTGGTGTCTTCGGCCGCGACGACGAATGATCCCGTGAAGCGGTTCCGGCGGTAGCTGTCGTAGAAGAGAGGTTGGGTGACGCGCAGGCTCACCCGGCCGACGTCGTTGAGTCCCAAGACGCTGACCGAGTCGTCTCGGTGCAGCGTGTTCACGTCGAGGCCGTAGTGGACGTGGCGCACCTGGGCGCGTACCCAACGGGTGGTGTGCTTGAGGGCCACCACGTCGCCCTCGGCCAACGGGCGGTCGGCCATCCAACACATCATGGCGTCGATGTCCTGGCCCACGGTGGGCTGGTTGTGGGGACGGCAGATGAGGTCACCGCGCGACACGTCGAGGTCTTGGGCCAGTCGGACCATCACCGACATGGGGGCGAAGGCCTCTTCCACGGGGCCGTCGAAGGTGTCGATCGCCGCGATGGTCGTGGTGAGTCCCGAGGGCAGCACCATGACCTCGTCACCGGGCCGGAAGACGCCGCCCGCCACGCGCCCGGCGTAGCCCCGGAAGTCCGGCAACGTCGAAGCGGTGGGCCGGACCACCCATTGCACGGGAAGCCGAGGGTCGATGAGGTTTCGGTCCGAGGCGATGTAGACCTGCTCGAGATGGTGCAGGAGCGACGGTCCCTCGTACCAGCTCATGTTGAGCGACCGTTGCACGACATTGTCCCCGTGGAGCGCCGAGATCGGGATGAAGGCGAGGTCCGACACCTCGAGGCGTGTGGCGAAGGCCTTGAATTCCTCGCGGATGCGGGTGAAGACCGATTCGTCGTAGTCGACAAGGTCCATCTTGTTGACGCACACCAGGAGGTGCGGGACCCGTAACAGCGACGCCAGGAAGGCATGGCGCCGGGACTGCTCGACGATGCCCTTGCGGGCGTCGACGAGGACGATCGTCAGGTCCGCGGTCGAGTTCCCGGTCACCATGTTCCGCGTGTACTGGATGTGCCCGGGGGTATCCGCGATGATGAACTTCCGAAGCGGCGTGGCGAAGTAGCGATAGGCCACGTCGATGGTGATGCCCTGCTCGCGCTCGGCCCGCAGGCCGTCGGTGAGAAGAGCGAGGTCGGTGTACTCGTCGCCGCGCTGTCGGCTCAGGCGCTCCACCGCTTCGAGCTGGTCCTCGAAGATGGCCTTGGAGTCATAGAGGAGCCGCCCGATGAGCGTGCTCTTGCCGTCGTCGACGGAACCGGCAGTGGCGAAACGGAGAAGTTCCATGCCTAGAAGTACCCCTCGCGCTTGCGATCCTCCATCGACGCCTCACTGGTCCGGTCATCGGCGCGCGTGGCGCCGCGCTCGGTGAGGCGTGACACCGCCGTCTCGGCGATGATCTCGTCGACGGTGACCGCGATCGACTCCACCGCTCCGGTACAGGTCATGTCGCCCACGGTCCGGTAACGGACGTTGGTCTCGAAGGGCTCCTCGTCGTCGAGGACCGTCACGAACTGATTGATGGCGAGGAGCATGCCGTCGCGGCGGAACACCGTCCGGCGGTGCGAGAAGTAGATCGACGGGACCTCGATGGCCTCGTGGGCGATGTACTGCCAGATGTCGAGCTCGGTCCAGTCCGACAAGGGAAAGACCCGGATGTGCTCGCCACTGCGATGCCGACCGTTGAACAGTCCCCATAACTCCGGGCGTTGGTTCTTCGGGTCCCACTGCCCGAACTCGTCACGAAAGGAGTAGACCCGCTCCTTGGCCCGTGCTTTTTCCTCGTCCCGGCGCGCCCCTCCGAACACGGCGTCGAAGCGGTGTTCGGTGATGGCGTCGAGAAGGGTCCTCGTCTGGAGCCGGTTCCGAGAGGGATTGGGGCCCGGGTCCTCGACGACCCGCCCGCTGTCGATGGAGTCCTGGACCGAGGCGATCTTGAGCTGGGCGTCGAGCTCGGCCACCCGGCGGTCCCGGAACTCGAGGACCTCGGGAAAGTTGTGCCCGGTGTCGATGTGCATGACCGGGAAGGGCAGCCGGGCAGGCCAGAACGCCTTCTCGGCCAGCCGGAGCATGACGACCGAGTCCTTCCCGCCCGAGAACAACAGCACGGGACGTTCGAACTCGGCCACGACCTCGCGCATGATGTGGACCGATTGCGCCTCGAGCGCCTCGAGATGAGAAAGCTGGTACTGCCCGACCCCCGTATGTCCCCCCATAGAAGAAGGAGAATAGCTTGGCCAGGTCCGTTTCCGATACGGTCCCGACCTCGACTTCCCGGGCCCAACCACAATCCAGGGACGAATTTGGCCACGATCCACGACGACGAGCTGGCCGCCCACATCGCCGAGAAGGCGGGTCGCGCCCTTCTCGAGCTGCGCTACACCATGGGGCTCGACGATCCCAAGGCCCTCGGCGCCGAAGGCGACCGGCGCTCGAACGAGGTCATCATGGCCGTCCTCGGTGAGGCCCGTCCCGACGATGCCGTGCTTTCTGAGGAAGGAGACGACGGCTCCGGGCGTCCGGAGCGAGCCGGTGCGGCCCGGGTGTGGATCATCGATCCTCTCGACGGGACCCGGGAGTACTCCGAGGGCCGAGACGACTTCGCCGTCCATGTCGGCCTCGCCGTCGACGGCCGGCCCATGGTGGGGGCCGTGGCACTGCCGGGAGAGGACCTCGTCCTCGTCACCGGGGCCCGGCGCTCTCGAGAAAGATCCCTGGCGCCCCGCCCGGACGGGCCCATGCGCATCGTCGTGAGCCGCACCCGGCCCCCCGTCGAGGCCGAACGGGTGGCGGCGCGCCTGGGTGCCGAGCTCGTGCCCATGGGGTCGGCCGGTGCGAAGACAGCCGCGGTGTTACGGGGCTCGGTCGACGCCTATGTCCATTCGGGTGGGCAGTACGAGTGGGACTCCGCCGCGCCGGTGGCGGTGGCCCACGCCTACGGTGCCTTCGCCACCCGCCTCGACGGGTCGGTGCTCCTCTACAACCAACCCGACCCCTGGCTTCCCGATCTGTTGGTGTGTCGCCCCGAGTTGTCGGGCGACATCCTCGACGCCCTGGTCCCGTAGGTCCGTCAGGCCAACGGCAGTGTCCGCACCTCGGCGGACGACATCGAAGCCGTGTCGGTGTCGTCTCCATCCTCGCCCACGTCCCGGAGCCCGACGGTGGCCGGTGGCGTCACCGTCCTGTGGACGTAGCCGAGCGCGACAGGACATCCCAACGCCGGCGACCAGGCCGAGGATGTCACGGTGCCGACGACCTTGGCATCGAGGATGATCTCGGACCCCGGGGCGAAACGTCGTGGGTCGGGTTCGATCCCGGTCACGACCAACCCCCGCAGGTGCCGAGCCACCCGGTTGCCCCGGGCATCGAGTCGGGCGACGAGCTCCTGGCCCGTGTAGCAGCCCTTGGTGAAGCTCACCGACCGGTCCAGGAGATCGGCCTCGGCCGCGATGGTGCGCTCGTCGAGCTCGGCGCCCATGACCGGTATCCCCGCCTCGACGCGCACCGACTCCCAGGCCTCGACCGAGCACAGCCGGACCCCGTCGGGGATCTCCGGGGCCTCACCCAAGAGGTCGACCCCCGACACCCCGTTCCACGAGAAGGCTGCGCTCAGTGCAGTGCCGGGGCGAGCCCCGGTCGACGCCCGGCTGGACACCTCGGGCGAGTCCGGGCCGCGCAGCGCCAGACAACGCCAGTCGAGTGGTTCGAGCTCGACCTTGACCCGCAGCTTGAAGCGATTGAGGCGCGTGGCGACCGCGGCGCCGAAGCCGGCGTCGACATCGACGATGAGCTCCTCCGCTCCGATGCGGGTCACCCGGACGAACGCGTCGAGCTTGCCCTGGGGTGTGAGGATCAGCGAGTCGGCGCAGTCGCCCACCTCGAGGGTGGCGACGTCCTGGGACAGCTGGCCCTGGAGGTACTCCACGGCGTCGGCGCCAGACACGAGGAGCACGTCACGGTCGAGTGCGACCGCTCCACAGCCGGTGCGGAGCTCTCGGTAGTCCTCGGCTGTCATTGCCGTGCCGCGGTGGCGCGCCGGGCGGCAGGCACCGCGGCGAGGAGTGCGGCTGCTTTGTTATGGCACTCCACGTCCTCTTCGACCGGATCGCTGTCGGCCACGATCCCCGCGCCGGCCTGGACCGAGGCGCGCCCGTCAGGGGTGACCACCATCGTCCGGATGGCGATGGCGGTATCGAGGTTGCCCGAGAAGTCGACGTACCCCACCACCCCGCCGTAGACCCCGCGCTTGGTCGGCTCGAGGTCGTCGATGATCTGCATGGCCCGCACTTTGGGAGCCCCCGACAGGGTCCCCGCCGGGATCGTGGCCCGTAGGACATCGATGGGGCCTTTGCCCGGGGCGAGGCGTCCCGAGACCTGGGAGGTCAGGTGCATGACGTGGCTGTAGCGCTCCACCGTCTTGAACTCGTCGACGTGCTCGGTCCCGAAGGTCACCACCCGTCCCACGTCGTTGCGGGCCAGGTCCACCAGCATGATGTGCTCGGCAACCTCCTTGGGGTGCTCGGCGAGCTCACCGGCCAGGCGGTCGTCCTCGGCATCGGTCTGCCCCCGCCGACGCGTCCCTGCGATCGGACGTGACACCACCACACCCTCGCGCAGCCGGACGAGCGGCTCAGGCGTGGCGCCCACCACCGTGCAGTGGTCGGTCCGCAAGAAGTAGAGGTACGGGCTCGGGTTCACGAGGCGCAGGACCCTGTACAGGTCGAAAGGATCGGCCTCGAGGTCGAGGTCGAATCGCTGGGACAACACCACTTGGAAGATGTCCCCGGCCCGGATGTGTTCCTTGGCGGCCACGACCGCGCCCTGGAACGCCTCCGACGACATGGTGGCGGTGACCTCGGGGACGACGTCGTCGGGTCGCGGCGCCTCCAGTGGCGGCCCGGTCAGCGGACGGGCCAGGTCGGCGGCAAGGTCGTCGAGGCGCACCCCGGCGGCGTCGAAGGCGGCGGAGGCCTCGGTGTCGCTCCAGCCCTCGTCGATCACGACGTTCTCGACCAACACCACACGTTGGCGCCAATGGTCGAAGGCACAGAGCTGCCCGATCACATGGAGGATGGCATCGGGGAGCCCGGCGTCGTCGCGCGGCACGTCGGGAAGGTGCTCGACTTCGCGCACCACGTCGTACCCGAGATACCCCACGAGCCCCCCGTGCAGCGGGGGCAGATCGGCGAGGGCCGGAGAACGGTAGGCGCTGAGCATGGCGTCGAGGGTGGCGAGGATCCCGTCCCCGGCGCGCGCCTTCACCTCGGCGGGAAGCTCGAGGGTCCCCTCGGCGCCTACGGCTCGGCCCCGCCCCACGAGTGTGGTGAGGGGACGGCGACCGACGAAGGAATACCGCCCCCAGCGTGCTCCGCCCTCGACGGACTCGAGAAGGAATCCGTTGCCGTCACCGACGACGAGGAGGAAGGCGCTCACGGGTGTGAGGGTGTCGGCCACGACCTCGCGCCACACCGGGACGATGCGGTGGTGACGACTCAGCTCGCAGAAGACCTCCCGCCCGGGACGGTCAGGAGGTGATCCGGCGGCGCTCACCCCTGGGCCTTGGGGCCCCCGGCTGCAGTGCTCGGGTCGTCGGTGCCGAAGGAGCGGTAGAAGCACGACCTCGCCCCGGTGTGGCAGGCCCCGTTGCCGTCTTGGTCCACGACCACCAACAAGGCGTCACCGTCACAGTCGTAGCGGACGGCCCGTACCCACTGGCGGTCTCCGGAGGTCTCCCCCTTGCACCAGTATTCGCCCCGGCTGCGGCTCCAGAACCACGACCTCCCGGTCTGCAGGGTCCGGCGCAGCGCCTCGCCGTCCATGTAGCCCAGCATGAGGACGGTCCCGTCGGCGGCGTCCTGGATGATGGCGGGGACGAGGCCGTCGGCTCCGAAGGCCACGACGGCGAGTTCGTCTTGGGTGAAATCGACAGGGGATGCGACCCGTTCCATGGTCCCCTCAGGATACCGGTCGCCCTGGAGGCGCCTGCGAGACGGGCCCCGGGGCGAGGAGACGGTCTGGGCCCCGACGACCTGGGGAAAGTCGACCGAGACATCTCGGCCGGGGCCGCCTACTATTCAGTAACTCCGCCCACATCCGGTGCGGGGCCCGCCGGGGGGCGCCATGAGACGGACGTGGGAGTGGCTCGGCCTCAACCTGGGCAAGCGCGCCGGGACGGTGGCCATCTGCGGCCTGCTCATCACCCTCGCTCTGGGCTTCGGCATCACCACCTTGCGCTTCACCACCAGCAACTCCGACTACCTAAACACGAACGACCCGGCCTGGATCAACAACGTCAATTACGAGAAGGTCTTCGGCGGCGACCCCATGGCCGTCCTCTTCACCATGAAGCCGGGGACGACGGTCGACAACCTCCTGACCAAGACGAACCAGAGACAGTTCACCACGATCGCCAGGCGCCTGGCAGCCGACCCGTGGGTGTTCAGTGCGGTCACCCCGATGGACGCCCTGCAGTTCGGTCAAAAGCTTCTGAGCAGTCCCACCGGGAGCCCTCTCGACAGCCCCGCCTTCCATCTCCTGCAGGGGGCCATCTCCCGAGACACCGACCCCGCCGACAAGCAGATCCGCGCCCACTACCTGACCCAGGAGGGGATCCAGCTCTCCAAGACCCCACCCGCGGACCAGGTCCTCTCCAATGCCAAGTGGATGGACTTCGTCATCCACGAGCAAGACGGGACCGTCCGGCAATCGCTGCGGACCTTCGTCCACGACAACCACCACGCCCTGCTGGCGGTGTACCTCAAGGGTGACCTCGACATCAATCAGGAGACCACCGCAGCGGCTTCGGTGACCAAGATCATCGACGCTGCGCACTTCCAGAACGTCACCACCATCACCACCGGCGTGCCGGCACTGCTCAAGGTCATCAACGACTACCTGAAGCACGGCATCATCGTCCTCGCTCTGGCGGCCGGCGTCATCATGATGACGATCCTGCTCTTGTCCTTCACGGTGCGGTGGAGACTTCTGGCCTTCGCCATCGTGGCGGTCGGCCTCATCTGGGGCTTCGGGCTCGTGGGCTATTTCGGGGTCCCACTCACCTTGGCCACCATCGCCGCGCTACCGGTCTTGCTCGGCGTGGGGATGGACTATGCGATCCAGATGCATTCGCGCATCGAGGAAGAGGTCCTCCTCGACCGCGCCTCCCACCCCATCCAGGCCGCGGCGCGTGGCCTCGGGCCTGCACTGTTGGTCGTCACGTTCGACGCCGTCTTCGCGTTCATGGCGTTGTGGTTCGCCAAGACCCCCGCCATTCGCGAATTCGGCTCACTCCTGGTGATCGGGATCATCGCGGTCTGTGTGTGCAGCATCATCGCCACTCTGGCCGTGCTCGGCATCCGCGAGTACAAGTCACCCACCAAGGGTAAGGATTTCAGCCAGGGTCGGCTCAGCCGGGTGGCGGTCTTCTTGGGCAGCCTCCCCCAACGCACCGCCGTACCGCTGGCCATCATCAGCGTGGTCATCTTGCTGTCGGGGATCGCCGTCGAAGGGAAGCTGGCGCTGCAGACCGACCCCATCTCGTGGGTCAACCCGCACTCGCAGGCCATCAAGGACATCAAGCAGCTCAAAGCCGCCACCGGGTCCGACAACGAAATCGCCATGCGGATCTCGACCACCCATCCATGGAGCAACCAGACCATCGACTACGTGGTCAACTTCTCACACCAGCTCGAGAAGAAGTACCCCGACGCTCTCTTCCCCGCCGCTGGCCTCGTGAACACGATCGATCAATTCGTCACGGTCAAGGGCATGAAGGAGGTTCCGCCCACCGGGGCGGAGATGCAGGGCATTTACCTCATCGCGCCCCCCGGCATCATAAAGACGACGGTGGCCCACAACGGCGCGGCGTTGAACGTGATCTTCCTGGGGAGGACCGACACCCTCGACCAGCTCCAACCGGTGGTGAAGGACCTCGAAGGTGGGATCAACCCGCCGGCGGGGATCTCCGTGGCACCCGGTGGCATCGCCACGGTGGGCGTGGGTCTGATCCAGAACCTCGAGAAGTCCCGAGTCCAGCTCACCTATCTGGCCATCCTCTTCGTGGGCCTCTTCCTCACCTTCCGGTTGCGGAGCCTGGTCAGGGCGCTGTTGTCGCTCGTTCCCGTGCTCGTGGCCGTGGGGGCGGTGTCGCTCATCGGTGTGGCCTTCCACCTCAAGCTGAGCCCGGTCACGGCGGTGGCGGGGCCCCTGGTGGTGGCTGTCTGTACCGAGTTCACGTCCCTCATCCTGTTGCGGTTCGTCGAGGAGCGGGCCCGGGGCCTGACCCCGCGCCAAGCGATGGACGCCACGGCCCGGCGTACCGGTAGGGCGTTCATGGTCTCGGGCATGACCGCCATCGCCGGTGTGGCGGTCCTCGGCGTCTCGTCGATGCCTCTGTTGAGCGACTTCGGCATCATCGTCGCCATCAACATCACCGTCGCTCTGCTGAGCGCCCTGATCGTGCTCCCGCCAATCTTGGTCTGGGCCGACCAGCGCAACTGGGTCTCGCGCGGGCTCATCAAGAAGCCACCACCGCTCTTCGAGACGGTCGACGAGCGCTACCCCGAGCTCGTCACCAGCAACGGCAGTGTGGACGGCCACGCCGAGCCCAACGGCACTGTCGGCAACGGTCGTCCCGCCCCGCCGGTGCCCCAGCCACAAGCGCCGCAACCTCAGCCCCAGCCGGTGGCACCGGGATTGCACGTCCCGCCGACGAAGGCTCCCTCCGCTCTGTGGCTGCCGCAATTCGACAACGGCTGATCCCCCGCCGTTTTTGAACCAGTCCGTCTCCAAGAAACGAGTCCGTCTCCAGGGACCAGTCCGTCTTTGAAGGAGCAGCCTTTGCTACAGGTAGAGGCCGGTCCCGCTGTCGATGCGCTCGGACGCCACGGCATGGATGTCGCGTTCGCGCAGGATCACGTACTCGTCGCCTTGGACTTCCACCTCGAAGCGGTCCTCGGGGTTGAACAGGACCTTGTCACCCACCTTGATGGACCGGACGTGCGGTCCGACCGCCACGACCTCGGCCCACAAGAGTCGGCGCGACACCTGCGCGGTGGCGGGAATGAGGATGCCCGAGCGTGATCGCCGCTCGCCCTCGGCCACCGGGGTCTGGGCCAGCACCCGGTCCGCCAGCATGATGATGGGCTGCTTGGGCGACGGGGAGGGCGAGGTCGATCGAGCTGCCTTCCTCTCAGGAGCCACGGGCGCACCGTAGCCGATCCCCCGCGCGCTCCAATCCCTAGGCAGGGGCCGGAGGGCGCACCACGACGCCGTGCGCGGCGAGATAGTTCTTCGCCTGGGCCACGGTGTACTCCTGTCGGTGGAAGATCGACGCCGCCAAGACGGCGTCGGCACGTCCGAGCGTCGCTCCCTCGACGAGGTGCTCGAGGTTCCCCACCCCACCCGACGCCACGACGGGGACACTGACGGCATCGACGATGGCACGGGTGAGCTCGACGTCGAACCCGTGGCGCGTCCCGTCGCGGTCCATCGACGTCACGAGGATCTCGCCCGCGCCCGTCGCCGCGCACTCATCGGCCCACGCCACGGCGTCCCGGCCCGTCTCGTGTCGGCCGCCGTGGGTATAGACCTCCCAGTGCGCGCCGGAGGTCCGTCGTCTTGCGTCGATGGCGACCACGACGCACTGCGAACCGAACTCGTCTGCCAGCCGGCTGATCAGGGTGGGATCGAGGATCGCAGCGGTGTTCAACGCAACCTTGTCGGCACCGGCGCGCAACAGCCGTCGGGCATCGTCGGGGGCCCGGACCCCTCCGCCCACGGTGAAGGGGATGAATACCTTCTCCGCGGTGCGCGACACCACGTCCACCATCGTGTCGCGCTCGTGCGCCGAGGCCGTGATGTCGAGAAAGACGAGCTCGTCGGCACCCTCGGCGTCATAGCGCGCCGCCAATTCCACGGGATCGCCGGCGTCGACGAGGTCCACGAAGCGCACCCCCTTCACGACCCGACCGGCATCGACGTCGAGGCACGGGATCACACGGACGGCACGCACGCGGCGATCGCCTCCTCGACGGTCATGGCCCCTTGGACCAACGCGGTCCCGACGATCGCACCCGCCAGTCGTCGACCCCCGCCACCGGGAGCCCCCTGGGCCTCGAGGTCGGCCAACATCGAAAGGTCCTGGGGCGACCGGACACCGCCCGACGCCACCACTTCATGCGCGGTCAGCTCCAGGGTGGCGCGTAACCCCACCAGGTCCGGACCTCCGAGCATGCCGTCGCGGTCGATGGCGGTGACGACCACGGCCCCGATGTCCACGTCCGCCAGTCGATCGAGAGCCGAGCCCAGTGTGGTCCCCCCTGATTGCTCCCAGCCCCGAACGGCCAACTCCGCGCCCGCGCCTCTGTGGTCGAGACCCACCGCCACCCGTCCCGGATACTGCTCCGCCAGGGCTTCGACGAGCTCGGGCGTCTCGAGCGCGGCCGTGCCGAGGACGACCCGTTCGATCCCGTGGTCCAGCAGCGCGGCGGCGTCGGCGGGACCGCGCACTCCCCCGCCCGCTTGCACCTTGACCTCGACCGCGGCGGCAATCTCCAGCACGACGTCCCGGTTGACCGGCTCCCCGGTGCGCGCCGCGTCGAGGTCCACCACGTGGATCCAGGCCGCGCCTCCTGCCACATAGGAGCGGGCCAGGGCCACCGGGTCGCCGTAACCGCGCACCCGGCCGAAGTCGCCCTGGACGAGGCGGACCGCGCCCCGGTCGTGGAGGTCGATGGCGGGAAAAAGCTCCATGGCTTCGTTCAGCCGCGCCCAGGCACGTTGCCGCACGCGGCCACGAAGTTGGCGAGGATGCCGAGCCCGACCGAACCGGACTTCTCGGGGTGGAATTGCGCTCCCCACACCGGCCCCCGTTCCGCCACGGCGACCACCTCGCCGCCGTAGTCACACACGGCCACGGCGTCGTCGGTCACCTCGGGCGCATAGGAGTGAACGAAGTACACCCACGATCCCGGTGCGATCCCCTCCAGGAGGCCGCCGTCGGTGCCCGGGCGTCGCACCAGTTGGTTCCACTGCATCTGGGGCCTCTTCACCCCGGCGGGCAAGGACCGCACCGTGCCGGGGAGGACCCCGAGTCCCGCCACGGTGGGCGACTCCTCGGATCCCTCGTAGAGCAACTGGAGTCCCACGCAGATGCCCAGGAACGGCACCCCGCGGGCCAGGGCGTCGTCGACGGCACGGTGGAGCCCCGTGGCGCGCAGCGCCTGCGCGCACCGACCGAACGCGCCCACCCCGGGCAGGACCACCCCCGTCGCACCGGCGGCGTCGTCGGGATCGGTGACGAGCCGGGCATCAGCTCCGAGGTGGACGAAGGCCTTGTGCGCGGAGCCGAGGTTGCCGATGCCGTAGTCGAGGACGGCGATGCCTCCGTCCATCCTCACACCCCGTCGGTGGTGCCCAACGTGCCTTTGGTCGAGGGCACACCCCCACCTTCGATGCGAAGCGCGTCGCGCAGTGCCCGGGCCGTTGCCTTGAACGAGGCCTCGAGGACGTGGTGGGTGTTCTTCCCGGTGACGAGGCGGAGGTGCATCGTGATCCCCGACGCGGTGACAAAGGCGCGCCAGAACTCCTCGGCCAGTTGCGGGTCGAAGGGTGGCGCGCCGAGTGGCGCCACGTCCGGGCCGAACGCCACGTCGTAGGCGAGATAGGGCCGGCCGGAGATGTCGAGCGCCACTTCCACGAGCGCCTCATCCAGGGGCAGGGCGATCGATGCGAACCGGCGGATGCCGGCCTTGTCCCCCAGTGCTTCGTCCAGCGCCTCGCCGAGCACGATGCCGACGTCCTCCACGGTGTGGTGCGCGTCGACATGGAGGTCACCCGTCGCCTTCACGGTGAGATCGAGCCCTCCGTGACGTCCGAGTTGGGACAGCATGTGGTCGAAGAAGGGAATCCCGGTCTCGACCTCCACCGACCCCGTCCCGTCGAGGGACATCGCCACGTCGATGGCGGTCTCCTTGGTCCGGCGCTGGCGCGCCGCGGCGCGAGGAGCCGGGCTCATCGACTCAGCCGGTCGGGAGCGAGCAAGGTGCGGTCGTTCTCGAGAGGTGTCATGGAACCGACCAGGCTATGCGCTTGACGGGTCCAGGCTGGCTCGCAGGGCGGCCAGGAACCGGTCGTTCTCCTGTGGTGTCCCCACCGTGACCCGAAGGCAGTTGTCGAGCCCCGGCCAACTCGAGCAGTCGCGCACCAAGACCGACGCACGAAGCAGGTCCTGCCAGACATCGGTGGCGGCCCGGGCACTGGGGCGGAAGAGGATGAAGTTGGCGTCCGAGGGCCACGACTCCAGCGGCAGTTCCGCCAGGGCAGAGGCGATGCGGCCCCGCTCCTCGGTGATGAGCGCCACGCGCGCCTCCATGGCGTCGACGTAGCGCAAGGCCAGTCGCCCCGCCGCCTGGGTCATGGCATCGAGGTGGTATGGCAAGACCACAGCCTCACACCCACCTACCACGGCGGGATCGGCGACGAGGTACCCGAGACGACACGCCGCCATCGACCACGTCTTGGAGAAGGTACGCACCACGACCAGTCGCTCGACCCCACTGACGCCACCGCGCACGAGGTCGAGCGCGCTCCACGGCGAGAACTGGCCGTAGGCCTCGTCGATGACGACGAGCCCCGGGGCCCGCTCGAGGACATGGGCCACGACCTCGGGTGGCTCGGCTCGTCCGGTGGGATTGTTGGGTGAGCACAAGAACGTGATCACCGGCTGGGCCTCGTCGATGACCCGGTCGAGGACCTCGAGGTCGACGCGGTGGTCCGGGCCCCGCCAGCCCCGCACCACGGTGGTGGCGGTGACCGAGGCGATGTGGCTGTGCAGCGCGTAGGTCGGCTCGAACAGCGCGGCCACCCGCCCTGGGCCCCCGTAGGCGAGCAGCAGGCATTGGAGGACTTCATTGGACCCGTTGGCGCAGAAGACCCGGGTCGGGTCGGTCCCGTGGAACTCGGCCAGGGCGCCTCGTAGGGCGGTGGCATCACGGTCCGGATAGCGATTGAAGTCGATCCCACCCAGCTCGTCGCGCAGCTCGTCGAGCCACTCCGGCGGCGGCGGGAGCGGCGACTCGTTGGTGTTGAGCCGCACGTCGACCTCGACCTGCGGCGAGTGGTACCCCGACAGCACCGTCAGGTCCTGTCGAAGCGGGACGGGGGCCCCCATCACGCCTCGCCCCGCACGACGACGGACTGGGCGTGCGCAGGAAGCCCCTCGGCCTGGGCGATGACGGCAACGTGCGGGGCGAGCCGAGCCAGCGTGGCGGCGTCCATCGACACGGCGTGGATGTGGGTGCGGAAGTCGTCGACACGAAGCGCCGAGGCGAACCGCGCCGTGCGGGCGGTCGGTAGGACATGGTTGGGCCCGGCCAGGTAGTCACCCACACTGGCCGGGGCATACGGGCCGAGGAACACCGCACCGGCTGATCGCACCAGCGGGAGCAGCTCGAGGGCATTCTCGACGAGCAGCTCCAGATGCTCGGGCGCCACCACATTGGCGACGTCCAGGGCCTGGGCCGGCCCGTCCACCAACGCGATGTATCCGCCGCTGCCCAACGTGGCCTCGAGGTCGGCCCGGCGAGCCGAGCTCGCCACCAGCCGGTCCACCTCGGCATCCACGGCGTCGGCCGCCTGTGGCGACCAGGTCACCAGCCAGGCGAGGCCGTCGGGGCCGTGCTCGGCTTGGACCACGACATCGATGGCGGCCCACGCCACCGGCGTGGCGTCATCGGCGACCACCACCACCTCCGACGGCCCCGCGAACGCGGATGGGACCCCCACGATCCCAGAGACCTGACGCTTGGCCTCGGCCACGTACCGGTTGCCCGGACCGGCAATGACGTCCACGGGCCGAATCGACTCCGTGCCGAACGCCATCGCCGCGATCGCCTGGGCACCGCCCACGCGGTAGACCTCGTCGATGCCGGCGATGGCTGCGGCCGCCAAGGTCTCGGTGGCGATGGTCCCGTCGGGTCCGGGGGGAACGCACAGCACCAGCTCGGCCACGCCCGCCACCCGGGCAGGAGCCGCGCACATGAGCACGGTCGAGGGATACCGGGCCCGTCCTCCCGGGGCGTAGAGCCCGGCCCGGGTGACCGGTCGGACGACATGGCGGACGACGACCCCGTCGTTCTCGAAGTCGGAGACCGGCCCCGGCTCGTGGGCGTGGTAGGCGAGGATCCGGGTGTAGGCGAGCTCCAAGGCGGCCCGGAGGCCCGGATCGAGACGCTCGAGCGCTTCGTGGAGTTCCTTCTGGGGCACCAGGAGGGTGTCGATCTCGACCTTGTCGAATCTCCGGGTGAGGGCCCGGACGGCATCGTCACCACCGGCGCGTACTTCGTCGAGCACGGCGCGCACGGCGTCACTGGGGAAGGCCTGTTCGACCTTTGGACGCGGCAACGCCGCCGCCAACTGGTGGGCGGGAACACCACGCAGGTCCAGACGGGTGAGGGGCACCGAGACCCGATCGTACTCCGGGCACCTCGGGCCTCCGGCCCTGGTGAGAGCGTCGCAACTCGTGCAGGGGGACCCCTCGGGTGGCGACGGTCGGCGTGGTGGCTTCGCATCCCCAGTTGCTATCGGTCATCATCAGGGCGTGTCCGCCCCCCTCGCCGAACTGTCGTCGCTGGCGACGGCTCTCGAGGAACTGCGCCAGCGTGTGGCCACCATCGCCGATCAGGCCGCGTCGGAGCAGGACGACGACACCGCCTCCGAGCTCTTCGCCGTGGAACGGGCCCTGACCGGCGCCCATCGGCGCCTCGGTCGGATCACGTCGGCCCCCGGCCGACGCCGGTAAAGCGCCGACGGCGCCCTTGCGGGCGCCGTCGCGCGAGTGGGCCAGATGGCGGATCCCGGCCGCACTCATCGGAACCAGGTGGCGGGAACCGGTTCCGTCACCTTTACAACACCACGCCCCGCCCGCGCCTTCCAGGGACAGGACAAAAACTTCAGCCCAACTCCTCGGTCATCGAGGCGGGCGATCGACGCCAGACGCCGCTCGACGTGAGACCGATTGCAGGGGGACCAGCGAAGACGGACAGATGTCGGCGAGGACACACTCGCCACATCGCGGTAACCGAGCCCGACAGGTCTTGCGACCGTGGAGGATCAGTCGCAGGCTGAGGGTCCCCCATTCCTCGGGCGGGATGAGAGCATCGATCTCGCTCTCGACCTTCACGGGGTCGGTGGCGGTGGTGAGGCCGAGCCGTCGGGTCAGGCGCCCCACGTGGGTGTCGACAGGCAGACCGGGGAGGCCCATGGCCACGCTGCGCACCACGTTCGCCGTCTTGCGTCCCACCCCGGGCAGGCTGGTGAGGTCCTCCATCGACGTCGGCACCTCCCCGCCGAAGCGCTCGGTCACCCCCTGGGCCATACCCAGCAGGTTCTTGGTCTTGGACCGGAAGAACCCCGTGGACCGGATCCGCTCCTCGAGGTCCTCGACCGGAGCTTCGGCCAGGGACTGGGGTGTGGGGTACGCCGCGAACAGGCCCGGCGTCACCATGTTCACCCGTTCGTCGGTGCACTGCGCCGAGAGGATCGTCGCCACCAGCAGTTGAAACGACCCGTCGTGCTCGAGTGCGCACAGCTGCTCGGCGGTGCCTGGGAATTGGCGGGCCAGACGGGTGACGACCTCGGCCGCCCGGGCGCGCAGGGAGCGGGGTCGGGCCACGCACCGCACAGTACCGAGTCGCTCCGAGAGCCCGGCATTGGTCGAGGCGCCCGAACGCCGGGCGGTAGCTTGGCGGCGTGCACCCCGTCGAGGTCAAACGCCGGATGGGCGAGTCCGACATCGCCGAGGTGTCACAGCTCCTCCAGCAGGCCCTCGTCGCCGATGGCCACTATCCCCTCGGCGAGCACAAGTGGTTGGACCTCGTCCACGGCGGCCGGACCGGTTTCGCCGGGTTCGTCGCCCGGGAGCCGACCAACGGCCCCCTCGTCGGCTACGCGCAGCTGAGTCGGGGTCACGACACCTGGGGTGTCGAGGTGGTGATCCGCCCCGACCACCGGAAGCCCGGCGCCGACGTGGGCATCAGCCTCCTCTCCGCGGCGCTCCTCGAAGTGGGGCGCGAGGGTGGCGGCCACGTGCATCTCTGGGTCCCGAAGCCCACACCGGACACCGACGCCATGGCCGAGACATGCGGACTGCGACGCGGCCGGGATCTCTACCAGATGCGCCGACCGCTCCCCGTCGACGACGACCACGACCGGATCGACACTCGACCCTTCGTGCCCGGGATGGACGAGATGGCGTGGCTCGAGGTCAACAATCGGGCTTTCGCCTCACATCCCGAACAGGGGGGATGGAGCCTCGACACCATCCGCGAACGCGAGGCCGAGGCGTGGTTCGACCCCGAGGGCTTTCTCCTCCACGAGCGGGACGGTCGCCTGGCCGCCTCGTGTTGGACCAAGGTCCACCACGACACCGAGCCGCCCCTGGGCGAGATCTACGTGATCTCGGTGGACCCCGACCTCCAGAGCCTCGGCCTGGGTCGGGCCCTGGTCCTGGCCGGCCTCGACCACTTGTCGTCACGCGGCATCACGGTGGGAATGCTCTACGTCGACGCCGACAACGTCGCCGCCGTCCACCTCTATCGCCAGCTCGGCTTCGACGTGGACCACACCGACCGTGCCTACGTGACCGACGTCGCGCCCTCCTCCTAATTGGCTGGCTAATTGCTAATTGGCTGGCTAATTGGCTGGCCTCTAGGTCGCTGGCTCGGAAATCGGTATTGCTCAATGCCGGCTACGTGACGCCACTGTCTCGACCCGTCACTCTGCGCGGTTCATCAATCTTGGGGAGGCGCGGACCAGACCCACCTGGTGCCATTGCAGGCACACACTCGCCCGTCGCCGACTGAGGGGCCTGATCTCCCAGCCGGCGGGCAGAGGGGGTCACCGTGGGACGCTTTCAACACCTCGCAAACCGGCTCAGCGTGATCGGCGCGGTCGCGCTCGTGATCGGATCCTCATTAGTTGCGGGCGTCATAACACAAGCGCTTACCAGCTCGGCATTTGCCGACACGTCTCCTTTCGAGATCTTCTGTCCCGGAACGCCGGTCGGAAATCTCGTCCTCAACGACGTCACCGTGACCGGTGCGATGTCTCCGGCCAGCCCGACACAAGGACAGCAGTTCACCCTGACCGGCACGCAGATCCAAGCGCAGCTGCCTGCTTCGGTCGTGCAATCGGCCAGCGCTATCGGCCTGACGTCACTCGACGGCACCATTTCGAGCACAGTCGATGCCGCCGGCGCGACACCTTCGTCGATCCCCACCGGGGCCTCGGCCTTCGATGTGCCGATCCCCGATCCCGTCACATCGTCGGGCGTGACGATCGATGTCCCTTCACCGGCACTCACGGTCGGACCGTTCACGGCGACGAGCAACAACATCACTCTCTCGGTCGGTACCGAGATCGACGTCACGTTCAACGATGGTGCGGGCATCGGCACCATCGACCTTCATTGCTCTTCGTACCCCAACGACATCCTGCCCTCGGGCTTGACCGACAACGTCACCTTCCCGCCTGGTCTGCCGGCATCACCGGTGATCGCCACCGCCGGGCAGGCCACGACGCCACCTCCGACGGCGAGCTTGACCGGTCCCTATGAGCTGTACTGTCCGCACACCCCGGTCGGGGACCTGGTGCTCAACGACGTCGTCACCACCGCCACCGTCTCGCCCAGCAACCTGTCCGCCGGTGAGCAATTCTCCGTGACGGGCTATCAGACCCACATCCCACTCCCCGCCGGGCTGGTCTCGGCGGCCGCGGGGCTCGGCAACAGCAACTTCGACGGCCTCGCCGCCGGTGCGGTCGATGCCTATGGCGCCACACCCGATCGCGCCTCGACGGGTTCGATGAGCTTCGACGTCCCCATCCCGGCCTCGGTGCCGAGCTCGGGCCTCGGAGTCGACTTCCCGTCGGCTCCGACGACCGTCGGCCCCTTCACGGCCTCGGGCGGGCCTGTCACCATCGCCGGGGACCAGTCCACGCTCGTCGTGGCCGCCTTGTCGAGCAAGGCCTTCAAGATGTCGTGCACGGCATATCCCAACGACAGCGTGGCGACGTCGGGGTCGACGGGCACAGCGCCCACCGCCATGCCGCTGCGTCCCATCATCGCCACGGCCTCGGCATCGGGGTCGACCTCGCCTCCCACCACGGCACCACCGACCACGGTCCCTCCGACCTCGCCCACCGGCCCCTACGAGCTGTACTGCCCGGGCAGCCCTGTCGGTGACCTCGTGCTCAACGACACGACCACCACCGCCACGATCACCCCGTCGACGCTGGCCCAGGGTCAGCAGTTCCAGCTGGCCGGGCTCCAGACTCAGTTCTCGATCCCCCAGAGCGTCGTCGAACAGGCCGAGGGTCTCGGCCTCACCCAGATCACGGGGGACGCCTCCATGTTCATGGACACCACCGGCGTGTCGGACTTCGGGGAGCCCGGGCCGGTGACGATCGTGGGGTCCCCGGGGACGTCACCCACGGCGCTGCCGCCCACCACGACGACGACGGAGAACTTGGCGAGCCCGAACCCCGGTGGCCCGATCATCCCCGGGCCATTCCCGGGGGGATTCCCGGCGTTCTTCGACATGCCCTTCAACGTGACCCTCCCCAACCCGGTGCCGCCCACCGGGGTCCAGTTCGATGCCGTCGCTCCTGCAGACGTCGTGGCGGGCTTCACCGCGCTCGGCGGGCCCATCTCGTTCGACATCAACCAGGTCGATCTGAACGTGACCGAATTCGGGGACAATTTCGGGCTCTTCTGTACTCCGTTCCCCAACAACAGCGAACCCACCGGGCTCACGACCACGGTCCCTTCCCCAGGGCCCCTCTCGCCGGTCGTCGCCACCGGCGAGGCCACGATCACACCGCCGGTCCCGACCGAGGGCCCCTACGAGCTGTACTGCCCGAACAGTCCCGTCGGGAGCTTCGTCATCAATGACGTCACCACCTCCGGCACACTCTCCCCGGCCAGTCCCTCGGCGGGTGACCAGTTCGATGTGACGGGCTATCAGAACAACTTGACCATCCCCGCCCCCATCGTGGCCGCGGCCGCCGCGCTCGGGAACACCATGATCAGCGGGTCAGCCACCGCACAGATCACCGCCACCGGTGCGACGACGACCACGAGCAGTTCCGGCTTGTTGACCTTCAGCGTGCCCATTCCGAACCCGGTCCCTCCGACAGGTCTGGCCCTGGCGGTGCCGACCTCGCCGGTCACCATCGGGCCGTTCACGGCGTCAGGAGGCACGATCACCATCGCCGAGGGAGACCAGATCGCGCTGACGCTGGTGGCCTCGGGATCCGACGTCAACATTCCCTTCAACCTGACGTGCACCACCTACGCCAACAACAGCGGGCCGACGGGCATCGTCGACGTTCCCCCTGACGGTGCACCCATCTCGCCGGTGATCGTCTCCACGGGACCGATCACGACACCGCCGCCGCCCACGACGATCCCGCCCGGGCAGGTCACCGGCGCATACGAGCTGTATTGCCCGGGAACTCCGGTCGGCAACATCGTCCTCAACGATGTGACGACCACCGCCTCGATCCCGAGCGCGCTGGCTGTGGGACAGTCGTTCGAAGCCACCAACTTCCAGACCCAGCTCAACTTGCCCTCGTCGATCGCCTCCGCGGCCGCGGCGCTGGGCAACTCCTCCATCCAAGGTCATGCGGTCATCAATGTGGACGCGGTCGGTGCCACGCCGACCACGGTGTCGTCAGGCGACATCAACATCAACGTCACCATCCCGAGCCCGGTGCCCGCCACAGGCCTGACCTTCGACCTGCCCACAACGGCCGGGACCATCGGCCCCTTCACCCCGACCGGTGGCGACGTCACCCTCACGATCGACCCGACCATCAGCCTGACCCTCGTGATATCGGGGAGCGATCTCAGCCTGGCGTGCAGCCCGTACCCCAACGACTCCGCACCCACGGGCATCACCGCCAGGGCGCCCGGTGCCGCCCAGGCCTCCCCGGTGATCGCCACCGGCTCCACGTCGACCTCCGGCTGCCCGCCTGGTGCCGGCTGCGCGGTGACGGCCACGACGACGACTCTCCCGAGCGAGCCGGCACCCAGCTCGACGACGGTGCCGCCCACGCCCGATGTGAGTGCCATCGCCCAGGCGTTCAACACCCTGTTCGATCCGGGCTCCTCGATCGCCGAGAAGGTCGGGGTCATCGAGAACGGCTCCTCGATCCAGACCGCGCTCACCGACGCCGCCGATTCGTCGTTCGCTTCGAATTCGACCGGGGTCAAGGTCGATGACGTCACGTTCCCCGATGACTCGGGTTGCGCCGACGCGGGCGTCGACAGCCCGTGCGCCAAGGTGCTCTACGACATCCTCGGTGCCAGCGGGACGACACTTCTGCCTGACAACATCGGGTACGCAGTATCGGTGAACGGGACGTGGCTCGTCTCCACCGCCACAGCCTGCAACTTGCTCGATCTCTTCTGGCGGACGGCGGGGAGTCCCGGCCTTCCTCCGGGGTGCCCCGCCCCGACGACTATCCCGCCCACCACGACGGCGGAGGTGGGCTCGGGCACGACCGACAGCGTGCCGGGCAACGCAAGCGAGTCGAGCCCCGACCCGACGACCATTGCGGCCAATCCGCCGGGGTCGACGACGATGGGTGGAGCCACCGGCGCCGGCTCGTCGCATTCGAGCAGCGGTGACCCGACGACGGCGCCCGATCCGGTGGTCGAGGCGAGCTCCGGATCTCTGGCCTTCACCGGTGTCGGGGTGATCGCCCAGTGGCTGGCGGTTGCAGGCGGTGTGCTCATCATTCTCGGCTTCGTCCTGCTGGTCATGGCCGACACCCCACGCCGGCTCATCTACCGACTGGCCCGACACAGCCCCACGGGTCCACGGTTCGGGTAGCCCGACCCCTGGCCTGGGTCGTCGTGGTCGTCAGTGAATGCCGCTGATGCCTACGGCGGCACCAACGCCGTAGGTAACCGCAGCAGGCAGAGCCGTCATCACGAGTTGACGCAACGATGACCGCCACCAGGTCCGGAGGGTGAAGGCCGCCAAGGCGGCGCCCACCCCGATCGCCGCCGCGACGCTCACCGCGACCGACGCCACCACCGCGCCTGTCCCCCGGGCGAAGAACCACGGGACGAGCGGGATCAACGCACCGAGCGCGAAGGTGGCGAACGACGACACCGCGGCCTGGAGGGGTCGGCCGAGCGCACTGGGGTCGATGCCGAGCTCCTCGCGGGCGTGCGTCTCGAGTGCGAGCTCGGGCGTCCGCATCATCTCCTCGGCGAGCGTCCGGGCGACGGTGGGGTCGACCCCACGCTTCTCGTAGATGCCGACGAGCTCTCGTCGCTCTCCTTCGGGCCGATGGCTGATCTCGTGCTCCTCCATGGCCAACTCGCGTTCGAGGAGCTCTCGTTGCCCGGACATCGACGTCCACTCACCCGACGCCATGGAGAACGCGCCCGCGATCAGCAGGGCGATCCCGGCGAGACGCACGACACTCGGCCCTGCATTGGCACCGGCGAAGCCAAGGATCAACGACACGTTGGTGACGAGCCCGTCGGCGACCCCGAACATCGCGGCGCGCGCGCCGCCACCTTGGACATTGCGGTGGTGGTGGTCCCACAGATGCGCCTCACCCGTGCCCCGCCGACTGGGATGGGCGTCAGACGCTCGGCGACCGAAGAGCCGGGCCGCCCGGCCCCGGGTCCCGAGCTCGCCAGTTGCCTTCACCACCCCGAGACTACCGATCGGCCCGGAGTCAAGCCGCCACCGGGACCTGCAAGAATGGCCCCATGGCCGAACCTCGACGCTGGTTCGACCCGTCGCAGCCCCAGACGCTGCAGGGTGCGGTGATGCTCAGCTATGCGACCGCCGCCATCAGCCTCCTCTTCGTCTTGTTCGGGACGTACCCCCTCGTGATCTCTCTCGGTCTCGGAGCCGCCGCCTACGGCGTCGCCAATGAGAAGCGGTGGGGGTACTGGCTCGGGATCGTGCTGGCCGGACTCAGTGCGCTGCTCTACCTCGGCATCCTCTTCGCCACCGGGTCCATCGGGGTCGTTCTCAACCTCGCTTTCACGGCCGTCCTCCTTGCCCTGTACCTCCATCCCCAGAGCCGCGAGTACCAACGCGTCTGGTTCAAGTGACCACCCGGGCCTGACCGCAGACCCGCCGCCAAGCGCCCCGGGCCGCGCCTAGTCTCAGGGCATGACGACGACCGTTTCGAGCATCGAAGAGCTCACCAAGCTCACGGGCCAGCACCTCGGCTTCTCGGATTGGCATGTGATCGACCAGGCCCAGGTCAACCTGTTCGCCGACGCCACGGGCGACCACCAGTGGATCCACGTCGACCCCGAGCGGGCCGCGTCGGGACCTTTCGGTGCCGCCATCGCCCATGGATATCTGACCCTGTCGATCATCCCGTCGATCCTCCACGAGGTGATCCGGGTCGAGGGCTTCAAGTTCGGGGTCAACTACGGCTGCAACAAGGTCCGCTTCCCCTCGCCGGTGAAGGTGGGGTCGAAGCTGCGCCTGGGCGCGGCCGTGGCGTCGGTGGAGAGCGTCGGCCCCGATGCCGCCCAAGCCGTCTTGGACATCGCCATCGAGACCGAGGGCTCGGACAAACCCTCGTGCGTGGCCCAGGTCGTCTACCGCTACTCCTGGTAGCGCACGGCGAACTCGCCTGCGCCGCCCCCCACGGCGCTACTGCGCTACTGCGCTACAACGGGAGATCTCCGGTGGCGAGGCGCGTGGTCCCGTGTTCGTTGTAGGCGGCGATGACCGCTTCGGCCACGCGCCATTTGTGGATCTCGTCGGCACCGTCCGCGAACCGGCTCCACCGGGCTTGGAGGAGCATGTCTGACAGAGGCGAGTCCTTCGAGTACCCGAGTGCCCCATGCACCTGCACGGCCCGGTCGACCACCCGCCACAAGGTGTTGGCCACGTGGTGCTTGGCCATCGAGACCTCGGTGGTGAAGGGGAGCTTGTGCTCGATCCGGTAAGCGGCGTGGAGCACCATGAGCTTGGCCTGGTACAGCTCGATCGCCGATTCACTCACCAGCCACTGGATCCCTTGTTTCTCCGACAACAGCGACCCATGGGAGTAGCGCTGGGTGGCCCTCGCCACCATCAGGTCCAGCGCGGTCTCGATCTGGCCCAGCCAACGCATGCAGTGCGCCAAGCGCGCCGGGCCGAGACGATACTGGCCGAGACGATGTCCCTGACCCCGTTCTCCGAGTCTGTTGGCGTCGGGCACACGGAGATCGCTGATCCGGATCTCACAGTGGTTGTGGCTCCCGGCCATGGTCTCGACGTCGCGCACGACCTCCCAGCCCGGGGAGGGAACGTCCACGATGAATGCGGTGGTGGCGGCCTGGGGCACCTCGGGGTCGTCCTCGGTTCGGGCCAGCAAGATGGCAAAGCGAGCGCCGCGCGCCCCACTGATGAACCACTTGTGCCCGTTGATCACCCACTCGTCACCGTCGGGAACGGCCCGGGTGCGCATGAGGGTGGGATCCGAGCCCGCCACCTCGGGCTCGGTCATGGCGAAACACGACCGCATCGTCCCTTCACACATGGGAGTGAGGTAGCGCTCTTTCTGGTCGTCGGTCCCCCAGTGCAACAACGTATGCATGTTCCCCTCGTCGGGGGCGTAACAGTTCACGACATACGACGCCCAGCGCGCCTTGGACGACTCGGCCGACACCGCAGCCAGCGCCGTGGGACCGAGACCCACCCCACCCCATTCTTCGGGCATGTGCGGCATCCACAGGTCGAGGTCGCGCGCCCGGCCCCGCAGGCGGTCGAGCTCACCTCGCCAGTCGCCGCGTCCCGAGCCCTCTGCCGCCAGGCGCTCCTCGGTCGGACGCACGTCCTCGTCGACGAAGGCCCGCATCCGCGCGCGGGCCTCCTCGACCTCTGGTTCGAAGGTGAAGTCGATGGCCATGGCCGCAGTCTTCCACCTCGAGCCCCGCCGACCCGAAGGGTCAGGTCGGCGTGTCGTACTCCGACTGCTGGGCCTGTTTGTCCTTGGCTCGGGACTCGACGTCGCGCACGGCGGTTGCCACCACGTCGGGCGCGTCGCGGGGGACGAAGTGCCCGGTGCGAGCCACGGTCACGAGCTCGCTTCCGGCGATCGACGACGCGATGCTGACCGATACCGACGGCAGGACCACGACGTCCCATGTACCCGATACCACTACCGTCGGGGCGCGCACCGAGGCGAGGGCGGACTCGACCGCCCCGATCTCTCGGACCAAGGTGCGTTGCTCGGCCACGAAGCTCCTCCACACCTGCCGGCCGCGCGCCGAGGACACCCGGTCATAGCGCTCGTCGGGCAATGTGGCCCGCAGCCATGCGAGCGCACCGTGCCGTTGGGCTCCGACCAGGTGACGCACGCGGGGCAGCACCTGTCCCAAGGTGAACAGCCCCGCCGCGCTCAGGACTTCGCCCATCACCGGCGCGGCCAGGAGGCGATCGAGCATGTTCAGGCTCTCGGCCCTTCCGATCGAACCCACCAGGACCAGCCCGGCCACGAGGTCGGGGCGACGCGCCGCGAGCTCGATGGCCACCCCACCGCCGTAGCTGTGCCCGACAACGGTGACCGGGCCGGCGTCGCGCTGGATCACCAGGGTGGCCAAGATCTCGGCGTTGCCTTCGATGCTGAGGGTCTCCTCGCCACTGCGTCCATAACCAGGGCGGTCCACGATGAGCACGCGATGGTCCGTCAGTTTGGCCGCCACCTGGTCCCAGTCACTTCCGAGACCAGGTTGTCCATGGACGAAGAGGACCGGGGCGCCCCGGCCCCGGTCAACGACGAACGGAGGGCGCAAGGTGCTCGTCATCCGCACCACCGGAACTGTCGGGCACGTCGGTCTCAGAGACGGTGGCGGTCTCAGAGACGGCGTCGGTGAGCGGGATCTCGACGAGGAACACCGATCCTGCCCTTGGCGCCGTGTCGACCCGGGCACTCCCCCCATGGGCCGCGGCCAGGGCGGCCACGATCGAAAGGCCGAGCCCCGTGCCTTCACCGGTCCGGGACTCGTTGCCCCGGTAGAAGCGGTCAAAGACATGGACGGCCTGCTCGGCTTCGAGCCCGGGCCCTTCGTCGGCCACCTGCACGACGGCGTTGGGCCCGTCCCGGCCCACCTTCACGTGGACGGGCGTGGCCGGCGGCGTGTGGACCACCGCATTCTGCAGGAGGTTGTCCACGATCTGACGTAGGCGAGCGGCGTCGCCTTGGACCACGATTGAGCCATCCTGGTCGAGGGTGATCGGTCTCCCGGTGTTGTTGATCTGGATGGAGTCGACGGCATGGGCGACCACCTGGCACAGATCGACAGGCTCGCGCGTGAGCGGTCGCCCTTGATCGAGGCGCGCCAAGAGGAGAAGGTCCTCGACCAACAGGCTCATCCGCGCCGCTTCACCCTCGATGCGCTCGGCGGCGCGGCGTCGCTCGTCCTCGGTGTCGAAGGCACCTTTCCGCAGCAGCTCGGCATATCCCCGGACCGATGTCAGAGGAGTCCGGAGCTCGTGCGAGGCGTCGGCGACGAATCTCCGCAAACGGTCCTCGGACGATGTCCGCTCGCGAAAGGCGGCTTCGATCTGGCTCAACATGCCGTTGAGGGCGCTCCCGAGGCGGCCCACCTCGCTGCGATCATCAGCGCGCCGGATGCGGCGGGTGAGGTCACCGCCGGCGATGGCGCCGGCGGTCTCGGTCATGTCGTCGAGGGGCCTCAGTCCCAACCGGACGATCCACAGGGCCAGCAGCAACAAGGCGATGATCACCACGATCGACACGAACAGCTCCACGTGGGTCAGCGACGCCAACGTCTTGTCGGTGGGATCGAGGGAGATGGCGGTCACGAGGGTGCCGCCGGGCACAGCCACCGCCTGCAGCCGGTACTGCAAGCCCTGTGACCCCACGGCGGCAACGTCGATGGACCGGCTCTCGGGCGAATAGGGCCCATGGTTCGTGCCGAAGACATGGGGTGCGGTGACGCGCTGGACGGGCAGCACCCGGGGCAGCACCGGAGCCGGGTCGGGGTTCCCGGCCAGGCCCGAAGGGACCCGGGCGATCACCGCTCCCGACGACGAGAGGACCTCCACGTAGGCGTCAGAGCTCAGCCGGGCGGCCAGGACCGAGCCGTTGAGACGCGGGTCCGGGGCCGGGACTCCCGTGAATCTCACAGGAGCCTTCGTGTTCAGTTCGGTGAGCCACTTCCCGGGGTGGGTGACCGGTGTCCGGTCCCCGGCCTTCAGGTCGCGTTGGTAGACCTGGCTGATGTAGCTGTAGGTCTGGTTCTGGGAGGCGTCGATCTGTTCGTCGAGCCTCCCGATGAGAAACGACCGCAGCGACGACGACGTGACCAGATCGATCGTGATGAACCCCGCCACGAGCAGCAGCAGCATGCCCACCACGAGCCGGCGCCGCAGCGACACGGCGGCTACTCCCTGTCGCGCGGGAGCCTGAGGCTGTAACCCACCCCGCGGATGGTGTGAATCAACGGCGGGTCGACCTGGTCGATCTTCTTGCGGAGGTAGCTGATGTAGGTCTCGACGATGTTGGGGTCACCGTCGAAGTCGCAATTCCAGACGTGATCGAGGATCTCGCTCTTCGACAGCACTCGGCGGGCGTTCTCGAGCATGTACCGCAACAGGTTGAATTCCGTGGCGGTCAATTCGACCAGGGTGTCGTGTCGCCACACCTCGTGGGTCTCGTCGTCCATCTCGAGGTCAGAGAACTGCAGTCGGTCGCTCTTCCTCGTCGGCGTGGTCCTGCGCAGCACGGCGTGAATGCGCGCCACCAGCTCGTCGAGGCTGAAGGGCTTGGTCACATAGTCGTCGCCGCCGAGGGTGAGCCCCCCGACCTTGTCCTCGGTGGCGTCGCGCGCCGTGAGGAAGAGCACCGGCGTCCGATTCCCCTGGGCCCGCATCCGCCGGCACACCTCGGTGCCCTCCACGTCGGGGAGCATCACGTCCAACAGGACCAGGTCGTGGTGGCCCCGCTCGGCCAGGGTCATGGCGTCGCCGCCGGTGGCGGCAGTCTCGACGGAGAACCCCTCGAACCGCAGCGCCGCGCCCAGAAGGTCGGTGATATAGGGCTCGTCATCGACCACCAGGATCTTTGTCAACATGCTCACCCCTCCATGTTCTCAGATGAAGGGGCCGGCCCGGCGGCCAGGGGCCTGCTCAGGCCACGACCCCCGTCCGGGCACGGTTGGCACCGCCCCGCACCAGGGCTCGCCCGGCCCGCTTGGCCGCCCACCAGGTCACGAGGAGCAGAGCTTCGACCACGATGTGCATCGACATCTTGGACTTTCCCTCCACCCGGTCCACGAACCGGATAGGCACCTCGACCACTTGTCCACCGTGCTGGAGGACCTGATCGAGCATCTCGATCTGAAAGCCGTACCCCTCGGCTCGCACCGCCTTGAGATCGATGCGACGCAGTGCTTCGGCCCGATAAGCCCGGAACCCCGATGTGGAGTCAGAGACATGGAGACGCAGCAGCAGCGCGGCGTAGACGTTGCCGCCTTGCGAAAGAAGTCTCCGGTGCCAGCGCCAATTCGGGATCGACCCGCCCGGGATGTAGCGCGATCCCACGACGAGATCCACGCCCTCGAGGAGCGGGGCGATGAGGCTCGGAAGCGCTTCGGGCTCATGGGAAAGGTCTGCGTCCATCTCCACGAACGCCTCCCAACCCCGGTCGAGGCCCCACGCGAAGCCGGCGCGATAGGCGCTGCCCAGGCCGGCCTTGGCGGTACGCCGCAGGACGTCGATGTTGCCGACCACCTCGCCCAACTTCTCGGCCAGGTCGGCGGTGCCGTCGGGGCTCCCGT